>Ga0302227_10001152_pt1 | contig 20104 bp, 22 predicted proteins | sample II_Palsa_N1_1_FD_193525 | JGI IMG/M metagenome (GOLD analysis project Ga0302227, IMG submission 193525) | Peat permafrost microbial communities from Stordalen Mire near Abisko, Sweden - II_Palsa_N1_1 | ecosystem: Environmental > Terrestrial > Soil > Palsa > Peat permafrost | place: Sweden... | reverse complement strand
TAAGAACCTCGGGTTGGAAATGTGATCTGGAATGGTGGCGGCGACAGTTCTGTTTCTTCAAGGGCATCTGGTTTGCTCCCATCAAGTCAAGTCGTCGTACAGGGTTTTGAAAGCGCGCTTTCAGCCGTCGAAGCCGACCTCAAGCCCATCTTTGTCATCTCCCCGAAATGGGATGTGTCTTTTGATGTCCAGAGGTGCGGAAAATTTATTTTTCGAGCACATGGCTAACCAATATCCCGATTCGGCCCGCAGTGATCAGCAGAAAATTCAGGAACAACTCAAGTCGGCTTGCATTGCGGCTGTCAAGTCGTACCAGAGTGCGCTGGATGGCCTCATCAAATCCCACCATGTTGTTGTTTCCTCGTCATACGATGACGTTGTACCTGGTATGGAGCGAAATCAATTGTGTTTTGCTGATTGACACGTCCGAATCCCCTACGTAGTCAACTTGCACGCTCTTCTTTTGTTGGCGCGTATCTGCCGTGCCCTGTCACAGTCGAGCACATCGTTAACGCGATTGATCAATTCCTCGTCGTTGAGTACGGTGGCGGTACCATCGTCAAGAAAGTACTCGCCCAAGTTTGACCAACTCTCCGCGTCCCCTGTGGCCGACGTGGTCCAGCTGCAGGGCCGCTTCCAGGATCTTTCTGTCCAGGCGCACGCAGACTGGATCCAATGGATCGTGTCTCAGTCCACGCAGGAGGTTGCCGCGTACATTCGCCAGGAAAACTGGAGTTTGGCCTTGTTTCAAACGCTCAGTTGGCAAGGTACTAGTTCGTTTTTTTTTCCCCCTTCTGTTGTAGCACTGAATTCACAAATCCAACAGCGAGCGGCTTGGACGGAGGTGATACAAACCCAGACGACCTCGTCCGGCTTCCAGTTCAACCGTCGGTCCCCCTGTTCAAGGCTCTTTTCAAGTTGTGCGACCATTTGCAAAATATTGCAAGTTTCACTATTGAAAAGGTAAAGCGAGAACTTGATTCTCTTGCATTTATTTTCTTTTTCAACAACCAGCGTGTCGTGACAAATCTTCTCCTTGAGCTCTCGCGCAATCTCTTGCCCATCTATGAACAAGTCGTTCGGGGTCCCAACGACCTCATCGGCGACAAGGTAATTTTTTCTTTGGAAAAAAAATAAATGACAAAGTCTAAAACATACAAGGGCGCCCTCCAACTCTTGTTTGACGTGCGCCTGCTTCTATTGATTGTCCGACCGAGCTGGGAAGGTTCAGAATTGGAGAATCTGCTGGAGAAACAGGGACAGACGATCGTCCGCGCTCTGCAAGACCGTGTTGATCCTATCGACCTTGCTGTATCTGAGCCACCGCTCAATCAAAACATCGATCGCTACTACCAGCGATCGTACGTTTTGCTCGGACTTCTCCTTCCTCTCCACAGCAGGCCACAAGAGAATCGCAAGCTACGCGGGTCTGACCAGCCCAACATTTTGGCCATGTCTTCCAAAACCAAAGTCCGTAGTTTCAGCTGTTGTTTACTGATCCTGCCCCCAACAGAGATTCATTCACTTGCCCATCAGCGAAGGGACTCCGTTCTCCACACCTGCAGTCGCACAGGCCCGCATCTCGGCTCTTGTGGACAGCATCGGTGGTATATATATATATATATATATGTATTTTGCAACTCACCAGAAATCTAAACGCATTTCTTTTGCTTGGTATAGCCCCCCCGGGAGTGGCCTCGTCGCCATCCAGGCATCAGGAGACCCGACGCCTGGCAAAGCCATCCGTCCCAATCAAGATTTCCGCCGCCAATCGCTCCGCCGCCAAAACCACCAAAGCAGCAAAAGCGTCGACTGCTCTTGTCTCCGCAGCGCACGCCGATTCCCCGCAACAATCTGGGTATCCCTCTTGTTTCCTTCATTTCCTGGACTAAACATACATTACACTGTGCAGATTCTTCGGCTTTTCCATTTTCTAACGTCTTTTCAAAGAGTGGACAAAAAAAAATTTTATTACTGTACGGGAGATACATTATTTTTTTTAAAAAAAAAGATGTCCTGGCTAGGTATTGACTGTGTCTTGGCTACACTTGCTCGCCGAGCTGAACGGGTGTGTTACAGACGCCACAGAGTACGGCGACATGCCGGACCGGTACCAGAGCCATTCTGATGTGCGGGCAGATGCCATGTATGAACATCATCATGACGGCGTCGGCAGCGAGTTTGGGCTCCTCTCTCCTTCCCTTTCTCCGTTGACTTTGGCATCGACGCACAAACCGGCCACCTCCGCCGTTCCTTCGTCGGTGTTCCCTTTGCTGACTGTGCCGCGGGCCGCCAGGTCAGGCAAGGGCAAAAGCAAGAAGCAACAAGACAGGTCTGCAGGTACCAACCTGAATAGATAGCTTGCCCGCCTCTTTCCCTGCCCTTCTAAATATATGACTTGCAGACGATGACGACTGCTACGACGACGACTTTGTGCCCGAGTTTCAGCACCATCAACAATTCCAGCGCCATCGAGAGGAAGAGCAACTGGAGCTCCTGCCACACCAGCTTGGAGAGCCTGTGGACCTTTCTATGGTACCGAAAAGGCTGATCCAGGTTTTTGTGTGGCTTGAACAGGAAGGATACCATTAGGACACGCCGTACCAGATTCGCGTTACTGGCTTGCAAGCAAGCGGAGCAAAGTCGCGAGTGGAGACACACATCAGACTATGCGTTCAGTTGCTGACCAAAACGGTTTTTTCATTGTGCAAGTCGACAACTAAAGCGTTTTGGTTTATTTTTTTTTTCAGGGTGAAAAGGTGACAGACTGGAAGTACCTCAATGTGCCCCCAAGCCTGTTGTCCAAGGATCGCATCAAGCCAATGATTGGATGTATGTTAATAATTTATCAAAAAAAAAAAAAAAAAAATAAATAAATAATATGCAAAAATAAACTACTCTCTTTAACGCTAGTCGAAACTGGAAACGGAAATCGACCTTCAGACGCCAACTGCACCCTGACCCTCGGCGCCATCGTCATCTGCGCGTCCAATCCTAGTTTTGCGGTGTCCGCATGCGAGGCCTGCATCATCCGTGAGCGGAAGAGAGCCTTGAAACGCAAGGAAGGTTTGAAGAATAAGCGCGTGCCCGTGTCGCCTTCGGAGAACAAGCGTACGACTTTTTCCCACCCCCTTTTTTTCTTTCTTAGTAATGTGTGGTTAAAGCAGTGCCCTCGGCGAGTCAAGAATCGCTTGATGCGGTTGCTCCTCCGCTTGTGACACCGACGGTAGAACACGAACCCCACATCCTCCAGTTCAACTGCGCACCAACGATCCTCTTTACCGGCGGCGACTCTGTCTTGCCAACAAGGATAACCTGCTATTGCCGCCATCACCGTGAAAAAGTCGGCTTCCGGTAGGCACACACCACAAAGAAGACATAAAAAAAGTCTTACTACGAATATTCTGTCTTTAGTATTCTCTTCACCCTGACCAATTCAGCGGGCGAAAAGGTGGCAGCGGGCTTGTCGCCTCCTGTGTTGATCACGGATGATCACAAGTCAAAATCATCGGGGACAGGGACAGGATCGCCGTCGACGAATGCGATCAAGCGTTCGCGGGAGGACTCGCTGAGCGACGAGACGGCCTCGTTGATGCCGTATCCCACTCCACCACCCACCATTTCACGATCGGCGTCCATCTCGTCTACACCACCGGTCTTGAAAACAGAGGACTTGGATGAGGACATAATTGCACAACCAATCGTCGTCCCCCTCACGAACAAGTCGCTGGCCTGGCAAAACAGCAGCCGACCAGTCTATGCAAGCGGCACATATGTGCCGCAACTCAAAGTCGTTCCGCCCTCGGTATGCTTGCTGAAAAAAAGAAAATGCTAATTTTTCAATAAATAAATAAAAAGAATCCAAGTGGCAGTGCAATGCACGCACAAAATCGATCTCTCTTCAGCGAAGTAGAGGACCCCTCTTTCTCGACGCCTCCTCGCAAGGCCCTCAGAGTGGAGGAGTCCAACCAGAGCTCACCGTCCAACTCGATCGGTGTGTAGTTTTGAGACGTTGTAGAATTAATAATTAATGAAAATTGCAGACAATCTACCCGAAATCAGCCGAGTTGTCCCGTCCGAAGGACCAATTGCAGGTGGCATTGAGGTCACCGTCCTTGGCTCGGACTTTTATGGTATAAAAATCCCCCGAATGCCTGAGCACTCATCACATCAATCAAACACGTTTCAGATGGACTCGTCATCAGCTTTGGCGGAAACGACGCTTGGTCTACAATGTGCTGGTCACCCACTACCTTGGTCTGTATACTTCCACCAGCGGCCACGTCTGGTGTCGTCGCTGTCACCGTGCGGAGCCCGAATGAACGACCGAGAGCATTTGATGCTGCCACGAGCAGGCAAGAGATCCTGGCCTCCCTGGCCTCGGTTGACTCGCCAGAGTCGAGCACGTCTGCCGCCCCTGCTCTGTTCAGATACAAGGATGGTACGAATGGTTTTTTTTTTTTTTCCCTCTACCGCCCAGTCTTGACCGATTAAAAATGGTTTATATTGTTGCACGATCAGAGTCCGATCGTCAACTCATGGAGCTTGCTCTTCAGGTCGTTGGAATGAAGATGACCGGCAAGTTTGAAGACATTCGTCAGGTATAGTTGAAAGCAATGTGTTATCATCTAATGACTAATTTAAAAAAAAAAAAATAGATTGCACGCTCGATTGTACAAACGAATACCGAGCCTGACGAGGACATCTCGTTCATGCTGGTATGTAAACTTTTTAAGATGTAAAACGACTGATGCGCTGTCTGGGACAGAACTCGATGCAAGAGATGGCACATGTCCTTTCAGACACCCGCACGCCTCTGAGCCTCGAGCAGCGTGTCATGTTTGCCCTTCACAAGGCCCTCTCCTCCTTTGAGACCGACTTTTACGTTGACATTTCCGTCCAGGTGGCCTTTTATTTATTTATTTATTATTTATTTATTGCAGCTGACCCTCCACTGCTACAGAACTCTGTTGGCTTGTCCATGCTCCACCTCGCGGCCATCTTGAACCAGCCCGCTTTGGTCAGCTTCCTTGTGGAGCATGGAGCTGACCTAAACCTGCAAGACAACAATGGCTTCACCCCACTGCACCACGCCATCTGGTCGTCCTACCCAGACATTGTTCGCGTGCTTTTTCATGGTACTAAACGTTTGCAGGCCTCGGAGTTTTTAAATTTGGGTGCATCGTAGCGGGAGCCAAGGTCAACATCCGCAACTCGTATGGCAAGTTGGCAATGGATCTGGCCGAGACGACGGACGGCTCGCCTGCTCTGGACATGATTCGCCGCGCTTCTGAGGACTCGATCCAAGCAAGTGGTGACGCCGGGCTGTTGTCCGCTGCGTCCTTTGAGGCCGCGAAGAACCATCTGTTCCGTCTTTCGACGATCTCGCTCTCGTCGTGGACGCCGTCAATGTTCATCCCCATGAACATGCCCAACTTTCCTCAGCTCTCGCAGCAGTTGCAAGACTTGGCGCACTTTCCCCAGTTCTCGCAGCAGATGCGCGAGTTTGCCCACTTCCCCGACCTCCCCGCCCTCGCGGCGCAGTTCCCTCCTGCGCACCACTTTTTCGACGCCTCCAAGTTTGTCGGTTCCCTGGGCGGCAACAGCAGCATGGTCGCTGATCCCAACTGTGCATCGACGGCGGCCGCCCCTTCAAGAGTCACTACGGTGGAGAAGGTCCGCCGAAGGAAACGCGACCGCATGCTCTACAACTTTTGGATTCCTGTCCTTTGTGGTAACTATCGCCCTTCCACCATCCAGCAAAATAAATTAAATAAAATTCAATCCCTAGTTTTGGTGGCACTAAGCTTCCTGCAGTTCTTTCGAGCCAATCCCATCCTGCGCGAAAGTTTTGTGGAGTACCTCGGCGTCGAGATAGTTGTCTGATCTGTTGATTGTTCAGCATTGACTTTTATGTAAACAAGAATGTTACAAGTCTATTTGGAATTGCGTAGCGAGTTCAAGAAATCACCCATGTCGGCCGTGACATTTCGCTGCGCCGGATTGATCACGTTTGGCGGCCTCCTTTGATTTTGTCCTCGTTGGAGCTGCTGTGGCTGCTGCTGCTGTGGCTGTGGCTGTGGCTGTGGCTGTGGCTGTGGCTGTGGCTGTCTCTTGGGCTTGGCGGTTAGTTCGGCCCAGGCGCTTTGTTGTGCGGTTTGCAGGACGGTTGGCGGCGTCACCTGGACGAAAAGGCTTTTGTTAACAAACAGTCATCTTCCCCCCCCCAGGCACTCACTCGTGTGGTCAGCTCGTCATAGGCGGTCATGGACGGCTTTGCGGGGGAGGATTCCGACGCCTCAAGATCTTCGCCCTCTGAAGAGCCTTTGCGTGACGGTGGTTTATCTGGGGAGGACATTGAGAGGTCGAATCGCTGGATGAGATGTGACCGCTGCTTGTGCATTGCTTTGGCCTGTTGTTGATGCAACTGTTGCTGCCTCTGCCTTGCGTCCTCCTCTTCTTTCTGTATCGAATCTTGGCCGATGTAGTCCAGCACAGCTTGAAACGTCACCAGAGCAAACCTAGAGTTGACCGTAAGATTATTTGCAATCACCGTTTATTTTTTTTTTTCACGCACCCCAACGGAGACGACGTCTGATCGGTCAAGAGAAACTCTTTGGTGTATAAAAGGTTTGTTCTCAGCGAGCTGTGGGCGTCCTTTGCTCGGATGAGAACAAACGCGAGCAGAGGGATCATGTCGTCCGTTGTGAGGGAGGCGTCGGCTTTCTTTGTGCCGCTCGCGGCCGAACTGGCGGCCGAGGAACTCCTCTTATCGTTATGCATGGATATACTCATGGCGATCGCTGAGAGTGTGTCTTGGACGCACTGGCACTTGTCCAATGGAGTCTTGTGCTGGTCGAGCACAGACAGTTTGCCAATGGCTTCACCCAAGAGCTGTTCCGACACGTGAAACTCGGATCGGACCCCCAGCGTTCTCAGCGAGATTGACCGTGCATGCAAATCTTGCAGTTTTGTAGCCAGCAACCGGTCCTCTATAAAATATTTTAGGAAACAGTATAGTCGCTAAATAAAAAATACCTTGACTGTAAAAACCCTTCAGGGTCGAGAACACGTGGTCACCAATTATACCCATCACAAGACTCTCTGTGAGCTCGGCAAAGAACGTTTGAGTCTTTGCGTCCTGGTGCAATTCTGCAATCGCAGCGCTTTCGTCCAACAGAATCTGCAGAAGGAAAGTTAATAAAAATTGCAAGAATTTCTTCCGACTACCTGGCAGGAACGGTCATATAGTTGCCGGGTCTTTTCGACAGTGTGATTGAGGTAGCCTTTGACGATCATGTATGTCCTGCAAAATTCCAATCCGATTTTGGTGATCTCAGTCACCGCACGCGCTGTGTCGGGCAGACTCTTGATATAGTCCATATAGCTGTATGTGTGTGACTTTGGATCAGTCGTGTCCCTGAGACAAGAAAATACCTGGCGAGGTTTTGGTGCTGAGAAAGCTTGACAATGATTGAAGTGGCTGCAGACACGCCGGGCGATCCAGTTGGGTCAGGCTCACCGTCCACGAGCCCATCCAAGCACAGCACCTTGAACGGGCGATACTCGTCATTGTAATGCAGCTCTTCAAACAGGATCTTGACCGTGCGCTTCTGCTTGAACCCTACGACAAGTAAATTGTCGCCCTGCTATTGATACTTTTACGGTACCATTGGCCGTCGTCAGAAGGTTCCCATCGACCGAGAGAGTCTTCCCGTTGAGCGTTTCTAGTTCGTCTTGAAAGTACGGGGAAGGCTTCATGATGTGCGAACGGAGTATGTCCAGCGATGGCTGCCACGCTGCGCCAAACAGTGACTGGTCAGGCACGCAGATCCACATGCACTGCGCAGAATTACGTTTAGGGGCTAGCACACGACGGACAAGGGCCCGAGTTTACCTGGCGCGATGCGGTCGTGTAGATCTCGTGCTGGGCTCGCACCGCAGCAAAGAATGGATTGTCCTGGAGGTCGGCCAACACGTTCATGGCCGTGTCAGTTCAAAGAAAATACGCCATTTATGTAGAGGTTGGCACCCATTCTTGAATAATGATCAAAAAAAAAAAAAAAAAAAATCGGAAAATAATATATATATAATAAGGCCGTCTACTGGACGATGTCCGATGGCAGGTGGAGATGCTGCGAGATACAGGCTAAAAGTTCTGGGCGGCGACATGGCTTGACGAGATAGTCGGTCATCTTGACCTCGCGGGCCTTGTTGCGGTATTCGTCGCGTGCGTTGCCGGAGAGACCGATGATGATCGTGGGGTACGGGTGTTTCTTGTCGCGTTCCAGCTCGCGGATCCGTGCGGTCGCACGCAACCCGTCCATCGTGGGCATCTCGATGTCCATGATGATCACGTCAAAGGGGCGGTCGGCCCCCTCAAACACCTCCACGCCCTGCAGCCCGTCTGAGGCCAGGGCAACCGAGAACGTCACGCTGGCCGTCTGGACGCTCTCGAGTTGTCTCTTGAGAATCATCTGGTTGATGTCATTGTCTTCGACAACTAGTTGAAAAAACAAGGTTACAAAGAAGAAAAAAAAAAACTTCAGGTATTTTCCTGCTCAAGTTCATACCGAGGACGCGGACCGTTCGCTGATGATCGCTGTCTCCTGATGGCGGCTGTTGTATTATTGTCGCCTCGACAAGAATAGCCTGCGGCGGGGTTGAGGTCGAAAGAGGCGTAAAGCGAAGCGCCTCTGACGGCGCGTTCACTGCGGCGCCCGTGGCTGCAGCAGACCCGACGCCTTGGAGGAGGTGCATGCGCAGGGTCGACGAGGGAGGCGAGACGAGATCGCGGCTGATTATACTGGAGATCTTGTCCTTGTCGACGACCGAGTCGGGCGAGGCATGCGACACGGGTATCTCGATCGTGAAGGATGAGCCGACGCCCGGCTCGCTGGAGCCGTTGATGGTGCCGCCGAGGAGGTCGAGCATTGCTTTGCAGAGGAAGAGCCCCATGCCCGAGTCACCGTAGCGGCTGTGCGTGCGCGAGTTGGCCTGACCAAAGGGCAGGAAGAGCTGGTTTATTTCGTTCTTTGAGATTCCTACTCCAGTGTCTTGAACAGACACGACGAGCTTGCTCCGTTGTCGCTGCTGCTGCTGCTGCTGCTGTTGTTGTTGTTGTGGTGGTGGTGGCGAGGCTGGTGGCGATGCGACGTCGATCAAGTCGACCAGGACATTTACTCGACGCACGGCACAGCCGCGGGTGAACTTGACCGCGTTCCCGATCACGTTGAGCAATATCTGCGCGATCCTCTGCGAGTCGGAGCGAAGAAGCACCGCGGCTCCATTCAGACCTGCTGAAGCGGATGGCGAAAGTGTTTGGGTCAGTTCAATGTCGTACAGCTGCATTTCGCCGCGCAGCATCGACACGACGGCCTCGACGACGTTGCGCAGGTTGAAAACGGTTTCCTTGGAGGAGGCAAGAATTCAGTAAAAGGGTGGGCATGAAAAAAAAAATTTTTTTTTTTCAATTTCCTGTACGTACATGAAGCGAGGGCTGGCCAGTCTGCATCTGCGAGATATGGAGGACGTCATCGGTGATCCGCCTTTGATGGAGGAGACAGACGTCGATCGAGTGGAAGATGGACTCCTCGGCATGAAGGAGGCTGTTTATTTGCTCGACAGAGGAGGTGATGAGAGGGTGTACTTGATCTGGCGGGAGGGTGGCGGTGATGGTGTCGATGATGCTGCGGATACGTGCCTGCTGCTCGAGCAGATGGTCGAGGTTGTTGATGATGCCGTTGAGGGGGTTGCGAACCTCGTGGCAGATCATGTCGACAAAGGCGAGCTGCTCGCGCTGGTGAAACTCGGCCTCGCTGGCGCGCTGGGCGTTGGCATCGGAGGCCATCTGGAGTGCCGCAAGCTTTTGCTCGACGAGGACCTTCCGCTCGGTCAGGTCCGTGAACGAACCGACGAGGGTGTGCGTTGGGACGCTATCGTTGCTACTGCTGTTGTTTGTGTTGGCAAAGGTTTGCACGTAGAGCCAGAGCGTGAGCCCGTCGTTTGGCCGGATGAAGCGGAACTCGCGCGACATTGCGAACACGGGGTCTGCACGCGCCTGCCGCCAAAGTGCCTCCACCGCGCCGCGTTCCTCTGGGTGAATGTGGTTCATCCACGAGTCGACGTCATCTCCAGCCTCCGGGTTCAGTCCGCAGATGGCCAGCCACCGGTCGCTTGCGTACGTGATACGACCCTGTGCATAGAAAAAAGAGTTTTTAGTTTTCTCTTTTTAAGCCTTAACGCACGCTATTATCGGCGAGGAATACTGCCGATGGCATGAGGTTGGTCAGGCTGTAGAGGTCGTTTGAAAGATTGTTCATGGCATTGTTTTGTTCCTCCAAGAGCGCGAGCGTTCGCCTGTTGGTCGTCGGATTCAGAAACATTTGTTTCAATATGGCGTACCGGACGCGATTCTGCAAAGGGAAGGCAAAGAAGAAGGTTGCCATGACGAGCAGGCCGAGCATTAGGGACATGAGCACGACCTGGTGCGACTTTGCGATCGCGATCCGTCCAGCGATGTCCTCACCGACGGCTTGTCCAACCGCGTCGAGGTCGCTCACGACCGTCCAGAATGCGGCCGAGAGCAAAGGGACGAGCACGACGACGGTCATGACACAGAGCAGCCGCAGCCGCACCAGACCTCCACTCACGTTCTTGACGAGGCGAAGTCTTGTCAATGCGTGTCGCTGAGTCAAGTTGTCCACGGTGTTTGTTTCAGAACGGAACTTATTTTAAAAATAGAGCACCTTGTCGTCGGAAGTGCTGGGCAGGGCCTTGCGCACCTTTTGCGCCGCCGCCGCCGCTGCTGCTGCTGCTGCTGTTGCTGCTGCTGCTGCGGACGGACCTGGCGGTGCTGCCATTGGGTTGGTCTCGGTCGTCGTTGACAACGACTTGGTTACAGTCGTAGTTTGGTTTGACATTTCCAACGCCTCTCTCTGCAGAAAACCACGAGTGACCGAGCAGCCGGGGTGGGTGTGGGTGTGGGAGGGCAAAAGAGACACCTGGGGCCTCTCTCCCGTGACGCACACGCGAGCCGAGGAAATGAGGAAAAAAAAAAGTGGAAGGGCTTTTGTTTTTCCGGCGGGGGCGAGACCACCACGATGCGATCGTGAGCCCGGGCTGGGCAGTTTTTATTTATTTAAATTCAAAGCCGGGCTCATCCAGGTTAACTTCAGACTTCAGTTACACAGCCACAAATCCATCGCTCTTTGACGACGCTGCAGTCAAAGACGGGCTTGAGGAGGCGCTCGTTGACGATATTGTGGACGCGACACAGCCACTGGATGAACGTGTCCTTGGATTCGAGCTCGGGCGGATTATTGGCGAGCAGCTTTTGGAACTCGCTCGCGCAGTCCCCGCCTGCCGAAGCTCGACTTTTAAATAAATAAAAAATTGCAAAGTAGGCGATAGTACGTACACGGATAGAGCATCGACAAGAGGTGGATAAACTGGAGGGCATCCGCTCGCTGCTCCTCGGATGGTTCGTCGGGATATCTTGCGGCCATCGTGTGCAGCTACGACAAGCGAAGAAAATAAAAATCACGTTCGCTAAAACGAGTCAAACCAATGTCCACGTTGACCGGCCCAGCTCTGCACGCACGGTCGCGTTGCCAATCTTGGAGTTGTAGACGACACCGCTGGGCAAGGTCTCGTAGCGCTTGAACGACCTGGGTGCTGCCGGTCGCTCGCCGCCCTCCAAAGCATGCCTTTTTGAGGCCGTACTTCCCTCCGAGTCGGCATCTTGCACGCCCCTCGACAGCAAGAGGACGGCACCCACAAATAGTACTATCGCCAGCAACAGTGGCACAGCCCCCCCTATCCTCATCTTGCAAGGCTCGCGATGCCGTCGTGCACGTTGACCGATTCTTTTCTTTCCGGCACAAAAATGCTCATATTTTTTTTTTTGACAGGCGATCGTTCTCAATACAAAATAAAACTTCCATAAATTAGACAAGTTCGTCAGGGTTGGTGCAGACATGCCAGGTGCCGGTTTGTTGGGTGGCAGCTGGCTGGATCTGGGGTGGCATGGACGATGGCTCCGAGAGATCCTCCTTGACGTCGAGGAGCGAGAACGAGGGCGGGAGGGTCGAGGCGGTGCTGTAGTCTTGAGCGCCGACGGAAACGGTGACTGGGGGCGGCTGCATGCGCCGGAGGAGCAGGTAGCCCGCAGCGGTGCCTGCGAGCATCGAGAGGAAAGCGACGCGGCCGGGGGTGAGGACGCAGATGTAGAAGCACAGGAAACGGATGCCGAGCTTGAGCGTGTGCTCCAGGGTGCGGATGAGCTGTTCACCCCATGGATACTTGACTTTGAGCCAGAACCGCATACGCTGCGTCGACCTGATTTATTTTATTTTATTTATTTATTTATTTATTTTTAAGCCGGTTCTCATACTGCAGCGGTGCGTTCTCGATGGCTTCTTGGGCACAGACGGCGTCTTGCACACGGTGCGACGCCTTGAGCGCCTCGGCGAGGAAAGCGAGCAGGAACACGCCGACGCTGAGCGCTATTGCAGACCGTCATTGTGAGCAAACAAAACACCCAACACCACCAACGTACCAATGTAGGATGACAGGGCCCACTGGTCCTCGAGAATCGACTGTATGGGGACGTCTCCACCCATCGCGATCGAAGTCAGCTGCTGCTGTGATTGTGCGGTAAACATGTTTTGCTGCTGTTCTTGCTGTTGCTGGTGTTGCTCCAATTTGTGCGCAGCCTCAGTCAGGGTGGTGATGATCCTCACAATGTCCTCCGGGAACTGCGCCGATGAACCTGCAGCGACGGCTTGGAAAGTGGTGGTCGTGGTCGTGGTTCTGCTGGCCATGATTTCCTACTCCTTTCTGGTTGCACGTCACTTTAGGAGAGATGATGTGGGCGTCAGAGACAGGGTGAATGATGTTAAAGGAGGGCCAAAAAAAAAATTTTTTTTTCTTTATCTCGAGAGCAGATGAGGGAAGGGGGGAGAGGATACCAAGATAGCGAGCAGTAGCCACAGGAGAACCAGCAAACAATGCAACACAACGACAAATTGCCTCGACAAAATCAGACAGAAAACAGAACAACTCGGAAGGCAAAGTCAACCAAAGAGGACACGGATACAACAGCCTAACTGCCCCAACTAACTCGCCCTTTGTGCGACGGCGGGCGAGCGAGAGCACGCTCGTTAAAAATAGGAGTCCGTCTGAAGTCACAAATGCGGCCAAAGATAACGACGACAGAGGCTTCAGCAGCAATGCACACGCAGTTCGACAGAGAGCAAGCAAAACTAGAGACGTCACTCCCCACAACAACAACTGCCTTCAGTGTTTTCCCTCGCGGTGCCCTACACACACAAAAAACGGGCTTCTGTTTCTGGGGCGCGTAACAAAAAAAGGTTACATGATGACGTAAAACTTAGTCGTCTTTTTTTTTCGTCAGTTCAGTGTCCTCTCCGCCGCCTGCGCCCGCTCGCAAACCCATACCCCCCCCCCCGCAGACATGGAGTTCCCTACACTCGGGGAGCAATGTGGTAAGATTCTTTTTTGTTGGTGCACAACTAACGGCCCGCTGACCTCTCGCAAACCTCTCGGCAATCCCTGCAAACGTGGGACGCCGGACCCTTCGTTTTGTAATCAAGCCTTTCACACGTGCAAGCAACTAGGTAACGTAGCGTTGGTACAAGGCGGACAACTGACGCACCCTCTGGCCCTGTGTGCAACACAGACTTTCTGCCATTCACCTGCTCTGGCTGCCATAAGAAATATTGGTACGTACGTAATCCACCGTGGAGGACGTAACAAAACAACAGCCTCGACCACCGGACGTTTGCGACGCACAACTGTCCGTCGCCAACGCGGGACGTGCAGCTGCTCGTGTGCCCAATCTGCAATGTGGCCGTACCCGGGCGCCCCGAAGACGACCCCAACATTCGCGTACGTTCCACCGTGACGGTGTTGGCTCAGCTGTGGGTCTTACGAAACCACTTTAGATGAACGACCACATAGCCTCTGGATGCGTCAGTGGCGTGGCCAAGAAGACATCTAGTGGTGCATCCAAGTGCGGTGTCGCACGGTGCACCGTCCGCGTTCTCGTGCCCATGATTTGCTCCAAGTGCACACAACAGTTTTGCGTCAAGCATCGGTACGAGACTGACCACTCGTGCAAGGGCGTCGCTGGGCGCTCTGCATCCCCCGTGGCTGCGGCTGCCCAGTCTCGGCAACAGCAACAGTACCACGCGGCGCCGGCCTCGGGCGCCTCTGTGCGGCCTGTGTCGACCTCAACGGCGGTGCCAGAGGTGCCAGCGGCTCAGCCAAACATATTTGCAAACCTATTTGGGGGTACCGGCTACGCTCAACCGCAGTCCGCCACATCCGCCGCAGCTGCTCCCACGTCTGTCGACCAAGAAGAGCGCATGCTCGCCGAAGCGATTGAACGTTCTATGCAAGATCTCAGCCAGCCGAAGCAAACAGCGCAGAGTTGTTCATTGCAGTAGAGAGTACGTGCAGTAGCAGTTCGTAGCGCCCATTGCAATGCATCATTGTACACAGTCTTCCACAGTAGAAAAAAATTTTTTTTCAAAACTCGAATAATAATTGGTTCTGTACAGGGCAAATGCAGCAATGAGTGAGAGAAGTAAGTGGAGCTACTGGAGATGTATAAAACTAAGGATCTGTGAGAACTGAACCGGGTGGGGAGAAAAAGAAAACGCTTAGACCAGAGTGCGCAGGGCGAGCTGGGGAAGGACAAACGCACTCTTGTTTCCCCTGAGGAACTCATCCATCGCGGTGAATGGCGACTTTGCAGCGGGGATGAGAGACTGGATCGACGCAAATGAGGGCAGGCTCATTGATGCAGCGGATCCGGCCGGCGGTGCTGCAGGAGCAGAGGCCGTCTGCAGAGGGGGCAGGACAAACGACATGCTCTGGTTGTTTTCGGCGGCCTTGAGCAAAGCAAAGACGTTTGCATGCTCCTGCGGCTGCGGCTGCGGCTGCGGCTGCGGCTGCTGATGTTGGGACTGCGTTTCTTGCTCCTCCTGCTTCTGCCTTTGTGCGGCGGCTAGGGCAATGACCGAAAACTGCTCGAGGATGCCCGCGGCAGACTCCATCGCGTCAACGTCAGCGGCCACAACGGGGGCTGAGGCAACAGCGGTTTTGGCGGCGGGGACGGTCTTGATCTTGATCGAGGGGACCTTGCCCGCGGCGCTGGGTGACCTTTGTTTCCGGACGGCCTGGTGGCGACGGCCAGATGAGGAGAGCTTGAGGGTCTCGACGGACGAGGACGCCATGTCGTCAAAGTCGTCGTCGTCCTCCTCGCCACTCGAGCTGCCAGGGACGCTCATGTTGTCGGCCGAGAGGTAGTCATCCTCCTCGTTATCGCTCGTGTTGTTGGAGCTTGCAGCGGGCGTGGGCAGCTGGGGTGTGAACTTTGCAGCGTACAGGTGCGATGGGACGCCCATCTGCATCATGTGCTGCTGTTGCTGCTGCTGCTGGACGGCGGCGAGGAGATGATTCACGGGGTGCTGCGGCAGGGCAGGCAGGGCAAAGTTGAACATGGGCGCGAAATACTGCTGAGGAGGCATGGAAAAGGAGGCCGGGGAAGGGGCAGGCTGGGGCGACGTCGACAAGGATCGAGAGAGCATCATGCCGTCAAACATTTGCTGCTGCTGCTGCTGCTGCTGCTGCATGTGCATCTGCTGACCATTGTTGGTGTTGCTTGCCTTCTTGAGAGTCTTTTGGTGGGTCGGCGTGTGGATGCGGAGGTGGCGGGTAAGCTCGTCCGACCGTGAGAATCGCTTGTTGCAGCCGGGGTGGGTGCAAGGGTGCGGCTTCTCGCCAGTGTGGGTGCGGACGTGGCGATTGAGATGCTCGTGGCGGTAGAACATTTTGCCGCAGCCAGCAATCGGGCACTTGAAGGTGCGCTCGCTGCCGGCACGACCAGACGCTGGTGACGAGGATGACGGCAAAACCGTCGGGTCGGCCAAAAGAACGGTGGGCTGCTTCATTCTAATGTTCAATAACGAGGGTTAGTTAGTTTGTATGAAAGAAAGCCGAGCGAAAGAGAGGAACGGAAAACAAAAGAACACGGAAAACAAAAGAACACAGGAACAGACAGCAACGCTCACAAAAAAAAAAAAAAAACTGGACAAAAAATATGAGGGAAAACGACAGCAGTGCTGAACAGCACTGTGGACCACAACCCTGGGACCACGGTAAGCAACTGTTTGTGCCAGAAATACCCCCAAAATCAACCATCAATTAACCCCCAGAGTGTCCAGCAGCGCAGGCGTGTGAAAGTTTCAAGAAAAAAGGGTGAGCAAACGGGAAAGGAGAAGTGTTCCCCATTAAAAGAAAAAACCCCACAACGTGAAAAAAAAGGGAAGGCAAAAAAAAGCGCGTGAAAATCAACACTCGGGTCGTGGAGAGCCACAAAACTCGCCAGCAGAAAACGCAGGCAAGCAGAGGCCATGCTCGCTAAAGAGCCAGGCAAGAGTAGCTCACGAGGACACAGGAAAATCAAAAATGCAACGGAGAATCAAGGAACTCCCGCAAACATAACCACGCTACCTTCGGAAGGTAGCGAAATAAGCCTGCCTTTGTTTGGTCCACAGCAGAGACGGGCCCAACTCAGGACACAGAGAAACACAGCTAGGACGCGAGATAAAGCGAGCGAGCGAGAACGAGAAAGAGGACGAAAATGGGGGCAGGGCGTTCCTTCATTAATCAAAACCAAAAGAAAAAAGAAACTCGAAAAAGAGTGTGTGAAAATGGAAGTTTATAAATAAAAAATCACACACTCTTTCCTTTGTCTCTCACAGGGAGCCCGGAAGAGACAAAGGAAAGAGTGTGAGTGTGTACGCGGAGGCCCCAGATAGCCGAGAAAAAAAAAAAAGACTGTGTGGGGGCGGAGAGCAATGTCATTGTGAATGGGGGAAAGGGTGCTTTCCGCCTCCTTCAAAGCAGGCCTTCCACCAAGGAGCCTCCCTCTCTCACCCCCGAAACCCCCACCACCACCGCACACACACATGCAAGAGTAGAAGGGGGGGAAAAGCAGAGAGTCGGGTGACTCGTTTTACCTGAGAGAGAAAGCAGGTCGGTGTGTTGTATCGGACGAAAATGAGGTGAGTTTTGGGGGATTTTCACGCGCGTTGATTTAGCCGCAGGGGGCGCGTGAAAAAAAGCGGGGATTCCGGGGAAACTCGTACATCCCCGGTTCAACCGGGCTGGTCTCGTGGGACGTTTTTGGAGGCACTCACTGATGACCGGCCTCACTCAGTGAGCACACACAGTCACGACAAACACACAGTCTACAAGACTACCGTAGTTAGCCCTTGGATTTCGGGAGCAAAGCACGCGCCTCCCCCTCGATGACAACAGTGCCGTCTGCCTTGCTGACGACTGTGGTGAGGGTCATCGCCCGCTTGGTCTCGTCCACGGCGAGCACGGTGACCTTGGCCGTGAGTGCATCGTTGACGTAGACGGGGGCAGTGAACTTGAGGGTCTGCGAGAGGTACACGGCACCCGGGCCTGGCAGCTTGTTGCCGAGTACACCCGAGAGGAGGCTGCCTGCAATCATCCCGTGCGCGATGCGCTGCCCGAACCGCGTCGTCTGCAACGGATCGCATCGCATCGATCGCGTTTGAAACGTCAGCCCAGCAACAATGCAAAACCGCGAGTACCTTTGCAAACTCGTCGTCCAGGTGCAACGGGTTGGTGTCGAGCGATATCTCGCTAAACTTGCGGATGTCCGCGTCCGTCACGACCTTGCTCACGTCTGCAGACTGGCCGATGTGGTAGCTGCAGTGCCTCCATTAGTATCTCTCTCGCCGAAAGTGAATTTGTACCATCGTCGCAGCAGGATGCGGCTGTTTGTACACAAGCGCAGCTTTCTGCAGAGCATGCCGTCGGAAACAATGCTTCTTTTTTTTTTTTCAAATCCAATTTTCAAACACTTTTTTCTACACTGAATCGGCAAGTAGTAGTGTTCAGCATTAAATCACGGGCCGACGGGGAACACGGCCCTCGCGAAGCTTGCGGATGAGACGACGGTTGTGGTTGACGACGGTCCTGGATGGGACAAGGGCCAGATGCATCGAGTAGAGCTCGTAGCAGTTGACCTTATTCTGCAGATTCGGAAAGAGCTTCTTGGTCATGTCACGGTAAAAGCTGCCATCAAAGGATGTCTCGGGCAGGGGCACTGGTTGGTCCAGTTGAAGGCTGTATATAATAATAATATAGATTTTTTTTTATACCGCCAAAAAGAATATTAAAAAAAAAAAAACATACACATTGCCGTCGAGATCCTCAAACCACAGGTGGTAGGCAAATTGAAACATGCCCGACTGCATGATCATGGACGTGTAACCCTGCGATAGTCGGTCCTGTGCAGAGAAGACCATCTCCCACACGCGACGCTTGAGCGATGCAAAGGAAGCAATATCCTCTGGTTTTTGCGGTGGCTGCTGTTGACTTGCGGGGTCCTGCTGAGGGTTAGGTGTCGTCGACTGGCTGCGCACCTGATCAGGTGACGATTTGGCCGTCTGGGCAGCTGCCAGTTGCGCTGCATCATCATCCTCACCATCATGCAGACCGCCAGCTGCCGCAGCCGCAACCGCAGCCGCAGCAGCCGCAGCAGGGTCGGTTTCGTTGTCGAGCGGGACGATGACGGGAGCGATCACCTGATGGTTGAGACGGTCCACATAGATGAAATGCACCAGGCCAGGGAAATGCGAAAGAAACGAGAGCACGGTCATGTGGGTCATCTCTTTCATGATGAGGAAATCAATAAAGTTTGACAAAGACCGCTTGATCGACTGCTGCATGAGCGTCATCATCTATTTTCATTTTTCACCCTTGTTATTCTCCAAAGGGTTCCTTTAGTTTGACCAAACAGTACCGCCTTTTCTTGCTCCGTGCCCTTCATCGTATCGCTCACGACGACCATCGTGGTCAGCGGGGCAACCTGGCCCATGTAGACAAAGCGCGGTGCGATTGTGGGTGTGCGCAGGAATAGTTTCTCAAAGACACACAGCTCAGGCTGCTCCTCGATCGTCTGGCTGTGGCTGTCGGAATCCATCGATGGACGGTTGTCCCCGGTCGGATTGCTCTGGTCATCATTGCCAAAGTCATCCATGATGTCAGGCTGCTGTGGCTGCTGCTGTTGCTGGTCCGAGTCGTCATGGTTGGCTCCGTCATCGCTGCTGCCTTTGTTGTTCTGGTGGTGGTCGTCGGCACCATCGTCTGCGTCCTCTCGTGCCAAGACAAACTCCTAGTATTTTATTTTATTTTTATTTTTTATTTTTTTTTTAAAATGTAATAACTCTTCTCCACACCTCATCAGACATGCGCAGGTGCTCGTTGGGAGAGACAAACGACTCAAAGGGCGCAGCGGGTTGCGGCTCCGGTTTGGCCGGCTCCTGCAGACTTTTGATGTACAGGCTGAGGAGGAATATGTCGGACGGGTGGAGTTTGAGGTTCTCCGAGCGGGAGTAGTGCGAGACAAGCTTGGTGCCGACAAAGAGAAGGACGTGGGCGGCACCGTGCCCACGATGTGTCGCACAAGCTTCCTCGAGCGACCGCATGCATCGTGAACGCAGATCGTCGTTGACCTCGAGACGCTCGATTGACTGCACCAGGTAGCTCTGCTGCGTCGAGCCCAGGTTGGTCATGGTGTGGATGAGCGGGCGCAGCACCGACGTAAACTTGGACGACGTCCGGTGCATCTGCGAGCGTGTCTGTTTTGTTTGGTGTTCATGTTGGTCAGTCGCGCCAAGAAGGCAAAGAAAAACACAGCCGCGTACGTCTGGTTTGGGCCCAAACTTGAACTGCAGCAGCTCGTGGATCAGCTGGAGCTGTCGTCGGAGGAACGGCACCGACTCGCCCTCGTCACTCACGACCAAGTACAGCAGCTCGTCGTACTGGGTGAACACAAACTGCTTTTGGCCGCAGCGCATCGCGGTGAACTTTTCGTGGCATGAGCTCTCGACCAGGTCCTGCGTGATCGCAAACGGCAGACAGAGCATGCGCGCCTGGTCCACGTCAAAGTGCGAGTCCACGAAGACGGGGTTGCCTTGGTCGTCTGTTACCAGGAAGTGCTTCATGCTTGTCGGACGTGAGGAAATAAAACTAC
>Ga0302227_10001149_pt1 | contig 20135 bp, 10 predicted proteins | sample II_Palsa_N1_1_FD_193525 | JGI IMG/M metagenome (GOLD analysis project Ga0302227, IMG submission 193525) | Peat permafrost microbial communities from Stordalen Mire near Abisko, Sweden - II_Palsa_N1_1 | ecosystem: Environmental > Terrestrial > Soil > Palsa > Peat permafrost | place: Sweden... | reverse complement strand
GAAGAAGGTCAACATGACGCGCTGGGAAACCTGCCCCCAGCGCTGTACCGCGAGCGTTTGCTCGCAACGACGAGTCCTACTTTTAAAATGTCCGCTTGACGGGGGAGCTTACGCTCTGACGGCTTCGAGATTGCATGTGAGAACGGCCAGACCGTCACGGGCACCTTCACCAAGGACTGCTGTGATCGCGAGATCATTGCGTGGCGAGCTTGGCCCGGACGAGGCCTGCCGGGCGAACCAGTACGGGAGATGCTGATTGAAGCGGTCGAAGCAAGGTTCGGTGATGTCGATGCCTGTCCGGCTAGTTTGCAGTTCCTGGCAGACAATGGCGGCGCCTATCGAGCCCATGAAACCCACGCTATCGCTCGACAGTTGGGCATCACGCCGATTCATACACCGGTGTGCAGCCCGCAGTCGAATGGCATGGCCGAGAGCTTCGTGAACACTTTGAAGAGAGACTACGTCAGCCAGATGGACCGCAGCACGGCTGATGCCGTACTCGCCCAGTTGCCGAACGCCTTTAAGCACTTCAACGAGGTCCATCCGCATTCGGCATTGAAATTGAAATCGCCTCGCATGTTCAGGAGGGAGCTGGCGCGTCAGGCTCGGGAAAATGACGCCATTTAAGCGCTAGACCGTGTCCGGTTATACAGGGGCAAGATCACCGTCCCCGAACAGTAATCTTCAGCGACCGCCAACTTTTGCTGCTCTGTGTATTTTCCCATGAAACCCTCCGATGTTTTGTCCAACATTCGGGGGTCAGTTCATAATCTGTGGACACAGCTTGCCTTGCTCTCAATTCAGACGCTATGTGCTGATAAATTCGCGCTTACGTTCATTCACAAAGAAAGAGATCCACATCCACGGTTGTTAGTCACCGGAAAGAAGTTTACGACATTGCATGGTGCTCGACGCATCAAATTCCATCGTAAGAGATGCCCCGTACTCGTTATGGGGAGGAAGCAGAGAAGCATAAACTCCTTGCTTGCAAAAAATTGGCTTACTCTCATCGCTTTTTACTTGATGCCATCCTCTGCCGATCAACGTGTCCGTATAAGTTCGACGTAACGAATCAGACCAAGATTCAGCTGATACACCCAATATAAGGTATACCCTTGAAAATGTAGTTTTACGGTTATCGTCATAGTCAGTAACTTGACCACCTGACTTGATAACTGCCTGCATATCGGACCTCATCATTGTTAACTGTGTGAATAGTTGGTTCTGCGTGGGGTTTTCCCCGCAAGAATGAATGAGTTCAACTAGCACCCACACCACTATTGCTACTACGGCTAGGCGTAAAAAAATCTTGTAGCTCACCAGTGCCTCCCCCCTAACGGTGTTGATACGGTTGTACTTACAGATGCACCAGGCGTCCCGATGCCAAACTCATACCCTGTTGTTCCGCCTACTGAATGAGTTACAGCGACACAGACAAAATCACACACACTGGTTTGATAAGTTCCGCCATTCAAAAAATTATCAGTTGCTGCGGTCGGGTTAAGCCCCGAATTAAGCAGAACAACAACAGGGGACGGACCACGATAAAAACTGCCGTAAACGTGGTCCGTCCCCTGTTGTTCCATCGGCCAGGCGGCGCGCAATTCGTTAAGGTTTTGCGCTGCACAGAGTAAGCGCGGGAAGTACCTAATAGTACTTATTAGGGGGCAGGCCACGGTTAGATCCCGTCCGGTCTCAATTATCAGTGAGTCCCCTATTGTCCTGCGTTGCCCTTGGGACGCCCCATATTGTTCGCGCTAGCGATAGGGCCTACGATCAAATCTTTTGTCACCTTCAAGTGTTGACTTAAACCCCATCAACAAACCAATTTCCAATAATTTCAATGCTGCGGCCCCTGACATTTTAAAAGGGGAACAGCCAAGCGCGCCAATAATATATTCGTATGCGAGTCCATACTCTCCCGTATCAATAAATTCGCATATTTGATCCATCTGGTGATCGTATGACAGCGTTGCCGGTGAGTAAGATTGAGCAATCTCTGGCTGCGCTTTCATTTCCTGCACAATAAAAATTAAGTTGGCGTCGATCAAGGCAGAATCTGAAATAACTATCATTTTGGATTTCTCGGCAGGTTTGTTGGGTAGCCGGCACTTCGTAACCTTCTTTGGAAGCAATCAAGAAGATCGCCAAGACCTTATGTGTCACCAGCGATTCGGCGATTTTCGAAGAAAATGAACTGGTAGCCGACGCCGACCTCGCCTTGCAATTCCATGCTATCGCCAACATGCCCGATCAGCAGCGGTCGGTTATCAAGCAATTACTCGCAGGCATGATTATCAAGTACGAGGCCGAGCGCTGGTCACCAAAATTGATGATGCAAACGAAGCGCGGACCACGAGTGTTGATGCACTCAGGGTCCACTAACCACCACTCACTCTTGCTAGGAGCAGTCGATCATGGCTAATGCCGATCTTAAACCATCCAAACCCGTTCTCGAACGCTTTACCGTCGTTTCATCCGTACGGCAGCCCCGACCGATACGCACCGAGATAGATATTTACCTGCCCCCCCGACTTACCAGCCGCGCCGGGGATCCGTCTTGCCGGCCGGTGGCTCGAACAGGTTGGATTTGCCATCGATGGCCGGGCAAGTATTCAAATCGAGGATGGCAGGCTGATCATCACGCCCGCAGATCAAATCTACCGTTGGCGAGCTTGGCTAAAATGGGTTCGCTAACGGTTTGCTGTGGCTTAATTCAAGTGTCCGAAAAAGCGGGGTGGCTCAGTATGTCCCCTTTTGTTGATTGCTTTGCTTCTCTTGCTATTTGGACAGAAAGAGAATGCCGCTTTCCAACTGCTCCCACTGCGCGAGGTTTGGGGCATCAAAGGTCAATTGCATTGGGGTTTTTAAATAAAGCGCTCTGTCTAAAAATGGACCCAGGCCACCATGCTCATCTCGCGCCGAATGCGATGCGATGCTTACCCAATCCGGATCCCATGCCGAGGCGAAGCTGACCGCCAATTGCCTAATTTGATTATTAGATTGGGCGTCAAATCGAGATGGTAGCTTAAGAACAACCGCGTTAGATAATCCCTCTACAGTTGAGTACAAACCGCATTTAATCATTAGCGACGAAGCCGTCTTCGCATCGCCGCCATTCCAAACAGAGATACGGTAACCCAGATCATCAATCGCCTCGCCACCAACATCTTTTCTATTTCGCCCCTTCATCAACAGATCGACAAGCTCTTCGATTGTAGAAACTCCTACTGAAATTGTCTCAAGCGCCACGGACAAACGCTTACCTTGTTGACGCCATCCTCTTAAGTATTCAGAAGTGTCGTAAATTGATGCGAAGAACTTACTCGCGCGGCATGCACAATCCACGACAGACTCCCGTCGTGGCCCCCAATAAGCAGCAGCAATGTATGGTCCCACTTGCACTCCTATATCCGATCACTTCGGAGCTGTAACAATGATAGAAATTCCTTTTATGCCATTGTTGTTAAACAAATTCTGGATCGCTGTCGCCGCTGATGGTTCGGCTACATTCCATTGAATTGGTTGTCCCTGAGCTGCCTGTATTTGGCGTTCAGCTTGGTTGACTAGACTCGACTGCCCAGAGAACCAAGGTTCGAATTCGCCGTCACTGCCCACAAGAAAACAACACGGGACAGACTGAGCCGCCCCGCTTTTTCGGACACGTGAATTAAGCCACAGCAAGTCCTTGTTCGAACTCGATGGGGCTAACGAAGTCCAGCGTCTGATGGATACGCTGGCGATTATAAAAGACCTCAATGTAATCAAAGATAGCTGCACGAGCGTGCTCGCGGCTATCGAAGACGACGTGATGCACCAACTCGTTCTTCAAGTTACTGAAGAAACTTTCTGCCACCGCATTGTCGTGTGGCGAACCTTTGGCACTCATGCTGGCCTGCAAGCCGTTGCGTAGCAATACATCTCGGTATTGACCCGCACTATACTGCGGATCTTGATCTGAATGATGGATCAAGCCCGTCGCGGGCTTACGGTGCAGCAAAGCCATATTGAGTGCGGCCAGCGTCAATTCAACGTTGGGTCGCTCTCCCATGCTCCAACCCACCACTTTACGGGAGTACAGGTCTAGCAGTGCGGCCAGGGGAACAACACGCACAAACAACACGGGACGTCCCCAATTCTGTTCACTTAGAAAAAAATCTGGCAAACTTACGCACTTCAACTGATCTAGGGAAGGTCTGCATAAATGCAGCCCAAAAGTGCTTGCATGAAGTCACCGACGCTGCGACGATTTGAACTATGAAACAAACTGATCCTGGATTGAATTTGACGACCAAACGCACACGCAAACGTGAGTTTCTCGATGACATGAATCGGGTCGTGCCATGGGCGAGACTGGTGGCCTTGATCGCGCCGGTTGCGCCCGAGGGCCGGCGAGGCCGCCCTCCGTTCGGCGTGGAAACGATGTTGCGGATTCACTTCATGCAGCAGTGGTTCACCTTGAGTGATCCGGCCATGGAAGAAGCGCTGCATGATATGCCGCTGTTCCGGGAGTTTGCCGGCCTGGACAACTGGAACCACCGACTCCCTGACGAGAGCACCATCCTGCGCTTCCGGCATCTGCTGGAGAAACACAAGCTGGCCGGGCAGATCCTGGTGGAAATTAATACGCTGCTGCGCGAGAAGGGACTGATACTGCGGGCGGGCACGGTGGTGGACGCCACGCTGATTGCCGCGCCGACCTCGACCAAGAACGCCAGCGGTGAGCGCGACCCCGAGATGCATCAGGCCAAGAAAGGCAATGAATGGCACTTTGGCATGAAGGCCCATATTGGCGCGGATGCGGAGTCGGGTCTGGTGCATAGCGTGCGGGGCACGGCGGCCAACGTTCATGACGTGGTCGAAGCCAACGCGCTGTTGCACGGGACAGAAACCGACGTCTTTGCCGATGCGGGCTACCAGGGTGCGCAGAAACGGCCCGACGCGTCGCCGAACGTCAAGTGGCATGTCGCCATGCGCCCGGGCAAGCGGGCGGTCTTGAGCCGGAGCCGGGCCATCGACGTCATGATGAACAAGGTTGAACGGATCAAGGCGAGTATCCGGGCCAAAGTCGAGCACCCGTTCCGGGTGATCAAGCGGCAGTTCGGCTTCGTCAAGGTACGCTATCGAGGACTCAGGAAAAACACGGCCCAGCTCACCACCTTGTTCGCCCTGTCCAATCTGTGGATGGCGCGTCGCAAATTGGCGGCAGCTTGACCGCGAGGGCATCTGAGGAAGGAGCACGTTACCCATAACCGGACAAAAAACGACCTCGAAAGAGATCGGAAGGCGCTGGCTCGAACTCAATGGGCCGTTGACCAGCCTGCCGATTACGGATTCATCGAACATGCGCGCTCCGAAATGCATTGTTCAGACCTTCCCTAGGACTGATTCAACTACGAGCCACAGAGAGAACCAGAAATCGCCAAGTTATCTCCGTCTCCCCTTAACACGAGGCCAGCAGTCATCCCGGCAGACAATACATCAAAAGTTTTTCTGTAAGCTGTGATCTGAACGATCGTCAAATCTATCGGAACAGCATCATCACGGACAAAGTTCATATTTTCAGACCCAGGCTCGCCAACGCGACGAATAGGTACAAATTTTGTGAATCGATCCCCTACATGAATATCTGTTACGCACCGCCCAACGATGTGCCACTCGTTACCCTTCTTGGTCGGTTCGTGCGCGATTCCAAACTCCGCCATAATTACGTCCCTCCCGAAAGCTGAGTCGCTTTTTGAATGAAAGTTTGAACTTGTGCAGGCGTTAGCGTTGGCAAACTTTCAAGGTATCTAGTCAGTGCAGCACCCTGCAACGTGATATTTCCTGGGATGCTTATACCCATCTCAGCGAGTATTGATTGCGCTTGAGTCGCAGTTATTGTCACAGAAGCCTGATTTGCGAACTGAGTTGGCGACATGTTCACGCCCAATTCCGACTCTGACCCCGAAAGCACGTTTCCAGGAATGATATCAACCGCTGCAACATCCCCCGGTACTGCAACATGAACAATGCCATCACCATATTGAGATCCTTGAATCCCAAACACCGTAGCAACAGCCGGATTAGTCGATGTAGGTGTTACACCTACTGCTTGTAATCCAGGATTGCCAGGATAGCCCTCCGTCGTTCCCCGGAATAGCGGGGGCACTAAGGAATCCCCCACCTCCGTCGTTGCACTAGTAGTGTTTGCAAAAATACTACTACCCAACTCACTTAACGCACCAAGACCATAAGACTCTCCGACGGCACCCACCGTCGGATTGCTATATGTAAAGTATTGCACAAAGCCCGAAGTACCAGGCAGCGAGCCACTGCTTACGTTGAGCAGTGTATTGCCGATGCCATTCAACAAATCCGAGTTGACCTGTGACTCCATCCCAGGAACATAGAGCGACTGATTCAGTGCATCATAAAATGCATTCGGATCCGTCGAGACAACAGGATTGGCTATGCTCGTCAGGACATTCGATGCCGTGTTCAAGGCATTCGACGCTGTGGTCGAAATTGCTTGCGATGCACTCGTAAAAGCACTCGTGACAGCGTTCCAGCAATCGTGCATTGAACAGTTGTTCTGCGCCTCGTTTTCAGCGGAGGTCAGTCCGCCCAGCGCGTTAGCCCCGGCGGCTCCCGCAGCCACCCCACCGGCCAGCCCTGCCAACGCCGTTATGATGGCGGTCTGCTCCTGAGTGGCATCGCCACTACCCACCACTGCTGAACCGATATACGGCGTTACCAATGCGCTGGTGGCCCCGCCAATGGCCCCACCGGCACATCCCGTGCCTTCCACAGCACTCGCCGCACAGCCCAACACAGCATGCGCTAACGCACTTTCCTCAATCGGGAGATTCTCGTTACCAATCGCATCTGCCGCGTCCGCGGCCGCCTCCGTCACCCCCGCCGCTTCCAGGTTACCGAGGAAACTGCCACCCTCAATCGCAGTCTGCACCCCCGCAGTAATCGTAGCGTCTGCCAACGCCGCCTCGGCTAGCGTCGTACCGCTTACTGACGTTGCCTGACCGGCGACTGGAACCAGGAAATTACCCACCGATGACGAACTCGCCAATGTCGCAAGGCTATAAGTTCCGCTATCGGCAGCAATGGGTGCAGTAGTCACACCAAAGCCGCTTGTAGCGTTATAGGTAATGCCGTTGGTGAGCCCGGCGGTCAAGCCCGCTATCGCACCTGATTCCAGCAAATCCCCCAAGCTTAGCGTACCTGTCGTAGCCACCTGACTGACGGCACTGCCCGCCATCCCCGCAATTGCTGCCGATAGTGCAACATTGCCCAAACCCGCAGTGGTGCCAGCTGCCACCGACCCCGCCGCAAAGGTTCCACCTCCAGCGCCCAATGTACTGCCAATAGCAGCACTCGCAGCACCGGCAGTGATGATGGTCAGGGCCACCACCACCACCAGCATGGCCAGATCCTCACCCGAGAAATTCCCGCCATCTTTACTAAAACTCGTATTCAGATTGTTGGCGACTGTGCTCTGCGTGAAGCTGCTGCCTAGCTGCGCTTGCAAACTGTTAATCAGTTGTTGGCTACCTGTCGCGCTGACGGTTCCATCGCTGTTTAGCTCCTGCAGTGCACCGCCAATCTGATTCACGGTCTGCACGTTCAAGGTCATATTTGCGGCGCTCATAAAGCCGCCCGGCTGCACCACTGTGCCGGTTGTCTCTTGATAACCTACGTCCGGAATGTAATTCCAGATCTGCCCAACGTTGGTTTGGTTTTGCTGATTGGTCAGGGTCGGCGTAGTCACCGTCAGCGTGTCGCTGGCCGTAACGGTGCCGGTATTCAATATGCTGCCGCTGAAGTTAAGCGTGACGTTGGTGCCGCTGATCGTGCCCCCCGCTGCCTCGGCACCATAGTTCGGTGGCAAATAGACCTGCGGCATCAGTGCCGTGACGGTCGGACAAGTCGAACTGCCGGTTGCCGTGCAACTCGGATCGGGCACGGTCTGCTCCACGTACCAGAGCATTGGCTGAGTCAGCTGATTAATTTGCGTCTGAGTCAGCGCCGTGCCGAGTTGTATGTTGTTGGCGGTCGCGTAGTTCAGCGCATTCTGGTAGAGCTGGACCTTGTCCTGGTCGGCCACCGACAAGCCGCTTTGCGGATTACAGGTGGGGCAATTCACAAAACTCGCCTGACCGGTTTGCGCCAAGGCCGCTTGCTGCAATACCAGATCTTCTTCTTGTGGGTTGTAGTAGAACAGATCAGAGCTTGGCTGCAAGTTGGCGGGCAGATTCGCCAGCAGGGTCGCCGGGCCGATGTTGTCGGCTGAGGTCACCCCTGCGGTATTCACCACATAGGTCACCACGCCGGGAGTCGGTGCCACGGTGGACGTATTGATCAGGTTAGGAATCGCCTGACTCATACCCGGACCGGCGCCAGGCGCCAGGCTGATGACCTGGGCTGGTGCGGCGACTTGTGGCGTATACACATTCGTCCCGGTAATGCCGTTCACCAAGCTGTGCCCCGACAACGTGACTTGCGTGCCGAGTATGTTGCCGACGTTCTGGATTTGTCCGCCCGAGCTGACACTCAGGTTAGGCGCTTGAATCGTCGCGGCAATGTTGCCGATCGGGGTTGGCGGATCTATTGCGCCCCCCGTATTGGTGTAAGCGCTGCCGTAGATCGAGGTGCATTGAGCCGGGGTACCGCAGGCCCAGATGTTGTGATCCTGGTCGCTGCTGAAAATACTGGTTTGCTGCACCCAGAACGAATGCCAGTAAGCGTTGAGCGTCTGTTCACTATTGACGATCGGGCCGGTCACGTTCAGTGTTGCACTTTGACCGGCGGAGATCAGGCTGCCAATATTTGTCAGGCTGCCGGCATTGATGGTCAGACCATTGCCGGCGCTGATGTTGGAGGAATTAGCGGACTGTTGCTCAACATAGCCCTCGCAGTAGCCCGACTTGTAACCCTCCGCCGTCATGCAGCCGCTATATGCCACTTCCGTGCCGTAATCTTGATGCAGTAATACCGGTGGTGGCAGGGTATTAGTTATTGCTCCAGAAACGTTCAAAACGATGTTATTTCCTGCGACGATATTGCCTGAAGTGTTTGTCAGGCTATTGGCAGGCGTGGTCGAACTAGCGGTGGTGCCAACACCGCCGATATACAAGTTGTTACCGGCGATAATGTTGCCGTAGGTATTGGTGATGTTGCCTGCGGCGATAACCAAGTCGTTACCGGCAGAAATGGTGGCATTGTCTTGCTGATAGCTAAAGGTCGAGGAGGTCGGATTTTCGCCGACATACTCTATCCCCAATAAACACTCGTCCTCAGGTACGCCCGGCGGACAACCTTTTTGAGTAGTCGTTTGCGAGGTGTAAGTACCTTGATTGGTCAGACTCGAGGCAGTGATAGAAATATTTTGCCCTGCATAGATGGTTCCTCCATTCGTCAGATTTCCACCTGATATGGTTAGATTTCCGGTCGCAGAAATAAGACCGGTCGGACTCGATGTCGTGACCGATGAAATACTCACTGGCGCGGTTTCGGGTGCAAATGTGAAATATGCTTCTGGACCAGAAATCACGGTGTTATCGATACAACTACTAATTACCACTCCTGCTTGCGAACATGAAGACAAGTAATTTGGGACTGCTGCTTCCACCTCGGTGATACTTTGAAGCTTGCTCAAAAATGCATTTAACTGAGTTTGGTCTTCCGTAAACGTGGTCGAACTAATTATGCTGGGTGCGACAGAACCGTTGTTAAGGGACTGAACATTTAGGGCAAGGTTGCCTCCGGCAGAAATCGCGCCACCCAAATTAGATAAAGAATTGGCGGTTAGACTTACGTTGCCTCCGGCAGAAATAACGCCCGCGACCCCAGCCTGCTCGGAGGTTACGGTCTCGTAGACCGTTGGCAAGGTCAGTGTAAAGGTGGAGACACCAGCCGAATTACTGCCCGTATCGAGTGCCCAAATAGGGGCGCTGTCAGCTTGATTCGAATTCATTATGGTGAAGCTGACAGTGCCGCTCTGTGCGATGGGGGATGACGGTGCCAGCACGCAATCAGTAAAACATGAGTTTGAAGCGTCAGCTTCGGTCGCGGGCGTCACAACAGTACTGCTCGATGCTCCAGTTGGGGACAACAAATTACCCAAAGTTCCAGGAATTGTAGCGGTGAAGTCCGTTTCGGAGACCCCACTACTAGGATCCCCAACCATGGCTTCATATTCCCAATTCTCGGTACCGATTACCGTCGCCCACAAGAAAGCCGGATCAACGACCGCCGTTGTCGTAGAAGTGTATCCCGACGGCGCCGTCTGATTATTCTCAACCGTATTCGCCGAAATCGTCAGGTTATTCCCCGCCTGTATCGTGCCCCCCGTATTCTGCAAATCACCTGTAAGCAGCAGCGACATATTGCCCTGCGCTTGCGTCGACGCCCCTTGGTTATCGTAGTTCGATCCAGTGAAATTCAAGTTGCCGGCGGACTCGATATTGCCGCGGTTAACCACGCTACCGTTCAGGGTCAAGGTCGTGCCGCTATATAACAGCGCACCCGTGCCATTAACGATGTTACCGGTCAGGGTAGCCGCGCCCCCGGCTCCGATCGAGCCGGTATTCGATAATTGCCCGTTGGTGGATATATTGAGGGCGCCACTGACGTTTAACGTGCCGGCATTGGAGAACCCATTGGTGGCATTAATGGTGACGGTGTTGGCTTGCGGGCTCCAATTACTGGCCAGACCCACGCTGGAAGCATCGATTGTCAGCAATCCGCCCGCACCCAGGGTCCCCATGCTGGCGGCCGAAGGGTCCACCGCCATGTTCGGCAAGTTCAGCGTCAGGTTGCCTTGCGCCATGATCTGGCCGCCGGTACTGACAAGCGAGCCCGTACCGCCCGTCACCGACAAAGACAAGTTTGCGGTATCGGCGGTAGGTGTGGTGATATCGCCGGCGAACAACAAACCATTGGTGTTGTTGAGCGAATTAGCGCTGACGGTCAAGCCGTTCACGCCCATGGCCGAGCCGTCGTTGACAAAGGCGTTGCTGACCGCAATGGTGGTGGTCAAGCCGTCGATGGTGCCGGCGTTGCTGAGATTGGTGGCGGTGATCGAGGTATTGCCGATCGAGGTCAACGAAGCACCTGCGGCATTGGTCACGCCAGTGGCGTTTACCGTCAGGTTCTCCCCGGAAAGCACCGAACCGTTGTTCTGCACGGCAGCGCCATTACCGATGATAGCCGTGCCCGCCACCAAGGTTTGACCGGACAAGGTGACTTGGTTAGGCGCGGTTGCGCTCAAATTGCCACCAATCAACAAACCGCCGGTGCTGACGTTGTAGCCCGAAATCTGGGCATTGCCGGTAATGTTCAGTTGTGCGGTTGAAGAGTCGAAGTTGCCGGTGGCAGCACCCGATGCGGTCGCGGTGAATGCTTGTTCACCCGTCAAGGTGCCGCCCAAGGTAATGCTGTTTGCGGAGAGTGTGGTATTACCGGCAATTTGGTTGGTGCCGGTCAAGCTCAGTGCCTGTCCTGCGATCAGAGTGGCGTCGGCATTCGACACGACGCCCGCAGCGTTCAAATTACCGTTGGTGGCTGTCAAGGCTACGGTGCCCACGGCGTTCACGCCGGACATGGCCGAGAGGTTCTGTGCGGCACTGGCTTGCAAGGTCCCGCCGGTAGTCAGCAGGCCGTCGAGCGTCAAACTGCCTTGCGTCGACTGCAAGTTGACGTTGCCCAGGGCCGTAATCGCACCAAACTCAAGGTCGCCGCCTGCGGTCGCGCTGAATGCGCCCGCGGTTTGGATCGACGGTGGATCGATGCTTTTACCGGCGGTAATCGTCAGGTCGTCTTGATAGGCTAAAGCCCCGCCGCCGTTAACGTTGCCGGTTGCCGCGAAAGTGCCGGTGCCCAAACCGGCCAGGGTGCCGGTTACCGTGATGTCGCCGCCGGCGGTAACGTTGGTATTCCCATTCACCAACGCCCCATTGATCGACGTCGCCCCACCCGACACCGTCGTCAAATTCCCCTGCGTAGTGATGGTGTCGGCACTCGTCAAAGCGCCGCTAGTCGCCGTCAATTGCACATCGCCATTGGCGGCCAAGGTGCTGCCCAAACCGAGGTTGCGCCCCGCCGTCAAATCGGCGGTGGTGGTGACGCTCATCGCCCCGAGCACCGCGATATCGCGTGCGGCCTGGATCGTGGTGGTGCTGCCCGAATAGGTCTGGCCGGTGACGATGATATCGCCGCCCGTGCCGCCGGTACCGTTGGCTTGCAAGCTCAAGGCTCCGCCGCTGACGGCTGACCCCAATCCCATGCTGATACCGGCCACGGCATTCACCGCGGCGCTGGTATTCAGGCTGCCGGTCAAGGTTAGGCTGCCGCCTGTGGGCAGGGTCCAACTTTGACCTGCGACAACGCCGCCGGCAACCAGGTTGCCATTGGTGGTGAGATTGACATTGTTGGCGGCGATCAAGCCGCCGTCCAATTCCATATCCGAGGTCGAATTCAGCGTGGCGTTGCCGCCCGCCAAGGTCACTCCGGAAAACGTCAACGTACTGGCGGCGGTGGCACTGAGGTTGTCTTGCGACGTTACGTCGGCGCCGGTCATTTGTCCGGTGGTGGCGGTGAGTACCGCGTCGCCCACGCTGTTGAGGTCGCCCGTCATCAGCAAGTTGCGCTGAGCGGTCAAGGTGGCCGTGGTGCCGGCGGTAAGCGTGCCGGAACTGACGATGTCACGTGCTGCTTGCAGCGTTAGCGCGCTGAATGCGCTGGCGGCGCCGCCGAGCGTGATGTCGCCTTGTCCGGCATTACCGTTGGCGACGATGGAAACACCTCCGGCAGTGGCAATCACGCTGCCCAGACCGGCATTGTTGCCGCCCGTCACTTGGACGGAGGTGCCTTGCAGCGAACCGGTCAGTGCCAGGTTGCCGCCGGCGTTCAAGGTGGCGGTACCGCCAAACGCGATCGCGCCGGCACCCGTGATATCGGTAGCGGCTGTCAAACTGCCGTTACCTTGGCTGGTCAAGGCTGCCGTGACGGCGATGCTTTGGCCGGCACTCAAAGTGGTATTGCCATTGACGGTGGTTGCACCGCCGATATTGACGGCTTGCCCGGCCGTGGCCAGCAAATTGCCGTTGGTCAGCAACGGTGCGCTGGTGCTGACCGAGCCTTGGACGGCGTCGAGTGTGATGTCGCTTTGTACTTGCGTGTTGCCGCTGATGCTTACGTTGCGCTGGCCGGTCACGGTCAGGGTCGAACCGTCGGTCAGTGCGCCGCTGACAATAGCGTCGCGGGCCGCTTGCACGGTGACAATACCGGGTGCGCTGATGGTGCCGGTCAGGGATGCATCGCCGGCACCGGCGTTGCCATTGGCGGTCAGCGCCAGGGTTGTCTCGGTAATAACATTATTCAAAGCGGCATTGTTGCCGCCCGTGGCTTGTATTTGGTTCGCTTGCAGCGATCCAGTCAGTGCCAGATTGCCGCCGGCACTCAGCGTGGCGGTCTGTGTAAACGATTGCGTACCGGCTCCGGTGATATCACCGGTGGCATTGAGCGTACCGTTGGTCAAACCGATCAAGGTCCCATTCAACGCCATATCGCTACCTGCCGTCAGGCTCACGCCATTCACCGCGCTGGTGGTACTGCCCAGCCCCAGGTTCAACGCCAGGCCACTGACCGCAGTCAACGCGCCGCCGCTATTGAGACCGCCGGTTGAGGTCAGATTGCCACTCACTGCGTTGACCGACATGTCGCCGATCGATTCAACTGAGCCGCCGACCGCGATATTGCGTTGCGCTTGCAGCGTCACTTGCGCCGCTCCCGCCACTTGCCCGCTCACGGAAATATCGCGGGCTGCGGTCAAGTTAGTGACGGCACCGGTGTTGAATACCCCCGTCACGCTCAGATCCTGCCCGCTGCTCAAGGTAGCCACACCGTTGGCCAGCGACTGGCCCGAGAGGGTCAGGTCTTGTCCGGCATTGAGGTTGAAGGTGCCGTTGTTTTGCAATACGCCGGTACTGTTTGCCGTGCCGGTGCTGACCACATTGTTCAAGCTCAGGTTGCTGCCCGCGCTGGCGTTCAGGGTGCTGGCTTGAAACGAGCCGGTCAGGGCAATATTGCCGTTGGCATTGAGTACGGCGTCTTGGGTAAAAGCGGTGCTGCCCGAACCGTCGAGGTCCGTGCCCGCGGTCAGCGCACCGCTGCCGGAGCCGGCCAGATTGCCGTTCAGGGTCAAGCTTTGGCCGGCGGTCAAGGTGGTGTTGAGCGCTACGGTGGTGAGCGAACCCAGGCTAAGGTTCTGTCCTGCGCCGGCAATCAGTTGGCCGCCTGCGGTGAGGTAACCGGCATTGGCGGCCGTGCCGGCCGTGGTAGTCAACGACCCGTTCACCGCGCTCAAATTCATCTCGCCGACGGATTGCACGGAGCCGGTGATGTTAACGTTACCTTGGCTGGTGAGGTTGACGGTATTACCCGCCAACACACCGCTAATGGCGGTGTCGCCACTCGCGTTCAAGGTAGCGGCACCAAGTGCAGTGGCGGTGCCGTTCAAGGTCAAGTCCCCACCGTTGGCTTGCGCCGTCAGCGTGGTGGCGGCTTGCACATTGCCTAGTGTGACGTTTTGTCCGGCGACGGCATTGATGCTGGTGCCGCTACCCACGGCGCCGCTGGCGGTCAAACTTCCGCTGGTAGCGCTCAAGCTCATATCGGAAGCCGACTGCGTGGTGCCCGTCAGATTCAGATTACCTTGTCCCGTGATTGCCACGGTGGTGCCGCCGGCAAGGCTGCCGCTGAGGTTCACGTCGCGTGCGGCTTGTACGGTGACGGCACCGGTCGAATTGACCGTGCCGGTCAGGCTCACATCACCTTGGCCACCGCTGCCGTTGGCTTGAATCGCCAAAGTCGAAGCCGATTGCACGTCGTTCAGGCTGGCATTGTTACCCGCCGTGACCTGCACGGCATTGCCTTGCAACGATCCGGTAAGGGTCGTGTCCGAACCCGAGCTTACGCTGGCGTTTAGTCCGAACGCAGTCGACCCCGCACCGCTAATGGTGGTGCCCGCGGTCACAGTGCCATTGCCCTGGCCCACCAGCGTGCCGCTCAAGCTAATGCCTTGGGCGGCGTTGAGCGTGGTGTTGCCCAGTACGGTGGTGTCGGGCGAGCCGAGATTGATCGACTGGCCCGCATTAATGTTCAGGTCGGCGCCACTATTGATAGTGCCGCTGGTGGTCAAACTGCCGTTGGTATTATTCAGGGTTAAAGTCCCGACCGATTCCACGACACCGCTGAGCAGCGTGTCGTTGGCCGACGCCATGCCCAGTGTTCCGCCCGTCAGCAGCACGCCGCTTACGGTGGTATCGCGCTGGCCCTGGAACGACATATTGCCTTGTGCGGTGACCAAGCCATTTACCGCGATGTCGCCTTGGCCTGCTGCGCCATTGGCCTGCACACCCAGGGTCGCATTGGCCTGGATATTGTTCAGCGTGGCACTATTGCCTGCTGTAATTTGCACGCCATTGGCTTGCAAGGAGCCGGTCAAATTAATATTGCCGCCCGAGATCAGCGTGGCATTTTGTACAAAACCGCTGCTATTGCTGGCGTCGATATCTCCACCGGCGTCGATCAATGCGCTACCTAATCCGGCCAAGGCGCCGGCGAGGGTAATATTTTGTGCGCTGGAAAAATTCGTGTTGCCGATCGCGGTGGTCTGACCGTTCAACGTAATACCTTGCGCCGCGTTAATCCCCAGGTCTGCGCCGCTGCTCACCGTCGCATTGGCAATCAAGGTGCCGGTGGTCGCGGTCAATGACATATCCGCAAACGAATCGACTTCGCCGTTCAGCAATTGATTGCGTTGCGCCGTCAGCGTCACGGTATTGCCGCCCATCAGGCTGCCTGCGGTATTGATGGTGATATCGCGTGCGGCCTGCAGGGTCGAATTGCCTAATACGCTGACCGTGCCGTTCAGCGTGATGTCGCCCTGGCCGGCATTACCTTGAGTTTGAATTCCCAAGGTCGAGGTCGCTTGCAGGTTGTTTACCGTCGCGTCGTTACCCGCCGTGATTTGCACCGTGGTGCCCGCCAGGTTACCGTTCAGGTTGACGTCGTGCGCAGCGGTCAAGGCGACCGCGCCCCCGACCTGCGCCTGGGTCAAGGTTAGATCGTTACCGGCATTGGCTTGCAAACTACCGGCGGTGATCGGTCCGCTCAAGGTCAAGTCACTGAGCGCGTTCAAGGTGGCGTTGTTGCCAAACGACAGCGATCCCGCGCCGACCAGATTGGTGCCCGCGTTAAGTGTGCCGTTGCCCATGGCAATCAACGTGCCGGACAGATTGATCTGCTGCGCGATATTCAGCGTGGTATCGGTGCCCGACTGCTGGGTGCCGTTCAGATAAAAATTGCCCTGCGCCGCCGCGGTGAGGGTGGTGCCCGTGGCAAGCGACCCATTGACTTGAATATCGCGTCCCGCCGTCAGGTTTGCCGTGCCGCTGAGCAAACTGCCGCTGCTCGCCAGAATCAGGTCGCGCGCGGCCTGAACCGTCACGGCGTCCGTGGTGGTGGTTGCACCATTCAAGGTCACATCGCCGGTGCCGTCATTACCTTGGGCAATCAGCGACAAGTTGCCGCCGTTCTGTAAGGTGGCGGTGGTCACACTGTCGCCGGCGTTAAGCGCGACGTTGCCATTGGCCTGCACATTCGCCAGATTGATATTGCCGCCTGCCGTTACCGACAAATCCTGACCCGATTGCAGCGTGCCGCTGGATGTGACATCGCCATTGGCATTGATGGTGTAGCCGCCGACCCCCAGATGGTTGCCGGTCAGCGTGGTATTGCCCGCGCTTTGCAACGAGGCTTGCAACTGCGCCGCACTCCCCGCCACCGACAAATCCCCATTCGACGACAATTGCAAATTGCCGGTATTGGCGGTCATGGTGGCATCCAAGCGCACTCCCATACCCGCCGCGCTGCCTATCATCTGAATCTCGCCGGCCGTGACGGCACCGTAAGCGGTGGCGTCAATCGCATAGGTACTCGGCGCGCCGTTGGCCGCCACCGCTGCGGCGGTGTTCGCGCTGCCGTTGCCGGTGGTGCCGTAGGTGGTGCCGCCGCTGGCATCGACCGCGTTAGGTGTGACCAGTTGATCGCCGGCGATCACATTGATTTTATTGCCTGCGTAAAGCGGCGCGTTGATGCCGATGGTTTCCGCGATCAGGTCGATGGTGCCGACGGTGCCGTCGATGCCGACGCCGGGACCATTGGCGCCGGCGTTGCCTTCGATCTGGATATGGCCGCCGGTGACGTTATAGGCCACCGCTTGGGCGCTGTCGAAACTGGTGGCGCTGCCGCCTACCTGGGTCAGGAATTGCGGCACGCCGGTGGTCAGGGTGACGCCGAGGGTATTGGTAAACGCCGTGCCCTGCGTGGCAATCCCGTTGGGGTTGGCGATGATCACCGTGGCGGGCGCGCCGAATACTTCCAGCGGGCCGTTCAAGGCGCTGGCAAAGGCGCTACCGGTGGAGGTCACCTGATTGATAATCACGCTGGCGCTGCGCGATGTCAGATTCGGGTTTGCCGTCACCTGGCCGCCCGTCAGCGAGGTGCCGCTAAGCATGCTGTTGTTCAAGATCAAACCGATCGGGTCGATGTTGAAGCTCTGATAGTTGTTCAGCGAAATCCCCGCCGCATTGGGCGCGGTGATGTTGACGACGGGCACGCCACCGTTGGCGCCGCTGCTCTGGGTGATGGCCGGGCGGAAGGTGATCGGGGCATTCGGGTCCGAGATCGGCGCGGCTTGCGCTTGCGCGATGCCCAGGCGGAAACTCAAGGGCAAGGTGCGGATTGCCATCCAATCATTGAGCGCATTCCAATTGAAGGCACCGGCGCTGAGCACCCCGGCGGCTTCGTCGGCCTGCTGCAAGGTCACGGTCAACGGACTGAGCCACATCAGCACCGCCAGTACGCAGACCATCGCCCGCTGCCACAACGCAGGACGTCGCTGAGCGGCGTTGCCCCAGCGGGTATGACGCAGCAATTCGGCGCGATTGATATCGCGCGCAAATTCTGCCTGGTTCAGGTGTTGAAGCTGCTTCAGGTGGTCGAGGTGACGAAGTCCGCGCTGCATATTTTTAGTCTTGGTATTCGAGCTTGAAACTGGGGTGGTGCCGGGCGAGCGATGTGTGTCTCTCTCGCCCGGCTTGCCGTTGTGTGACGGCGTGCTGCTGTTTATTTTTCTGCGTACTGCCGTTTTACTCTTGGATATGCGCGTTTTTCATCAGGTCGATCACCACCTGAGTCGTCGCTTTCTCCACGGCCACTTGCTGCAACTGGCGGCGCAGGACTTCCTTGATCGTATCGAGTTGCGGGATTTGGGTCGGACGCTTTTGTTCGAGGCGCAGCAGGTAATACTTGCCGTCGACCACGATCGGCGCAGCCGATACGCCGCCTTCCGGCAACTTGGTCAAGGCGTCGGCCACCGGCAGCGGCCAGTTCTGGGTATGGCCTTCTTGCAGCGGCAGCTTGAATGAAATCCAGTTCAAGGCGCCGCCTTGCGCCGCGCTCGGGCCTTTGCTGTATTGCTTGGCCAACTGGGCGAAGTCGCCGCCCTTCTTGATCTGGTTCAGCACTTTTTGTGCGCTGTCCGCGTCGTCCAGGATGATCACGCTGGGGCGGAATTCGTTGTCGCCCAGGGTGGCGACGATGGCGTCGTATTGCGCCTTGATCTGCTCATCGGTCACGGCTGCCGGTTTGACGTTGTCGCGCAAATACGCCTGGGTCATGGCGAGGGTTTTCGCTTGCTCGACTGCCGCTTGCACGTCAGCATGGGTGTCGTAATGGGCTTTCTGCGCGACCTGGCGAAACAATTCGCGAGCGATTAATTGGTTTTTCAGATTGGCGCGCAGTTGCGGCGTATCGGCCGTGCCGCTGGCCCGTACCGCTTGGTCCAACTGATCTTGCGTGATGGTGACATCGTTGACTTTGGCTACCACCCCGGCGGGCAGCGGTGCCGACGCGGCGCTGGGCGCGGCGGCCGCAGCCTTGGATGAGCTCGACGGAGTTGCGGCATGGGCCACGCTAAAACCGGTGCTCAGTACGGTGAGCAAGACCATGCTGACAGTGCGTAATAAGAGCGGGGAAGTTTTTAGATGCGTCGAGGTAAATTTCATATGAACTCCGGTTATTCAGACCAGTTGAGAGTGGCGAGCAGGACTGTGGCTTTGCGCCCCAATGCCGCCGGTTGCATCAGCGCCTGCCCAAGCAGCAGTTCGCTGGAAATCGATTGATGGCCGTAGCGCCATTGCGCCCGCGCCCCGGCTCCCGCGCCCGCGAGTGTCGGCCAGCCGCCCTGGGCGACCAGATGGGCTTTGCCGCCGTCGAGAAACAGGTACGGCTCGTAGTGACCGCTATGCCACTGCGGGGTGTTGCTCCAGATATATTCGTTGCGCACATAAAAACCGCTGTCGCCGGTAATGCCGCCCTCGGTAAAACCGCGCACCGAATCCATCCCGCCCAGGTAAATTTGCTCATTGCCGAACAGGGCGACGTGGCTCCATTGCGCACTCAGCGAGCCGTGATAGGCAAAATCCAGGGTGCCGATTTTGCCGCCCGGCAATTGCCAGGTGCTCGATGCATCGTATTTGGTGAATTGGCTGTGGGCGTCGGTTTCGTCGATACCCGCGGCATCGCGACTGGCGCTTAACCACGGCAGGCCGCGCGAAACGCCGGCGTCGAAGGTGATCGCCGCCGGGCCGCCCGGTTCGGTGAAGTGATGCAAACCGCTTAAGCCGAGGCGCAGCACGCTGAGGTTTTGCGGATCGAGTTCGATGTCGTTGACATCGCGATAGCTGCGTAAGGTGGTGAAGGTGGTGTCGAGGCTCAGATGCCCAGTTTGCGAGCGCAGCAGCATGTCGTTCCAGCCCAGGATCTGGCTGAAGGTCTGGCCGATCAACAAGGCGCTCTGGCCGATGGTCTGCTCGTACTCGGACATCGACAGGGTATAACTGAAGGTCTGATAGCCGTAAGGCACCGCGGCGGAAAACACCAAGGCATTGCTGTCTTGCGTGCCCACGTAATTCAGCGACAGCGATTCTTGCAAGCCGATGACGTTATCCGCTTCGACATCGGCGCGATAACGCAATTTGCCGGTCGACGAGCTGCCGTAGTTATCCATGCCC
>Ga0302227_10001147_pt1 | contig 20153 bp, 17 predicted proteins | sample II_Palsa_N1_1_FD_193525 | JGI IMG/M metagenome (GOLD analysis project Ga0302227, IMG submission 193525) | Peat permafrost microbial communities from Stordalen Mire near Abisko, Sweden - II_Palsa_N1_1 | ecosystem: Environmental > Terrestrial > Soil > Palsa > Peat permafrost | place: Sweden... | reverse complement strand
GAAAGCATAGAGGCTTGTTCGCACCGCAAGGAAAATATTTCAAACTGCCCCAAGTAGTCCAACTCGGGGCAGAGAATAAGGATCTCACGGATCTCCGACGTTTTGGACCAAAATTCCGATACTGATTTGAGATGGTTTTAATTATTCGGAACCTCCAGAACGCTTGAAGGGAGTACAGTTTAAGTGTACGGTTCAGTGAAAAGACACTAGAAGGGAATTATTTGAATGACCCTACCTGTATTGACTTCGAATATTGAAATGAGAGTCCCTTTTTGTGTCTACTACAAGTCCAGCTACTAAGATAATTTCTGTTTCCGCCACGGATTTCTATTTGAAAGTCAACAGTCCCCTTTTCCACATGCAGAAATATTCGCCGATCCGTGCCGAGGCGTTGAACGAAGCGATCCAACAACGGCTCAACAATAGGTACAACACATTTTACCAGCTTACTTCTTTAGGAATCGCAGCCCCTGTTCGTAACAGCCTCGTTGGAACAATACACTAATCCCAAACATCAAAATCGCATCGAGTCACGCAGTAAGTTCATATCTTTTGCGCAATCGAGTCACTCAATTCACCACCAAATAAATTCATCCAGGATTGTGGAACTTGAATTTACTGACAGGTAAAAGAAAAGCACAGAACAAGGCCTAGAGAGATAAGCTTCGACTCCACTGGATTTTAGCCTGGTAAAAACCAAGCACAACACAACTTCAAATCCAAACGACTACAATCATTTGCGAAGAAGCACCCTCATCCCTTGGTCAGGGCCCCAGAACACAATACCACCTACGATGTCCGTCGCCGCAGCCAAGCCGCTTCCTGAGAAGAAGCCCGTCAAGTTCAGCAATTTGCTGCTTGGAGCTGGACTCAACATGTACGTGTTTCAACTCGCAGAGATGGTAAGGATAATGTACTGATAGCAGGATAGGTTCGAGGTTACAACTTTGGGACAACCGTTGGAGGTGACGAAGACGACGATGGCGGCGAATCGAGGCGATTCATTCGCGAAAGCTTTGACTAGAATATGGGGTCGAGGTGGTGTTCTTGGCTGTATGTTACGTCCTCCCTCCAGTCATGGTCTGCCATTCTGTGAATGACTTGCTTATATGCACGCTTCTATGCAGTCTACCAAGGTCTCATCCCCTGGGCCTGGATCGAAGCATCCACCAAAGGCGCAGTCCTCCTCTTTGTCGCCTCCGAAGGAGAATACTATGCACGCTCGTTTGGCGCCAGTGACTTCACCGCCGGCATCAGCGGTGGCATCCTGGGTGGCGTGGCACAAGCGTACGCTACAATGGGTTTCTGCACCTGCATGAAGACTGTCGAGATCACCAAGTCCAAGCTTGCTGCTGCGGGTGTTAAGCCTCCGGGTACCTTCGCTACATTCATGGATATCTACCGCAAGGAGGGTATCAAGGGGATCAACAAGGGTGTGAATGCTGTTGCTATTCGGCAGATGACAAATTGGGGATCTAGATTCGGTCTCTCGAGACTGGCGGAACAAGGTATCAGGAAGGTTACAGGCAAGGAAGAAGGCGGCAAGCTGAGTGCTTGGGAAAAGATTTTGGCGTCTGGCTTAGGTGGTGGTTTGAGTGCTTGGAACCAACCGATCGAGGTTATCCGCGTGGAGATGCAGAGTAAGACCGAGGATCCGAACCGTCCTAAGAAAATGACGGTTGGGAATACTGCAAGATACATTTATCAGAACAACGGGCTCAAGGGATTGTATCGAGGCGTTGTGCCTCGTATTGGCTTGGGCGTTTGGCAGACGATTTGCATGGTTGCTATGGGTGATATGTAAGCCTCCTTCGCAAGTCCTTGGAAGAGCATCTAATAATACTTTAACAGGGCAAAGACCTACGTTGAGAAGCTCACTGGTGATCAGGTCACTGCTAAGCATTAGACGGCGTTTACGGGATCGTATCATGGGTTTGCTTGCTTCCAAAAATTCACGACTTGTGTCAGTTACTTTTCACATTATCGATCGTAGGATTTTGGAAGACAGGCGAGGCTTCGTTGATCATTGTATGCAATTGCGAGCAGATAGAGCCTGTGTTTTTCTTTTGGTTCGTTTCGTAGACAGACTTAGTGGAGTATTGCATTCCTGTATTCTTCAACACTTCAGTTTGGAAGGAACTTAAAGTCCTCAGAAAAATTTCTGGGAATGATGGTAATCAAAATTGGTAGATTGAGAGCACACTACACAAAATAACTAGTGCTAAGAAGCAAACCATGAGATCGACCATGGTTTCCAAGAGCTCATTTCTTGGAATATGTAGCTTCCAAACTAGAACGACCGTGGAATTACTAGCGCGGCTTGAAAGAATGTTTCAGCCAGATAGGTTAGTCAAAGTAGTGTCACTTTGCAAATCCCTCATAGACAAAAAGGCTGGTTGGATACAGCGAAGGCGCATGGTTCGATGTCCTGCTTGGGTGTTTTCGGAAGGAGCGATACCTGAAGCGTGTGCATGTTACTTTCTGGACTCGAATTTTGCATCGCTATCACGAATTGGGATGTCTGGAAGCTGTTTGCATCTCTCAGCGGTTCGAGGTTCTAGGAGTGACTTCGGACCATTGAAAGTGAGGTAGAGTTTGTAAAGGGTAGCTTTGATCACGTCGAGATTAGTGCAGCAAGGGAATGTCGATACCGCCAAGGGATCGTCGAGGGTTTTCAGCAGGAGATTGCTCTGCTTTTGATGTGAAGGACCCTCTTGATGAAGACATTGATCCTTCTAAATGCCACAGATGGCATAAGTTCTGAGTTATTACTAAGTTCATATTCGCATATCGAAATAACAATCTTTCATAAGCTCCACAAAGGATACGGATGCCACAGCAAACTGTGGATGAGGTTATTGATGAATCTGGCTGAGCCATGCCCAACCTTGCTGATCCCAATTCGTTGCTCGTCTGCAAGCCAATGATGTGACAAGACGGCGTTATGATGTGCGCAAAGAGCCTCATCAAGGTTTTTCCCAGCACTTGGCGCGTATTCACAGGCTTGGCTTTTTCTTAGGATAGTTCACCCATGCGGCATTTGCCAAAAATATAGGGGTTGAGCAAATCTGCGAACATACTACAAATGTTTCACGGAATCACGGCCCAGAAGACAACGTGTTTTAATTTAAAATGACTTGTCATTCTCTTGGCTATTTGGATGCCAAGTGGCAAGCATTGGCAAATCAGACATATTCCTCAGCGCCTTTTAAAGCGTCTTGATATCTATGGTCGATCATGTAATCTCAGTGACGAGAGTGGGGGTCTTGTTCGAATGGCCCTCAAAATGCTATAGCCAGTGAGGATATAGCAATTGTCACAGGTCAAATCAGTTGATAAGCTTCTGAGTTCACATTCATAAACATGGCGGCTTTGAACTGGATGTTTAGTTTCCCACGACGTTGAAAAGGTACGGAGGTACAGCTCGGGTCACATACCGAACACGAAAATACATGGGTGACGAGAGGGCTCCCAATTGTCTCCTGCCAAGCTTCGCTCATATGACGAAGTGTCCAATATGTATCAGATCACCAGATGATAGACAGGGCAAAGCACAGTTGCATCCTCAGAATCAGCCCGTCGCTCTCTTTAAATTCACGGCGGGACCACAGAATCTGCCACATGACTCGAAAGCAGCGACGAGCGGCGAGGGTACTGCCGAGAAGCTAGTTGGGTTACCAGATCAGCGGTCGTCCCGCAAGAGGACCTATGTAGCTATTTGCCTAGGCGGGGCCAAGTGCCGTGAAGAGGCCATCAAGGATTTTGATGTTTGACGCGATTCACGAGCATTATCGTGAAGGACTCAGAATAACCAATGATCAGAGCTGATTATGCGGGAGATGGGTAAAGAATGAAGATATCAAGGGTTTGAAATATTAATGATGCTGGCTACACGGATTGGTACGATATTTATTTTTGAACTGGCTTGTTCGTAAGGGCAAGTCGTGCGTACAACTCGAAACAATCTTTCGATGAGCCAAGGCTGAGGTATAAAAGTTTTGTTCTAATCGACTAGGATCAGCTATCGGAGAGCATGGGGGTGGCTCTCAATGCTGGCGAACATCTGCAGGATGTCTTAAAATACCCTGGGATCTGTGCACATCCCACGGCCGTTCAAGAACAGCATGCAAGGCAACAGAAGAAAGACCTGTAAACCGCAAGTTACGAATCTGGAAAGGGTGAGCAGCTGTATCACACTCGAGGTACCTCAGAAACGCTGGTGCAGTAGAAATAGAATAATTCAAGACCCTGGGCCGTCAGAGTTGCAACAGCTGGAGCTCTACACAGTGTTCTGCAGCCCCCACAACCCCGCGTTAGTGAAACTACTTGTATCTTGGCTGCCCCCTTTACACCTTGCCCTACCCTGACTGCCCCAGGGCAACGGCGGTCCAGGTTGGATGGCTTCCGCCCAAGGCTGGCGAGGCGTTTTTGAGTGGTAAGCTGTCCCGCAAAAAGTCTGGAGCCGGGAGTCTAGAATGATAAGCGACGCGCTAGCTCCCTTTTGCTTGTGGCATTCAAATACCTCAGAAGAGCACCTTCCCCAAGCTCCAAGGTCCTGCTCATTCTTTTCGCAGCCTCTCCTCCACCTTCGACAGACCTCATCCCGTCCCTCGTCACGAATTCTCTTCCCTCTCTTTATTCTCCATCGCATCTATCGCGATCAATTGTATTCCTCCAAACTTTTCCCCGCAATCGTTTGTTTCCAGCTCAATTCTGCACGTTGCGGACTCTAACCCACTTACCTATTCACACCTCGGGGCACGAAGCACTGCTTCTCTCCACGCGCAGCCATGGCATCGACAGGTGCTACCGGCACGCACGAAGTATTTGATAATCCCGATCATCTCAATACCAAGATCGAGTCGGGCAACTTCGACGAGAAGCACGATGCCGTGCCGGCTGTTGCCCACAAGCCTGAGGATGAGGAGGAAGACGAGGACATGGACGCTCTGATTGATGAGCTCGAGTCCCAAGATGGCCACGCTGAAGATGACGAGAATGAGGAGCAGTCTACTCCAGGCGGAGGACGCGTCGTTCCTGAGGACCAACTCCAGACTGACACCCGCATTGGTCTCACAGAAGCCGAAGTACACGCCCGTCGCAAGAAGTATGGCCTGAATCAAATGAAGGAAGAAAAGGAAAATCTATTTCTCAAGTTCCTTGGATACTTCATTGGTCCTATTCAATTCGTCATGGAGGTATGCTACTCGAATTATCTTTTTCCCTATTCAATTCCTGCTTCCTAGAGCTCTGCGGTGCTGTGTCCGCAGAGCATGTTCCCCTCCACCGTGCCCCGCCTGCTTGCAGTTACGCACCTCAATTGCAAGGGAAAGGCGTGAAGAATCCTTTTAAACGCCCCGTGCTAACAAATGTTTTTGATAGGCTGCTGCTGTTCTTGCTGCAGGTCTCGAAGATTGGGTCGATTTCGGTGTCATTTGCGCCCTGCTGCTACTCAACGCTGCCGTCGGTTTCATCCAAGAATTCCAAGCTGGTTCCATTGTAGATGAGTTGAAGAAGACCCTTGCCCTAAAGGCTGTTGTACTCCGTGATAAACGACTTTTTGAAGTCGAAGCTCCTGAGGTTGTTCCTGGTGATATTCTCCAAATTGAAGAAGTAAGTTCATTATTCAAAATGCATAATAGTTGGTCCTAACAGGAACTTTCCTAGGGTACTATCATTCCCGCAGATGGCCGCATTGTTACAGATGATGCTTTCCTCCAAGTTGATCAATCTGCCATTACTGGCGAATCTCTCGCAGTCGATAAACACAAGGGTGATCAATGTTATGCTTCTTCCGGCGTCAAGCGTGGTGAGGCCTTCATGGTCATCACAGCCACTGGTGACAACACTTTCGTCGGTCGTGCCGCTGCTCTTGTGAACCAAGCTTCCGGCGGAACTGGTCACTTCACAGAGGTTTTGAACGGTATTGGAACAGTTCTTCTGATCTTGGTCATTTTCACTAACTTAATCGTCTGGATTTCCTCCTTTTACCGATCTAACCCAATTGTGCAAATTCTCGAGTATACCCTGGCCATCACCATCATTGGTGTCCCTGTCGGTCTTCCTGCTGTCGTTACTACCACCATGGCTGTCGGTGCTGCTTATCTTGCTAAGAAGAGAGCTATTGTCCAAAAGCTTTCTGCTATTGAGTCATTGGCTGGTGTCGAGATTCTCTGCTCCGACAAGACCGGTACTTTGACCAAGAACAAGCTCTCGCTCGCCGAGCCCTTCACCGTTCCAGGTGTTGAGCCCGACGATTTGATGTTGACTGCCTGTCTTGCTGCCTCCCGTAAGAAGAAGGGTATCGATGCTATCGACAAGGCTTTCCTGAAAGCACTCCGATACTATCCTCGCGCAAAGTCTGTTCTCTCTAAGTACAAGGTTCTCGAATTCCACCCCTTCGACCCCGTCTCAAAGAAGGTCCAGGCTGTTGTCGAGTCACCCCAGGGTGAGCGTATTGTTTGTGTAAAGGGTGCACCACTTTTCGTCTTGAAGACCGTCGAGGAAGACCATCCTATCCCTGAGGACATCGATCAAGCCTACAAGAACAAGGTCGCCGAATTTGCTACTCGTGGTTTCCGTTCCCTTGGTGTTGCACGCAAGCGTGGTGAAGGCTCCTGGGAGATTCTTGGTATCATGCCTTGTTCTGACCCGCCTCGCCATGACACTGCGCGTACCATCAACGAAGCCAAGACCCTCGGTCTCTCGATCAAGATGTTAACTGGTGATGCTGTCGGTATTGCTCGCGAAACTTCGCGCCAACTCGGTCTCGGCACCAACGTCTACAACGCTGAGCGTCTTGGCCTTGGTGGTGGTGGAGATATGCCAGGCTCAGAGGTCTATGATTTCGTAGAAGCGGCGGATGGATTCGCAGAGGTTTTCCCACAACATAAGTACAATGTCGTTGAGATTCTCCAACAGCGTGGCTACCTCGTTGCTATGACTGGTGACGGTGTCAACGATGCTCCATCTCTCAAGAAGGCCGATACTGGTATTGCTGTCGAGGGTGCCTCTGATGCTGCTCGATCAGCGGCTGATATCGTCTTCTTGGCTCCTGGTCTCGGTGCCATCATTGATGCTCTCAAGACTTCCCGGCAGATCTTCCACCGAATGTACGCCTACGTCGTCTACCGTATCGCCTTGTCGATCCACTTGGAAATTTTCCTTGGTCTCTGGATCGCCATCTTGAACAGATCTCTCAACATCGAGTTGGTTGTCTTCATCGCCATTTTCGCAGACGTCGCTACCCTGGCTATTGCCTACGACAACGCGCCATTCTCCAAGACTCCCGTCAAGTGGAACTTGCCTAAGCTGTGGGGAATGTCCATCCTCCTCGGCGTCGTGCTCGCTATTGGTACTTGGATCACTCTCACAACCATGATCGCCCGTGGCGAGAACGGTGGTATCGTTCAGAACTTCGGTGTCCTCGATGAGGTCGTATTCTTAGAAATATCTCTCACTGAGAACTGGCTGATCTTCATCACGCGTGCCAATGGTCCCTTCTGGTCTTCAATCCCTTCATGGCAATTGGCCGGTGCTATCTTGCTCGTCGATCTCCTGGCAACCTTCTTCACCCTCTTCGGATGGTTCCTTCACGGACACCAAACTTCCATTGTCGCTGTTGTCCGTATCTGGATCTTTTCGTTCGGTATTTTTTGCATCATGGGAGGCGTCTACTACCTTCTCCAAGACAGTGTCGGCTTCGACAACCTCATGCACGGAAAGTCACCCAAGAAGAACCAAAAACAACGATCATTAGAAGATTTCGGTAAGGCGTTACGCGAGAATCGCATAATACCCCTCGTTTCATACCCCTCAACTAACGTGTTTCATAGTCGTCTCGCTCCAGCGTGTCTCCACCCAACACGAAAAATCCTCATAGATATCACCTCGAGCGCGTCTCACACACTGTCGAAATGCGCTCGGTGAATTGGTGTTTTCATTGTTTGTGTTTAGATTGCCTTGCATGTACAACTTGGACGAGCTTACAGCAGCTCTAAGCTCATTACTTCTCTTTCGAACCAGCAAACTTCCAGTCGTGTACCGATCGATCGCTCTTGGGTGGCTAAGGGGATGATAATATTTCGAGTGAGAACATCGCAAGATTGGACGTTTCTGGGGATGAAGAAGTGAAGGGGCAGGCGTTGGTCTTCATACCCACATACTACACTTCCTTAAAGCCTAATAAAGTAAAATCACAGAATTCATGATCCTTGTGAAGTGAGACATGAGCAGAATGAAGGTAGGTTTCTGAGACTGATTTAGACTTGATTATTAAAAAGCAACTAAACTCAGTTCACGGATCACCGGGCATTAATTTCACCTGACGTCAGTGGATCCATGATATAATCAATGAACTGTAGTACCTTACAGATAAGAAGAGAGCCTTATTCAACATCCAACTGGGGTTCCTTAAACTTTTGAATTGAGTATCCCAACTCCTTTATTTTGCGATTTGAATGTTCATGACGCGAGACGAGATGCCTCTTTCCATGTTGCCCGCCTAGGCATATGAACTAAGTAAATTTGGGTGAATCGATTATGAGAATAGCTTTTGGCAAGAGAGCAGTTACTGTATCTTTCTATCTGCACTATCGGACAAGAGAGACAGATAGGTAGTGGTCCCTGATGTGTTCACTTTCCATCCCATTGGGGTAAAGTCGGTACCAAGCTTGGCTCGCTTCCCCTATTATTTAACCGGGAGCATACCTCGCTTCGGGGAAATCACACGAGACTTGGAGATGTGTTGCACCTCGATATCGATTTCCCTCGTTTTGGTCATCTACTTCAACTCCTGCCTTCTCCTCCCGTCGTGTCTCCGTCTTCAAACTAACGTTCAATGGAATTTCAAATGGTATGCTATATGTACAATGCTCTACAGCTATACAATCCCTGGCTTCCCTGCCAAGAACCCGGAAGGGTCTTCAGAGACTGAGAAGCACGGCTTTTAATTTACAACTTCGCTCTCGGCGTCTCTTCAGCGAGCGATTCCTCATACATCCTGTCCAGCTCGGCCCGGAACCTCTTTGCTGTTTGTGGGCGCTTGAGCTTGAGCCTGTACATTCATTAGTACTCATCCTTTGCGTGATTGTAAAAGGGCAGGGGGCAAAGAGAACTTACGTAGGAGTCAGAAGCTCGTTCTCAATCGTAAACGGCTCAACCTCCAAATGGCAATTCCGTACTCTCTCCCAGCTATTGAACTTGTTCTTCTTGCCGATCTTCTCCAGCTCCTTGATCACCGCCTTCCGTACTCGGATATCCTTCGCTGCTGCCTTGACGGCCTCGAGATCCTCTGGCTCGATTTTCCTCTTCAGGATGCCGCTGGCGAAGGGCGCGAATGCCACTGGATCAATGCCGAAGACCGACACGAGGAACGCTTGTGTAGAGTCGCCATGCACGTAAGCTTGGGCGATGATGTTGGTGTTAGCCATGTAGACATTCTCAATCCGCTCGGGGGAGACGTATTCTCCCTGTGCGAGCTTGAGGACGTTCTTCACGCGGTCAACAATCTTAAAACGGCCCATGGAGTCAACCTCTGCGATATCACCGGTCCTGAACCATCCATCTTCTGTCATGGCCTTTGCGGTCTCGGCTTCATTCTTGTAGTAGCCTTTGAAGACTGGAGTTCCGCGCAGCATAAGCTCGCCTCGTGGGTTAGGGGTGTCGGTCACGAGGTATTCCATATCTGGGACAGACCTGAGGCAAATTTCTACTCCTGCCCCAACAGCACCGCAGTTTCCAGACGAGAAATCATCGTCGTATTGGCAGAGGCCAACGGCGTATGATTCAGTTAAACCGTAGCCTTGTACGATGTCGTTGCCGAAAGCTGCTCGGAGGAATTGGTGTAGTGTAGGGTCCAAGGGAGCGCTGCCACTGACCATACCCCGGGCTCGTTGCAGACCGAAAGCGCTGCGGAGCTTGGGCGTGAAGAAGCGGTCGTACAGAAAGTGCTTATTCGTTGCTTGCCCGGGAGGGAGTTTCATTGATGCAAGCTTGGTGTTGATAACATGACGTCCCAAAGCTCCTTTGAATCCAGGGGCGTCGAGCGTAGCTGTTCGGATGGCTGATCCAAAACGGTTGTACAAGCGGGGCACAGAATTAAATCCAGTGGGGCGGAGGAGCTTCATGTCGTCGACGAGACCCAAAATGTCGCCGTGGAAATACCCAATAGCTGCACCTGTGGCAAGTTGACCCTGTTCTGCAACTCGCTGGTAAATGTGGGCTAGTGGAAGATACGAGCACAGGACGTCGTCTTTCAAGGTATCAGTCTGACCTCTGGCTGTGGAAGTTGCTCCAACGGCATTTGCATGTGTCAGCATAACTCCTTTGGGATTGCCAGTTGTTCCGGAAGTGTAGTTGATAGTGACAAGGTCGTCGGGCCGGGGTGGCTTCATTGGCAATCCAGATGCAGCTCCTAGAGCCTCAACATCCTGGATGTAATGAATTTGAATACCTGCATCAACTGCAAGAGCATTCAGAAGAGCTGCTTTCGAGTTTCCTGGCTGCTCTCCTGCATCGAGAGGGTCCAAAGAGACAATGATCTTCATTGTTGGGCATCGCGATGCAATTTTGAGCAGGGTCGGGATGTGCGGGAGACTCGTGATAACACACTTCAGTGAAGCATGGTTGATGATGTACTCGGTGGTTTCCGGGCCTAGGGTGTCGTAAATTGAAACAGTAAACAAAGATTGGGACATACATCCCAGATCTGCAATGGTTAGTCGGATATGTTCTATGCTCGTGGGCACCAAGCTCACCAGAGATCTGCCATTCCGGTCGGTTTTGACACCATAACCCAACACCATATTGCTCTTCTGTAACGCCAGCCTTTTTGTGTAGCTCAACAATTCCAGCACCGAAATTCTTTCTCCGCAGAGCAGTTTCCGCATATGTCATCCACTCATACTTTCCATATGTCTTCGTAACCGGATCCCAGTTCCTTCTTCCCAGACATCTCGCGTTTGGGCGCTTCTTTGCAGATTTCTCGAAGAAGTCGTGGGAGGTAAGGACTTCGGGATCGTAGGTTTGCAGTAGAGGCTTATCTACGAAGCGCCAGTGTCTGTAGACTGCAGTACGATCTTCTTTTGCGCTGCCTGGAATTGGAAGGGAGTAAGGCGACCCGGGAGGAGGGGGAGTTTTCAGAAGCTTGACGTAAGCATCGGGATCTCGGGCTGGGGCCATGATCTCTGGTTGAACGTAGTACGGAGGGAGAATCTACAGAGCTGTGGAAACGATCAGCATCCTCTGAATGTAAAAATAGCCTGGGGAAGACTGCGGCTGACAAGGTTCACTCTACCTTTACCAAGCAATAACTTTTGGACGATGGGTGGACGAAGGAGTGAGCAATCTCTTGTAGTTTTCTTGGATGCTTTCAGAGGATGCCGACAGGCTGAATAGTAAAAGAAGGAAGGACAGCAGAAAGCAGGAGGAGCTGTCCGGCATGTGAGTTTTGGATGCCTGGGTCACTCGGACATTCTGGATCTTCGGAGTGGTTCTTGTTCTGGTGGTGGTTCAGGGCCGAGGCATGTTGAAAGCAGGCCCACGAAAGAGCTGCAAAAGCTACGTAGCTCCGACCGCCGACGCACACCCCTGCCAAAGTGACGGAGCTGCCGAAAAGGGGCAACAATCCTGTGAAGTGTTTCCCGCGCATTTGTCAAGAGTTTATATAAAATGCAAATGCCACTATTCATGAAATTTGAAAGATTTCTGGCCGATTCTGCTTCTGAACCAGGTTATTTCCACAGGCTGATATTGAAAAGCTCAATGCACATGCATAAAGTTACTCCTAGGTCTCTTTCACATGCTTGATGCACAACTGTGTTTTAGGCTCAAGATTAACCTTAACGAGGAAATATGTGGGGTACAATGCAGCGAATGGCCAACCTAACAAACTCTCCCGACGTCAAACTCCCCTCCTGCCTTGTGATTTGTCACATGTCTTCATGCTGGACATTGGCTTCCAACCATCTTTGTGCAGATTATCTTCAGAAATGGAAATGCGGGAGAATGAACAGTTTTGGTTGGACCCTCCGGGGATTGAGGGGTTGGTTCCACTTGTGACTGGTTGGCAGCCGATCCCTCCCCCAAGTTTCATGCATGCGTCTTTCATGAGGCGTAAATGGGACAATAGCGATGTATGTTTTTCAGATGGAAAGTGAACATCTGCTTCAAACAATGACTTGAGAAGTCTCTCTTATGTATTGCGTCAATTGCGAGAGCTCCCAGTTTTAAAGAGAGACAAGCTTAATTAATAATTTAAAATGATTTTAAGGTTTTAATGAAAGTATTAAAGTATATTTAAAAGTATTTTTAATCTAATCATTATTATATATAAGAATTTGATCTTTGTGCTGTAAAGAAAAAAACAACAGAAACTTCCCAACGAAAAAGCTGACGAGTTGTGGAAGGAACGTTTGAAACTCGGCTGTGGTCGTGGTTGGTATTGTTTGTAATTGGCTGTTAGTTTGGTTCTTTGGTTATCGGATATCGGTTGTGGCTAGAAAATTTTAATCTAAGGGACTCCACAAAAATCCTCCGAGATGTGTGAAGGAAACTCCGGGGCTATGGCTGTGGCTATGGTTGGTGTTGTTGGTTGTTAGATGGTTTGCTTGGTTGTCAGATAACTTTAGAACTAAAGGATTTCACAGAACAATCCTCTTCTTTCTTATTTTAGTATACCTCAGCAGTGCATTAATTCAACAGAATTGCACCTAATCTTTGAACCGTAGCAGTCACTTTCATGAAATCCTTGCCATGCTCACAGGAATCGTCTTTGCACCGGTCACGTGACAAGGCGACCCTACTCGATTACCTCGCTCTGCACCTCCACATCTTGATTTCCATTATCAACCAACATGATGAGATAACAAAATCTAAAGCAGGGTTATTATCGAGAAATAACTTGATCCCAACAAATGGCGTCTCGTCAGATAGCGTCTACGCAGCTTTCCATAGCCTTCGACCGCATCCCAGTGGAGACCTGGGTGCAAATAGCTCAGGCTCTGCCCGCCAACTCACTCTCCAGCTTCGTGCTGTCCTCTCGAAATTTCTATAAATGTGCAAACCCTCAACTATACCGCACAGTTTACTTTCTGGGCACTACAGAGAGCAACCAAGAAGTAGCCCACGACGCCGCTGAACTTCGAGATTCGTACTTCGGTATCCATCGAGCCCAGTCGTGGTTGTCCCACTCTAACAATAGCTCACCAATCATTAACCTAAGGGCGTTTCTTAAGATGATTACAACAAATCCCGAATTGCGGTCTTACATCACCGGAGCCAGTTTTGAATGGGATGACACAGCCAAGGCCCAAGATATCCTTATGGCGAAAAGGTGTCTCGAACATTTGAAAACATCGCTGAGCCTCTTGCGCTACCGGACTTTGATACCAAATTCGCTATCACGAGTAATGTTACTTTTCTTGAGATAGTGTATCCTGACGAAGACCTGCTAAATGATGACTACAATGATAGTCGATACGATGTTGATCTACATGAGGGTCTTCGAGATAGTGTATACTCGATATTCTCTATACCTACTCTTCGACATCTCTCACTAAAATATGCTAGAACATGGCACGCTTTCAATCCACTTCCACCAATTGACGACTCGAGGGCCGGCACCAGCAACGTCATCTCCCTCTCACTTCCAGGCACAGTCCCACTATCAAGAGACCTCAAAGAAATACTCACTTGGCCAAAGGCGCTGAGGCACATTTACCACGAGAATGTCCCGAACGATTCCAACTTTTTTCAAAACCATGGCATGGAACAAATAACATCTCCTGAGGTTTTTATCAAAGGGCTACATGCTCAACGATACACGATAGAGGAATTGATCTACAATAACGGGGTGGATTGCTCTAGTAATGATGAGACAACGTTTGGTACGGCCCTGAAAGAATTCGTTCAGCTGAAACGCCTGGCGGTGACGAGAGACTTCCCTTGTGGGAGATGGGGAAGATGAAGAGCCGCAGCCTTTGCATGAGACGTTACCACCAAACTTGGAGGAAGCATGGATCCTATTAGACAGTGGAGACGTCTATGACGATAGGCAGCAGTCGTTCTTGAAGCAAGGACTACTTGGAATTGCAATGAACAAAGAACAGTGTTGTCCATCCTTAAGAAATCTTGTATTGTGGAAAAGGCATGCCCAATATGGTGTCTATCCGGATGAGTATCGAGCAGAGGCCGGTAGAATTCTGGACGCACTGTATGCATTATTCTAAAAATTCCCTGTGAGCGCTTGCTGACATGAACAATGTACAGCGGCCTAGTTTCTACATTTCAGAAAGTAGGGATTCGATTCGACTTTACTTTCGACAACCGGACTGGGTTTGGAACGTTGATCTGATGGATTGGAAATACTAGAAGTTGAAAATCTGGCTTTTTGCATTCTACTAAAGTATGCCACCCAAGCCTAGGTCCAAGTCTAAATTTGGTTCGAACTCAATTTGGAATTGGCAAGCGTTGGAGCCTCGTCTCACCACACCCATCCCATTCCACACCTAACTATCAACTACAAAACTATGCAAATCAAGGGTATACATCCTGAGCAATGGCTCCGTGACACAGGCAAAGGAACGACTCAGAGACAGCAGACCTTCTCATAATGAGTAAAGCAGAGTTAAAAGAGTGGTTCAGCACTGGTAAATTCGACAAGTATCACACAATGTAATGGATGGAAAACTAAGCCCTCCATACAGTGTATTGCTGTCAAACTAATGTCACATAGGAGAAGAAGAGAGGATGACGGCGATAAATCAGATGATAACACTAAGGAAGTAATCATACTTTTCAAGCTCTTTCATCCTGAGCAGCTTCATCCTTGAGCAACTTTATCCTTATCCCGTCCCATTACCCTAAAAAGCGAGCTACTTCTATTATTTTCTCCCCGCTACATTTTCCAGCCCCAAGTACCAGACCGAAAGCCTAGTAAACGACACCCATGCAAACATAATCTCTCTGTCTCCTTTCAGCCTGCTACTCATCAGCCTCATTCATATCCCAATCCCAAACTCTGCCCATCCCAGCCCCACAAACAAAACAGGACAGAAAAGAAAAAGAAAAAGGAAAGGAAGGCTAACATCGTAGCAACACGCCTCCTCCAACTGCTTACTCGTAATCACCAACTCGCTCTCCTCAAGAAAGCAACTAAATTGCCCCTTTCTTCTGCTGTCCACTAGGGATGCAGTATAGCCTACCTCTCACACATATCAGTATTCATTAAGTCACACTTCACCGCTCATGGCATGCCCCATACTACACCTCCCATGCAAAGATCTTGGCTTGAGGACGAGAGGAAAAAGGATCAACGTACAATTCGTCCCGATAAACTCAACCTGTCCCACTAAAGGGGAGTTTGATTAATTGTGAATAAAAGTATAATTCTAAAGTATTGAATCTAACCAACGCCGTTGCAAAAAGGTTTTGTTGGTGATCTAAAACGACCAGAAACCAGCGCCACGACAACCGAGTCGTGATCTCAAATGCAAGAGAACAGAACTTTTCTAGGCAGACTCATTCTATGCCGCGCCTAGTTGGGAATCCATCCTATCTCCTCAATGGGCCATCGAATCCATAGTCGATGCTCCTCATCAAGCAGATGGTAGATCTTCGAAATGAGATGAGTTGCCCACCCTTCCATCCACCAATAAGAGTCTAATTTCCGGAGAACCGCGCAGAAGTAGCTGAATATACAGAGTGACTCCTGAGTCCGCACTCGCAGAAGCTCCAAGAAACGTTGGTCGACTTCAAAGATCCATATGAAGACGTCAGCTGATTCATAGCTTACACCCTGAGCCTGATCAGGGTATGTGATGAAGGCTTTTCGAAGCCTGTCGATAGCATCTAGGTATATGGTGACTTCATGACGGTCAACGGTGGTCTTGTCGATAAGTAGCCGAAGCTCGGCGAGGGGACTGTCTTCGGGCGATGCTTGTGCAAGAAGCTTCTCACGTAACTCATTCCGTCGCTTTCCAGCAGTGAACATAGGTCCAAGACTTCCTCTGTGTAAAATATTCTCGGACGTTTGAATGATGAAGCTGGTCCCCTTGACCAAGGTCAGCCAATCGGCGATGCCGTTATCTCCCACAAGAAGAAAGTCGCCAGGGTTTCGAGGCTTTGCTACTGTGAAGAACAACGTGAGTGCTGAAAAGATATAAATCCCAGTGCAATTCTCTTCGTTGATTTCCCTCAGAACATATGTCGCTTGTCGGAGGCCGATCTGATGTTGAAGCATGGCTTGAGAGTTGTATAACTCCTTCTTGTCGGGTCGATAACGAGCTAGATGGAGAGCAGAGAGCGCCAGTATGCCACGCATCACGAAATCGTAACGGAAACCAAGTTGCGGAACCTATTTAGCGTTAACGAGTTTCCCTGGCTGATCCGTTCTTATTGGGATGTTCAGGCCTGGCTAGATATAGTAGCAAGGGAGATGGCATTGGGAGGAAAACAAAGACCTACATTGATCTTCCATAGCGTTTTCAAGGCAGGATCGGTATGGAGAGTATTTGCAGTTGAGGTGATATAATTGTGCAGCAGCTCCAAGTCTAGTAGATTGAGTCCTGGGGTAGACTGTACGTCATGGAGGGACATCGGCGTGTCTCCGCCATAGTCTGATGATGGGCCAGCTCCACTGGAGCTGTTTTGAGTTGTATTCACCTGTATATTGTCAAACCTTGGTTTCGATTCAGTGATTCTTGAAGTTGACAGGAAAAGTTGTGAGAAAATTTGGCTATTTACTTGTGTACCTCTTCCTAAATGATTAGATTCACCAATTGATTGTGATACAAAGTCGCATGTCACTGAATGTTTGATGCAATTGTGACAACTAGGCCGTTGCTCATCGCACTATGTAAGCTGTCAGCACGGAACTCGTATCGCCAGATTTTTCGGAATCCCCTTAGGCTAGAGGACAGGATGAAAGAAAGGCTTCTCTCAAAAATTGGTCCCCTCAGCGAAGGATCTATTGGTAACAAGACATTGCAAGCCAATCAAGGTGAGAAGCAGACTGCATGGCTGCGGCGGGGGGTATGTATAGGTCACGTGCAGTGAGAATCCACTTGGATTTCTGGAGTAGTCTTTCAATAGACCTAAAGCATGGGGAAAGCGGGTAGGTATCACCTTAATCTTCCTCGATTTGCAGGTCCGGCAGCCGGTACGGGTCTTGCGGTGCGTCTTTCGAGCGGAGGGCTTGGTATTCATGCCATTCATGGCTGCGGAGTGCTCGGTCCTAATCCGAAATATCGAGGACGGAGATCCAAAAATCGTAGGCAAGTAGACCGACTTGCCAGCATTCGAATGCGAGTTCCAGTAACGCAATGCGAATTCAGCCGCGTCACAGGGGAGGCGAAGCACTGCGCGCTGTAATGGCAGCCTGGCAAGAGCGAGAGAAGAGCGAAGCTCGTATGTTCGTACCAAATCCGAGGGTTGAAACTGTGTTGCAGGCGTAAGGCTTATGTCTCGCTTCCGTACGCTCAGCCCATGGCGGCCTCAGATACCTCAAAGTTCATTAGCCGGACCTTAGTTTGCTGGCTTTGAGTACCCTTTTGACCTATCACGGGGGGTATTTGGCATTTGCCGGATACGAATGCGAACCATTCGGTACGAAGAAACGGGGATGCGAGCGAGGGAACGAGGGAGCGAACTTCTATTTTCTTTCCTACCAATGAAATATGCCATAGCAACGCAATTTGGAAAGCTCCTATCTGCGGTTGACGATGCGTCCTAGTTGTTCACCTTCCTCTCTTTCCCTCTCCAAAATGTATATAGAGTCGCGACTGCCCGTTCAATTGACTTTCATCCCATCAGCCACCTACAGGATAGAAACAGTATTCTTCTTCCCTAACATCTTGCCTCCAGTTCACAGCACCTTGGCATTGCTTGATTAAGTTCTCTTCAGCTTTGAAACTCACTTTTACAAACACCAAGTGTTGTCCAACTCACCATGGCTTCCTTGATTGCCCGGCTCGTTCCTGGAACGAAGTATATCCTCTACCACTACAATCCCAGTGAGGCCGCAGCAATTGTCTGTATCGCACTCTTCGGCATTTCAACAATTCTTCACGTCTTTCAGCTGTCAAGAAAGAGGACCTGGTACTTCATTCCCTTCATCATTGGAGGACTCTGTATGTCAACCTATTCACTCTATCCCTAGGCCTAGGACAAACCCTAATAATTACAGTTGAAACAATTGGCTATGTTGGTCGAGCCATCTCCGCAACACAGTCCCCAAACTGGTCAACCGGTCCTTACATCTGTCAAAGTCTCCTCCTCCTCTTAGCGCCAGCTCTCTTCGCAGCCTCGATATACATGGTTCTCGGAAGGATAATCGTCCTGACAGATGGAGAAGCCCATTCCCCTATCAGAGTGAAGTGGCTCACCAAAGTGTTCGTCACCGGAGACGTTATCAGCTTCCTCGCACAATCAGCAGGTAAATATTCCCCCCGAAACCCACACCTCTTTCCCCGGTCGACCGTCAAGCTCACACATTTGCAGGAGGAGGAATGCTAGCTAAAGCCACCAGCGACAGTGGCGTCAAGCTCGGCCAAAACATCATCACTGGCGGCCTAGGAATCCAAGTCCTCTTCTTCGGCCTCTTCATCGCCGTCGCCGGGATCTTCAATTACCGCCTCCGTGCCGTTCCCTCCCTGCGCTCCAAGCAGCTCTCCGTCCCGTGGCAGAGCTACCTCTACGTGCTCTACGGCGCCAGCTTCCTGATCATGATCCGATCCGTCTTCCGTATCGTCGAGTACGTCATGGGCACAGATGGGTATTTGCTGGATCATGAGATGTTTTTGTATATCTTTGATGCGGTCTTGATGTTTTCGACCATGGTGCTGTTTAATGTTTATCATCCGAGCAGGATCATCAATAAGCGCGCTTTGGAGAATCATGGTAGGGATCTGGAGGAGAATGATAGTGGGTATGCTATGGCGGATCAGGTCAGGGTTACTCCGAAGTACTAAGAAGATCTGGCTTGTGATTCATCCGAATGCAGACAACATTTTGAGACGGGACGATCGCCAGTTATCAAGGAGACAAAAGCTCCAAGGGCAGATGAGAAGATACATAGAGAATCTGAGATGGGAAGTATTTGGCCTTCAGCAAAACGGTAAAGGTTAGAGGATTATGAGAATACGTCTGTATCGAGTTCTGTTGGCATAAAATTTAGATAGATTGGCTTATATTTCTTTTGTTTTCAGGTAGATAGGGAGTTACTCGTCAATAGAACGTCACATGGATAGACTTCTTCCTTTACAAAACAGGATAAAAGCTTAATCAGAGCCAAGGACGGATAAACACTCGACTGGTCGGAATTCTAACAAGCCGAAACTTAACCCGAAAGAACGCAGAAGGATAGATGGCCGATTTGTAGCAACTGCAAACACAAAGACATCAAGTGATTGAGACTATATTTTTTGATAAGGCTCGAGATTAATACTCTACTCAATTCCTCGAACCTTAACACCATTACCTTCCATCCCCACGTGAATTCGGCGTCTAACATACAAGATCCCTCCTAAACCCCTCCTCCATTATTCGTTTGATATCTGTACAATCAACTCTACCTACACATCTCATCCCCAACCACCACCGCCAGCCGAACCCAAACAACACCTACGAAACCCCCCCACCGCCATACTCCTTCCTCATCGCCTCCCTAACCATCTCCCCACACAACTTCGCAGTCGGATTCGCACTAACCGCCAACGCCCTCGCAATCTCATTCCCATACCGCCCACCCATCACGAAATCCCTCGATGCGTGCTCTTCGAACTCGACTACCAACCATTTCGCTTCCGGCCTCGCTTGGTCGATTCGCAGCTCCGTGTTCTGCTTAGATAAATGCTTGGCGGTTAGATGGTAGATCGCTCCGCGTTGGGTGTAGGCTTGTGAGAGGGTTTTGGCTGCTTGTGCTGAGGTACAGTATGTTAGTTAAGTTCTCAATCGCGGAGGGAGTTTGATATTATGAAAATTCCAGGTATACTGAAGATTGAACACCGGATAATACTTACAAGAGATAGGCAAGAACGGTGTAGCAGGTGTAAGTAACTCAATCGCCGTACTCAAATCCTCAAGTATAGTACTGGCCGCAGTCACCAGATCCCGCTCCTCAGCCTCACTATCAAGCGGCACCGCCCCAACCACCC
>Ga0302227_10001146_pt1 | contig 20156 bp, 20 predicted proteins | sample II_Palsa_N1_1_FD_193525 | JGI IMG/M metagenome (GOLD analysis project Ga0302227, IMG submission 193525) | Peat permafrost microbial communities from Stordalen Mire near Abisko, Sweden - II_Palsa_N1_1 | ecosystem: Environmental > Terrestrial > Soil > Palsa > Peat permafrost | place: Sweden... | reverse complement strand
ATTCAAGCACTTAGCCCAGTCATTGCGACCGGGCTTTTTGCTTTGTGAGGCCGCGCAACCGGCACCCCTCCCATCCTGCACGGCTGTCAGATTCAGTAAGAAGTCGGCATCGTCGACAGCATTTCAGATCCGTACAATCGCCTCAGAATGAAACTCGGGCGGCTACCAGGTGAAAGAGATGCGAGCAGACATCCGGCTTTGTTTTCGATTTTTGCTATCCCTGCCGGTCCTTGGCGCAATCTGCTTAGGCGGTGCCCAATCCGCGCACGCGAATTGCGTTTCCAGCAGCGCCAGTCAGCCACTGGATCTCGCGCTGCCTTCGACAAATATCGCTGTCTCGCCGAACCTGCCAGTAGGTGCGACGATCGGGTCGGTGCGCGTCGCGGCACCACAAGATATTCCGTTTGTCTGCAGCGGGGCATCGAACGCGCGCGAGGCCCAGTTGGCAATGGCGCCGGCTGCTGTGGCCGATTTCGCTGGCGTATATAGCACCAACATCGCTGGCGTCGGCATGCGTATCACCGCCAGCGGCGGAAATTTTGCAGGCATAGACGATGGCCCGCGTCTAGCCCCTTACAAAGTCTCGCTGCCGAAAGACGCGAAACACTTAACCGGCTTCGCACTCCAGGTCAACTTTATCAAGACGGGCCAGGTCCAGAACGGGACTTTGGCGGCAGGCAAGCTCGTGACCGTGCTAGTCGGCGGAACCGAACTCGTCGACGTTGCGATCCCGGGCGACACAGTCGTGTTTGCGGCCAATCAGTGCGACGCAGTGCATGTCGGAGGTGCGGTCGGAATGGGCGTCAGCAACATGGGCGCATTCACGAACGAAACCATTGCCGTCGGCCTCGGCTGCAATCCTTCAATCGGCGTCCTGGTGCAGGTGAATCAGGGCTACGTTTATGGCAGCACACCACGCTGGAATCATGAGGATACCTACAAAAAGGTCGACTCCAAGCCGCAGGGCGTCTCTGCTCATCGAGTTGCGCGGGGCTTGACGAATCCAAACTCCATCGATGCCAACGGCAACAGCTTTAACTCAAGTGCATTCGACGCGAGTACATCCGGCTCGGGCTCTTTCGGCGCAGGTTCGCCCGGTGGAAATACGTTCGGCGGAAGTGTCTTGCGCCGCTGAATCATTCACTAATGCCACGATCACCACGACCGGCAGCGCGACGTCAGGACACAAAAAAACCCGCCGGTGCAACGGCGGGTTTGCCAAGGGAGATATGTCCATGAAAGCACCTCTCGCTAGAGGCAACTTCAGTGTAGGACGCACAACCTCGCTTTAGGTTTCGATGTCGCTTACACGTTTTACCAACGATTTCCGGCGAAAGCCAAAAGGGGTCGGCAGACATCACCGTCCAACCCTGACCCCAGAAGCACGTCATTCCCGGTGACTTAGTGGCCGGCGTAAATCGAGCGTTGACCGGTGAATGTCGACACTGCAGCGGCGCCCGATTCCGACGAACCGCTAACCACGCCGCCTACACCGCTCGTCGAGCCATTCTGCGCAGCAACGCGCGCTTCTGCAGCCTGGAGGTCCGCCGGATAGGTGGCATTGTCCGCCGAGGCGGGGTTATAGCCGGCCTTTTCCAGTTGGACCAGTTGATTGCGCACTTCTGCGCGCGTCACGGGTTGGTTCGATTGAGCAAATGAAGCAACCGGCGCGGAAAGAACAACAGCGATGGCAACAACCTTGATGAACGAGTTCATGATTAAAACCTCCAGAATTTGTTTTACGCAGCGCCGCAAACAGGTTTGTGTGCAGCAGGTGAATACAGTCTAAGAGTCGACAAACCCAGGGTAAATACCTAAGTTTCGAAATCACTTTTCTCGTAACTCTGACAATCGGGAGGGTGTGTCAAAGGCTGCTGTTCTGATGACTTCGAACCGATCGCTTCTGCGAAACACAAAGATGTCAGCCGTGCGCCATGGGTAGCGCGGACGTTGAAGGCACACAAACTGCTATGCTTTCGGCTCTAACCACCGGGAGATGCATCTATGAAGAAGATCGGCGCGACAATCCTCGTTGCAGTGACAACGCTGTGCGCAGCAATGCCGGCGTTCGCTGACTATGACCACCATCATCACTGCCATTGGGTCTGGCATCACCACCATCGAGTGCACGTCTGCCGCTGACGTAGAGGGCGGCGGAGACTCTCTCCATCTATCCGCCCCGCTTTTCGCTCACACAACGGGCTTGCAAGAAGGCCGCTCAAGGCAAGTAGCTTGAGCGTGCGGTGCAGGCCCGAGCATTGCCCATTCCGCGACATCACGTCTGACCCATGCACGCCGCGTCCAAAGGATGCGGTGTGCTTTCGTCATTTCATATGCATACGTAAAAGAACGTCAAACACGTCAACGAAATCGCGTAACCCTTCGTTAACAAAAAATGGGGGATGGTTGAATTGAGCGGTGACGTTTCTCAGCGTATGTGCACTGCAGCGAATCTGATTGCCTAAAGGCCGTGATAACCGTTCAGCGTTACAGAAACCAACGCCGCTCTCACGGTAAAGACTACGCAGCGCTAAAGGGCGCGGTCGAAAATACGCATGAGATAGCGAAACACATTGACGCTGCAATGCAGCAATTGAAGCTCGAGAGTAGCGATGTTGCAAACTCGGCACATACCGCGGCGAAGTGCCGAGCCATTGCCTTGTAGCGGCGTTGCGATGGCGATTTCAGGGGCCGACGTCGCACGAAAACAAGAGGTCACAGACCCAAAGCAGTGAGCGGAGGCCAAGCGGCGTGAGGCCGCGCACGGCGATAGATTCAAATAAGCGCGATCGTTCGCAAATGCAGAGCGGGCCTTAAATTTTATTCAAACGAATTCAAGCAAAGTGTCGCTGTGCCGTTAAAGCAACAGACAAGCCTTGAAAAACAGTGTTAACGCTTTGCAGCACTAGTGCTGATCGGGAACTGCGGCAGATAATCGGTTCGTACAGGAGAAACATCATGGATGCCAAACCGCCCAAGATTCCGACCCCGGATAAAGTCTTCAGTCCGGATCCGGAGCCTGCTGGCGTTGAGTTCCTGGGCGCCGAACTGCCTGAGCATGTTCGCGCGTTCTTCGACGAACAACGCAAGTCGTGCGAGCCGAAGTAAGAATGAACTGGCGCGTTGCAGCATCGGGGACACGCACACCGTGCGTGACCGGCGGGTGCATGCGCGCACGTTCTGCGGGCCGCAGCAGGTTGTATTAACCCATTGGCACGCGCCGGATCAATCAGGTCAGCGCGCGTGTATGTGTGCGTCTCCCCGCCCTACACACGTCGCCCCACCGCTGCATCGTTTATTCTTCAGGCTTTTCTCCTTCGACCGCCCGGTTGCCCTTCCTCATGAATCGTTTGAATCGTAGCGGCGTGCTGTGTGCGCTTGCGCTGTGTGCCGCATTGACTCTCTCGCCGGCCCCTGCTCGCGCAGATAGCGACGACACTGCCCTGACCAATCTGATTTCGCTCGTGTCGCAGCGACTGGCTCTTGCTGAACCTGTCGCGCGCTGGAAGTGGGCAAACCATCAAGCCATCACCGATGCGCCGCGCGAAGCCGCTTTACTCGACGATGTCGCCAAACGGGCGGCCGCCGCACAGGTCGACCCCGAGTTTGCACGGGCATTCTTCCAGGATCAGATTGACGCCAGCAAGGAAGTGCAGAACGCCCTGTTCGCCACCTGGCGCAGCACGCGAGCGCCTGAAGGAGCGCCGCCCGACCTCGCGACCAGCACCCGGCCCCAGCTCGACCGGTTGACCAAGTCGATGATCGCCGGACTCGCACGTGTACAGACGCTACGTACGGCGCCGGACTGCCCGTCGCGCGTGGCGCAGGGTATTGCTAACTGGAACTCGTTGACCCGCTACGACTCCGCCCGCTCAGGCGCGCTCGCCCACGCGCTCGGTCATGTGTGCGAATCCGGTGGAGTCGGAGCGACGGGCTAGGCGACGTTGACCGCGCTTGCCGCCATGGACATCCCAAGCGGCATGACCCGCAGACCGCGCGCGAGATGCGACTGCAGGATCCGGTAAGTCGAAAGTTCAAACGAACCCGCCACGCTCGACGCATGCAAGCTTGCCGCCTGAGCGAGCGAGGGGGCGTGACCAACGTAACGCCACCGGTCGACCACGTGAAAGGCCCGGGCCTGCAACTCCGCGTCGCGCTCCTCGAAGACGATAGGGCCGTCGAACGGCCACGGGGCATCGACGGGGTCGCTTTTGGCGACCCGCGGCACGCGGTTCTGGCCCGGACGCAGTGTCGCGATCCATTGCGCCTCCGCCAGCATGGCGCCCAACTCGCCACCGGTCGCCAGCCATTCGACGCGCCGGACCTGCTGCGCAAGCCGCATGTCCTTCGACGAGCGCCGCTCGCCGCTCAGATGCGAGCGCAAGCGCTGCCGGACTCGCACGCTGCGACCGACATAGAGCGGCAAATCGTCTTCTCCGTAGAACACATAGACGCCGCAACCGGCCGGCGCCGTATCGAGCAGGTCCTCTGTGATTTCACCTGCCAGCCGATAACGTCGCAACGTGCGGTCGATCTGCGTACGCAACACCTCGAGCGGGACCAACCCGTGCAGGCGCTGCCAGAACTGCCATAGCAGGTCGGCATCGGCCAACGCGCGGTGGCGGTCGGACGGCACCAGTGCGTGCCGCTCGACGAGCGCGTCGAGTCCGTGGCGCTTTTCCGCCGGAAAGAGCGCGCGCGACAGACGCACGGTGCACAGCACATCCGGATTGAACGCCAGTCCCGCGCGGCGGAACTCGCTGCGCAGGAAACCACGATCGAAACTTGCGTTATGCGCAATAAACAGCTTCCCCTCGAGGCGCTCGAACAGGGCGGGCGCAATTGAATCGAAGGTGGGCGCGCCGCGCACCATCGCGTCGGTGATACCCGTAAGTTGCTGGATAAAGGGCGGGATGCGCTGCTGCGGGTCGACCAGCGTGCTCCAGCTGGACACGCCCAGTGGGCCCACTTCGACGACACCCACTTCGGTGATCCGGTGCTCGCCGGTCGATCCACCTGTGGTCTCAAGGTCGACAAACGCTATCGGCAAATCGATCGCGGGATTCTGCAAAAACTGTTCTGACATGGGCAAGGATAGGGTTCGATACGTGGCTTGCTGCAAGTATGCATCAGTTGGCGCGCCGGCATGCGCACGGCACGGCCGCTTTAAAGCGCGAGTAAGGGGGCGGTACGCAGCGCGGCGGCAGTTTTTAGCGAATCCAGCCTTCCCGGTGACATTATGTTTTTATGACCCGAACACGGAAAAGCCAGCAACTTTTATACTCGAAAACCCTGGGTAAATCGATGCGACAGAACGCATGCGCTTCGCTCATGCGCAATATCAGTCATGGGCACGCTGCCTTAAGGACTCTGCAGTCATGAACGCGTGCTCGGAACAGAAATTAAAATAGGAATAAACCCGCATCAAACATCGTCAATAAAAAAGCCCCCGACAATGCGAGGGCTTTTGCTGGTACCACGATGCAGTGCTTGCGACCAAGCGGCCTGCACGGCTTACAGCGGCTGGATGTTCGCCGCCTGCTTGCCCTTCGGGCCTGTCTTCACCTCGAAGGAAACGCGCTGGTTTTCCTTGAGCGATTTGAAACCTTCGCTGCGAATTTCCGAGAAGTGCGCGAACAGGTCGTCGCCGCCAGAGTCCGATGTGATAAAGCCAAAGCCCTTAGCATCGTTGAACCATTTTACGATACCGGTTTCCATATTCCAATTTCCCTCTAGATTTGATTAAGACGGGCAGTGCCCTCACGCTGATTACGATACGACCTTTATTGAGGTCCGTGGAGGCGATATGCCATCACGTCCGCTAATCGAAAATTCAGCATTGCCGTTATACGGGGAAGAAAGATCAGCCGTCAAGAGAATTTTTATCAGACGCTTATAAGCTGAAACAATAACGAAACGACGCCTGACTGAGCACAATGAACGCGTGCTTATTAAGTAACAACTGAACATCCGATACGTCAGTTTTACTTGATAACCTGTCGATCGAAATGAAGAGGGAATTTCTCCCTATATTTGTAACAGAGTATGTCTTTGGTAAGTGTTTGTCCGGGTTGTTCCAGTAAACCGGCCGCCTCATGATGGTATCGGCAGTATGTATAAGGAGATAGTGATGCTACTGAACGAACTCCACCGCTTTACCGCCTGGATGAGCCGCTCGCTCCACAAGGCGCCCACAGACAGGACCAGACAGCGGGCAGACTCGGCTTTCGACTTTGATCCCATGTGGCACGGCGATCACTGGCAAAACCTGTTGTCTTCCCCAATGGATGCCCGCCACTACGTAATGGAAGACTGGAGCGTGGTTGCTGATTTCGAATCTGTGCCGGGCGTCCTCGCTGCCGATATCCGCTAGGACCGGTTCAAGGAAAACATAGGCAAAAAAAAGCGCGACTGGGAAGTCGCGCCGACAAAGGTTTGGAGATCTTTTTCGTCAACGAAAAAGTCCGCTTCGAAAAGCAGAGTAGTCAGTATACAACCGGTGATTCCAAACATTGCCGGTGCGATGAACAATCATCTATTGCTCGCTCCGCAACAATCTTGATTTTCATTCTTTTCGCGTTGTTTTCGCGCATCATGTGGTGTAGCAATTGAACAACGCACGGCTGTTGACACTCCCTCTCCCCGCCCGTTGTATTCACGCAAAGCCTTTTCCAATAAGGCTTTGACGAACATCGCCAATAATTGCGCGTCAAGTAATACTTTATTGCGTAAATCGGAAGGTCCGCTGGGCGACCACGTCCTTACACTCTGCCTGTCCGGAAACGAGCGCGCCTGTTGCATCGTGCGCTTTCACGCAGACCATTCGCCTCTCGCAGCGTACGCGTGAAGTTTCCTCGAAGCCTGGGTTTCCAAAACCCATCCTGTTCTCGGAGTTTACAAAGATGAAAAAGACACTCATGGTCGCGGCCCTCACGGGCGTTTTTGCTACTGCAGCGCACGCACAAAGCAGCGTCACGCTGTACGGTTTGATCGATGCAGGCATCACCTACACGAACAACCAGAATGGTCATTCCAACTGGCAAGCAACGGACGGCGCAGTCAACACGAGCCGTTGGGGCCTGCGCGGTTCTGAAGACCTCGGTGGCGGTCTGAAGGCAATCTTCACGTTGGAAAACGGCTTCAATGTCGATACCGGCACGCTGCGTCAAAATAGTCGTCTGTTCGGCCGTCAGGCATTCGTTGGTCTGGCAAGCGACCAGTTCGGCGCCGTGACCCTCGGCCGTCAATATGACAGCGTTGTGGACTATCTCGGACCGTTGGCACTGACGGGCACGCAATACGGCGGCACGTTCACGGCTCACCCGTTCGACAACGACAACCTCGACAACTCGTTCCGCGTTGACAACTCGATCAAGTTCCAGAGCGCAAACTACGGTGGCTTCAAGTTCGGCGGCCTGTATGGCTTCTCGAACGCAGCAGGCGAGTTCTCGAACAACCGCGCTTACAGCGCTGGCGGTTCGTATAGCTACGGCGGCTTGAACGTTTCGGCTGCGTACCTGCAACTGAACAACAATGTCACCGCACTCGGCGGCCTGACCAACACCAGCGGCGCAGTCGACGGCGACAACACGCTGCTCGCAGGTCGTCAACGTACGTTCGGTGCTGGCATCAGCTACGCATTCGGCCCGGCAACGGCGGCCTTCGTGTACACGCAAACCAACCTGAACGACTTCGCAGGTATCGCTGCGGGCTCGGCAGGCACGTCGGCAACTGTTCCGCTCGGCGCAACCAGCGGTCACTTCCAGAACTTCGAAGCAAACGGTCGTTACCAGTTGACGCCGGCACTGAGCCTCGCCGCTGGCTACACCTACACGCGCTCGAGCATCGACGGTGCGAATCCGAAGTGGAACCAGTTCAACCTGCAAACTTCGTATTCCCTGTCGAAGCGCACGGACGTGTACCTGCAAGGCGAATACCAGCACGTGAGCCAGGACGGCACGGGCCTGAACGCAGACATCAACGGTCTGACCGCTTCGGGCAACAACAACCAGGTTGCTGTGACGGCAGGTCTGCGTACCCGCTTCTAAAGCATCTGGTAGTAGAAGTACTGAAAGGCGCCGCTTGCGGCGCCTTTTTTTGTCACTTGTGATCTGATGGCAGTGTGTGCCCGCACCGCCCGGCACGGCGATTAGCCGCCTTCGTCCGGCGGCGGATACGCCACGTCGATGATATCGATCGGCTCGGGGCCAACGGGGGTGTGCAACGTAACCTGATCGCCGATCCTGGCCTTCACCAGCGCCCGCGCAACGGGCGAAATCCAGCTCACCCGCCCGTGGTCCAGATCGACCTCGTCGACACCGACGATCGTCACCGTGTGCACCTCGCCGTCCTCGGTCGCATAGTCGACGGTCGCACCGAAAAACACCTGATCGATGTTTTCCTGCTTGCTGCTATCCACAATCTCCGCCAGATCGAGACGTTTGGTCAGAAACCGGATGCGCCGGTCGATTTCGCGCAAACGCCGCTTCCCATAGATGTAATCGCCGTTTTCGGAACGGTCCCCATTCGAGGCGGCCCACGACACCAGCTTCACAACCTCCGGACGCTCCTCGTCGATCAGATGCAGCAGTTCATCCCGGAGCCGCCGGTAACCGGCGGGGGTAATGTAGTTTTTCGCACCGGCGGGGATCGCGGGTTGCCCGGCGTCGAGATCGTCATCACTCTCTTCGCTCGATTCTTTAACAAAGGCCTTGTTCATGATCTTCCATAGACTGCAGCAAACCCTGCCCATCAAGGTTACACGATCAGGGCAACCAGACAAATCGCCGTTTCACGCTTCCCTTTTTTGATACCTTTGCTATAATCCCGTTTCTGCGTGCGGCTGTAGCTCAGTTGGATAGAGTACTTGGCTACGAACCAAGGGGTCGTGGGTTCGAATCCTGCCAGCCGCACCACTTATTTCGAGGGCCTCCCTCCGGGGAGGCCCTTTTGTTTCACCCGGTTTTTCGTTGTACCCGGTTTGCCGTGCGGCTGTAGCTCAGTTGGATAGAGTACTTGGCTACGAACCAAGGGGTCGTGGGTTCGAATCCTGCCAGCCGCACCACTCATGAAGGGCCTTCCATACGGAAGGCCCTTTGTTTTGCATCGGCGGTTTGTGGCGCTGAAATGCACCGCGTCCATCATGCCGCTGAGAACCACGCATCGAATCGCCCCTTAAGGTCGATCATGCACGGCCGCGGCAATCTCCCACGTCCAGCCCAGCTCGCGTTTTCACCGCGGCGCCGATTGAATATCCCCGATCCGCCCATCGGGCATCGGAATATCTTCAGGCGACATCCCCGCCGTCACCTCGCCGATCAGTTCGGCCTTGAGGCCGGCGAGCGCTTGCGACTGCTGCAGAACGTCGTCCACGGCATCGCCGAACCGGCTGATCACAAACGCCCGCAGCACCGCCACGCGCAGCGAATCGCCCCGCGCCTCTGCCGTCCTGTGGCCGCCTTCGAAGTCCGCGACGCAATGCGCCTGCTGGCGATTCACGTGCTCCCGCACCTCGAGCCGCTGTGTCCGCTCCAGTACCACCGCAGCCGCCTCCCATGACGTCGAGGGTGTGAACCGTCCATCCCACGGACGTCCGCGATCCTCGCCACGAATAGAGACGGTCTGTCCGCCATCGGTAAAGTGAATTTCACGCACGAAGTCGTGCAGGCTGCGGGCGACCCAATAGTCGAGGTCCATGCCGCTCAGGTCAGCTACGTTCATTGCGCGCTCCCCTCAAGAACAAAGTGAGACCCGAATCTCGCCTGAGTGTTCAGACTAGCATTGCAGAATTGGAGCGTGAGCAGCCGTCAATAATCGGCCCGTTCGCGATCGATTCGCATCCCACCGTCGTGACGGTGATGCCCTTCCTCGCTAGGCCGTTCGCGTGCGATGCGCATGACGTCCGGGTTCGTGCGAACCCGGCGCATGACGTTGGCAAGATGCACCCGGTCGCTTACCTGGATCACGAAACGCAAGACCGTGGATTCCTGCGACAGGTCTTCGTCCATCGCAATATGGACGATGTTGGCGTCAGCGGAGGTGATATCCGCCGCCACGCGGGCAAACACGCCCTTGGTGTTCTTGACTAGCACCTTCACCGCCACGTCGAACAGACGGCCCGGCTGCGGCGCCCATGCCACGTCGATCCAGCGGCCCGGATCGCGCTTGTGGATACGTTGGGCCACGCGGCAATCCGTGGTGTGGATGGCCATGCCGAGGCCGATGCCGATATAACCCATGATGTCGTCGCCCGGAATCGGCCGACAGCAGGCCGATAGCTGCACTGACATCCCTTCGGTACCCGTGATCACCACCGGCGGCGCATGGGATGTATGACCGTCGGAGCGCGAGCTGTCGTCGTCGGCGTCGCGCCCGCTCATCAGCACCTCGATGCGCTTGGCCATGACCGCTGCCACGCGCCGGCCGAGGCCGATATCCGCGAAAATTTCCTGGCGACTCTTGTTGCCGGTCCACTGCACGAGCTTTTCCCAAGCTTCCGGTGTGACCTCGGAAAGCGCGAGGTCGTAGCCCTTCAACGCCTGATCGACCAGCCGCTCGCCCAGTTGCACCGACTCGTTCAGGCGCATCGTCTTCAGATAGTGACGGATAGCCGAGCGCGCCTTGCCGCTACGCACAAACCCGAGCCATGCCGGATTCGGCTTCGAATACGGGGCCGTGATCACTTCGACGATATCGCCACTTTTCAGCTCGGTACGCAGCGGCAGCAGTTCATTGTTGATCTTCACCGCGACGCACTGGTTGCCCAGGTCGCTGTGGATCGAATACGCAAAGTCGAGAGCGGTCGCGCCGCGCGGCAGCGCCATGATCCGCGACTTCGGCGTAAACACGTAGACTGCATCCGGGAACAGATCGATCTTCACATGTTCGAGGAATTCGCTCGAATCGCCCGCCTCGCTCTGGATATCGAGCAGCGACTTGAGCCACTGATGCGCGCGCTTTTGCACGTCGTTCAGGTCGGCGCCGCCGTTCTTGTACAGCCAGTGCGCGGCGACGCCCGCTTCAGCGATCTCGTGCATCTTGCGGGTGCGCACCTGGAACTCGATCGGCGCGCCGAACGGGCCCACCAGCGTGGTATGCAGCGACTGGTAGCCGTTCACCTTCGGAATAGCGATGTAGTCCTTGAACTTGCCCGGCACCGGCTTGTAGAGCGCATGCAGCGCGCCGATGCAGGTGTAGCACTCCAGCGCGCTCTCGACCACCACGCGAAAACCGTACACGTCCAGCACTTGCGAGAACGACAACTGCTTGTCGCGCATCTTCTTGTAGATGCTGAAGATGGTCTTTTCGCGGCCGGTAACTTCGGCGTCGAGCTTCGCGTCCGCAATGGCGCGCTGCACCGACTCCAGAATCTTGCCGACGACTTCCCGCCGGTTGCCGCGCGCCGCCTTGACGGCCTTTTCGAGGGTGGCGTAGCGGTGCGGGTTGAAGTTCGCGAAGCTCAGGTCCTGCAGCTCGCGATAGGTATTGTTCAGGCCGAGCCGGTGAGCGATCGGCGCGTAGATATCCAGCGTTTCGCGCGCCACGCGGCGGCGCTTTTCCGGAGGTACCGCACCGAGGGTACGCATGTTGTGCAGCCGGTCGGCCAGCTTGACCAGAATCACGCGCACGTCGCGCGCCATCGCGAGCAGCATCTTGCGGAAATTCTCCGCCTGCGCTTCCTCGCGATTGCGAAACTCCATTTTGTCGAGCTTCGACAAGCCGTCGACCAGTTCCGCGACCTTGGCGCCGAAACGCTCGGCGAGTTCGGCCTTGGTCACACCCTGGTCTTCCATCACGTCGTGCAGGAGCGCCGCCATGATCGACTGGGCGTCGAGCTTCCAGCTGGCGCAGATCTCCGCGACAGCAACCGGGTGCGTGATGTAGGGCTCGCCGCTCTGGCGATACTGCCCGAGGTGGGCTTCGTCGCTGAAATGGAACGCCGCCTTGACGTCCTTGATCTCTTCCGGCGTCAGATAGCCGGAGAGGGTAGCGGTCAGCTTGGCGATCGAAACGACGTCATGCCGGCGCGGCTGCTCCGGCGTGGCGGTCGGCCCGAACAGATGGCGAAACGACTGTTCGAGGACCGCGTCGATGTACTTGCGTGCCGAGGCCGGTGAGTCGCCCTCGTGGACTTCGTTCTCCACTTCCGTGACAGGGGGCGAGGGGGTAGTGCTCATGTTCGCCTCCGTATCAGGTTCAGGTTTGACGCCGGTCTGCACGCGTGTGTGAATTACATGGCAATCGAAAACGGATGAGACGTACCTTAGACCGGTACCTTCTTCAGCATTTCGACGCCGACCTGGCCAGCCGCAATCTCACGCAACGCGACGACGGTGGGCTTGTCGCGGCTTTCGATCTTCGGCGTGTGGCCTTGAGCGAGCTGCCGTGCGCGATAAGTTGCGGCAAGTGCCAGTTCGAAGCGATTCGGGATCATTTTCAGACAGTCTTCGACGGTAATGCGGGCCATGTTGGATTCCTTCTCAGTATGTTGCTTATTCTACCTTATGTGCTCGGTACCTCGCCGCCGTCACGCGTGCGGGAGGTGGATGCCGAGTTGCACAAAAAGGTCCGTGTGGCGTGCGTATTGCGAGGCGAAGCGCAAGCGCGTTGAAGCTACGAGACATTGCAACTCCGCCAGCGCACGGTCGAAGTTCTCGTTGATCACCACGAACTCGGCTTCAGCCGAGTGCGCGATCTCGCTACCGGCGGCCAACAGCCGCCGCGTAATTACGTTTGGCTCATCCTGGCCGCGCTTTTTCAAACGATCTTCCAGCGCTTCGAGCGAGGGCGGCAGAATGAAAATTTCGACAGCATTGCGAAACTGCTTTTTCACCTGTTGCGCGCCCTGCCAGTCGATTTCGAGCAGCACGTCGTGGCCACTTTTCATCTGTTCTTCGATCCACAGACGCGAGGTTGCATAGTAGTTGCCATGCACCTCTGCGCTTTCGAGAAACTCGCCCGTTGCGTGACGCTTGAGAAAATCGTCGACCGTCGTGAAGTGGTAATGCTCGCCATCCTTCTCCTTCGGACGCGGCGGGCGCGTCGTGTAGGAGATGGACAGGCGGATCGCCTCGTCGCGCGCGAGCAGCGCATTGACGAGCGTCGACTTGCCCGCGCCCGACGGCGCAACCACCATGAACAGGTTGCCGGGGTAAGCGCCGGCATAAGGGTTGCGCGGTGCGCTGTTTTCGCTTGTGTGGTCGGTCATTGCAATCGTTTTCCGAAAGTGGCTCGAAAATTACTCCAGATTCTGTACCTGCTCGCGCATCTGTTCGATGAGCAGCTTCAAGGTCATCGACGAATCCGCCAGTTCCTTCGCGGCGGCCTTCGAGCCAAGTGTGTTCGCTTCGCGGTTGAGCTCCTGCATCATGAAGTCGAGGCGCTTGCCGACCTTGCCGCCCTTCTCGATCACGTGACGCGTTTCGTTCAGATGCGCAGTCAGGCGCGACAGCTCTTCCGTGATGTCGATGCGGATGCCGTACATCGTCACCTCCTGACGGATACGCTCGGCGATTTCTTCGCGCGAGATGCTGGTCGACACCGTGTCCGGGGCGGCAATGCCCAAGGCTTCCTGCAACCGTTCGACAATCTTCTGCTGATGCTTGGTGATCAGTTCCGGCACGAGCGGCGTGATCCTCGCGACGATCGCTTCCATCTCCGTGACGTTGCCGAGCAGCATCGTGCCCAGTTGGGCGCCTTCGCGGCCGCGCACGTCGATCAGATCCGTAATCGCCTGCTTGCCGCACCCAAGCACCGCATCGCGCAGCGTTTCGCCGGCGACGCCGCTTTCGGTTAGCACACCCGGCCAGCGCAGGATTTCGCCGGTCCGCAGCCGGCCGGCTTCCGGAAACGCGTTGACGACCGCGCGTTCCAGCAGCGCAAGCTGGCTCAGAGCGTCATGATTGATCGCGCCGGCGTTGGCCGACTGTTCGCTACGCTGCAGATTGATACGAATATCCACCTTGCCGCGCGAAAGCTTGTTCATCAGCATTTCGCGCAAGACCGGCTCGCAGACGCGCACGTCTTCGGGCATCCGGAAGTTCAGGTCGAGAAAACGCGAGTTCACCGTGCGCAGTTCGACCGATACGCTCACGCCACCGTTGCCCGTGGTCGCCGCGAGTTCGCGCGTGGCGCTCGCATAGCCAGTCATGCTGTAGATCATCATTTGTCTCGCGATGTGGCCATGCCGCTGACGGGATGGCCGGAAGAGTCGAATCGCCCGGCGTGTACGAGACGCGGGGCGTGGAAACGGCATTATCCCATCTTTGGCGAAACGCTCCGCCATATGCGGATCGGGCCTCTCCACGGCACGCCGCCGGGCACACAAGGAGCCGCTCCGCGCGATCAGCGGTAAAATCGACGTTTCCCTCCCCGCCTTATCTCCGCCCAGACCCCGAACGATGAACGACACCACCGCATTCCCCAAAGGCCGCCCCAGCGGCCGCCTCGCCGATCAGCTGCGCGATGTGCGCATCACGCGCCACTATACGAAGCATGCGGAGGGCTCGGTGCTGGTCGAATTCGGCGACACCAAGGTGATCTGCACGGCGAGCGTTGCGGAGAGCGTTCCCGGGTTCCTGCGCGATCGCGGCCAAGGGTGGCTGACGGCCGAATACGGCATGCTGCCGCGCGCCACCAACACCCGCAACGACCGCGAAGCCGCACGCGGCAAGCAGACCGGCCGCACCCAGGAAATCCAGCGGTTGATCGGCCGCGCCTTGCGTTCGGTGTTCGATCTCGAGAAACTCGGTCAACGCACCATGAATCTCGATTGCGACGTGATCCAGGCCGACGGCGGCACGCGCACGGCGAGCATCACCGGCGCCTTTGTGGCCGCGCACGATGCGGTGACGAAGCTGCTTGCCAGCGGCCGCATCGAAAGCTCGCCGATCACGGACTTCGTGGCGGCGATTTCGGTGGGCGTGTACAACGGCCTGCCGGTGCTCGATCTCGACTACGACGAAGACTCGAAGTGCGACACCGACATGAATGTCGTGATGACCGGCGCAGGCGGTTTCGTCGAGATCCAGGGGACGGCTGAAGGCGCGCCGTTCTCGCGCGACGAAATGAACTCGCTGCTCGACCTCGCGCGCGACGGCATCAGCACGCTGGTGGCGAAGCAGAAAGAAGCGCTGGGGTTGAAGGGTGAATGATCGTCAAAGCGCCGACGGCGCGGCTCCGTCAGCGTCCGAAGCGGTGAACGGGATGACCGCGTCGCTCGGCAAAGTGGTGCTGGCCTCGAACAACGCAGGCAAGCTGCGCGAGTTTGCAGCGTTGCTGGACGCCGCCGGCATCGAACTGATCCCGCAAGGCGCGCTCAACGTGCCTGAAGCGGAAGAGCCGTATCCGACCTTCGTCGAGAACGCGCTGACGAAGGCGCGTCATGCGGCGAAGATCACCGGTTTGCCGGCGCTAGCTGACGATTCCGGACTGTGCGTGCGCGCGCTGCGCGGCGCGCCGGGTGTCTATTCGGCACGCTACGCGCAACTCGCCGGCGGCCCGAAGAGCGACGCCGCGAACAACGCACGTCTCATCGAACAACTGCAGGACCACGCCGACCGTCGCGCTTACTACTTCTGCGTGCTTGCGCTCGTGCGCCACGCTGAAGACCCCGAACCGCTGATTGCCGAAGGCCGCTGGCCAGGCGAGATCATCGACGTGCCCCGCGGCGCACACGGTTTCGGCTACGACCCGTACTTCTTCCTGCCCGAACTGAACGCGACTGCCGCCGAGCTCGATCCGGCGGTGAAGAACGCCAGCAGCCATCGCGCGATCGCCTTGCGGAAATTGCTCGCGCGCCTGACGGAGGAAGCGTGATTCCCATCAAGGTCGCCGGCCAGGGTGGCGCCGGGGTAATCCAGGCGTTCACGCAGCCGGGCAGTATCCGTCTAACGTCGCTGCCGCCGTTGGCGCTGTATGTGCACTTTCCATGGTGCGTGCGCAAGTGCCCGTACTGCGATTTCAACTCGCACGAGTGGAAGGGCGAGGCGTTCCCCGAGAACGAGTATCTCGACGCGCTACGCACCGATCTCGAACTGGCCTTGCCGCTCGTATGGGGGCGCCAGGTGCATACGGTGTTTATTGGTGGTGGCACGCCTAGCCTGCTGTCAGCCGCGGGGCTCGACCGGCTGCTGTCGGACGTGCGCGCGCTGCTGCCGCTCGATGCCGACGCCGAGGTCACCCTCGAAGCCAACCCCGGCACCTTCGAAGCGGACAAGTTCGCGCAATTTCGCGCGAGTGGCGTGAACCGGTTATCGGTAGGTATCCAGAGTTTCAACGAAGCGCATCTGAAAGCGCTCGGCCGTATTCACGATTCGGCGCAGGCGCGCCATGCGGTGGAAGTCGCCGCCACGACGTTCGATAACTTCAATCTCGACCTGATGTTCGCGTTGCCGCAGCAGACGCTCGCGGAGTGTCAGGCGGATATTGAAACCGCGTTGTCGTTTGCGCCGCCGCATTTGTCGCTGTATCACCTGACGCTCGAACCGAACACGCTGTTTGCGAAATTTCCGCCACCGCTGCCGGATGACGATGCGTCTGCCGACATGCAGGACTGGATTCACGAGCGCACTTCCGCGGCAGGCTATGGGCACTATGAGGTGTCGGCGTATGCGCAGCCACATCGGCAGAGCAAGCACAACCTCAACTATTGGCGTTTTGGCGACTACCTGGGAATCGGCGCCGGGGCGCATACGAAGCTGTCGTTTCCGAATCGCGTCCTGCGGCAGATGCGCTACAAGCATCCGACAACGTTCATTGAGCAGGCGAAGGCGGGTGCTCCGGTGCATGAGGAGCATGAAGTCGGACCACGCGATCTGCCGTTCGAATTCATGTTGAATGCGTTGCGGCTGATGGAGGGATTTCCGGTGCATCGGTTTATCGAGCGCACGGGCTTGTCGATGACATCGATTGAGCCGGCGTTGCAGGAAGCGGAACAACGCGGCCTGATTGTGCGCGACCACGAGAAGATTGCGCCGACGCCGCTTGGGCAAGCGTTTTTGAACGATTTGCAGGCGCTGTTTCTGAAAGATCCGCAGTGATAAACCCGCGTTGACTGCGCGCGAAGTTGCCGTGGCGGGGAGATTTCGGGTTACAATTTCGGGCTTGGAGGTGTGGCCGAGCGGTTTAAGGCACCGGTCTTGAAAACCGGCGAAGGAGTGATCCTTCCGTGAGTTCGAATCTCACCGCCTCCGCCAGGACACCACGATAAAATCTCGCTCATGCTTATTCAGCAGGACGGGATTTTTTGTTTTCTGGCCTCATACGGCAAATGGCCCACTACCACTGCAGGATCGTGAGCCATTCAAAAACGTGAGGACGCGCAGAGGATACTACGCGCTCAGTAGGCGACGTTAGCAACCGGATAAGTTGCCGACGGCTCGCCGACCAGACTGGTTAATGACCAGAGTAAACCGAACGCGGGCCAGCAAATGCCGAAGCTACAGCGGCGCCCGATTCCGACGACCCGTTCACCGCGCCACCAACACCGCTAGTAGAACCATTTTCAGCAGCTACACGCGCTTCCGCTGCCTGAATGTCCGCTGGGTAATACGGGTCTCTGCCGCTGCGGGCCGGGTTGTAGCCCGCCTTTTCGAGTTGCACCAGTTCAGCGCGAACCTGAGCCCGGGTAACAGGCTGACTGGTCTGTGCAAACGAAACAACAGGAGCGGCGAGAACAACAGCGACGGCCACAGCTTTAATGAGCGATTTCATGATCACTACCTCCAAAGATTGTTTTTCACAGCGCCACACATCGGTTTGTGTGCAGCAGGTCAATACAGTCTAAGAAGCTAGCGACCTAGGGTAAATACCTAAGTTACGAAATCACTATTCACGCAAACGTGACAATCGGAACGCAGGGCGGCGATTGCCTCCGCACAATCCCTACTCAACTTTTGCCCCCAGTCGGCCGATACAACAGCCACGAGCTTCATCAGAACTCGTCTGGGAGACACACATGAAACTTCGCTCCGTCGTCACCTTGCTGGTGTCCCTTGGCATCGGCGCTTCGCCTGCGTTGGTGAACGCGCTGGCCTCGACCGATCCAGACGCCGCCACGCTATTCGGCGGCACGAAGCTTTCGACCGTCCAGCAAACAACCGGCACGGCCACACTATCGACGGCGACCGTATCCGTTGGCGCGAACGTGCTCCGCGGGGCGACCGGCAATGTCGGCGTCAATATCGCAGCGGGCGCGCTGAATGCGCAGGCCAATCAGATCGCGCTGGTCAGTTCGCCGTCCGCTGATGTCAATACGTTGCAGGATGCGCACGCTACCGCGTCGGTCAACGGAAACAGCAGCGCAACGCTCGGAGCAGGCGCGTTGTCGCATGTAAGCGGCAATGTTGGGTTGAACATCGTGTCGGGTGCGGGCAACGCGCAAGTGAACGCGCTTGTGATTCATTGAGGCACTCGTTTAAACGCGCAAGCGCACCTCGGTCTACATACTTCACGCTTCACACCTCGCGGCTGCGGCCACAAAGGCAGCGAACGCTCCAACCGATCCCATCGTTCGACACGCATCGAAACATTCCGTCAGGGGACTCCCTAGACTCAAAGTCCCGCAACGACGACGGAAGCCGATCATGACCATAGAGGCCACACAAGCCGAGATTCACCACATCTACGAGCAATGGCACGAATCGGTCAAGGGCCGCGATCTGGAAGCGCTAATGGCGCTGTACGCCGAAGAAGCCATCCTCGAAAGTCCGCTGATCCTGGCCACGCTACCGGAGAACCATAGCGGCATCCTGACCGGCAAAACGGCGATCACATCATTTTTCGCTGCCGGCCTGCGCGCCCCACCTGGCAACCTTGGCCGCTGGTACCGCGCCGGCACCTTCTTCTGCAACGGCACACAACTCACCTGGGAGTATCCGCGGCAGACTCCGGACGGAGATCAGGTCGATCTGGTGGAGATGATGGATATCACCGACGGATTGATCTCCCATCACCGGGTCTACTGGGGATGGGTCGGCTTCAGATCGCTACATGCCCTGCTGGCGAAGCCGCACGGCTAGCCATGCGACCATCCCTTCCGAATACGAGAATTCAACCCAGCGAACAAACGACCTAAGCCAACGCCGTGGCCTCGACTTCGATCTGCAGGCCGAAGTGAAGCGCACTCACCGGCACCACAGCGCGAGCCGGCTTTGCCTCGCCAGCCCAGCGCGCGTAAATCTGATTGAAGCTCACCCAATGTTCGACATCGACGATATACACGCGCACCTGGAGTAGTTGCCCGATATTGCTGCCGGCGCCTTCGAGCGCCGTCTTGAGATTCGTCAGCACCTGCTCGGCCTGGGCTTCGAACGACGCATCCGTGAGCTTGCGGCCCTGCGCATCGATCGGCAATTGCCCTGATACGAACACCAGGCCATTGCCCGTCGAGACGTGACTATAGTGTCCGCCCGGCGTGGCGAGACCTACGGGGTTTGCTGTGTGCGGCACGCGCGTGTCGTGTTCGTTACCAGCCATGAAAGCGACTCCATTCGGTAATAGCGCCATCATCGGATAGCGCGTGATAGTCGGGAAACTGCTCGCCCAGGGGCGTGTCGAATGTATCGAGTGTCAAGCGATGAATGGTACGCGAGAGCATGCATCCGTACCCGCGCCGAAACTGCGCAGCCAGGGGAGAAGCGCATCGAGATCCGACGCTTCGATTTCCGGCGCCGGCGCGCCTTCGACTAACCGCAGTCCCACGCGGTTATGCCAGTACGAGCGTAACCCAACTGTGGCGGTGCCGAACATGTCGTAACTCGACCCGGCGACGAAAGCCGCCTCGCTCGCGTGCACATCCAGTTGCTCAAGTGCGAGCCGATAAGGTTGCGGATGCGGCTTATAAAAGCCCGCATCTTGCGCGGTGACGATGACGTCCCACTCGACGCCGAGCCGCTCCGCCGCCAGGCGCCCAAGCCGGGTGGAACAATTAGTGACGACCGCAAGCCGGCAATGCGGCGAAAGCGCCTGCAATGCTTCACGCGCGCCGTTCCATGGCTGCAAGTCAAGCCAGTTCGCTTCGAGGGCATGCGGTGCGGACTCGGATAAACCTGTGTTCGCCGCCGCTCGCCGCACGAGCGTTTCGTAGTCGACGTATGCACCGCAGCCGTAGGTGAGTCGTAGATACTCGGCACGCCAGGTTCGTCCGGCAGCCTCCG
>Ga0302227_10001138_pt1 | contig 20232 bp, 21 predicted proteins | sample II_Palsa_N1_1_FD_193525 | JGI IMG/M metagenome (GOLD analysis project Ga0302227, IMG submission 193525) | Peat permafrost microbial communities from Stordalen Mire near Abisko, Sweden - II_Palsa_N1_1 | ecosystem: Environmental > Terrestrial > Soil > Palsa > Peat permafrost | place: Sweden... | reverse complement strand
CGCAACTCCACTTTGGCACATTGATGCCGTTCGGTCCTGGAGGCCCTCAATCGTGCCCAGCTCCCCGAAGGGAGGGCGGTGTCCATTCCATCTCGGCCAGTTTCGGCCACTCGACGCTATGCCGTAGATCGTCGACAATGCGTGCACCTGTTCGTGTGAGGCGTGAAAATGCGGCGGATACTTGCAATCGGCGGTGGCGGATTTACGACCGAAAAGGAGCCGTCACCCGTCGACGCCTACATACGAGAGTTGGTCGGAAAGTCCCACCCGCGAATTTGTTTTATTGCAACTCCTAGCGGAGATAACGCCGCGCAAATCGACAAATTCCACGCGGCCTATGGAGCTCTTGGCTTCGAAACGACAAATCTTTCGTTTTTCAACCGATGGGGCTCTAACGTCATTCCCTACACCGACTATCAGCAACGGCTACTGAGTCAAGACGCGATATTCGTTGGTGGCGGGCATCTCCGGTCAGCGTTAGCGGTCTGGCGGGAGTGGGGTTTAGATGCCACTCTTTTAGAAGCGTGGAACCGCGGCATCCTCCTAGCCGGAATGAGCGCGGGTGCCATGTGCTGGTTTGAGACGGGTCTAGGCGGGCCGTTCGAACAGGGGAATTATGGTTTGCAGCGCGGTTTAGGCCTCGTTCCAGGGGCTTGCGCCGCTCATTACAAGAGCGCTCATGTCCCAGAGCGACGCGTCAACTTTCTGTCGGAAATGCGCCTCGGACGGATGCCGCGAACTTTGGCTATCGATAATTTCGCTGCTGTTCTCTTTGCGGATCGCGAGATTGCAAAGGTGGTTTCTTGGGTGCCTGGTTCGACTGCGTACCAAGTCGAAAAGATTGATGACGAGATTCGCGAGACACCGCTAGCCGCTGTTCAATTGGGCACGTTCGCTGGTCCTTGATGCATCGGGCGCTGTACCACTCCACTACTTGGATGTCCGGTTTTGGCAAGCGTGGAGGGCTGTTCAGGGTCGAACTGAGCCAACCGCGTCAGGCAGTGCGCAGCGAATTTGAGACGTTCGACGCGACGGCTCGAATCGATGACAATACCCAAACAAACGTTGCTCTAAACTCCAATCAACAAGGAATCAAGACTTGCGCCCTGAGAGTGACGTACCCTTGCGTGAACGCGTGCTAGACATTGAGGGGCGAGCCTCACCGACGGTCCTGTTCCATGTATGGGGCGCACTCCCGAACGAACGTCCCGCGAACTGCGAAGTTCTGCTCGTTTCGTTTGCTTACGCCGATATTCCATTAGGTCGGACTTTCCCGATTGCTTTTCCGAAGAACGCGCCACAGTCAGTCACCCGAACACACTGCAAGATTCTTGGTGTAACGCAGCAATTTGCCGCGCCATTTGGTGAGGTGCCACATGGTTGGAAAACCATTTGCCTTGTGGAGTTTCCAGAAGGCATCCCTGCCGTTATTGCATCCTTGCCAATGGTGAACGGATGGTATGAGAATCCAAACACAGTGAGCCTTTGCGACGAAGACACGTGGCGGCTGATAGCAGACTAAAAGCCCACTTTGGGTCCATTCGGGTCGCGGCCGCCGAGCGCGGCTTGGCAGGCTGAGCCGCGTATGCCTATCGTATGCGACAGAAGCCAGCCGAGGCTGTGTCAAAACGTGCGACTTCGACATCGAGCGAGAAAGTCGACCTATCAAAACGCTCTGTATCGGCTTCGCGGCACGTCGGGAAGGGTAAAGCGACACCCGAAAACCGGGTAGTTTCGAGTTTTGACACAGCCTCGGCCAGGAAGGGACACTCCGCGCCACATCCTACATCATCAACAATCGATGGTGAAGACGTGATTACGTCAGTCTTTCGAGCCCGTGCTTGACCCGCGATGGAACCGCCCTTGCCGCGACCGGTGCGAGACCAAGCACGATCACGAGGAATCCGACCTGGGCTAAATAGAATGGCGCGAGCCATTGATCGTTAGCCGCGACATAGTACGTGTTGTGTATTACGTCGGTTACGATGATCGCGACAGTTAACCAGATTCCCGCCCTCGGTTTAGCGAACAACAGCACGGCGGCGAGCGGATCAAGAATAGTCAGCACAGCCCAATAGAGCCTGCTGGTAAGGGCAATTTTGCTTCCGTAACCATAGTGCACTCGGCAACTTCGACAGGCTTCCTGATTGGCTTACCGATAGCCAATTGCAACAAATCTTCGCGATGCAAGAGGCCGAAAAGCAGGCCGCAGGCCGCTACACTCTCCGCGAAGCAGCGAAAGCGATTGCCGGAACTGGCGAACGATTCGAGGCGTTGGAAGCGAAATTGTGTGGGGCTGCCGAACGTCGAGAGCTTCCTGTGCACGGTCCAGGCGAGCGGGCACGGTATGAATACACGAACGGCAGGTGCGCTCGCCCGTTTTATGAGGAAGCTCATTGGGACGACCTGAACACATGGCTCGAGAAGAACGAGCCGCGCATCATGTTTCGATTCCCTTCGCCCGCAGCCAGGAAAGCCACGCCGACTGCAGCCTCGATTCAAGAGACACCAGAACAATATCGGCAGCGCGCTATTGCGGTACTCGATAAGCACAACGGAAACAAGACAAAAGCGGGAGAAGAGCTGGGCATTTCGCGCCAGCGTGTCGGTCAACTGGTAAAGGAAAAATCGCAGGCAGGACGCGCGGCGACCAACCCGAACGACCCCTTTAACAGGACCACGCTACCTCGTAAAAAGCGGACATAGAGTTACCGCACCCCCCTTGCGTTCGCACCGCGAGGCCTTGCGCAATCACTGGCGGAGCCTTATGCCATATGGGCTTGCTGGAACCGCTTGTCGCAAGTGGTGCTTGCGCACCGATTCTTCGCATCGTCAATCAACGAACCGCACTTTGCGGAAAGGAACGAGACGATGCAACCCACCCAGTTTGAACTACTAGCACGGCCCGCCTTCAGGCCCACCTGGCCCGCCAGCAACACGTTACCGGCTGAGGCACTGGCGAGGCTACTGACCGGCGAGCGCCTGACCCAACCCGCGTTCGGCACGAACCGGTGGCGCCTCGCCGCATACATCAAGCAACTGAAGTACCTCGGCTGGCCGGTGGAAGCTACCTTGGTTCGCTATCCCGAGCGCGCCTACCCAATTGCGCAGTACTGGCTCCCCAACGACATCATCATGAAGGTTCGTGCGTTGCAGAGTGCCGCATGACGAACGCGTTCGACGAGGTGGAGTGACAGACGGTGATGCGGCACCGGGTCAAGGGAACCAGCGCCGACTGAGGTCGGCGCCGAAGCTAGGCACGGATGCCCACCTACAACAGGCGAGTCTGGCACCAAAAATCTGGCGATAGGTGGGGGGTGAATTTGGCCTGAAAAGTTGGTGTCCCAAGCACATCAACTAGAAGCGTTTCCGCCTTATGCCACGGTGATTAGCGAGGAGACCCACCCCCCTCGCGAAACGGTTTTAACCCCCAGACGAGAAACGTTTCTTTTTCTCAAGGACACACAGATGTTCGCATCAAATGAAAGCGTTCCGTCTAACGAGTCTGTGCGAGCAAAGCCCTTATTCGACGGTGCTTTAAACTTGGCAGGCACCGCAAAAAGAAGTCGAGCGACCCCATGCTGCGCCGAGATTCGTCTCTCAATCCCCTCCAACCAATGGAAGCGTTCCGCGCTCCGTGGACATTGGACCCTGCCCAAAACTGACCCTAATCGCGCCGGTGACGTTTGCTTATTTAGCATCGTCCGAACGACTTGCGCCGGTCGCGACTCCATCCAACTGACGCACAATCACTCAATCCCGCCCAGATGCGACAAACACGAAATCCGTTTGCGCCAGCAAGCTAAGATAACGAAGTGCCTCCCTTCGTCCCCTCGGCTGATTCAAACACACGCCCAACGCCAACAATGAAAAATCCTGCAAATCTCAAACCGGGCACGGATGCATCCGGCTGGCTCTTGGTCGACCAGTTGGGCAACGGCGTAGTCTGTAAGGCGACTAACGGAGAACGCAAGACAGCGCTCAAGCTGGTTGGCAGCTTGCAAACGCGCTAAGCACGCCATTCCCCGTCGGGCCGAACATCCGGACCGACGGGGGAGCACGAGCGCTTGTTGCGGCCACAATGCGCCAGCTAGAAGTCTATGTCTATTACTCGGCGGCTACTGCGTTGATGTTCCGTCTCCTGCATCACTGGCGGACGGGCCTCCGTGTCGGTGGCGGACGTCTTTTGTGCTGAGCTCAGCACCGCGCGAGTGTTGGCCGCGCCGGCGTGCGCGTCTGCAGTCTTGCGGGCCCTTCTGTTGTTGACTGTGCGTGGCAAGCCTTCCGCCACCTCCATCCGTCTCTGCGTCGACTGGGAGACGCCTCCTCGTTTGACTGCCTGGTCGACGGTGAGGTGCAGCCGATTTTTGTCTCTTTGCGTGTCGAGGTCAGCGAGGTCTCGCATCTGGATGTAGTCACGGATGTCCGGAATGGCTATACCAAATTTCTCGATAGTCGGCTTGGTAGCCTCCAGCTCAACGAGATAGCCATCATCGTCCCACAACGCATGAAGCTTCGATGTGAACAGTTCATAACCCGAAATCGGCATGGGCTTCCCATTGTGCGTGGCTTCGTACTCAGCAGCTCTTCTCCGAAGCTCTTCGCAGCTGAACTCTCTCTTATCAAAGCTGACGACTCCGCCCGGCGCCGTCGCGTTGGGAGAGAAAGGCTTAGCGAGTCGGCGAATTATCGCCTCCTCCGTAAGGTCCCACTCTGCATCACCCGCACGCATCGCGAAGTTGAACAGAAACAAGTGCTTTGGCACTGGTGGCACATCAGCCTCCGCCATTAAGCGATTCCGTGCTCGACGCATGTCCGCATTCAAGTTGTGCCTACTTATTGCAGTGAGAAGCGCCCGCATAAATTGCTCCAGCGTCAATGACGCTCCGGCGACTGCCGTTTTCAGCTTCTCGCGATTGCGCTTGCGCGCAGCATCTTTATCCGGACCCCTTCCCTTTACCGGTTCGCCATGGGTCGCGCCGATAAGCCCAGAGACTTCTTCCTGGAAATAGTCCATCATCTGTTCGACGTCGCCCTTCGCCTTTCCCTCTCCGGGCACCGCCATCAGGAGTCGCTGTCGCATCCCGCCGACAAGTGCACGCTGCACTTTTTCGGAAATGCCTGCGCCGCGGTCTACGAAAACCGAACTCGGACAACCGTAGACCATCCCGTCTAAGTAAGACACGCCCCATCGCGACAGTTCGTCTTCTTTGTCCGTGCATGCACTGAAAACACATGCCAAATAGGAATCAGCGTCCTCGGGTCGGTAGGTCGCGTACCAGCCCAGAATCGCACGGCTCGAACGGTCAACTGCGAGCAGCACCGTGGGCTTCAATACATTGTTGATTCCAACAATGGAATCGCCGAAACGCAGGAAGCAGTCTGCCACAGTGCCGTCAATGTCCACTACATTGAGCTCGCCCTCCGCAATCTGTGCCGAATAGCCGCGCCCTTGCGGCGAAGCTCGAAGCCGAGCCAACTTCGCCTTCTCTTCGTGGAAGAGTGGTGTAACTTTTCTTACAGTGTTCCGCTCACTAGGCAACCTGCGAGGGTCCACGGCAAACACTTGCTTCTCGCCGTCGGAACCACGGTTGTGTCCCACCTGGCTCCGCAGAAAGCTTCGGGCAATGCCCGTAATGGTAGCTCCGGGAACGTGTGCTTCGCGCTTGACGTATTTCTTCAACCTTTCGTATAGGTACATTGGAAACTGCATGCGCGAGAGACGTGTCGACGGGTCGACAATTTCCGAGAAGGTCTTACGGCCCGACTCAATGAGGGTGCCGTCTTCACGCCTCGCTCCCAGGCGAGGCGCATCCGGAGCACCTTTGTCCCAGTTGCGAGGTACTAGCGCGAACTCGTGCCCACCGTAAAAAAGGTAGTGCTCGTAATATTTGCGCACCGTTTTTGCTGTACAGCCGAACTTAGTCGCCGCATTGAGGACGGCCGTTGAATACACGCCCTTGTCCTTAAACGGACCATCCCCAAAGACACGGATGATATGGTCTACTACCTCCCGCTTTTCTTTTAGCTCCAGCTGGTCGTCTTCGTCTCTGGGCGAGAATTCCGACATACCTTGCGGTATGCCGCATTCGTCGACGCGCCAGGCAAGCTCTCGCGTTCTGAGGTCACGCATAGTCGCGACGGGAAGCGTCATCCTGTACTTTTTGGTATCGGGGTCACGATTAAGTCTAACGACACCGCTCTCGACCGAGCCCAACCGTACCAAGTAAACGCGCGTACTATCCTCCCCCAGATATCTGAGGAGCATGTGTGGCTGCTTTGGAACCGCCACATTAAGATTGGAAAATCTTGGGAACAATGCTACGGCCTTTACTTCGGATGCCATATTATTAATCATAGCTCTCAATTAAATTTAGGGGCGTTCGATTAAAAACTACGGACGAATAAAATTTAGAGGCTCCGAGGGCGCGTAAGGGCAGCGCACATCCCACTTGAGATGCCCTAGGAATAAGGCAACTGCCAGCATCCGGAAGGATTTTTCCGCATCCCACTTCCGCCGCTTTCCAACCATTCCAACGACGCGACGAGCGTTGCCCGTTGCCTTCGTTGCCAAAAGGTCATGGGCGAACAGTTCAGCGTCATCAACGAGGTTCTCTAACTCGGTGAGCTCCACATACTTCATATGTTCGAACATGCGCCGATAGCTGTTGTACTCAACGTCTGCGATGCTCAATTCGGTCATGACTTCGTGCGTCGCACACCATTCCGACAACCCCTTTGCCTCACGTTCATGTCTTGCTCGAACGCTGCGACGCCGACGGTGGGCCTCCGGCTTCGCCGAGACACCGTGATAAATGAGATAGGGGATGCCGGGTATCCTCAGGGTGAGCATGAAGTCGATTGTCGCGAGTTCATTTCGCGGGAAAAGACGTCCTTCCCGGCAGTAGGCGAGGAATGCTTCTCGATTCCACTGGGGGTATTGCGTTCGTATCTCAACGACAAAGGGACACATTTCAAAGAACGCCAGAAGGCGCGCCTCGAGACTTGAGTGACACGCAACCTGGCCGCCAGCCTTAAAACTAAAGTGATAGCCAGCGATGCCGACACGGCTATCGCTGGCTTTTTTCCAGCACTCGAACTTAGGGGCGCTCAACACACCGCGCGGGTCAGTCTCGGGCAACGTGAGTGGCCATTGAAGCACGGGCCATCCTGCGAGATGGCGGAGGTGGAATTCCTGGCCGACATGCGATTTGACCTCGATGTCGCCGTGGTCAAGTTCAATGTTCTTCGGAAGAACGATGCCCATCGACCACGGATGCCATTCCGTCTCCCGCAGCCCGCTCGCAATGACGATGCCCCGCAGCTTTTTGCCCCTGGCCCGCGAGAATGATAGGTGCGAGCAGTCACCATTCAATCTCTGTTTTTTTCTATCCATGTTTTGCCTCGACGTAAGCGGTCTGAAAACGCATTTCCCGAAAATCCTTCGTACGTTTCGCGGGCTGCCCATTTCGACTTTTCGTCGACCTTTCTTGCCAGCGACGTGACCAACTCGATTTGCCGTTTACTCCAGGTCTCGAAGTCATCGGCACATTGGTCCAGCAACGACTCAAGTTCAGGGGTTCCCATACCGCGCTTGTATGCCGACTCGCCGCCTGTCTCGCTCAGGAGAAATGCACGCGTGATGCGGCGCCCTGGGTCGTGACGAATGGTGTCCTCATAGCGCCGTAGTACCAACTCTCTCTTTCTCGCTTCTCGCCTCTGCTCTCGCGCGACGACGCTCGGCAACGCAGGCTTTCCTGTTTGCCGTGGCAAGTTTTTGTTGAGCCATTGTCGGTCGTAGTGCGTTGCGAAGAAGGTCAGCTTCTGCCCATCCGGCAAGTCGCGTATTTTGCTGCGCGTGAAGGTCGGTGACCGTGCCTGTTCGGCCAGAATTGCAGAGCGACAATGTTGGCGATAGCGCTTCATTTCGATGGCCCCAAACTGCTCGAACTGGCGCCGCCATCGCTCGAATTTATTATCCGGGTTCAAGCGTACACGCTTCGGCCGGGTTTGAACTTCCAAGTCATACCGTTTTGGGTTGACTTTGCGAGCGTTCACTTCATCGAGAAAGTCCTGCCACCCTCCGAATAGACTCCAAATAGCCGCGATATTCTGGACCGGATTGCTCAGAGGTCCCTCGGATGTCGGATGTCCTGTGGCCCGTACGAATGTATGCGCCGCGAAGCCGAGCAGTGGAGTCAGTTCGGTCCCCAGCCGAAATTCGAGTTGTTCTTGAGCCACGTGATGATAGTCTCGGCGGTCGAGCGCTTGAGCGATGCGCCGAACTTTCGCCCGAAGAACCGGCCCCGTGTTATCTGCAAACGCCGACGTATCAATACGGCCTTGAAGGATATCCTGCGCCATCTTTGCAATAACGACGGCCGCTTCAAGGCTGTCGTGATTCGTTACGACGCCGATAGGTTGAAGAGCGCCACCGCGCGGGCATTGTTCTCGTGGATGCCACGCTTTTCGCCCTCTGCGATGGCTTACGTCTTGACGGCGGCAAAGATTCATGAGCGGCTCCTCGTGCGTCGGACAGTAAAGTATTGATGGCATGAGGTGAACGCGATGCCAGATGGCAAAGCCGTGCTCCCTATAGTCGGACGCGATGCAGCTCAGACAGATTCCCAAGCGGCCGCGAAGAGCAATCTGGTGCTTGCCCACGTAGCCGACTGCCCCAGGTTCGCCCCCAAGTCTGTACTGTTTCAGCAATCCTTTCTTCTTCGATTCCGGAAGGAAGGCGCTGTTCAACCGATAGCGAGTGTGATTCATAACCAAGTTTTCCCAGTCCGGCAAACTACCAGGAAACAACTCCGCAATCCCTTCCACATTGGACGGATGTACGAAAGCGGGCCTATGCCCATCTTTGTCCAGCAACGCCATCACTCCATTATGGTTGTTAGCATCACTCAGTTCAGCCTGACGGACGAGAAATCCCGTGAAATCCTCTTCATCCCTGATTCCCGTTTCGTGAAACGAATTTACTGTGCCCATCTATTGTCTTTTCTGCTTCGTCCTGCCGACGAGCGCCCCAATTTTTAAGTGTTGTTTGCCGTAGATTCGCGGCACGTGCGGTTCGCCAGTCGTAGAGCCGAGCAGACGCCCCGTGGCGTATCGCCCAGTCCAATCGAGCGGCAATATAAGCGTCGCGGGTTTGCGAAAATCCCCGAAGCAAGGAATCGGACGCGGACGACTTCAATGCGTACTCGTTGATACCCAGGAGTTCGCGAAGCCGATAAACGCTACGACGCACGGGTGGGTCGTCAAGCAAATCAAGATGGGCCACGGCGGCATTTACTGCACGAGCTAAGGCAGATAGTGCACTTGAGGGCCTCGGTGCATGTCCCGGCGCATGCATGGGCGCTGAGTGTCGAGTGTGGTGTTGAAGCCATTCACGCGCATTTCTGTGTAGTACCGCAAATGTCGCTGGTGCGATATGTCGGAGCTGAGTTTGCGTCGCTTTTGGGTGGTCTTGATGCAGCCTCAGCCAAAGAAGCTTCGCGTCATTGGTCGAATGCGTCACAAGGGTCCGATAATGAGACTCGACAAAAGGCATCGCAGCAAGCACGCGATAGACGGTATTCGTCGACATCTCCGTGGCGCATGCGACTTCCTGCGGACGCATACCAGACGCGAGACGCTGTCGGATTGTCGTAAGCGTCGCATCGTCCAACCTAGATGGGCGCGCATCGACAGGTATCCCTGAGCATCGGCAGACGATGGTCAGCCGGTGCGCGCTGGTGCCTAGCGCGTGGGCCGCTGAGACAACCGAGCCGTACAGCGACAGTGCTGCCTTCACCTGTGCCGCAGAAAGAGACCTTACTTCTCGGCGGCCGCGCAAGGGACTGCAAGGGCGTTGGCATTCGCAATGCTGCGCAAACCATGTGAGCAAAATGCACCACACTGCGTGGATTGCACGGCCTTCACGCGTCAGCGCGCGGAGCGCAGCCTCGATGTACTCGGGTGTCGAGACAAGGGCATCAAGGCGACAGTCGTCGAAGCGCTCACTATAGAACGACATGAACGTTGTGACCAATTCCGCCAGCCGAAGCCGGCCGCTATCCAGCAGCCAGTGCGCCTTTCGCAAGGCGTCAATCACTCCCGCCTTACTGTACGCACACGCCGACTGCACACCCGCGACGCAGACGTCGGAGTACATTGCGAACTGGATGGCATTACGCAGGTGCAACATCGAACGCGTGCAATGGCACTGAGCATCAAACAGATGTTCCCGTTTGGCGGAGGGCCGGAGCCAGCAAAAGTGGACCGGACACGCAGCTACGAACGGGGCGACATCGCGACGATGCGTGAAGGAGAATCCATATTGGTCGAGAGCGGCCTCTTCGCATTCTGGACACACAAGGAAAGCTGCTTCCGAAGGCGCAAGCAGAACCGGAAGCCGTGACGACCGAATCGGCCCCTTGCAAGACGTCCTCAGTCGTTCTTTGAGCGCGTTGTGCCGTTCCGGTGGCACGCCAAGCAGCTCATAGGCGAGCAGCGTGTGCTTCGCCTCAAGCTCGTCGCGGTCTCCAAACAGATATCCGACGCGAGCGTGGAATTCATCTAGGCGGCTCGGCATACCATCGAGAGCGGGACACCTCGCAAGCAACTGTCGGCTAATTTTGCGAAGCGTGCTATCGCCCGCGAGACGCGCGTTTCGACGAAGCAGCGAGTTCACGGTCTCGCCATCCGGGAAAGGCGTTATCAGCACCTGTGAAGAAAGCTGCTCAGACATGGCCTGCCCCCAATAGGGGCCCGGTTGAACGTGCCGCCAAAATCGAGCCTGCGCCGAAAGGCAGGTGGTCGAGGTATTGCTTGACCGCGGAACGGGATATCGATGAGGGGTCGACGCCGTATGCCTTTATGGCAATACGGGCTGGCCCGCAGGTTCGCAATTGAGTTTCAAAAATTCCTGCGACTAATGCCTGCTTGGGGCCAGCGTTCCTCAACAACTCGGGCTCCCACGCAAGGTGTTCGTGGAGGGCGCGGAAGCCTGCCGCTAGCCAACCAACACGACCGTGACAGACGTCGAAGGTCCAGCGGGGCAAATGATGTGGCATCTCGAGTTGTGGCGAAAGCAGCCCTGCTTTCCAGAACCACAGGTTGAACTGGTACCAGAAATCCAGCTTGTCGAGGTCATCCGCGGTCACTTCATGTAGGCTACGGCCGCAGAGAATGGCCTCGATGTTGTCGGGGGGAACAGCCATCGCCGGAAATGCGAAAATCCGCCCGCGGAGAACAGCGTCGACGTCCGAATCCAACTGCTTCGCGCCGGCCATGAACACGTCGGTGCATGAAAGCAGAAGCGGGATGTTCGTGTGGCCCTGAAGCCGGCATAAATACTTCAGGATGTCGCGAACGTGTCCTTTAAGGCTCTGAGCATTGGCACCGTCAATGACAAACAGGCCCACGTTCAATAGAACCGATGCGGCAATGATTGCAGACTCGGCACTCTTTCCGCGCATTTTTCGGAATACAGCGGTGAGGCTCGCAGGGTCTTTGATTTCGGAAACGAACTTATCCCGAATCTGCTCGAGCAGTCCTTTCAGGGTTCCACAACTGGGCCACTGCAAAACAACAATTGGAAAGTACCAAACGAGCTTGATATCCGGCAACGCTGGTGACACCACACGAAACGGCGCTCCGAATATATTGCGCAGACGCTGTATGTAAGCCGTTCGGCCCGACTGGGAGCATCCAGTTATGACGAAATTCACGCCGGTGAGCGTATCGAGGTTTTCGCGGCTCGGAATAGGGCCCCGTCCTTGGACGGCTTCTTGGAACGAATAGAAATACCGGCGGTACCTCGGATTGTTAAGGCACTTGTCCCGCATGCAGTCGACATAGGCAGAGACGAGCGTGTACGTATATCTCGCGACGTCCTCGGTCGCGAGGTATCCCCTGTCAAAATGCGTCATTGCTCGAACCTTTGCTTCAGGCTCTGCCTTCCACAAGTCCTTGTCGTCCGGGACGAGCCGATTGCGCAGTCGCTTGACGACGGCTGTCTTACTCGGCGCATGTCTGAACTCGGGAAGCTCCGATGTTTGACCGACGTACGCATCGAGGCTCCCGGCGGGCTTGGATACCTGTCCGCGACGAAACACAGGCCAAGTCGGCATCTCGACAAGTTCCATCATGCGAACACCCCCACGTTGCTGACGAGAGCGTATAGAAATGGCGGTTCGGAGCGCTCGTCGAGGCTTACGTGCGTCGAGGCAACGGAGAGGCGAGCGGCACCATCCTCATATCCGCCAATGGCGGATGGTGATGCGGAACGGACTAGGGGACGCGGACGAAAAGCGACCATGCCGAATTGAATGACTGCCATAGGTTTCTCACTGCGTGAATAGGGACGGAAGAGCAAAGCGCCCCCCATCTGCCTTAAACATCTTGCGGGCAGGGGTTGACGCGGCAACCCATTTGTGAGAACCTACGCGCGCAAGTGCGGTGGATGCCTCATTTTTGGGTACGCCATCAGACGGCGGACAGGGTTGCAGCCCTGCCCGCCGTTTTTGTTTCGGAGCGGTGATTTTAGGGTCGACGGTAGGGCCGGGAACAGCCTCCTTACGAAAGTAAAAATGCGCAGTCGAACAACAAAATCAAAGTTAATTTTGTTGACAAATGCACATTACTCAGATAGTATATTTCGCAACGTGCGATAAATGCGGACGATATTACTCGATGCACTGCCCCGTTGCAAGTGCAGCTTGCCCTCTCTCGCCGTCGACCTTCATTTCACATAGAAAGCCTCTCGAAGCATTCCCGTTCCGGGGAAATCGTTGAGTGCACCAGTTCCATCCACTGCGTACCATCCATTCGAGCCAAGACTGGGCCGTCTCGTCGCTTCCGACGAGAACATCCACGCCGATGTGCCTGGTACAATCTATTTCGGTTCGCGCGCGACATTTCGTGCTCTTTCATTGATGGTGCTTGCGCTTTCATCCGGTCAAATTTGGCGATTTTTACTGTCATTTCATTTTATGTCATTTTTTCTCTGATGCAAGGATGCTTGTGAGCGAAGCGGGAACACCTTGGCCCAACCTTGCTTCCCGCGTCGTGCGTGTTGCGCTCGCGCGGAAAGACTTCAGTTATGCACAATTATCAGAGGCCCTAAGCTCGGTTGGCGTCCGAGAAAGCGAGCGCTCCCTCGCCTCCCGCGTCTCCCGCGGCCGCATTAAACTCTGTCTGCTACTGCAGATTTTCTCGGTAACTGGCGCAAAGATGCCAGCTTTGTGGGCCGGCCCTTTGTCGATGCCGGGCACGTGGGAACAGCGTGCCAAAGCGGTTGTGGCCTCGGAACTGTCGAGGCAACCGAGGCTCACCCTAGAAGAACTGGCGCATAGGATGACCCGGCTTGGAGCGGAGTTGACTGAACACACTCTGGCTTCGCATCTTGCACAAGGAACCATCACCCTGCCGGAATTTCTCCAGTGCCTTGTTGCACTAGGCAGTTCGAGCCTTGAGCACTACGTGGACTACGAGGACCTCGCCGCCGCAGCCCAAGCGGCGCCAGCGCGACCGCTGGCATGAGCACGTTTAGCAATAATTCTTGCCATTCTGGCCACCTTTACTAGAATACAAATTGGCGATTTTCCTGTCCGTTTACTTCGGAAAGCCCCCCGCCTACCGATTAGGTGGCGCGCCGGCCTTTGGTCTTTGCTTAACGCTGGCCGATACGGCCACGATTTGAACGTTCGCGACTGAGTGGCCCATCGCGGGTACCCATCGACACGCTCGCTCTGCCATCAGCCAGACGTAGGCAGCGTACGAAGAGTGAAAAACTATGACGTCTGCGCCGATGTCACACGGTCAATTTCTTCGGAGCATGGAAATGACGACTCCAGATGAGCGGACTAAAGCTGTTCGGGATACTAATGAGTTTCTTCGAACGCTCGCTTCCGTCGACCAAATCACAATTCCCGGCCTTATCCAGACAGTCGCCGTAGACCTTTTGCGGCACTACCCGCTGGACGTTGACCTCGAAGCATCTGCTTCGGCGCTGCCAAGCGTTTGGGCCCATCCACCTCCGGCATAGGTGTGGAATCGCAAAGCTCGGGGCCACACCGCGTAGCTTTCCCCGTCATTTGAACGCGGCGCGAAAATCTGCAAAACCCGCCGCGCACATCCGGAATTTCCAGCGCGAGTTGCGGGGCGGAGGTACCACAACATGCTGAAGGTAACTGTCGAAATCTGGCCGGGCGGACACGAAAATGGTCGCAGGTCGCTCGCGGCCGCGGATATCGGGCGAGTTATGAATGGTGCGCTTGCGGACTACCGGGTCGAACTGCACGAGGATGGGCAGGGTGGTATCGGAAGCGCAGGCTTGCTTGATTATCCCCGCTACTCCACGACCGTGTGGGACCTGGTAGCTCGCGCAATCGCGGTCGCGTTAACAGGAAAGGAGGAACTGCCTCCACGTCCCCGGAAACTTGATGTTCCTGTGCATGTGGCCGGTAACATTCCATACATTCGCCTCCGGGAGATACCGGAGCCGGCGCGAAGCCTGTTCCAGAGACGTATCGCTTACTCGACTCGTCCGCTAATTGAAGAAGACCCGATGCCTATGGACTGTGTTTATTCATGGGACTGGTTCGATTTCCTGGCTGGCGACAGGTAATGCCATCGACATTTGCCTGGTGGGCTTAGACATGAAGTGGCTAACCCGATTCGCTTCATCGCAGAAAAACATCGACTGTGTTGCGAAGTGGTTCGGCGGGGCGATAGTGTTGCTCGGCGTGGTCCTCGTGCTCGTCATATTGGTCCCGAGGATTTTTAGATGAACGGAACCGTGGTGATTTCTTATGATTTCCAGAAGGCGCCGCGCCCGGGATTCTGCTCCGGCGCGGTACCCAAGACTTTCAACGTGGCAATCCTTTGACGTAAGCGCAACAGCTTACCAAGGGACAAACAGCATCCGGCAAACACGCGTTGGCGCGGCTCGAAGAGGCCTCACATTCGACATCGAGCATACAGTGGACTATGTCGCGATGCGACTCTTCCAAGGTGTACGACATGAGTTCGCTACCGTCACTTTTTACATCGGGATTTCTAAACAAGACGGCCCGCAGCCGCCTGCTTTGAAGTTCGCGGTTTGTTGACATTGGTTTCGCTTACGGCAGGTTGGCCTCGGAGACTGGACATGAACGTCGCAGAAGCAGCCAAGTACCTCTTCGTAAGTCGCCCACACGTACGGCTATTGCTTGAACGCGGCAAGATAACTGGCATTCCCACGGAGAACGGAGACTATGGACCAATCCGCTTCAATACCGTATATCAACTCATTGCGAAACTTGCGATGTCGACGAAGGGGGCGAAGATGACCCAAGTCTTTGCATGGGGCTATGTGGGGTGGATGACGCAGCGGTCCTCTGGCTTTTCGTTGTCGGGGTACATCGACGGCCGGGAATTTGACGTTGTCACGGACCTGCCGCAAGAGGCTGAGAGGGCATTCGTTCGCGCAGCACGTTCCGCGTGGTTACGCCGTAAAGTTCGAGTCCTCCGGGGCCTACCCGCTCGGGAGTCTGCGCCCATTAATGCGCTAGATACCTACCATGAAATCTCTCTCAGAATGATTTTCGTAGCTGTCGTGACCGCTTTGTGGAACCGTGTATTCCGGTGACCGACTAAAAAACAATCAGATGAAAGTGCGCGAATCCAAGTGTGCGCGCGGCCGTGTTTCGCTCAGTCCCAGGTACTTGGCCGCCTCCGCAATTAGATACTCGGCCTCTTTCTGGACGGGCACCCACTCGTGGCACAGATGCCGCACGGCCTCCTCGACGACTTCATAACTCAATTCACAGCTATCGATGTCCGTCACACCCATTTGAGCGAGGTCAGACGCCGCGGCTTCTCCGAAGGAAATTCTGAAGAACAAGGTATCCGACGCCATGCATGCGACCTCGCACGGGACGATATAGGGGCATCATTCTGCTCTCAGTGTTGCGCGATACATCATCATTTCGGACCGGAAAGAGCCAGCGCCGTGACCAATGCCCCTTGCCTTGATATCGGATGTGTTTGCTCAGAGCTATGGAATCGTGAAACACGCCTCTGCGCGCGTAGCCGTGCCGAAGTCTCAAATACCGAAAACACTGACTGCTTGCGTAGCGGCGAAGCGCAAGCAGCCACTGCCATCTGACCAGGGAAAACATGTCCTACGTCAAGATGCGAGGTGTGTGAGTAGGTCGTGGCTCGATACCTAAAATGACAGGGCTGCGCTGAGTTTAAACCCGTGACGATGCGTGCCTGCCTTTTACTTCGGCATCAGAACCTTATCGACCACCATGATGACGCCGTTGCTCTGCGTCACGTCGTAAGTTGATATGTCTGCGGTATGGCCGCCGGCATCCATAACTACGATGTTGTGCGGACCATTCTCAGTGAACGTCAGTGGCTCCCCATTGACCGTTTTCAGTTCCGCCTTGCCACCACCAGCCTTGATAGCCTCGTCGAGCTTGCGGAAGTCGTAGCGGCCCGGGATGACGTGGTACGTGAGGATGCTGGTCAGCATCGCCTTGTTTTCAGGCTTGACGAGCGTGTCGACCGTGCCAGCCGGCAATGCAGCAAACGCTTCGTTTGTTGGTGCGAACACGGTGAATGGCCCGGGGCTCTTCAACGTATCGACGAGACCAGCAGCTTTGACCGCAGCGACGAGCGTTGTGTGGTCAGCCGAGTTGGCCGCGTTGTCTACGATGTCCTTGCCCGGATACATGGCCTGGCCACCGACCATGACTGTGTCGCTGGCGGCGAAGGCGCCGGATACAGCTGCAGACAACGTGGCAGCTACGAACATGGTCTTGTAATTCATCATGTATTCCCCCTGAGTTACCACGCGTGATTGCGCGGTCTTGAGCTCATATACGGGGATTACTCGCGCCTGGATTCAAAAGCGGACTGCATCGCGACGATGTAGCCTGATGCGGTCCTTTTGAACGACGAGCTGCGGGATTGTGTTCTCCTACAATCGAAATGCACCACATGCCAGCATCGCCCACAGAAGTGCTACGGCACATAACGCTGAGCATCCCCCCTGCTGCAACCGTCGTGTTCGAGGCGGGAGGGGGCTGTCGCATGTCACCGTCGAAGTGCAACCTTCACGGGCTGTGACCTGCGTCATCGCAGTCAAGTCCCCGTGCATTGATGTGTGTGCTTTCAATGGCAAGACCCAACTGTGCGTCGGGTGTTTTCAAACGCTGGATGAAATTCGCGGGTGGAATAAGATGACCGACCACCGGCGCCATCAGGTGATTAACAGGCGCACGAGGCGACAGGCCAAAGTGCAGCATGAGCCCTTGGGGTTGCCGGGGGAGCCCTTGGGGTTGCCGGGGGAGCCCTCGTTTGCGGCGGTTTGAATCGAAGCCGCGGGGGCGGCCATCACCATTTCGCGGATAACACGGGGCCGCGATATCAAGCGTTGCACCTGTCTTGGACAAATTTGCGCGCCACTGGGTCTGTCCGAAGTTGGTCGGCATACCAAGCGAATTCAGCGGCGAAGGGCGATTGTTCGACAAGTGTCGCCATCTCATCCGCGTCCCAGACATAGAGGAAGAACGTTTGAAGCTGAAGTTCTCTATACGGACGTGCCCTATCTAAAAAATGCTCTAGCCCGCTTGCCACTTGGAGACAAAACGCTCGGAATGCATTGATTGCATCGATATCACGGGAGTCGCGTCCGACGTGAGACAGGCCATAGAGAATAGGGAATAGGTTGTCACTTTCAATAACGCTACCAGACATAATCGATTCTTCTGCCCGCTTGCGCCAAGAAGCAACGCAAGTTGACAAGATTTGTGCGTCATCGATGTGCATGGGGGAATTTTCAATCCTGTACCCTTCAACAAGCCGAATCTCCCCGTGGCGTGTGCCGGCAGTCACGAGAAAATCCAATCCGTACGTAAGAGGAACGCTGTTGACGAATTCGACGGCGATAGAGAATATCTGAGCCCCGCCCCGTTGAATGCAATTCGCGGCCAGGGTGGCGACGGCGCGACTAAATTCGCGCGTAGATGATGTGTGAAGTCCTTCCTCTGTGCACGACCGAATGAGCTCTCGGACGACTCCTGTGCAGTCGACGGATTTCGCAGTGTCGATATAGGCAGTCATGTGATTGACCATCTCAGTCGCTCTTGCATAATCCAGGTCGTTTAGCATGTCTCCAAGCTGACTAGGCTCAGCTAGCATTTCGTGGATATCTGCGACTTCCTGGACGCCGGTCACTGAGGTCAAAGTGAAGAATCGGATGAGCCGAGACAGTTCAGATATCCGGAGATGGCGACGTAGCGGCGAATTCGAACCGGTGCCGTTCGTAATTGGGAAGAGGAACTTGAGCGCAGCCGTCGCAACCGCCTTGTCAGCATTGTCTGGCGGCAAGTGCGCCTGCCACGCTGTTCGCCTCTCTTCTTTCGTGTTCGAAAAATACATTGACCAATCAGTGGAGCTGGCCTCTTCCTCCACTGACCAGAAGAACCCCGTGAACTGCTCGGGGTTCTGGACTACCGCGTCGCGGATTCCTGGAAATCGTTGGAAGAGCGCTTCGGCCACGATGACGTCTGACGCGTTGACTTCGTGGGTTGTGCTGGTCAGGCTAAGCGTGAGGCGATTCATGAGCCTCACGATATCCCGCGGATACCGACAGAGGCTGCACGTCAGCGTGGTGGCCCGCCCGCCCCAGCAGCTCGGATTCGAAGGGCTCGAGTTCGCGATGGATACGCTTCAGCAGGCTGGCAAGCTCGCCGGAAATGTGAGACTGCAACTGCCACGGAAATGCAGGTGAGATGGGGTACGCAACCTGCACGATTTTTTCGATGTAGGCGTTGCCCCCTGCGACCGGGCCACCGCCAAGACTTTCGCTAACTACGTTTCGGTCGTACGCGAGTAAATAAGCGACGCGTGGGAAGTCCGCGACTGCCTTGATTGTGCGGAACACTGCCTTGATTTCATCAGGCGTCAAGCGGTCAAGGTCGTCTACGATGACGACAATGCTGCGGTCAAGCTTGGCGAGCGCTTTGATAACCTCTCTTTTTCGTTCACTTAGCCCAGCTTTGATGGAGACGAGTTTTTCTGCTTCTTCGACCACCTTCTTGGCGTTATCTACCCCCTCGCCGGCCTTGGTAGCCAGTTTGCTGGCATCGTGAAGCGCGTTACCAACCGTACCTGCTGCGACTCCCACGAGACTTACACCGGGCACATACTTGAGATATTTCAGGTGGCGTAGTAATCCAGCGTATCCCAGTATCTTTCCCGCTGCCTCCAACGATTTCTTCGCACGCTTTTTGCCCGCGTCCATTCCGATGCCGGAAGCGAGTTCGGTCAAGAGGGCTTCAACCAGAGCGTCTGCCCCTGCGAGCATCCATGGGTTGAACTCGACAACGATTGGTGCCCCATCAGCCGCCGTCTTGAGCGACTCGACGATATAACGCACCACGGTTGTCTTGCCTGAACCCCATGGCCCTTCAATACCTATGACAACCCCAGGGCTCTTTGGCGGTAATACCAATAAGCTAGCGAGTTGCTCAGCAAAAGGCTTCCGACTGTAGAGGTCATTTGAAACTTGTGGTTGGTCATGCTGGAAAGCGGCAGATTGAGCGGCGGGCATTTGCGCAACTTCTCAGGAGAAGTTTGGTGTGAGGAAAGCATGATGCTATCGCCATTTCATCGCGAGAGGTATCTCCGACCGTTTGGACCGTTGTCGATTGAACTCGGACAGAACGCATGAGCCAAGAATCGACGTCCACTTTCCTGAAGTTCGTGAAGGTGGGCTAGCCGTATATTCCGGTGACCGACTAATCAGCGGGTGAACGCGGGTAAATTCAAGCACGCTCGCGACCGCTCACGCAGGTGGCGAACCCGGAAAGCAAGATGATGCTCACCGATGCGACCGTCGAAGCGGACGATTGGTGAGCTTCGAACGTTCCAGTTGATATGGGGAGACGCGCTCGCTCAGGCGACAACAGAAACCGGACGAGATTGGTTTACACCGAAATGTCCTTGGGAAATTGCGGATATTTTGGCTGACGGCTGGTTACCACCTTGAGTCGCCCCGTTTGCCGCTCGACATCCGCGAGGAGAAGCCGGTCGCACGGGGACTCCGGGAGCCCGGCGACGTAAAATTGCGCATTGCCCCATGCAGAGAAACGAACCGATGTGCGCCTCCTCCCGCCAGTCATCTTTTCATGACGTTATCACCCTCGTCGAGGTCCAGTCGCTTGCTGACCCGAAGACCTTTGCCAGAGG
>Ga0302227_10001130_pt1 | contig 20290 bp, 19 predicted proteins | sample II_Palsa_N1_1_FD_193525 | JGI IMG/M metagenome (GOLD analysis project Ga0302227, IMG submission 193525) | Peat permafrost microbial communities from Stordalen Mire near Abisko, Sweden - II_Palsa_N1_1 | ecosystem: Environmental > Terrestrial > Soil > Palsa > Peat permafrost | place: Sweden... | reverse complement strand
CAACATCCTATAAACCAAAAACCCTGATTTATCCGCTACCTTATCGTAAAGTTTCATAGCATGCAGATTTGTTTCATGCGTTTGCCAATATACACGCGGCGATCCTGCAAGTTTCGCTTGATCATAAACTGCATTAATAAGCGCTCGCCCAACTCCTTTGCCACGGGCCGCCTCTGTGGTAAACAGATCCTGCAGGTAACAGGTTGGTGCAATGGCTATAGTTGTACGGTGAAAAATATAGTGGGTTAATCCTATCAGTTCGCCATTATTATCAGCAACCAATGCGTGTATTGGTTCGCTTGGGTCAAAGAAACGGTTCCAGGTAGTTCGGGTAATTTCCTCAGGAAGCGCAGTTTCGCCTGAACGGCCATAGAATGTATTGTAGCCATTCCATAAGGTTAGCCACTGGTTATAATCATTAATATTTACTGGTCTGATGATAAAATTAGCCGACATAAATTAAGTATTTATTTAGATAAGATTTTAAGGCTAATATAATGACAAGCGTTTTTATTTTTACCTTTAAATAATTTAACCGACCACTATTCAAGCATCAAAATGAAAAACAGATCTTTTATTTTGCTAATTCTGCTAATTTCGGGCATGACAGCACAGGCACAGAATTTATTAACCCCCGAAACCTTATGGAAACTGGGCCGCGTAAGCGGCAAAGGCCTATCCAAAGACGGAAAATTTGTAATATTTACCGTAGGCACGCCCAATATAGCTGCAAACAAGATCGACTCAAAAACCTATAAAATACCTTTTAGCGGTGGCGAAGCAGTGTTGGTAACTAACACCGATGAATTGCTTGCAAACGATAAGCTATCACCAAACGGAAAATATAAGATCAGCAGCCGCGATGTAAAAGTAGAAAAAGTAGCAGGCAGTGATTATTACCCTGATCTGAAAAAAAGCAATGTACTGATCTATAATAGCCTAAACTATCGCCACTGGGATACCTGGGAAGATGGCAAATTCGGGCATGTGATGCTTACCCCTATTGTTAATGGCAAACCCGGTAAAGTGAAAGATCTGATGCCTAATGAGCCTTATGATTGCCCATTAAAACCCGATGGCGGCGATGAGGATTTTGTATGGAACAGTGATGGCACAAAAGTGGTATACGCCTGCAAAAAGAAATTCGGAACGGATTATGCCATTAGTACTAATACTGACATTTATGCTTATGACATTGCCACAGGCGTTACTACCAACCTCACTGCCGACAATCCTGGTTACGACCTGAAACCCACGTTCAATAAGCATGGGCAGATGGCATGGCTGCAAATGAAAAGAGACGGCTACGAAAGCGATAAGCAGGATTTGGTGGTAATGGATGGCGATGTTAAAATGAACCTTACCGCGCAGCGCGATGATATACATGTGGGTAGTTACAAATGGGCCGAGGATGGGCGCAGCTTATTTTTCACCGCTCCTATCAACGGCACCGAGCAATTGTTTAATGTTACCTACCCAGGACTTACTAAAATGATGCCCCTGATCACTCAGGTAACTGCCGGTGATTTTGATGTAAATGACATTGTTGGTCAAAAAGGTGATATGCTGATAGTTACCCGTGGCGATTTTAACCATGCCAATGAACTTTATACCGTAGATGTTACCAGCGGCTATATGAAACAGCTGAGCCATGTAAATGATGCCACTTATGGCGCTATGTTTATGTGCAAAACGGAACGCAGAACGGTTAAAACTGTTGATGGTAAAGATATGCTGGTTTGGGTGCTTTACCCTCCGAATTTTGATCCGGCTAAAAAATACCCGGCCTTGTTATATTGTGAAGGCGGTCCGCAAAGCGCTTTAACGGAATTTTACTCATTCAGATGGAACTTGCAGCTGATGGCATCAAACGGATATATAATTGTTGCGCCAAATCGCCGGGGTATGCCGGGGCATGGTACGGCGTGGAACGAGGAGATCAGCAAAGATCATGGCGGACTGGCCATGCAGGATTATTTGAGCGCAATTGACAACATAAGCAGTGAGCCTTTTGTTGATAAAAGCCGCCTGGGTTGTGTAGGTGCCAGCTATGGCGGCTATTCTGTTTATATGCTTGCCGGGATGCATAAGAAACGTTTTAAAAGCTTTATAGCGCACGACGGTATTTTTGATTTCCGCAGCATGTATGGTACAACCGAAGAAATGTGGTTCCCGAATTGGGATTACGGCGGCCCATACTGGGATAAGGATAACGCGGCGGCACAAAAATCATATAAATACTTTTCACCAAGTAATTTTGTAGCTAACTGGGATACCCCTATCTTAATTTTTCATGGCGAAAAGGATTACCGTGTACCATTGGAGCAGGGCTTACAAGCTTTCCAGGCGGCACAATTGCAAGGCATAAAAAGCAGGCTAATTGTAATGAAAGATGAAAACCATTGGGTGCTTCATCCGCAAAATGCTTTAATATGGCAGCACGAATTTTACAAATGGCTACAGGAAACGTTGTAGATGTGCAGATTACAAATGTGCAGATGTGCAAATTAATTGCCTGTTTTAAAATTAGATTTACGAAGTTTTAAAAACTTCGTAAATCTATCTACACCTAATCTCTTATCTCCAATCTCCAATCTCCAACCTCTAATCTCCATCACCCAACTGCCTATTCACTTCTTCCAATTTGGCAATCATTTCAATCAATGGCTTTTGTTTCTTTTTAACACTGCGCGGCCTAAAATAGAACCAGAAAAATCCTATCCATCCAAAAGTTAAAACAACATAAGTTACTGCCCATACTGTACTCATCCGGGCAATAAACTGCAGCATGTATAAACCTAATCCTGCTGATAATAAAGTAAAATAAATATTTATCATCACCTTATTTAAAAAGTCCTCCTTGCGTTTTATGCGGATCAATTGATCTAAATATTCCTGGCTGCTGCCTTCAAAGTCTGATCTAAACAGTATTGGCATTATCTGGTTTGATACTGCCAGGAAAGACACAATCGCTACCACGATCAATACCAATCCTATTTTGGTAGTTAAAAGCTCGTTATCAATATTAAACCACATATATATCATAATGGCAGTAGTTGCAAGCAATACCAGGTTTAAACCTATTAGTTTATGGCGCGCCCTTTTTTTCAAGTTGTCTGCCTTCGTAAGTAACTCTTTGATATCGGGCATATCACTTGTGGCTTGTTTGTTCCACAAGTTTTTAAGATCTATGTTAGTGCTCATAATTTTCAAATTTTTTAGCTAATCTTTCTTTAATTCTGTGAACTTTTACCCTGATGTTGGTTTCAGTTAATCCAACTATCTTGGCAATCTCCGCCTGCTTCACATCCTCCAGCTCAAGCGAAATTATCAAGCGATCAGTTTCCGGTAATTCAGCAATGCACTTGTATAAAAACTGCACCTGTGGCTCGCGGTTGGGTTCAATATGATCTTCCAATTGTTCAGGCATTTCAGAGCGTGGCATCTTATTCTGCCGTTCTATCTGCCGCAGGCAATGGTTTGATGCGATCCTGAATATCCAGGTACCTATAGCCGATTCATTCCTGAACTTTGGTAGTTGCTGCCAAATGGTAACAAAAGTTTCCTGCGCTATGTCTTTAGCCCAATCGTGATCATTCACATAACCCATGCATATGCGGAACACTTTGTTCCAGTAGGCTTTATATATATCGTCGAATACCATAATTATTTTATAAAAGCTGCAAGCTGCTGATTGTACCAATCTGTATCATCATACATTATAAAGTGCTTGCCCTTATTGGCATAGGCGAATTGTGCGGTCTTTAAATTCTTGTACTGGTCTTCAATAGCTGGTTTAAATGTAGCAAAATTGCTTTCGAGCAATATCATCGCGGGGCATTTTATATTGGCTATTTGCTGGCGCAAATCAGTGTTCATAAAATCACAATACATGGTGGCATAAGTATTCCGGTCTGATGTTGCCGACCAGTTTATAACTTGCTTTAAATGCGCTGTGTCATCCATTAGCTGCGGAATGATATTTGATTGCATCTGGTGAACTTGCGCATTAGTAAGGCTGTTAAATTTGTTGACCGCTGCACTGCAATCATTATTTGGATTTGATTTAAATGAAGGATCGCGCATGGCAGCCAAACAAGGCAATGCATCAACCACAAAAATTTTCGAAACCAGGTCGGGATAATCTGCAGCAATAGCAAGCGCCAAACCACCGCCCATACTGTGCCCGATAATTATAGGTTTGTTTATTTTATTTTGGCTGATGTAAGCTGCAATAGCATCTTCCCAATTTTTGAAGCCTGGGCTTGCTTCGGCAGGAATACCGGCAAAGCCCGCCATAGTAAGCGTGTAGCAAGTGTAGTTTTTTTCGTAATTGATTTTTGTTGCATCCCACACCTCGCCTGAGCAGGCAAAACCCGGAATGAATACGATAGCCTGCTTACCCTTGCCAGAAATTTTTACCTGGAAAGGATAAGTCTTTGCCTCGCCAAAAACGTTAAGGCATAATGCTGCAAAAGCCAGTGCGATCAATAATATTTTTATCTTTCTCATATTCTTTTATTTATGTGATTTGGCTTTTAGATACGGCAATCCTAAAAATGCTACACCTGCATAAAAATATTTTTATACAGGGTGTAGCATGATTAAAATTCATTAATAGCCAGGAAAATATTTTGAAAAAGCCTATTTATCTATCGGGTGACAGATCGAATAAATAGGCCATACGAAGGTTAAGTATCAATTAATGATCTATTTCTTAACCATAACCATACCCACTGCGGGGAATGTTGTAAGATAATTAGCCGGCAATAGTTTTGTAGTGAGGCCAAATTCATAAAAGTTGTATCGGTATTCATTTACATGCCGCCAGTCGGCAATAATGGCTGTACCGCCTTTTTTTAGCACCCTGTTTATTTCTTCGCATGCCTGTTTACGGCCAGGTTTATCGTAGATATTGTGCAGGCACATATTGGATAATATTATATCAAAACTTTCGTCGGCAAAACTCATCTGCATTGCATTCTCGTTTTTTATCTCAACCTTATCCTTAACACCTTCCAGCTCGGCATTATTTAATGCGCTTTCTACATTATTACCTGTAAGATCTTCCTCGTTCCATATATCAATACCGATAGATTTTCCTGTAGTTAATCTTTTGGCCGCGCCTATCATCAACAGGCCTCTGCCAGTACCAACGTCTAAAACTTGTTCGTTGCCGGTCCAGCTTATCAAACTCAGCATCCTGTTGCGGTGCTTAAATTTGCCGTATAATGAATAGGCCAGCATCAATATAGCCCCTAAACCACACCCTCCGGCCGACCAGACTAATCCCCCGGTTTCTATAATAACAGAACCGATCTTTATCAACGGAAAAAATATAACAATTAAAAAAAGCGCAAGAGAAACCAACGCCAGATTACGAATAACGCCGGGTGCATCAATACCATATTTGGCTTTGCCTGTGGGTAATGTTGTTTGATTAATGTTATTCATGATGAATTGGTTTGGTTAGGACCTAAAAAAATCAATGCATTCAGATTATAAGACACATTTATCCAATGAATGTTACAGCTGCTTAAATCATTATACACATTGGCACAACCCGTATAATTTTATATGTTTATAGTTTAATCATCAGCTTGAAAAAGATACGACCGGTACAGCTTGTTGCTGTTATTTTCTTTACGGTATCCGGTGGCCCATACGGGCTCGAACCTCTTTTAACTTTCGCCGGTCAGCATGGCGCTATATTATTACTGCTGATAACGCCTTTGTTATGGGATATACCCGCTATTTATACCGTGCTTGAACTAAACAGTATGATGCCCGTAACCGGCGGCTATTACAAATGGGTAAAATATGCCTTAGGTACCCGCTGGGGATTTTATGAAGGCTGGTGGACATGGCTCTATACCTTTGTCGATCTGGCTATATATCCGGTATTGTTTGTTACCTATGCCGGATTCTTCTTTCCGGGTTTGGATGCCTATAAAACACCAATTTGCCTGTTTATCATATGGGCTTCAGCCGGGTTAAATATTTTAGGGATAGTACCGGTTGGTAAAGTGTCCTTAGTTTTAAGTGTGATCGTGTTAACGCCTTTTATCATTCTGTTTGTACTGGCATTCTATCATCACACAGGCAGCATTGCATTGGCAGCACCCTCATTAAAAGGCGTTGCGTTCCCATCGCTAGGAATGGCCCTGTATACTGTGATGTGGAATTGCCTGGGCTGGGATAACACTACCACCTATGCCGAAGAAGTTGAAAAACCTATCCGCTCCTACCTTATATCTATGATGATCGCATTTACTTTAGTAATTGTAGTTTATTTTTTAGTGATATGGGTGGCTCAATTTTCAGGCATTAATGCTGCCACTTTAGCTAGCGATGGTTTTCCGGCTTTGGGTGTGCTCATCAGCGGGCATTGGCTGGGGTCGTTAATTGCAATTGGCGGTATGGCCAGCACATTAGGGATATATGCCTCAGTATTGCTGTCTGTATCGCGTGTGCCGATGGTTATGGCTGAAGATAAACTTTTACCCGCCAAACTAAATAAGCAGCACAAAAGGTTTAAAACCCCTTATATATCTATTATTGTTTGCTCTGTTGTGGTGAGTGGAATGATACAATGGGGCTTTACCGATCTACTCATAATTGATGTGATAGTTTATGGCGCGGGATTATCATTGGAATATATCGCTTTAGTAAAACTGCGTGTAAAAGAGCCAGATACTCATCGCCCATTTAAAATACCTTTGGGTGTACCCGGCCTTTGTATAGGGATATTATTGCCGGTTACCGTTTACTTTGTTGCATTAGGCGGAGCACTTTCATCTACTCCGCGTTCGGTATCAGCAGCATTATTTGCTATTATTACTTTGCTCAGCGCCGAGATTTTATGGCAGATAATTGCGTGGAAGGAAAAGTTTTCAAACACAATATAGTAAGAAATAACTTCTCACCATTCCTTCCCAATGTATGCTCTTGCAAATGCATTAAATTAATTAAACTTCTATACCCTCTTTCCGCGCAGTGAAGAGAGGGCAAAAAAGGAAACAAGACTTTTTGTAAAAAACATGTTATAAAATAATTTAGATCATAATAAATGTCACATTTACAATTTTAGTTTATAGCTTTATATCACCAATTGTAAAGTCATGATAAAAAATCTTAATTCGTTGCATTATGCCAACAGAACAAACAGAATAATTGTTCTGATCATACTTATATGCAGTATTGCGGCATATACAGCAAGCGCACAAAGGCGCATGAGAAAAATGCCTCCTGCTGGCCAGCCACTTGAAATTCAGCTAACGCCTTACAAAACTACCATGCTTGGCAATGGTAAGGATACTACGCTCATCAGCATCAAAATTATTGACCGCGATGGCAAGGAGGTGGCTGATGCTAAAAAGCTCATTAGTTTTCATATTAAGGGTGATGCAAAAATTTTGAGGATAACCAATGTTAATAATGCTGATATTCAGCACAGCGACAGTGTTTGGCAGGTGCCTGTAACCGGCGACTGCTGGTTAACGCTGCAAGCCGGACCATCAAGAGGCATTATTAAACTTGAAGCAAAAGCTGATACCCTTTATCCCGGTGCTACAGAGATACATACTGTACAACCCGGTACGCCGCATCCGGTAACTGACGCTAAATACACTCCTAAAAAGGTAAAGGATAAAATTTTAGGTGCCGATATTTCCTTTTTACCTGAACTGGAAAGCAGAGGCATGAAATTTTCAGACAATGGCAAACCGGGCGATGCTATGGATATAATGAGAGCCCATGGTTTTAACTATATCCGCCTTAGGATATTTGTTGACCCGGCAAATCCTAAAGGATATTCTCCCGGCAAGGGTTTTTGCGATCTGGCACATACTATGGTTATGGCCAAGCGTATAAAAGCAGCCGGCATGAAGTTTTTACTTGATTTTCATTACAGTGATTACTGGGCCGATCCGCAGCAACAAAATAAGCCTTTGGCGTGGGTTGGCGAGGATTTTCCGGCATTAAAACAATCATTATATGATTACACGGTGAAAGTAATGACGGCGTTAAAAGATCAGGGTACAACGCCAGACATGGTACAAGTAGGTAATGAGATAAACCACGGCATGGATTGGCCCGATGGAGAGATCAATAACCTGGACAGCCTTGCACAGCTCGTCTACTCGGGTGTAAAGGGTGTTAGGGAAGTTAGCCCATCAACCATTATTATGCTGCATATTGCTTTAGGCGGACAAAATGCCGAGGCCCGCTTTTTTGTTGACAATATGCTTGCGCGTAATGTCCCTTTTGATGTGATCGGGTTATCATACTATCCAAAATGGCATGGAACGCCTGAGGACTTAAAAAATAATATGGCCGATCTTTCTACCCGCTATAAACAACAGGTAATGGTTGCCGAATATTCCCAGCTTAAACAGGAGGTGAATGATATCGCCTTTACCGCACCGGGCAAAAAAGCTATCGGCTCCTTTATATGGGAACCATTAAGTACCTGGGAAGGTATTTTTGACCGTGACGGGAAATCAAATGCCTATATGAATATTTACCCGGGAATAGCTAAGGAATACGGGGTAAAATAGTTTTTTGTCATTCTGAACGATAGTGAAGAATTTGCCGAACGTATAATCAGGCGATAAGATTCTTCACTATCGCTCAGAATAACAATTTCAACTTTCTTTTATTCAATAATACTTATCTGTTTAACAGAAACTTGACTCCTAAATTAATCGACTGGTTACTGTTATCAATTCCTGCATATCTTGCATAGCTCGAATAAGATGAATAGCTGGCATATATCTCTATTTTCCTATTTACTACCACACCGGCCTGGAATGGGAAGTTATTCCAGTAAGATGCAAAATTGTATGGATTGTTAACAGTGTGTACATCCCCAGTTGTAAAAGCAAACTGATTATTTGTATAAGTTGAAAAATTAAATGCAATGCCGACATCAAGATAAAATTTAAACCTGTCACTATTGTAAACGTTAAATAGAACTTGAGGAGTTATTGCAGCGGTATATTGATTAAATTCATAAGTATAATCATTATTATTAGAATTTGCTGCAGCAGTATAATTGAACCGTGGGGCTATATATGACAATGATAACTCTGCCCGGAAAATTAATTGCTGCACATGCGGATTATTAAATAAATCGATACCCAGGTTTATTTTTGGTGACGCATTGGTAGAACTTTTAACCGCATTTATATACTCCACCTGGTTCACCGTAACTTGCGTTCTATTAATTGCTAACCCCACAAAAAATCTGCTTGAGGGTGCTTTTTTCATATTACCAGCTTTACCACTTGAGTTGTTTATCTCGTCTACCACCGGCTCCAGATACACCTGGTCATACTGTGCCTTCTCTGCCTTACTAATTAATGCGTTATTACCCGGAGAAAACTTATTAATGTATAATAGTAACTGGCCATTGTAAATAGAAGAGTTAACAACTTGCCTTTCACCATTATAATAAACATAATATTTAAGTTCAACAGGTATTGCGTTTGCTTCGGCAATAAACAATCTTGTTTTTAGCTCATCACTATTATAATAAAGTGTAAGATACCTTCCCGTGGTTACCTGTTTTAAAAATATGGTATCCTGTGTAACACTTGTATCTAAACCCGATGGTAAATCAGGAAAAGCATTTTTATTAGTATTTATTGTGCCTGCATAGGAAATATAGGTTTCCATTCCCGTGATCTGAAATCCTTTTATAACCTGTGGCGTAAATTCAATTTCCTTTTTATCACTTTTATTGATCTTAAAGTCTATTGATTTTGGGGATTGCGTCCATTCGCGGTAATTAATATATCCTTTTAAGGTATCGCCGTTATTTTTTAAAACGTAGCCTGCATGATAGTTGGATTGGGCCATAACAGCTACGGACAAAGCTGCCAGAAGTAAGGTGTAAAGAAATCTCATTTTAATTGTGATGGTTGTGTCTTCAAATATATTAAAAGTATCGACTTGGCTATAAATCATTTTGATTGTATCAGCTTTCGATAAAACCCTTTGCCAATCCAATAGTTATAACTATCAATAAACATATTGGCTATGAGATCTATCTGGAAAGGCTCCATTGGTTTTGGGTTGGTTAGCATCCCCATTAAATTATATTCGGCTGTACAAACCAGTTCACTTGATTTTGATATGCTGGATAGTCGTGATCATTCGCGGATACGTTACCAGCGTGTAAATGAGCATACGCACAAAGAAGTTCCGTATGATAAAATTGTAAAGGGCTACAAGCTGGATGATAACTATGTGGTGATGGACGAGCATGATTTTGAAAATGCTGCACCCGAAAAAACCAGGATAATTGAAATACAAAGCTTTGTTGATATTGCCGACGTAAATCCAATGTATTATGAAACATCATACTACGCCGAACCCGACATCAAAAACAATAAGGCTTATGGCCTTTTAATTCAAGCTTTAACAAAATCAAAAAAGGCGGGACTTGCTCGCTTTGTGCTGCGAAGTACTGAAAGCTTATGCATTGTACATCCGGTTAAAAATATACTGGTGGCAACCAATATCCGCTTTGCACAGGAGATCCGTGATACGGATGAACTTAAAGTTGAAGATACCGAAGTAAGCAAAAAAGAATTAGATATGGGCCTGGCACTCATTAACCAATATGCCGAAAAGTTTGACATATCGAAATTTAAGGATGAGTATAATACTGAGCTGCTAAAGATCATACATGATAAGGCAAAAGGCAAACAAGCCGTTATTAAAAAGCTTAAACCGCAAAAAGCATCAGGCGATGATCTGTATGAGCAGTTAATGCAAAGTTTGAGCAATAAGAAAGGTGCATAACAACTTTCCATTTAGATATGATATTGTTTATTGAGTCGCTTTTAGAGCGCTCAGTGCCATACTCCCGCCCCGCCCCTTTTGTCAGAAGGACTCACGCACTTTTATTAGATATGTATTTTCTCCTCGTCATTGCGAGGTACGAAGCGATCTCTACTCAGATTGGTCAACAATAGAAGAGCTTTGCAACACAATTTTATCTACTCTATCAACTCCTGTCCGAAAATCAGCTTAAAGGTACTACCCACATTTACCTCAGATTCAACCTCCATTTTAATGTGGTGAAAATCAGCTATGGATTTTACTATGGGCAAGCCCAAGCCAAAACTTTCCTGTTGAAGCGATTGTCTCAATTTTTTGAAGCGGTTGAAAATATAAGGCAGATCAAACTCACTTATTCCCAAACCCGTATCAATGATCTTTACAACAAACCTATTATTTTCCCTTAGTGCCTCTATCTTTATTTTACCGCCTTCGCGATTATACTTTATGGCGTTATTAACCAGGTTAAAAAACAAGTTGAACAGCAAGAACTTGTTTACATTAACCAAAGTCCAATCATCGTTTATTGAAACCTCGTAACTGATATTTTTATCCTGTAAACGAATCGAGATCTCGTCATAAACCTCCTGTAATAATTCGCTGATAGTGATCTTATCTTCCTTTAAAAACTGATCGTTCTCGATTTGCGATATCAGTAATAATGTTTTGGTGATACTTTTTAGCCGGTTCAGTATTTTCTGCATTTCAAGCAGGCGCACTTTCAGTTCATCGGCTATATCCTCCTGCTCAAACATATTTTCTATCTTCGATTGCAGAATAGAAATAGGGGTCATCAATTCATGCGATGCATTGGAAATGAACTCCCGCTCCTTTTGAAAAGTACTTTCAATGGTCTGGATCATTTGATGTATACTGAGATCCAACTGCTGAAAATCGGATGTACTGGTTTTGACCTCCCGATACGAACCAAAATTCGGAAATTTATTACCTTTCAGTTTTGTTTTAATGATCAGGCCCAGTGGATTGAGCACATAATTAGAGTATAATTGATCTGCAATAATAGTTAGGATGATCATCCCTACCAGTATTTCAAAAGCTATATTTTGCAGCGGACCGGTGGTTTCATTAACCGAATCCAGGCTTATTCCTATCTCCAGCAGATACTTCTTTTTATCTACCATAAAATTATGGCTCAATATCCGGTAATCAATGGTATCGGTTTCAACTTTTCGCTCTTCGTTTTGTATGGTATCTAAGTTTTCGGCCAGTGTATCCTCATCCAAACTTACGTATGAATCTTTTATGGGTGTATAACCGGCATAGCTTTCCCCATTTTGGATGTAGTATTTAATGCCCAGCGCCTTTACCGTTTGCAATACTTTGTCCTTTTGCTTACGCAGGCGGTTGTCGGTATAATTACGGTTAATATTTTTAATAAGCACAGGAAGCAACGCAACAAACAAGGTTACTATTACCAGTTTTGAGATGGTATTAAACAGTGTAAGTTTTGTTTTTAGTTTCAATACTTAATTGTTTATTTTTATTTTATAACCTAAACCACGTACGGTTTCCAGCCAATCGGCGGGGGCATGGGCATTTAATTTTTTGCGTATGTTTTTTATATGTGCATCAATATAGTTTGAGTCATAATCATCGTTGATGATGCTTCCCCAAATATGCTCGCTTAATTGGTTGCGGGTAACTGTACGATTTTTATGCAAAATTAAATAAGCCACCAGGTCAAATTCCTTTTTGGTTATGGCTGTTACCGGTTCATTATTATGGGTGATAACGCGTTCGGTAAGGTTTACCAAAAAGCCACCTAGTTCAACTACATTATTCTTCAGGCCGAATTTTCGGCGGGTAATGGCCTGCATCCTGCTTTGCAGTTCTAATAACGAGAATGGTTTAGCCAGATAATCATCCGCGCCCATATCCAGGCCTTTTATTCGGTCGTAGATTTCGGCACGGGCAGTTAAAATAATGTAGGCGGCATCAGGGTTATTTTTTTTGGCCTCTTTAAGCAAATCGAGCCCTTCATAATCGGGCAGGCCAAGATCGATCAAAATAAAATCGTATAAATTAACAGCTACGTGTTCCGATGCCGATATACCATCATAACATACCTGGCATACGTAGTTGTAGTTTGTCAGAAATATTTCTAACTCGCGGGCCAGCGCCTTTTCATCTTCAATTATTAAAACATTCATACTTTAATAAAATACGTAGTAAAATGTTAAATTATAAAACGACTCCGGCCTGTTCATTAACGCGCCCTCCACATTAACCGGGATTGAATATTTATACGAAAACTCGAAGCTATAATGCGGCCTGTTATAAGCTATCGGGATCTTAATGTTATAATTCAGCGCATTAAACATACTATTATCATGAGCCTGTTGAGGATTATTCGGATTGCTAAAAAATATATTATCCTGCAAATTTCTGTAACGATGGTCCATTGCATATTCCTGTACAAAATTTTGCGTACCCAGTATGGCGCTTATAGTTGGGTCGAGCGTCAAATAATCCTTATCATCAAAAATACTCCAGCTACTTTCAAAATGTTTAGAGGCATTTATGGTAACAAAAAAGTCATTCTCTTTACCAAACAGATAATCAAGTGTAACACTTGTTTTTATAAATTTCCAATCATAGCTGTTTTTCCAGTTAATATCATTTGCCGATAACGATCTGATGATCTGCGCTGCATCACGATTAAACAAGAACCGGGTATAACTTACCGTACCTGAATATTGATCTGATGCACGGTATAAATAACCTGCACCCAGATCGAGTTCATCAAAAAGGGGGTTATAGCCCAAAACTTTTAATACCGAGCCGTAGGCAAAAAAACCATTTTTTGTGTTATATATTACGTCGGTTGATACAAATGGATAGGTTATGGGCCCGGTACGGCCAAAGAACTGCACATCGCTGCCATAATTAACACCAGCTGATACCGACATCTTACGAACCACGGTATCAGTATCTGCAATTAAATAAGCCGTGCCTTTTGTAAATGCCCGCAGACTTGTTGCCGCGGCATTTAAGGCATTACAGGTTATTAAAAAAAGCAGTACGCAAAAATATTTCATCAATCAGTTAATTGTCTGTTCATTATTAATTACCATTTCTTCTGGGTATTTCCGGTGGTCGTTCCATACCTTCGGGCCTGCGTTGCCGCTTAGGTTTAGTTGTTGCTGGGGTAGTGGCATCGCCGGTTGCGCCAATTTTTTCGGGCTTAGGCTGCCGCCGCGCCTTGGCTATTTCTTTAATTTTCTTTTTATCATCAAGTTCCTGCTGGTGCTTAGTATTTTTTGCTGCTGTAGTATCAGTTAGCTTATTACTATTGGGAGACGACAGGTTAAACGCATATTTTATAAAAACATGACACTTAAATTCCTGGTCGGCAAATGATAAGCGTGGTGCCAGCATCAATAACAGGACAATATACGCAAACCACTTTATCATTAAGGAAGAGAAAAACTTAAAATTTGTTAAAACAATGTATCAGTGCTTATAATAAATACAAGCATTTTTTTAAAACCAATATTTAGGGGATATACGGGCTTATTCTATAACACGCGTGTTAAATAGCCCTTTTTTATGAGCCCACACATAATTATTCCGCTAAATTTAACTTATTATATTAAAATGGGACGTAATACAGCAAATTAATATCAGCTTGCTTTATTTATGCCTTTTGAAGTATAAACACGAGCATGATCATCAATAATAAGGCAGGAAATTTGATTTAACTGGTTTATTAAATAAAGCCCTGCGTTAACACCCATATTCATAATTGGAGTTGCCATAGCGTCAGACAGTTCAGCAGTTGGGCTAATTACGCTAACACGCATAATTTCGCTAACCGGGAAACCTTTTTTAGCATTAACTATTTTAGCATGTGGCTTATTGGCTATAGCGGTATCGCAACGCTCGGTATTAACAGAGGTAGCAATACACATATTGCCTATATTAAGGTGAGAAAACGACTTTTTCGCCTGTTCCGGATCGGCTGTCGCAATGGTCCAGTCTTCGTTGTTAGGTTGTCTACCCCAGGTAAGAATATCGCCACCGGCGTTAATTACACCGCTGCTCACTCCCTGCATTTGCAATATATATTTTGCCCTGTCGACAGCGTAACCTTTGCCAATGGCTGCAAATCCTATACGCATACCCTTTTCTTTTAAAAAAACGGTAACCTTATCTGCATCCAAAACAACATTTTGGTAATTACTGTAAGTATTTATAAAAGGTGCATTTTTTTGATCAGCAACCTGATTGTTAGCTTTTTCAGGCGAAAAATAGGTGATATCAAAAGACCCGTAGGTAAGTGCTGATATTTTTAATGAGCGATCGATCAGTCTGAAAATTTCAGGATCAACTTTTGTTGGTTGTATACCTGCATTTTTGTTTATCTCGTTTACCTTGCTGCCATCGCTAAATGTACTAAGCAATTTTTCAACCCGGTTTATTTCACTAATTGCGGCAGTTATTTGTGCTTCGGCCCAAATAGCATCATTTGCTACAACACTGATCTCGAACTGATTCCCCATCAGCCATATGGCACGCCTGAATATATTTGAACTACTCCTTAAGGTTTTAACTGCCAGCATGGTGAATAAATTTAATATGTGTAAACCATCTATTATATATATAGTAGCTGAGTATTTATTACTGCATATAGCAAAATATATACTTCGACTAATATTATACTCTAAAGTAGCTGGGTATTATGAAAATGAGATGAAAAACAATGTGCGGGTGTGCAAATGTGCGAATGTGCAGATTATTTTTACAATCGAAGGAGAATGGGTGGATGTGCAGATGAAAATGATGTGCAGATATGCGGATGTGCAGATAAAAAAAGATGTGCAGATATGCGGATGTGCAAATGTGCATGCTTAATTATTTGCACATCCGCACATTTGCATATCTGCACATTAAATATTACGCTACAGTACCTTCTTTGAGTTTTTCTGCGTTTTCGGCAAACTGAAGGGCTTCCATTATTTCTAATATATCGCCGTTCATTACACCAGGCAGGTTATAAATAGTTAAGCCTATGCGGTGTTCGGTAAGGCGGCCCTGTGGATAGTTATAAGTACGCACTTTGGCTGAACGGTCGCCCGTTGAAACCATTGTTTTACGTTTTTTAGATGTTTCTTCCAAGTGCTTTTGCAGCTCCATTTCATAAACCCTTGAACGCAATACCTGTAAAGCCTTATCGTAGTTTTTTAGTTGCGATTTTTGATCCTGGCATTGCGCCACAATACCTGTAGGTAAGTGTGTTAACCTAACAGCTGAGTAAGTTGTATTTACCGACTGCCCACCCGGGCCAGATGCACAAAACAGATCTTTACGTATATCGCTTACCTGTAAGTCGATGTCAAATTCATCAACTTCGGGCAATACTACAACTGTTGCTGCCGATGTATGTACACGGCCCTGTGTTTCGGTATCAGGTACACGCTGTACGCGGTGCACGCCCGATTCATATTTTAATGTACCGTAAGCATCTTCAGCATTAACATTAAATACAATTTCTTTATAACCGCCTGATGTACCTTCTGTATAATCAACCAGTTCAGTTTTCCAGCCGCGTTTTTCACAAAAGCGCATATACATGCGATAAAGGTCGCCTGCAAAAAGCGCTGCCTCATCACCACCCGTACCGCCACGAATTTCAACCAATGCGTTTTTAGAATCTTCAGGATCTTTAGGTATCAGCATTAAACGGATCACTTCTTCCATTTCGTCGCGTTTTACCAGCAATTCATCCAGTTCGCCTTTAGCCATTTCTCTGAACTCATCGTCTTTTTCAGTGGCTAATATTTCTTTATTGCTATCAATATTGCTCATGATATTGCGGTAAATATTATACTCGTCAACTATCTTGGCCAAATCTTTATACTCTTTATTCAATTGGGCAAAACGCTTCATATCAGCCATCGCATCGGGGCTGCTCAATTCAGCTTCAACGTTTTTCCAGCGTTGAAATATTGCTTCTAATTTCTCTAACATATATTATTTTGAAATAGATAATAGCCAATGCCAGGCTAATATTCCAGGTTTTGACTATGGCTTTAATTTAAAAAAGCCCACAAAAGTACGACTTTTTAGCCATATTTTAATTCACCGGATTGTAAGATGTGCAGATATGCGAATGTGTAGATGTGCGGCGGTTTTGAAATTCTCTATTGAATTAAGAAAAATACTTCAATTCCAACTCTTTTCCGTCAAATTCAGCGTATGAATTATAATTGATCCACTCGCCCAGGTTAATGTAGCGGCTTTTATTGTTTAGCTGAATATCTAAGGGAAGATGGCGATGGCCGAATACCAGGTAATCATAAAACGTGGTTTGCAATACTTCACGGCTGTATTCTACCAGCCATTCCTGCTCACCTGGTTTTGGGTCTTCCTTTTTCAGATTGCTTATACGGCTGCTTTTCGACCAATAATTTGCTATGCCTACCCCTAAGTTTGGATGGATGCGTGCAAAAAGCCATTGGCATACATTACTGCGGAATATCTTTTTTAACACTTTATACATATTATCGCCGGGGCCCAGGCCATCACCATGATGCAGGAAAAACTTTTTGCCGCCACGCTCAATTACCAGTTCATTAGTAATGATGGTTGCACCCAGTTCGTTTACAAAATAATCAAACATCCACATATCATGGTTGCCTTTAAAAAAGTAGAGCTTTACGCCTGCATCTGCTAATTCGGCAAGTTTACCCAACAGGCGGATGTAGCCTTTCGGCACTACTGTTTTATATTCAAACCAAAAGTCAAATACATCGCCCATTAAAAAAATTTCGGCGGCATCTTCTTTTATTGTATCGAGCCAGTGTACAAACCTGTCTTCGCGCTGGCGCGAAGAGGCATAACCGCCTGCGCCCAAATGAATATCAGAAGCAAAATAAAGTTTATTACGGACGGCCATAAGCGCAAAAGTACATTCTTAAGCTGACAGGTGAAAGCGGGAAAATTTAATGACCTATTAAGCGCCTAAAATCCTTGCCAGGATAACTATAAATACAATAACAATTACAGGAGTAACAATGCTTTTAGGGTAGTAATCCTTATCTGGAAAATATTTCTTAAAAAAATATTGAGTTAAAATTAATCCACCAATAATGTTAAAGGCAAGCGATAATCCAAATAAAATGAACAAATTTTTATTCGGTACAGTCATGTCCATTTTAAGGGTTGGCAAATTAACCTTACATGCCAGTAAAATTTCACTGGTTAATATGTTTACTGCCAATAAATAAACTATCAAAAATATCAATACCTGATAAATTGCTTTTTTATAACCCGCTGTATTTAAATTCATCATTAATAAAATGCCGCCAAATAAAGGGGTAGGGAATATAGAAAACCCAAGTATAGTTCGTTTCGAATAAATTTCGACGTAGTTATCGTCTTGTTCTTCGGGTACGTTGTTGTCATCAAATTCCATGTGTCAAATATAATATTTGTACCGTGTAAAAGTTTAATTGTATAATTTGTAACCGCTTTTTTCTCAAATCTGATTTTTTATATTTTGTTTAAAATTTGTTCATCCCTATTTAATGTTTAATTGATGTTGATAATACTATCTTGCTATCTAAAATAAAACTATCTGCAGGCTAATACTGTTCATATAATATGCAATTTAAGTTCCTGAGTATTCTTACATTTTGTTTGTTTTTACTTTCCGCCGCAAATGCTCAGGACAAATGGGACCTTCGGAAAAATGACCACGGCTTTAAAATTTATTCCCGCCGGTCGTCCGACGGCAGATTAGTCGAGTTAAAACTCCTATGCCAGTTTGATGCTACTGAGGATCAGCTTATAAAAGAGTTGTTAAATATTGATGACTATACACACTGGGTTTACAGCAACAGAAAATCGGGAGTTATAAAAAGAGTAAACGACCACGATGTTATTTACTTTACCGAATCACACCTACCCTGGCCTATTCAAGACCGCGACTTAGTTATCGAGCTAAACATAACCCCTGCAACTGCAACTACACCATTAACTGCAATAGCAAAAAGTGTAGATGGCATATTACCACCCAAAAAGCATTTTATCCGCATCCCTTATTCCGTATCAACATGGCATATAACGCCTGCGCCTGGCAATAAATTAAATATTGAATATACTTTTAGTATTGACCCCGGAGGAAGCATTCCTACCTGGCTGGTAAATTTAACAATTGCTGAAGGGCCATATAAATCGTTTGTGAATTTGCAGGCGATATTAAAGGCTGAGAAAGACAAAGATTGAAACTAAAAAGTGTAAATCTTCGTTTGAGGGAATTTGTATCTTTATTCCCTTGATTTTAAACTACATGAATAAGACTACTTGCTTAGCTGCATTGGCCTTTTTACTTTGCAGCTTTACGTACGCCCAACAAATGAATATAAAGACATTGCCCTACCCTAAAACAGTTAAAACAGATACCGTTGATACCTATTTTGGCACACCTGTACCCGACCCCTACCGCTGGCTTGAGGACGACCGCGCCGATAACACCAAAGCTTGGGTAAAGGCTGAAAACACTGTTACTGAAAATTATCTTTCACAAATCCCTTATCGCGAAGCTATCCGCAAGCAACTGGAAACTTTGTGGAACTATGAAAAATACAGTGCACCATTTAAAGAAGGTAAATACACTTACTTTTATAAGAACGATGGCCTGCAAAGTCAGTCGGTTTTGTACAGACAAATAGGTGATGGGGCGCCGGAAGTTTTCCTTGACCCCAATAAATTTTCGCCAGATGGGACCACCTCCATGCAGGGAATCGACTTCACTAAAGATGGTAGTATGGCAGCCTACCAGTTATCCGAAGGCGGTTCCGACTGGCGTAAGGTAATTGTTATAAATACTGCCGACAAAAGTATTATTGGCGATACGCTTATCGACATAAAATTTAGCGGTATTGCCTGGAAAGGTAACGAAGGTTTTTTTTACAGCAGTTACGATAAGCCTAAAGAAGGAAGCCAGCTTGCAGGAATGACCCAATACCATAAGTTGTTTTATCATAAGCTGGGCACGTCACAAAAAACAGATAAACTGATATTTGGCGGCGAAGCTACTCCGCGCCGGTATATAGGTGCGTATTTAACCGAGGATGAACGATTTTTGATAATAACCGCTGCCAATACTACCACAGGTAACCAGCTTTATTTGCAAGATTTGAGTAAACCCGGCGGCTCTATTATTAATGTTGTAGATAATTTTGATAACGAGCACAATGTAATCGATAACGTGGGTAGCAAGCTGTACATTATTACCAACCTGTACTCGCCGAATTATAAAATAGTTACCGTGGATGCAGCCAGCCCTACCATTGTGCATTGGAAAGATCTGATACCACAAACCAAAAATGTGCTGACTGCAACAACAGGCGGTGGTAAAATATTTGCCGAATACCTGAAAGATGCCACCTCCATGGTTGAACAATATGATATGGAT
>Ga0302227_10001122_pt1 | contig 20381 bp, 27 predicted proteins | sample II_Palsa_N1_1_FD_193525 | JGI IMG/M metagenome (GOLD analysis project Ga0302227, IMG submission 193525) | Peat permafrost microbial communities from Stordalen Mire near Abisko, Sweden - II_Palsa_N1_1 | ecosystem: Environmental > Terrestrial > Soil > Palsa > Peat permafrost | place: Sweden... | reverse complement strand
CGCCGCCCCCCCCCCCTCCCCTCCCCCTTTGTGTGACCTCTATATACGTGCCGTCCCCAAGTGCGTATTTCTCAGTTTCACCACCACCACCACCAGCGCCAGCACAACAACAACCGAGGCCAACACGATGGAGGCTGTCAAGGTAAAGATGCAGAAGCTGCGCGACGAGGCAGACGCCTCTGCTGAGCGTGCACTGGTGAGCGAAGACAAGGCAAAGCAGCTCCAGGACGAGAACAACAAGCTCGATGTCTTGCTCAAGGCCGCCCAGAACAAGATCAAGTCTCTTCTCGACGAGCTCGAAGCCCTCGAGGACAAGCTTGACGAGTCCAACAGAAAGTCGAGTGGTGTACGATTACACTGAGTGTTTTCGTGTTGTTAAATTGCAAACAAACAACAGTCCAGCGCAGAGGCCGAAAAGCTCGAGCATGAGAACCGATCGCTCAAGTTCAAGCTTGACCAGTCGGAGCAGCAGAACGACAAGCTTCAGGATGGTACATGCGTCCTCTTTCTTCTTTGTGGTCATCTAACCAGTCGAACACAGAACTCGCTGCCACAAAGAAGGAGCTCTCCGAGGTCATGCGCGAGCTCGAGGGCGTCTAATCTCTTGATTTTTTGTTTAGTTAATTTTGCTGATTGTGCACCATGGAAAAGCGTACAAAAAAAAATTTTTTTTTTATTTTATTTTATTTCACAATTCCTCCTCGTCGTCGTCGTCAAGGGAAAGCCCGACGTCGTCCAGGTCGAGAAGGTCCACATCCGACGAGTCGCCCGCTGCATCTAGATCGGCATCGGCAGCGCTGAGGAGGCGGTCCACGTCGTCCAAAAGGGCAGAAAGCTTGGCATCCTGAACAGGCGGTGGCGCCATCGGTTGCGCCGATGACACCTGGAGCGTAGACTTGGAAGACGTCGTGGGTGATAAGAGCTCATCCAGATCCACGTGAGCTGGAGCACGCGCTTGCTGCTTTTGTTGCGACGTCGGAGAATGGCTTTCGCTACTGGTGGCGGTCTCGAGATCGAGTGGGTCCATCGTGAGCACGAGACCTCCCTCCTTTGAGCTTGTACGCCGTTTTGCGGCGGCGGCGGCGGCGGCGGCAGCGGCAGCAGCCTTCTCGGCAGTGTCCTTGGCACCGACATTGCTCCCGCTGAGGATTTGTGAAACCGAGACTTGATCGTCGTCGTCGTCGTCGTTGCCCTGCAGGAGGACGTTCTCCATGTGGCTGGACGCGTTATCGACCTTGGCAGCAGCCTCCTTCGAGACGTAAAACGTTTGGGGAAACCGCTGGTCAAAGAAAGACTCGAGGTACGGCACGGCGAGAATGACAGCCCGGAAGGCCGCCAGCGACATGGACGCATTGTCCTTGTCCTTGTACTCGTCCACGGGCTTCTCGGCCTTCTCCTTGACCCGAACACCCACGTCTGGAAACGAGTCCGTCACAGGCGTCAGCGGGGAGTGTGTCTCGTCGCGTTTGGCTACAATCTCGTTCACCTTAAAGTTGAGGTTTGTAGAGGCATCCAGCATCTGGCCAAAAAAAAAAATACATCAATATTTTAAAATAATCAAAACGCACACCTGGAAGCTCAGCTGGATAAATTGAGACACGGCCGCAAGAGAAACGGCCTGACGAGCCTCGCCGTCATTACGGAACAGGTACAAGAGCGACTCGGACAATTGAATGACCCTAAAATGATCCCCCCTTCTCAAAAAAAAAAAAAAAAAAAAAAGGCAGCTTGTTACTTTGCACGCGTGAGCAGACCGTTGTGGGCGGTATCGTGGATCATGTAGAAGGCGTCCATGCGCGACATGAGATCTCCGGTCGCAAGCTTTTCTAGGCCGATCGCAATGTTTTCGAGAGACAGGCTAAACTTGTGCTCGGTGTCGCAAAAGGCAAACAGGTCGTTGAGGAAGCGCAAGCCCGCCGTGCCCAGAGCCACATTGTCTGCCTTTTGCCTGAGCTCGTCCAGCGAATTTTCAAACTTTAACGACGCCGTGTCAAAGCAGGCCCACGAAGTGATCCGTGAGAGAAGGTTGTAAAACATGACCAGGTCGAGTCGGGATGACGCCTGCTGCTGGTGGATGAGCATCTCCAGTTCCTGGTGGTTTTCGCCCGTCCTTTGCAGCTCCTGGGCATTCAATTTAATTTGTATTTGGAAAAAAAAAAAATTGCAAAGGAATTTTTTACCTGTTGGCGAGAACGAAGTTGTTGCGTCGCGTAAAAACGGACACCGTGAAAGCGTTTGTAGATCACCGTCAGTTGCTGCTCAGAGAAGCGAGACTTGTCAGCCAGTGCACGAATCTGAAGTTTGCGGCTAAAATCGCCGAGAGAGTGGGCCACCTCGAGTTTGGCCTTGCTGCGCCACTCGACAATCGTGTCCTCTGTCAGCATGCCAAACTCGCGGTACGCCGTGTGCAACAGCGAGTCAAACTCGGTCAGCAGCGAACTCGAGCTCGGCGCGGGCTCCTCCTTGGGCGACGGCACCTTGCCTGCGGCCGACTTGTCGTTTGGGTGTGTCATCGTCGGAGCAAGCGTTGGGCTCGGCGGGGCTTGTACAGCGTTAGTGTTCGTCTACGTACTTGGTTTGTTTACCTTGAGGGCGTTCATGGATGGCATGGAGGCTTCCAAAATAGTTTTTGAGGATCGTCATGAGCTCTCCGTCGTCTTGTTTTTTTTTATTGAAGCGGTTCAAATACTTTGTATTTTTTATAATTGGGGACCTACCTGTCACTTGGAAAATGGTGTCGCCGTTGTGCTTGAGAATTCCGAGGCCGATCTGGAAGAGGACACGGACTCCGTCCATCATGAAGCAATCGATGACTCGGCACGCGTAAACAAGCGGCATCGGGGTGATATACTGGGTCAGGAACCATGGGAGAAACGCGATCGAAAGCTGCAGGTTGGTGTCGGCGAAATACTTGCCCAGGCTGGGCATTTGCTGGTGGATCAGTCGCTCAAACACTTTTTGGTCCACAACCGCGCCAATCATGTTGGTGCTGTAGTAGCCTGGTAGCATGCGCTCGCAAATCGAACAGAGCACCCAGAAGGCATCCTCTTCCTCCAGGAAGAGAAGCAGAACCGACGTGAGCAGGTTCATTGCCTGGCAGTAGCCGAGCTCGGGGTTTTTGAAGGCATACGCAGTCAGCACCTTTTGTTAGAAAAGAGTTTTATAAAAGTTTAATTAGCTGAACCACAAACGGTACCCTGCGCAATGTGTCAATGCCCTCCGTGCTCTGGTAGGCTGGATGCTCGGGCAGGGAACGGTACAGGTCCTTCTCAATCTCCTCAGTTGCGATTGAGGCTTGACCAGCATGAGACGCAAGCAGTTGATGGTAGTATCCTGGACGAAGGCGACGCTCGTACGCTGCTCCAGATCTGCGAAAACACACATTAACACATGCAACGCAAAGAAAAACCGCGAAAAGGGAAGGACGAAAAAAAAAAAAATCATATCTCTGTTCTTCCCTTTTTCATTCCTCCAACTCGATCCCAAAAAGAATGGAAGAGGAGTGAAAAACAAAAAAGGTGCCAATCCTCACATCAGAAAAAGAAAAAACACAGGCAACGAAAGCAGGCATCGGGTGAGCGATGGCTCTCAGTTGACCAGAACTTTTTTCGGGGCGATGTTCATGGAGTAATGTATAATATAATCACTTTTCTTTTTTTTCGGCCCTCCCAACCCCACCCGCTTTTCTTTCTTAAAAATAAATAAAAAACACCAATACGTACGAAATGTCCCAGATTTCACCGCGCAACCTGTTTGGAATGCCATGCTTGACAAACCTACGAAACTTGGGCGAGCGTACGAGGTCCGGCCCGTGGCCAAACTCCTCAAACATTTTCATCCACTCCTTTTCCTTTTCACGCTCGTGGGCGCGATTGGTCTCGAGAAGGAAGCCATACTTGAAACCGAGGGCTCTCCGTTTGGAATCGGACACATAGTTCATGAGATTTGGCACAATCGAACGTACGGGTGCCGTCGGCTGAGGCTGTAATGTTTGTGGAGCAGCAGCAACAGCAGCCGAGGACACTGCGGCAGGAGCATCGTCTGCTTGGCTCAGCGATTCCAATGCGGGCGAGTCGACGGCGTCCGAGGGCTGCAATGATTTAAAAAGAGTGTATTTTTTAAAGAAAGAGAAATAGTCTCTTACGTACTGTGATGCTTTCGTCCATTGCTTCGCCACTGAGGGTGTCAAGACTCTCGGGCGGGAACATTTCTTCAGGATTCGGTGGTGGTGGTGCTATCGAGACGTTCTTGACAGGGGCAGATGGGAGCGCTCGCACGTCGACCATGGGCATCTCGGCAAACGATTTCATTCGCTGCTGTTCGTCCTCGCGGGCCACGGTCAGGGCCTGCTTGAGGACACCGGCAAACTCGTCGCGGCTCAGCAATGCATTGGGCAGGTTGCCGCCCAATAGTACACTGGGCACAAGTCCCTGTGGCGCCGATGCAAACTCTTTCACATCGAGCGTCCGCGTTTCCACCAGCAGCCTGTTTGGGCATCCCGACATTGTGATGGCGAGAGCATTCTCGAGGACTTTACCGGCTTTGATCTACAAGTATCAAGAATGAAATAGTTTACAAGTCGTGCGGGCAAAAACAAAAACAAAACAAAAAAAAAAACCTTTTCGAGCTTGACAATGTTGGTGAGTGCCCAGACAAACGTGATGCGGGCCTTGTCAACAAAGCAAACATAGTTTCGGGATAGAAACAAGGAACCCTGCACATAGCCGAGTGGCTTCATCCAGATTGTCACGGGAAGCTCGATGTTGACCTGGACGATTCACTTTCAAAGACGCCAGCTTTCAAAGCCCTTTTTTTAGATACGGTTTCCGAGGGGGGCAAGCGGAAGAGGGACAGGAAACGATCGTTGCGACGCTGGGCAACAAGGCCATCGCGCAAAGAAACCTGTCTTTTCGCTGCCTGGGCTGCCTGGGCTGCTGTCACTGTCGCAGCAGGAGCGTTTCCAGAGACGGCGCCAAGAGCGGGCGATGACGACGACGATTGCATGCCGCCGTCAGGCTGGGAAAGACCAGGCGCAAGCGAGTCTGATGGTGTAGACGACAGCATTCGAGCAAGCGCTTCGTTGGTAAGTTGCTCGATCACCGCAAACGTCTCGTCGCGCTCGAAAAAATTCATAAAAAAGTACTGCCCAGATTTTCGTATTTATTTAAAAAAGTGCACTATAATGACCTGTACCTCGTTGTCGTCAATCGTCACGATGCGGATGGCGTTGGCCATCATGCCACCCATCGTCTTCTCCTTCGAGAGCGACTTGATATCCTTGATCTCAATCACGAGCTTGGTTTCGGAGCCGAGGATGAAGGAATAAAAGCACAGAAAGTTCTCCGACACGTAAAGCCAGCCCTGGTGCGCAAACTTTTTCCACAGAGCGCAGGCAAAGTCTGGGGATGGGGGGTTGATTTGGTTTGGTTGGGCAAGAGAAAAAAATTTTAAAAAAAAATTCGCACGTGTCACCAATTTTTCGCTCGTGGGCAACTTGAACGTGGACTCGAATGCGCGTATGGCCGCTCGAAACTTCTCGTCGCCGTCAATTGCATCATGGTCAGCTTGACACCCAAAGTTTATCGTTTGGAAAGAGGGAAAAGAAAATAAGGTCTCTGCTTACAGTTTGACGTTGCCATTCCACGCACTTTGACGTGCAGGTACTCTTCCCGGTCGTCCATGTTTTCAATCTCGTTAAACACTTTGGTCTACGACGTATTCTCCCCCCCCGCTTAGATCACACCCCGAGCCCAATGCCGCATACCACATTGTCCTCAATCCAGACCCAGTCCTGCTCAATGTCCTCGAGTGTGTCGGCGTCGGCAATGTGGTACCAAACGCCCTTTGCCAGCGGCTTGGAGACGACTCGATAAGGCTTTTGTCTGGCATTTGAGGCGTGTTTTTCGGTCAGCGCTCGGCTACACGCTCCACGTCTGTCAACATACTTTGTGCTGTACACGTTTTGGATCGTCCCAACGAGACCCCGCAAAAACTTGTTCTTGACCTCGCCCTTTGACTTTTGGAGCACAAAGAACCTAATGGGGGCTCCGCCCTTTTTGTTTTAGCAGCGGCATGCAGCAGCAACCAATGTCCTTCGTTACCTGGACGACTTGAGGTCCGTCCAAAGCGGCGTCAGCTCGCACTCTTGCGGGACGATGAGCGGCATCTTTTTTTTCCGCCGCCGCCAATGCAAGTGTCGCTCCCTGATGGATGGGCCTTTGCCGATGAAACGCCCTCGCTGGGGACGGAGCCTTTGGCCATCACCGTCGCGTCCCTGGAGATCGCACCTACGCTGGGTGGTACCACTACGACGACGACGCGACCGATGCTGTTTATCGATTTCGACGGCACGGCCGAATCGGTTTCGGTTTCCTTCAAGACGAATGCGCGCTCGGCAGAGCTCCACATCGACGAGGACTACGTCCAGACGCTCAAGGGCACTCCTCCGACTGGTCAAGCTGGCGATTCGGCTGCATTGTTTCTTGTGCACTGCGACTGCTTGCCTTTACCATCAGTGCAAAGGCGAACTCGACGGCTCACATTCAAGTTTCTGGGACTGTCGGCATCGAGTCGCTCCTCTGTGGTCCTGACTAGCCTCAACGTACGCTTCCTGTCGCCCTCGCCTGCGCCCAACGACAATTTGAGTGCGGGTCTTCAAAAATTGCAGCCAAATCAGGTGGACATGAAGTCTGTCCGTGCCTTGCTCGGGGACACGCCCATCTCCGTGGCCGCCTCGACTTTGATGACGCAAATCGAGCATGCTCAGGCGCACCAATCGCAGCAGCTGCAACAGCACTCGACGGCCGCTCTGGCCTCCGTCGTGGGTGGGTTCCTTGGCCACCAGTCCCTGCAGGCGATCTCACCCTCACCGCCTCCGCCTCAGCCAACGGCTCCGTCAAACCCTGTAGTGCAGGCGCCGTCTGCCGCGATAGACCCTGTAGTGGTGCAATTGCTCATGGCCGAGATCGAGAGGAGGATGCAGGCACAACTCGATCGGGCGATGAGCGATCTAAAGTCTCACTTTGACCGTCGCTTTGACGAGCTTTGTACAAATCTTGTTAAAGGCAGGTAGCCTTGCAGTGAAGAGACACAGAGGACATGAATCGAAATCGAAATCGTAGATGCGAAATTAAAAAAAAAAAATTTTTTTTTTGGTCACTACGCATTGGCGTCGGCGGCCTTTTGTGCGGCCTCGAGTTCCTTGTAAGTCTTGCGGAGGCCAAAAAGACCCTACGCATGATTCGTTAGCAGGGCACATAAAAAAACTAGAAACCGTACGAAAATAAAGAGGACGAATCCTACGGCGACCGAGACCCACCCAGCAACGAGACGGATAATGCTGACGTAGTCGCTGCTATCGATGTTTGTGGACGCGAAGCCGATGGACGCGAGCGTCAGGACGCCGAGACTATTTACAAAAATAAAAAAACGTTACATCAAAGAAACAGAAACAGAAAACAAACAAGATGAGCGCAAATCCAGTGCCAATCCAGCCGTAGAGAGCCTGCAGATGCTTGAACAAGGCCTGGTTTTCGAAAATCGCAAAGGGGACGACGATCGCAAATAAGATGTTATATATGCCTATAATTAGCATTGATAAACACAGAGTCAGCATGACCCTTCTTGTCCTCCTCCTCCGTGCTCTCCCCGCTTCTCCCAAACACCACATCAAACAACCAGCGCCAGCGTGCTTCGTGCGCGAGGCTCCCCAAACGTACGCAGAATGATTTGCATGACCTCGTCGACAGAGTTGGCGCCAGGACAGATCCAGACGAGGATGATAATGTTGGCGGCAATGAGCAGGAGGCACGCTATCACGGCGCACGGCATGAGAATGAACTTGACCAGGACGCGGAAGAACTCGTTCAGCCCTTGCGCCATTGTGGAGGGGAGTGGGGTGGCAAAGCGAACGACGTGTGTGAAAAAAACAAAGTCGAGAAAATGTGTGTTTTTTTTTTTTTTCGAAAACATGCACTCGGAAAAAGCGCAGCTTCGCCTGAACACCCTCGCACGCCACCTGGACGGCAACGCGACGCTGACACGCGGTGTGGCCGCCGAGGTGTGCTTCGTGCCGCCGAGCAACCCGGGCAAGGTTCTGGAGGAAGAGCGAGCCTTGGCCACTTTCCCCACACGCCGTCTGACCTATCTCCTTGATGGAGGTGAGGAGTGGACTCTGGTACACGATCAACTAGGGTGGGGGTGGGGGGTAGGGGCGGGGGCGGGGGCGAGCGCCAACCAAACAACCGAAGAAGAACGAATCTAAACAATGTTGTGTGCAGGTCAAGGAACGCATCATGCTCGAGATCGAACGTGATCCCGTCTTCAACAACGAAGACCGCCACGACCTGACACGCCCCGAGGTTCGTCAACGCACAATGGCCAAGGTATATTTCTTTCTCTCTCCCCCCCCTTTCTTTTCGCTTTCTTTGCCAAACATGCTCTACAGGTCACCGGCCTTGTTCCCCACATTCTTGCCGACAGCGAACTTGTCTCGCGTATGCGTTTCGACATTCTCAGCCTTGTCGACCCCGGCTTTATGACGCGCGTCGGTGTGCATGTATGTTTTTTTCCCCTTACTATTGCTCCATCTGACGGCGTAGGATAAACGATGATAGTTTGGCCTGTTTTTTGGAACCGTCCGTTCGCAAGCCACCAGTGAGCAGATGAGCAAGCTTGTCGACATTGGCATGTTCAGTCTCAAGGGCATGTACGGCTGCTTTGCCATGACCGAGCTGGGGTACACCATCATTACCAAAAGAAAAAAAGCAGAAACTGACAAGGGATCGCAGTCACGGCTCCAACGTGGCGGGCATCGAGACCACTGCCACGTTCGACCCTCGATCGGACGAGTTTGTGATCCACACACCCTCTCTGACCGCCACCAAGTGGTGGATCGGCGGCGCCGCTCACAGCGCCACTCATGCGTAGGGACTTTCTTTCGTTCCCCCTTCTGCTAACAGTGAAAAACAAAACGAAAATAGCGTCGTGTTTGCTCAGCTCATCGTCGATAACAAAAAGTACGGAGTCAAGCCTTTCATTGTTCAGCTGCGCAACAACAGCGACTACAGCCTCCGCCCGGGTATCAACATTGGCGATTGCGGTGCCAAGATGGGACGTCACGGCATCGACAATGGTTGGATTCAGTTCACCAACGTCCGCATCAGTCGCGACTGGATGCTTGCGCGCCACACTCAAGTGGATGCTGATGGCACCGTGCACTTGCCCAAGCTTCAGCAGCTCGCTTACGGTGCCCTCATTGGTGGCCGCGTCCAGATGGTAGCAAACCTTGCTTTTGTTTTTTGTTGTTTTTGTTTTTTTGTTTATTTTTGTCTACAGGTCATGGACTCGGCAAACGTCGCCAAGCTCGCGCTCACCATTGCCATTCGTTACGGCTGTGTTCGTCGCCAATTTGCCTTCAAGGAGGGTGAACCGGAGAAACAGGTAAAATTTTTATTTTCCTGCAAAAAAACTAAAATCTCTTTTTTTTCTCTCTCTTTAAAGATCATCAACTACGCCTCCCACCAGTATCGCCTCATGCCCCTCCTCGCGATCGCATATGCCATGCACTTTGGTGGCATGGAGACAAACAAACAGTACCTCGCGCTCATGGAACGCCTCGATGTATGCTATTCTTTAAACAATGGGATTGTATTTATTATGACTCGGAAACGTAAGCTCGCTGGTCCGAACGACCCAGACAGCAAGGATATCGTAAACGAGCTGAAGGCTGTCCATGCCACCTCTGCTGGCCTCAAGGCTTTCTCGACGTAAGTCATTACAACTGTGCTTGCTTGTTGAACCTGTGATATATTTTTTTTTAGTTGGACGACCCTGGACCTGATCGAGCAGTGCCGCCAGACCCTCGGCGGCCATGGTTACTCGAGCTACGCAGGTCTTGCCTCTCTCTACTCGGATTTTGCCGTGCAGTGCTCGTGGGAGGGTGACAACACAATCATGATGCTCCAAAGCGGCCGCTTCCTCATCAACTGCTTCAAGGAGGCCAAGAAGGGCATTGCCCAGCCCCCCGTCGTCGGCTACCTCAACCTCCTCAAGAAACTGGACGGTCTCCACAGTACCGTCTCGCAGCCATCCTGCCTGGCCAAGGTCGATAACCTAATCGAGATCCTCGATATTGTTTGTGCCAAACTCGTCAATGCTGCGGGCGAACAGTTTGAAACTATTATTGCCAAGGGTGTCGAGCCCGACATTGCCTACGAAGAGTCTGGTAATTGAGTGTTTTTTTAATGTTTTTTTTTTTTGAAACAATAAATAAATAAAAGCCGTCAGCCTCTTGGCCTGCGCTCGTGCCCATTGCTTCAACATTCTCCTGCATCGATTTGCCGATGCCATCAAGTCGGCCAACAAGGACCTCGTCAAGCCGCTTACTCAGGTTTTATTTTATTTATTTCTTCTTACAATAATATTTTAACGTTTGTCTTTTTTTTAATTATTGTCATCAAAAAAGGTCGGTATTCTCTTTGCCCTCTACACCATCCAGGAGCGTGTGGGCACGTTTGCCCTGCAACACGGCGTGCTCTCGCCCAAGCAGTTCGACCTGATTCGCCAGGAGGTGTTTGAGTACTGCAAGCTCGTCCGCGCCGACTGTGTGCCCCTCGTCGACGCATTCAACTTTTCGGATTTCGTCGTCGGCTCGCCCATGGGTCGCTTTGACGGCGACATCTACCGCCACTACTTCCACACCGTGACCCATGCCCGTATGTTTTTGAGTTGCATTGATAAATTAACACTTTTTTTTTTTCTTATGGAAAAAAACAGCTGGTGCAACGGGTGTCGCCCCCTACTTTGAATCAACTATCAAGAAGCTCTTCAATCGCGAGATGGACAACTAGACCTTTGGTTCTTTGTGCAAGAAAAAAAAAATTTTTTTTTTCTTGTGTTCCCAATTTTTTTTTTGGTTGTTCGTTCACGTCCACGGCGCGTGAATGAAAAAACGTTCACACCACAAGAAGGACCACTGGATTGAGGAACAACTACAAGGTGCCCCCAGCGACTTGTCTTTCTCGTCAGTTTCGACCAGTGGCACCGACGGCAAGAGTAGCATTAACAGCAGCAGCAGCAGCAGCAGCAAATCAACGACCGCAGACTTGTTTGGTGACTCAATCAAGCACCGTCATCCTTCGACTAGTCCAGCGGCTTCGTCAAACTACTACCAGCTTCGCAGCACCCAACAACAGCACTCGCCAGCGCAACCTATCGAGGCGCCCGAGGAAGCAACCCACAATCTTCGCCAACGTCGTCGCATCTCTGACACGACGACGTCGACGTCTGCTGTGACCAACAACACTCTGCACGCCAGCAGCGACGTCAACGCCCCCTCTGCTTCCTCCTCGGCCGCAACTTTCTCGTCAGCTTTCGTGACCTCAGCCCCAGCCTCAGGTGGCGGTCGTCGTATTTGGTCGTCGTCATCACCACCAACTTTGCCAGCGGTGACATCAAGCCCCAGCCATCGCGGCTCTCGGTCTTCAAGGTACCGTTTGTTATTATTCTCGCCGGCCTTAATCTTTCGTACGCTCTATTGTAGACTATCCCTCGAGCCTCTACCCCAGCCAACCCGATCAAGCCCGTATGGAAAAAAGCATCCGAGAAAAATGTAGACTAATTGTCAGGTTGCGTGAACAGCCGGCTGAAGCGAAGCAGCTCGGAAGTCGCCTCCGAGTGCATTGATTTTTCGTCACCCCTTCCCGACGAGCGATCCTACAAGCGATCACACCGCGATCAAAGCAAGCAGAAGGCGCCCGCCAACCCTTTCACTTGCGTCGCAGAGAAAGAAGAAGAAGAACCCGGAACTCCCGGTCATTTAGAAGGACTTTCTCCTCTCGATTTCGAAGCTCTCCACGCGGCGAGCATGTCTGGGTACGTCTGCCCAATTTGTCAGCCTTTTTCATTTTTTTTTTTTTAATTTTATTTAAAAAAAAGGGGAGACCAAGAAGACGGAGATGGCGCGCGAGCACTTCAAGGCCTCTTGCGTAAACTCGGCGCCGGATTTGAGTCGATGATGGCAGGCGCAGCAAGCAGTGGATCGGGAGCCTCTTCTGGAACTGGCGGCAGCGGCGGCAACAGTACTGGTCGCTATCGCCTGCTCTTGAACAATTTACAAGCAGCTGGAGGTACCTTGCGCGCAAATGTCAAAATATAAAAGCTTTTCTTTTCTCCAGAAATGGACAAACAGTATATGGCAGCACAAGAGCTCTGCGAAGTCCTCTCGATGGGTACGGAAGACACCCTCGCAGGCTTCAATGCAAACGAGTTTGTCCCAGCGGTATGTTGCATTGATTCGAGCACAAAGCAATATATTGATGCTTGCTTTATAAAGCTCCTGGAACTCATGAAGATGGACTACAATCCCGAGATGATGATTCTCGCTTGTCGCGGAATCTGCAACATGGTCGAAGCGCTTCCTGGTACGTCACCCGTTATCATCGAGCACGGCGCAGTGCCGGTGATCATTACCAAGCTCTTGTCGATCGAGTATATCGACTTGGCCGAACAATGCCTCACAACGCTCGAAAAGCTCTCGGTTGAAAATCCTGTTCCAATCCTTCGCGCCAACGGTAAACATTTTGTTCCCCCCACTGTATCTTTTTTCTTACGCACAAACACACACACACACACACACAAAGGCTTGTCCGCCATTCTCTCTTTCCTCGACTTTTTCTCCCTGGCCGTGCAACGCTCGGCAGTGACGACCGCATCAAACTTGTGCCGGCGCGTCCCCCGTGACTGTTTCCAATACGTCTCGGACTCGATCCCGACACTCACTCAGTTGCTAAAGTACACTGACCAGAAGATTCTCGAGAAAGTCGTCCTGTGTTTCGCACGTCTCGTCGACAACTACTTTACCAACACGGATATCCTCCTGCAGCTATCTGCGCATGGTCTGATGAAGAATTTGGTACATTTTTTGAAGCGCTTGATTGTTCGCTTACATTTTTTTTTTTTCCTTCTTCTTCTAGACCGATCTCATCACTCCCGGATCCCAAATTTCTGCTCCGACATTCACGATGACGGTGCGCATTCTTACGATGCTCTGCAACGGCTGTCCTTCGCTGGCCCTGGAACTTCTCGAGACAAACATTTCCTCTGTCCTGCGTGACACTCTCGCGGGCGGTGCGCCCGACCAGCAGCAACTGCAGCAGCAAGCCAAAGCCGGCGATGTCATGGTTGGCGCGTCACCGAGCGCAATGTCGCGACCCACCGAGCAACTGTATGAACTTCTCGCTCTCACCTCGGCCATCTTGCCAGACATTCCCAAGGAGGGTATATTTTCGATTCAGATCGTGCCCTACGTGCCCGTCTCTGCGTCCAACCCCGCTTCCAGCACTGCCATGTCGAGCTCCCGTGCAAACCTCATGTGTATGCCTGTCTGAATAAGAAAGTCCTTACGCCTTTTCCATAGTCGCCCGCAGGGTAGCATCGCCAGCTCCTGCGGGAGGAAGTAGCACCGTAAGTCCTCCAGGAACGACGTCGTCGTCATCGTCGGCCGCTCTGGCGCCGACGACCGAGGATCGCAAAAAGGCCGACACCCGCCTCCCGTATATCGCGGCTCACCCAGAACAGATGATCAAGCTGGGCCAGCATTTGTTGGGCACGGTATCTTGTTTCCTAGGCAAGTAAAAGTAAAAATAACAATATAAACTTAGCTGCTGGAAGTCTCGACGACAACTGTGAGTCCCCGCGTGCGTCATCAATGTCTCTGCGCTCTGGTCAAGATCGTCAACTACTCTGCGCCAGAGTCGCTCACGGAGACCCTGCGTGACATCCCGCTGTCGTCGTTCCTGGCCACACTTTTGTCATCGCGCGATCTCGGCCTTGTTGTTGCATCTCTCCAACTGGCCCACCTGTGCTCCAACAAGCTGCCCGCCATCTTCCTCGGTTACTTCCATCGCGAGGGCGTGCTGCATGAGCTTGAGCGTTTGGCCACCTCACCGACCGTTGTCGCGTCGTTGGAGCACTTGTCCTCGGGCCTTGTCCCGTCTTCCGCTCCCGCTGGAGCGTCGTCAGCGTCGTCGGCCGCAGCAGGTGAAACTGATGACAGCAACAGCCGCAACCCGAGTGCTTCCTTCTCAGATCTTTTCCGTCGCGCTCGTGAGCGTGCATCCCTCGGTGGTGCTGGCGCCGACCCGGCCGGTGGGTCTGCCGCACAGACATCATCCAAGGAGAGCGATGAAGACGTTCGCTCGTGGGTCACGCAGCAAGCACTGGCGCTTAGATCGGCCCTGTCTGCCCACTCCCAGGAGGAAAACTCGGAGGGTTCCCCCTCACACAAGATCGCGACCCTGGGCGCCAAGCTGACCAGCCACGGCAACTCGACTCAGGAGGATCTGTACATCCTCAAGGATATTTGTGCCCTCTTTTCCAAGGCGACTAGCAGCGATTCGGTGTCTTCCTTTGAGCTTTTCAACAGCGGCTTGATTGATCGGTATCGTTTGTTTGGTTCTAGAAAAAATTTACCTATTTCTATTACTTTTGGCTGTCTGTCTAACTCACATACACGACACGCAGACTCCTACAATTCCTTACCGACTCCTCCAAAGATTTCACGGTCCAGCTGGTCGACCGTGTCAAGCTCTTCATACACGTTTTCATGGATGGACCGAAACTTCAGAGTGTCCAAAATAGCCAAGCTGGGGCTGGAGGGCTCATGTCGGAGACCTCCAATCTGGCCTTGCTTGTCCGACGTTTGAATGAGGTAATTCCGTTGCTCTCAATGTGTTCCTAAAATAGGTATTGCCTTCGTTTTCAGATTTTCAGCAAGCAAGAGCAGTTTGCAATTTCCGTTAACGAGCCAGTGAGCGGACGAGCCAACTTTAGTGGTCTGCGTGCCCTCACACAGCCGTTCCGCTTGCAGCTCAAGTCTGGGGAAGCGGATGACACCACTTTGCGGGACTATTCTGCAAATACAGTCATGATCGACCCGCTCGCAACCGTAAAGGCCATCGAAGACTTTCTTTTCCCCAAAGTCAGTCGCAAGTCAACATCTACGCCATCGTTGTCATCCTCTGCAGCGGCTGCGGGATCATCTGCTTCACCGTCAACCCCGACCAAGGGCGAAAAAACCGTACAAGTTTGATCATTACTTTTTCCTCACCTCACAGAAATATGTGAAGACGGCCCCCGTCGCCAGCAAATCCAAGGAAGAGACGCCAGCGCAAACGCGATCACAGCGTCGACGTGGTCGTGGCCGTGATGATGAGATGGCCGGTGACGCTAGCGGCAGCAACGAAGCCGTGGACGTCGACCAAAAGAAGAACACGACGACCCGAAAGCAAAAGGTTCCTTCCCCTCCTATTATTGCACCTCGCCGGGGTCGCAGCGCAAACAAGGCCACAGCAACAACAACGCCTTCTGGGGAGCACGAGGCGGACAATGATGCCATGGACGTTGATCCAGTCGTGTCCAAGTCTGCCGCAGTTCCAACGGCCGACGATGACAATGGTGCTTTTTTTCCCCCCTTATAAAACTCTTTCAATTTCTAAATAAATTAATGAAAAAAAAAATTTTTTTTTTACTTCCAGGTGACGAAGACGGCTCCCCGGAAGGAGTTGGCGAGCCCGATGACGAGTTTGACGAAGACGACGACGATGAAGACGAGGTGGGGGAGGAAGAACTCGTACGAATGCCACCTTTTTTTTTAATATTTTATTAAAAACTAATGCAAACTTTACAAGAACCGGAACGAGGATGAGGGCTACTTGTTCACACGCTCGTCGCGAACTGCGCAACGCACTCGCAATGATAGCGAGGTGCACGACGTCGTCATGAGCCAAGAAGCTCCGTCCGCAGGGGGTGTGCAAAGCGAAAAGTCCCCTGCGACCGAAACGCTGTCATCGAGCGCAAGCCGCCGAAAGTCCAGCAAGCCATCCTCCAGCAGCCCTCGCATTCGTTTGTACGTCAATGGCGTAGTCCTGCCATCGAGCATGTTGATTCTGCAAGCGTTGGATCGCTACGGGAACAGTGGCAGCGGAAGCAGCAGTGAAGGGGAACCCAACCGGACTTCGCTTTTGTGGCTCAAGAGCCACACAATCACGTACAAGTTGGAACGTGCTGGCGACTCCGCGCCCTCGAGCAGCAGCAGCAGCAGCAGCATCATCACTGCCAGCACCAAGGCAAGCTCAGCAAATCTTCTCCTGGCAGCTCTGCAGCCAACGTTGCCATTTAGCAACACCCTGCCCTCGTCGGAGACTGTCTACAACGTCTTGTCCTTGCTGCGTGTCCTGAACGCAATCAACCAGCACTGGCGCTACCTTTTTGTTGAGGTATTCATACGAAAGCTGGCTTGCTTTTTTTTTTTGTTTTGTTTTATTTTAATTGTGCTTTGGTAGACACCGTCGTCAATGATCAACACCATCTCCCCGCTCGAGTTTGTCAACAACAAGCTGACTGCCAAGATCCTTCGGCAACTTCAGGACCCGATTTCCATTTGCAGCGGCAACCTTCCCGAGTGGTGTCGCTTGCTTGTCTATTCGTGCCCGTTCCTGTTTGCGTACGAGTCCCGTGTCATGTTCCTCCAGATGACTTCGTTTGGGGTTGCTCGAGCGATGACGGTTTGAAAAACGCAAATCTGTTTTTGTTTCCCTCTTTCTAAAATGTTTTCTTTGCAGAAGTTTCAAGACCGCCTCAGTCAGTCGAGTGGTTCGATGGATGACAACCAGACCGTCAAGGTCGGCCGCCTGCAACGACAAAAGGTTCGTATTCACCGCAACAACATCCTGCAGTATGCAACAAAAGTGCTCGACTTGTACGGACCCAGCCGAACCGTGCTCGAGATCGAGTACTATGACGAAGTCGGCACTGGATTGGTGTGTTGCTTTTGCAAATTTTAGTGCCTGACGAAAAATAATCGAAAAACAGGGACCTACGCTCGAGTTTTATACGCAAGTGTCACACGAGTTTTGTCGCAAGGATCTCAAGATGTGGCGTGACACAAACTCATCGACCACGTCGACGACAAACAAGGACCTCGTCTTTGCACCCGCTGGCCTCTACCCGCGCCCGATGACTCTTGCTGAGCAACAGAGTGACACCGGAAAGTAGGACAAAGTTTGTTTGTTTTTATTTTTATTTATTTATTAAAAAAACAACAACAGGAAAACCATTGCGCACTTTCGCGTCCTGGGGCAATTTATCGGCAAGGCCTTGCTCGACACCCGCACCGTTGATCTGCCTCTGAGCCCCGTCCTTTATCGCTGGCTGCTCGGCCAAGACAAGCAGTTGTCGCGTGTGGACATTGGCGATGTGGACCCTGAGATTGCCAGGGCACTGGAGCACCTGGTCCTCAAGGTCGAGCAGAAGCTGGTGATTCTGGAAAACACGAATCTCGTATGCGCACACAAACTATCGCGAAGCCTAAGTCTCTCCTTTTTTTTTTTTTTGAACTCCAGAATGAACAAGAGAAGGAGCAAGAATTGGCCAAGCTGGAGATTGAGCAGCTTCACTTTGATTTCACCCTGCCTGGTTTCCCCGACTTTGAGCTCAAGCCCAACGGCCGCGACACTGATCTGACTGTGCACAACATTGAGGAGTTTGTGCAACTCGTGGTCGAAGCCACCCTCACGCTGTCTGTGTCTGCTCAGATTGACGCCCTGCGTGCTGGCTTCCAGGCCGTCCTGCCGCTGGAGAGTATCTCGCTCTTCAGTCCCGCAGAGTTGGACACGCTCTTGAATGGTGCCGAGGAGCTCTGGGATGTTCAGTGTATGAAACACCTCCTCTTTTATTTTAGTAACCATTCCTTTTTTTCCCAGCCTTGACCGAGTGCATCCGTGCTGACCACGGCTTCACATCGGACAGCAACACCATTCGATACCTCGTGAACGTCCTGTCTGGTTTCAACGCCTCTGAGCAACGCCAATTCCTACAGTTTGTCACTGGCAGTCCACGTTTGCCCGTGGGTGGTCTGCGCAACTTGACCCCTCAGCTCACCGTTGTTCGGAAAGCCAGTGAGCCCCCGCTGACCTCGGATGATTATCTCCCGTCTGCCATGACTTGGTACTCGCGGAAGCTTTTATTCCTCTCCTAATTTCAATGATATGACGCAGTGCAAACTATCTCAAACTGCCCGAGTACTCGAACGAGCTTGTCATGCGCAAGAAACTCATGTTGGCGATGACCGAAGGGCAGGGATCCTTCCATCTGTCTTAACGTCACCTTCGTTGTTCTGATTCTTTCAAGTTGAATTGAAAATTTCCTTTCCCATTTTCTACCGTAACAAGTAGGGTGCGAGGAGATTTCGGATTTGTAGGAGAAAGGGATAGGGATAAAGAGATTTGGATATGAAGGTAGATTACTGAACGCATTCGCGACGTTCTAACCCTCCTAGTACCTTTTAAAAAAAGGCGATCAAGATACCGACCCGACAGCTGGTACTTCAATGGACCCTAGCTTCTGTCCAAGAGGTAGATCAAGGGAGTATTAAACGAGCGTTTTGTAAGCCGGGATGGATAGCCATAACATCGAATGCCGCCGTCGGCGTCCAGAGACTCGACTGCCGCCGTTGTAAATATTTGTTACGTTCTCTTTGTAACCAGACTTCAGTTTGGATCCTATCAGCCTATTTGATCTATTTTGTTTGCACGTTTGGTCGCGGGGAGTTAGCCCTGCTCGGGCACCGATTTTAGAAAAATCTCCTCGGACCCTACATATTACAAAGGCTTGCGCACTTTCGCGTGCACGAAAACACGTTCAAACGTGACGTTGAGCTTCGTGTTTGTGGTTTGGTTAATGGCGTACTCGAGGCTGACGACTTGGAGCCCTGCTGCCTCAAAGAGCTCTCGCACCCTTTCGATGCTAAAGTAAAACGACAGCGTGCCATCTGACCTTGCATAGCACCCTTCGCTCAGCCGATGGCCTGACTGGAATCGCAGCTGGGCGTGGTCGTACAGGCCATAGTCGCGAAAATACAGGATGCCGCCCGGTTTGAGAACCTTGGCGAGGTTGGCCACGGCCGTGGCCATGTTCTCGGGCGCAATGGCCGAGAGCACAAAGATGGACGTGACAAAGTCGGCCAGCTCGGTGACGGTCTCGGTCAAGTCGTCCTTGACAATATCGGCGACAAATCCGAGGCACTTTGATGTGTCGTACATGGGATTGGCCTTGACGAGGGCGATCGCCCGAGGCGAGAAATCGCACGCGTACGCAAACAGGGCTGGCGGTGGTGACGAGAGCGCTGCATCCCTCTTTGCGACCTCCTCCATCGTCGGAAACACGAGATTGCCCACCCCGCACCCGACCTCCAGCAGCACACGTCTGGCTGAGCCTGCATCGACCGCAAACACCTCGCTAAACTCGTGGCGCATCCAGTGGCGATCCTTGAAAAAATTTTGCCGGTGCTGCTTGTAGAACAGGTCCCAGTTCTTGGCTACATCCGTCTTGTACTTGTTCACCCAGAACGGCGCCACCGGGGTCTTGTCCTTGGCAAGCTGCTCCTCGGCCAAGGCGCGCCGGCCCTCGAGCCATGCAGCCGCGTCTGGTCCCTCCACGAGACGCCGCGTGCCCATCAATTACGTAATTATGATGGAAGCAATGTCACAACCCCGAAGCGCGCTCGCCATCGCCACGTCGACGATGGTGGGGTCGAGCCTGCTCTCGATCGTGTACTTTTACGGCCACGCAGGGCTGCTCCTTGGGCTGCTTTTCACGTGGCTGGCGTACTTGGTAAGCGGGCCAGTGGTTTTTGTGTTCGTGTTCTCGACACGTTGTACCAGGGGACAAATTTCTCGCTGGAAATGCTCCAAGAAGCGAGCAGGGAGTGCGGCACGCGGAGTTACGAGATGCTCGGGTTCTTACTGTACGGGTACACGGGCTCGATGGCCGTCGAAATCAGCAGCATCGTGCTCCAGTTTGGGACGTCGGTCAGTACGTTGTTATTTCATCGTTCGAGGGCTCATTGCTGCCGGAAACAGCGTATCTTCTTATCCTTGTGGAGGTGCTCACAGCGTTTGAGGATGCTCACTTGGGCGGGTCAGGGACTTGGATCAGCCAGTGCATTAATTGGATCGTCATCCTCGCCCTCTTCCCAGTCTCCCTCTTTCGAGATTCGCGCAGGTTACAGGTACGTGCGTACCCTTTTTTTTTTTTTTGTTTACCTTGATTTATGTCCCACCGAAATAAAGCGTGCTTGCGAGGTCGCTGTCGTCGTGTACTCTATTTTGGTGGGAATGATGTTTGTGGCCTTTCTCATGTACGTCGTGCACGTTGTCCTGGGCCAACGCACGCTCTTTGCGGATGTACGTCTTGAATTTTTTTTGTTTTTGTTTTTGTTTGTTTGTTTGTTTGTGGTCTGACAAACACTGCAAAGATTGTCCTCAGCAAGCTTGATCCTAAAGCAATCACCTTTGGCACGTCGTTCACGTTTCTGCAGCTCG
>Ga0302227_10001121_pt1 | contig 20392 bp, 24 predicted proteins | sample II_Palsa_N1_1_FD_193525 | JGI IMG/M metagenome (GOLD analysis project Ga0302227, IMG submission 193525) | Peat permafrost microbial communities from Stordalen Mire near Abisko, Sweden - II_Palsa_N1_1 | ecosystem: Environmental > Terrestrial > Soil > Palsa > Peat permafrost | place: Sweden... | reverse complement strand
GCGTTCGAATGTGACGCCCCTTCCGCGAAGGTAGCGGGTTCCATTGCTTTGTGGGGCATGGATTGTCTCCTGACGTGTCAAAGTCCGACGTGATAAGGGGCTTACACCCTGCTTCAATCGATCTGGTTCACACGGCCCATGCTTATGCTTGCCGGGTCCGTGCCCCATGGTTCATTGTTCGATGAATTCCCGGGCAAGCTTGCGGGCCGCGTTCGCGAACATGAGAATGTCCACTCCGGTCGCGACGAATGTGCAGCCAAGCTCGAGATAGCGGCGCGCGAGTGTCTGATCCGATGTCAACGTACCGGCCGCCTTACCGGAAGCGACGATGGTGCGAATCGCCCCCTCGATCGCTTTCTGCACCTCCGGATGAGTGGGCTTGCCGCGATATCCCATCGACGCCGCCAGATCCGCGGGGCCGATGAATACGCCGTCGACACCGTCGACCTCGCAAATCGCCTGTAGATTCTCAAGCGCCGTGACGGTCTCCGCTTGCACCAGCAGGCAAATTTCGCTGTCCGCAATGTCCAGATAGTCGGCACGCGAGCTCCAGCGCGACGCACGGCCCACCGCGCTGCCCACGCCACGAATCCCGTGCGGCGGATAGCGCACGGCGGCCACGCTCGCGCGAGCCTGATCGGCAGTATCGATCATCGGAATCAGCAGGTTGCGCGCGCCGATATCGAGCAGGCGCTTGAGCAATGCCGGATCAGCGTTCACGGGCCGCACGACAGGTTCGGCACGATAAGGCGCAACCGCCTGCAATTGCCCAAGAATGCTGCGCACGTCGTTCGGGGCGTGCTCCGCGTCGATCAACAGCCATTCAAAGCCAGCGGTCGCGCTAACTTCAGCCAGATAGGAATCGGCCATCGAAAGCCAGAAGCCGATCTGCTTCTGGCCATTTGCGAGCGCCGTCTTGAACGGATTAAGCACGGACGTCGGCGTTGCGTTCATCACGATTTGTAGCCTCCATGGGGACTTGATTGAACTGGATGGGTTCCACTTTGCCGAGCAGGAACAGATAGTTGAGCATTGCAATCACGATCAGCGCCGACGAGAACAGCAACGCCGCAACGAAGGAACCGGTTGAAGCCACGATTGCACCCGTAACAACCGGGCCGACTACACCGCCCATGTTCGAGACCGTGTTCTGGATGCCCGCAACCCGCGACACCATGTTGCGTGGTGCGACATCTCCGGGCAGCGCCCAGACCTGGGATGCGGCGACGGTCGTGCCTGATTTCGCCACGCAGAGCAATGCGACGGCCACCAAAGGCGACGCGGCGAATGCCGCGAAGCCGATGCTCGACGCCATCAACAGGCCGACGATGAGAAACAGCTTGCGGGTAGCGGTAAGCGAGAGGCGTCCCGAGGCATACACGCGATCCGAAGCCCAGCCTGCGAAGATCTCGACGACCATCGAAAGGATGAGCGGCAGCGAAGCCATGAAGCCCATCTCCATCATGCTCATGCCGCGTTCCTTGACGAGATACGTCGGCAACCACGTGATGAAGAAGTACGAGTTGTAGTTGATCATGAAGAAGCCGATGCACATGGCCCAGGTGTTCCGGTGTGCGAACAGTTGGTACCATGGCACATCGGCGAGCGCTGCGCCGCCTTCGCGCGGCGCTTCTTCATCGGCGCGAATGTAGGCAAGTTCGGAAGCGCTGACCCGCCGATGATCGGCCGGCGAGTTCTTGAACACTAACACCCAGACGACGCACCAGATCAGCCCCAGCGCGCCGGTAATCGCAAACGTGACCTTCCAGTCGAAGACCGCCAGCAGCCAGGCAATCAACGGAAGCGCCACGGCGCCTCCAAGCTTCGATCCGCTATCGAAGATGCCCGCCACGGTGGCGCGCTCCTGGCGCGGAAACCATCGGGTTGCGATGCCCGCGTTACTCGGATACGAGCCCGCTTCGCCGACACCCAGCATCACCCTCAACGCCACAAGCGATTTGAAGCCGCTGGCGAGTCCTGTCACGGCCGTCGCGAGCGACCACCAGAACACGGCCATGCCCAGCACGATCTTCTGTCCAAAGCGGTCCGCAAGCATGCCTGCGGGCAGTTGCAGCAGCGCGTAGGACCAGAAGAACGCCGACATCACGATGCCCATTTCCATCGCACCGAGATGGAACTCGGACTGAAGATGGGGTGCCGCGGCGGATAGCACGGTCCGATCGATATAGTTGATCGCAATGGCTGACCACATCAGGCCAGCCACCACCCAGCGCACTTTGCTGCGGGGCTCCTGTTGCAACGCTTGGCTCAATCTCTGTCTCCGATTTTTTTGTAGGCGCGAGGTGGCGTTTCAGCTCACGATGCCCATGTGCCAGGGCACAAACTCGTGATCGCCCAGGCCGAGCAGTTCGCTGCGGGTGCGTTCGCCCGATGCGGCCCGCAGGATGTGCTGGAAGATGTCCTCGCCCATCTCCTCGACTGAGCGTTCGCCATCGAGGATCAACCCGCAGTTGATATCCATGTCGTCGCGCAGCCGCTCGAACATCGCCGTGTTGCTCGCGAGCTTGATCGTGGGTGCGGGCTTCGAGCCGAACATGGAACCGCGACCCGTCGTAAAGCAGATAAGGTTTGCGCCGCTGGCGATCTGTCCGGTCACCGCGACGGGGTCGTAGCCCGGCGAGTCCATGAAGACGAAGCCGGCGCGGTCGATCGGCTCGGCGTATTCGTAGACGGCTTGCAGCGGTGTTGTCCCGCCTTTCATCGCCGAACCGAGCGACTTCTCGAAGATATTGGCGAGTCCACCTTGCTGATTGCCCGGTCCTACGACGCCGTTGAACTGGCCGTTGTGGCCGCGCGTGTACTGCTCCCACCACGTAAGGCGGTCGAGCAGTTTCTGGCCGACCTCCGGCGTCACCGCGCGGCGTGTCAGCATGTATTCGACGCCGTGAATTTCGGGGGTTTCGGAAAGAATCGCCGTGCCGCCGTGGCGCACCAGAATATCCATGGCCGCGCCCAGGGCTGGGTTCGCCGTGATGCCGGAAAAGCCGTCCGAGCCGCCGCATTCCAGACCGATCTTTATATGGCTCGCCGGCACCGGACGGCGGTGAATATCGTTAGCAGCCGGCAGCATGTGCTCTATGGCAGCGATCCCTGCCGTGATCGTCGCGCGGGTGCCGCCCTCGTCCTGCATTACCAGCGTGTGGACCGCGGCACCGGCGTGCAGACCCTGCGATTCGAGCAAGGCGCCGACCTGGTTGCGCTCGCAGCCGAGCCCAACGATCAGCACACCACCAAGATTCGGATGACGCGCATAGCCGGCGAGCGTGCGGCGCAGAACGTCGAAGTGTTCGCTAGGCGAAGACATCCCGCAGCCGCTGGTCTGCGCGAACGCGACCACGCCGTCGACATTCGGATAACGTGCGAGCCGCTCGGGCGTAAACCACGCGGCGATATTTTTGATGACCGTAGAAGAGCAGTTGACCGAGGCCAGAATGCCGATGAAGTTGCGCGTCGCGACGCGTCCATCGGGTCGAACGATGCCCTTAAAGATTGCCCGGTCGGCTTCTGCAACGTACTCGACCGGACGCACATCGAGGCAGAAACCCGGATCGCGTTCGAAATCGATCAGTTCAACGTTGTGCGTGTGGACGTGATCACCCGCCTCGATGTCGCGGGCGGCCCGCCCAATGATGGTGTCGTATTTGCGGATGGCCGCGCCCTGCGGGATACGTTGCGCCGCCACTTTGTGACCCGCGGCAACCTGGGCGCGCATGCGGATGGCCGCATCGCCAATGGAAAGCTGTTGCCCGATGGACAACGCCTCGCGCGCGATCAATACATTGTCCGCGGCGTTAAGCCGGATTAGCGGCTCGTTCACCATCGTCTCGCCAGCCTGCGACATACGTGTCTCCTATCTCTGCAAGTCTTGTGGCGCCGGCCCTGCCCACGCCAACCGCTTATCCTCGTACAAATGTTACCGGTTTATGTAACCGGTAACATAGAGCGCATGGTAGTATGCTTTTGAGACAATTACCAGCAACTTTTTTCGGGCCTGAGTGATCAACGACGTGAGCAAAACGCCTACTTCCCTGCTTGCCCCTGTCGAACGAAGCGCCTCGCGGCGAGCCCGCAAGAACTCTGGCCGCGTGACGCTCAGCGATCTCGCGGCGCTCGTCGGCGTGACCAAGGTGACCGTCTCACGCGCACTGAATACGCCGGAACTGGTCTCTGTCGATACGCTGGAACGCATCCGCGAGGCGGTCCGGCAAACCGGCTACACCCCTGATCTCATCGCAGGATCGCTGGCATCGACACGCAGCGATCTCATCGTCGCCCTGATCCCCGCGATGGGCGGCAGCGTGTTTCAGGAAACCGTCGAGGCCCTCACAAGCGAGCTTGCCGCGTCGGGCTATCAGCTGCTGATCGGGCAAAGCGGCTATGACGAATCGCGCGAGGACGCCCTGCTCGATGCGGTGATTGGCCGCCGGCCGGCCGGCATCGTATTGACCGGCGTGGTTCACTCGCAGAGTGCGCGGCAAAAACTGCATGCGAGCGGCATCCCGGTTGTAGAGACCTGGGATCTGACGAGCGAGCCGATCGACATGCTGGTCGGCTTCTCGCATGAGCAGGTTGGCAAAGCCGCGGCGAAATTCCTGAAGAAGCGCGGCGCGCGGCGCCCCGCCGTTTTCACACCCAGCGACCGGCGCGCGCAGGCTCGCACCAAAGCGTTCCTCGAAGCATTCGGTAGTACCAAGGCGAGCGCTGCTATTCCCGTGGTGACGATCGAGTCGCCAGCAAATCTGGGGGACGGGCGGCGAGCGTTGAAGGACTTGCTTGAGAAGGATGCCGATATCGACGCTGTTTTCTGCGGCGCGGATAGTCTTGCGCTGGGCGTATTGATGGAAGCCGAGAGCCAGGGTATTGCGGTGCCTGGACGGTTGCGCGTGATTGGCTACGGTGACCAGAATTTTGCCAGGGACACCACGCCGCCGTTGTCGACCATGAGAATCGACGGCACGAGAATCGGTTCGCTTGCGGCGACCATGCTCGTCAATAGGATTGAAAACGGGCCGGACACCGAGCAGATGGTCGACGTCGGGTTTAGTCTGATCGAGCGGGAAAGCACCTGACGTCGCGGGCGCCAGATCGGCACCGCCCTGTTTCAATCCTTATTCATCGCTTCAGTTCGCAATTCAGGAGTATTGGCCGATGTCGACTTCGCCATCCGGTTCCGTGCGCCACGGCAGTTCTACGTTGGTCACGTCGCTGGTCGCCGCCGCGTTCTTCATGGAAAACCTCGACGGCTCGATTATCGCCACGGCATTGCCGCAGATGGCACAGTCGTTTCATATCAGGCCAGTAGAACTCAGTATCGGCATCACGTCTTACCTGCTGACCCTTGCCGTTTTTATCCCGATCAGCGGATGGATTGCCGATCGCGTCGGCGTTCGCAACGTTTTCACGGCGGCCCTCGCGATCTTCACTGGCGCATCGATACTCTGCGCCCTGACCGGCAATCTCGTCGAATTCACTGGCGCGCGCATCTTGCAGGGCATAGGCGGCGCAATGATGGTGCCCGTCGGACGCCTCGCTGTGCTGCGCGTTACGCCCAAGGAACAGCTGGTGCGCGCGATCTCGGTGATCACATGGCCGGGGCTAGTCGCGCCGGTTCTCGGGCCGCCACTCGGTGGGTTCATCACGACATACTTCACGTGGCGCTGGATTTTCTACCTGAACCTGCCGCTGGGCTTGATAGGGATAGTACTAGCCTGGCGCTTCCTCAGCGCGGAACGCGACACGCATTCCCGTCCTTTCGACGTACTGGGCTTTGTGCTGACCGGCCTCGCGGGCACCTCGGTCATGTACGCGATGGAGGCAATCGGCCGCGCCGACACGTCATGGCACTCGTCGCTAGTGTTTCTGGTGGTCGGCTTCGCGGCCTGCGCGATAGCGTGGTTCCATCTTCGCCGCACCGCGCATCCCATGATCGATTTGTCCGCGTTCCGGATCAAGACGTTCGTGGTTGCGATCTCTGGCGGTTCGCTATTCCGGATCTCGATCGGCGCAGTGCCGTTTCTGCTGCCCTTGATGTTTCAGGTCGGCTTTGGCATGAACCCGTTTCAGTCAGGCTTGCTGACGCTCGCTGTGTTTGCAGGCAATCTGTCGACGAAACTCGTTACGACGCAAATCCTGCAGCGTTTCGGCTTCCGGACCGTGCTCGTCTACAACGGCGCGTTTGCCGCAGTCACGCTTGCGAGCATGAGCCTGTTAAGGCCGACCACAGGGTATGGATGGATTCTGGGCGCACTGTTCATCAGCGGCGTCGCACGTTCGTTGCAATTCACCGCCATCAATACGCTCGGTTTCGCTGACGTTCCAAAACCGCAGATGAGCGGCGCCTCGACCTTATCGAGCACGATGAGTCAGATGACGATGGGGATGGGCGTCGCGGCCGGCGCAATCGCGCTGCGGATCGCCTCATGGTGGCACGGGCACGACGCTCAAACATTAGTGCCGGCTGATTTCAGCATCGCCTTTCTGATGGTGGCAACGTTGAGCGTGATTGCGATATTCGATGTGTTTACGCTGGCCCCCGATGCTGGCGAACATGTCAGTGGGCATCGGCAGACCGTCGGCAAATCGTGACAGCTAAGCGGCTTTCGCCGCAGTCCGCAGCTCGCCTAACAGCGCTTTTCCTGACCATGCAGGGCGTGCGTCGGCTCGCTCGGCTTCGTGCACGAGTTGGCAGAGTCGTTCGTTCACCGGCGCCGTTTGCCCCAGACGTTGCGCGAGGCGTACGACTTCGCCGTTGATCCAGTCGATTTCCGTAGCGCGCCCTGCCGCCAGGTCATCGGACATGGACGAACGCGCAAGTGGATCGATCGTCAGCATCGCGCGACCCACGCGTTCAAATAACGCATCAGGTAAGCGAAGAACACTCGGTATCCATGTGGCCGGGAGCGGCGTTACTTTGACTGGCCGTATGTCGGCCCGCTTCAGAAGCGCGAGCGCCTCTTCCTGCGCCATAGCAAGGCAGACCCGGTACGCGCGTTGCGAAAGCTCTTCCTTGAGCGGCCGGTTCGCGAGCGCGTTGATTGCATTGTTGAGGTTGAGCAACAGCTTGGCCCACTGCACGGGCAGCATATCGGCGTGCTGGATCAGCGGCAGCCCTGCCTTCCTGAACGCGTCGACGAACGGCTGCATGGCTGGCGTATGCCGGATCTCCAGTTCACCGCCCGAGCCCTGATGAAACGCGCCAGGGCCACGTTCGACGACATTGAATGGCACCATTCCTTCCAGCACCGTTTGCTGTGGCAGCGCGGCACGCAATACGTCCGCGTTGCCAACGCCGTTCTGGAAGCTCACGACGACCGTGCCGGGGCGAAGCACATTGGCCAGCTCTGCCGCGGCCGTAGGCGTCGCAGCAGACTTGACGGTTACGAGCACGAGGTCAGCGGCGGCGGCGCTCGCCGCGTCCGTTGATACGTCGATCCGCTCCGGTGGCGCATGCCAGCGGCTATCGTCGTGCCGCGACAGCGTGATGCCTCGATCGCGCAACTGGTCGGCCACGCGCGCACGTCCGATGAAGGTGACGTCGCTGCCCGCGGCAAGAAGCCGTCCGCCGACATAGCAGCCAATCGAGCCGGCGCCGTAGATAAAGATCTTTGCCATGCTGGTTCTCACTGTTAGTCAGCGTATCCGGGGCTACGGCGGTCAAGCCGGCGCAGCAGGCCTGGCCACGCCAACGCTCCTGGTGTGCCGCTGGTTACCGCACGGATCTGTTCCTTGATGCCGTCGAGGATCGGCTGCGGAATCTGAGTCAGCTTTGCGCCACCCGACTGGGCACGTACCTGAATCATGCAGGATGCCTCAAAGAAATACATGGCGACGAAGGCGTCCGCAGGCGAAGCGCCGACCGTCAGCAGGCCGTGGTTGCGCAGCATCAGATACGTATTGCTTCCGAGGTCCCGAACGAGACGCGGTTTCTCGGCTTCGTTAAGTGCGATGCCCTCGTAGTCGTGATAGCCGAGCGATGCCAGCACCCCGAGCGATTGCTGGGAGAGCGGCAGCAAACCCGCTTCCTGCGCCGACACCGCAACGCCGTTGACCGAGTGTGTGTGCATCACGCAAAGCGCGTCTTCGCGGGCCGCGTGCACAGCGCTATGAATCGTAAAGCCAGCCGGGTTGACGTCATACGGCGATTCGATAACCTTGCGGCCGTTGAGGTCCACCTTGACCAGCGACGACGCGGTGATTTCGTCGAACATCAGGCCGTACGGGTTAATCAGGAAATGGTGTTCGGGGCCGGGCACGCGCGCCGAGATGTGCGTAAATACCAGGTCGTCCCACCCGAACAGCGCAACGAGGCGGTACGCCGCCGCGAGATTAACTCGCGCTTCCCATTCGGCAGGTGAAACGTCGTTCTTCAGACTGAGATCAGATGAGGCCACGTCGACACTCCTTATTCGATGATGCAAGCAAGGGATAACCCGGGACAACGGCGAGTCCCCATGATGTTCGCGAACCGGCCTAAAATCTGTCGGGTACACGACAGGTCGACGCGCCAATGGAATCCAGCCAGAACCGCTATCGGATGCAACTCGAAACGACGCCGTGGTTCCGCGGCCTGTCCGTCGAGTTGCGGGACTATCTGGTCAGCCATGCCAGCCTGGTCACGCTGGAAAGGGGCGAAGTCCTGTACCGGCGTGGCGAGCAGTCTTCCGGTCTGTATGCCGTGCTGGGGGGCGCACTTGCCATCGGCACAGTCGGGGTGGATGGGAAGGAGGCGTTGCTCGCAGTGCTTGGGCCGACTGCTTGGGTGGGGGAAATCTCGCTGTTCGACGGGCTGCCGCGGCCCAACAATGCCACCGCCGTCAGCAGGACGCTCCTGCTGCACGTGCCCGAGGCCGCGCTGAAAGATCTGCTCGACACTACGCCCCGCTATTGGCGCGATTTTGCGTTGTTGATGGCGCAAAGACTCCGGCTTTCGTTCGACAACGCTGAAGCGATGACCTTGTTACCCGCGGCGCAGCGCGTGGCGAACCGCTTGCTGTCGATCGCGGGCGGGTATGGCGGTCTCAACGCGGCTCAGAGCAGGATAAGGCTCTCGCAGGACAGTCTCGCTTCGATGGTGTCGCTGTCGCGACAGACCACGAATCAGTTGCTCAAGAACCTTGAGAGTCAACGGATAGTGAGTTTGAAGTCCGGGGAGATCACCATTCTGGATTTCGACCGGTTGCGTGCGGCTAGTCTTGGGGATCTCGACACGTGAGGAGTGTCGGTTTCGTTCGGCTACGCGCTACACGCATTCGAAAAAACCTTCAAGCCGAATATGCCCGCAAAAATCTGTTTCGCGTGGCTTATAGTTTGGTTATGCTGGTCTCAATCGACACGACTACGTGGAGCCGACATGGAAGTGAGCACAGAAACGCTTGTTGACATGCTGCGGGAGGTGGAGGCTGACGACCCCATCGATTACGCGGACCTCCCGTTTGGTGAGCAAGAGCTCAGACGTCTCGTGATGAGTTCGCTGGTCGAGCGTCATCATCTGGTCGAAGCAGGCATGTCGGTCTCCGACGTTCACGCGCTGTATCTGCTGAGCACGGCCAAGCTGGTCCTGGAAAACACGGTGCTCCACGCGAGACTGCTGATGCTCCAGGGCCAACAGGTCGATGTGCAGTCACTGCTAGCGCCCTTTACCCTGAAAGGGAAGCCGTAACTTACGCGGCGCCAGTCGATCGAATTCAGCACGTCGCCAAGGCTCGTTCAGGTAAGACCTCCGCATCATCAACGTCGCGCACCGCGAGCCGCTGCGCGCGCAGCAAGAATTCCGCCCAGCGCGCCACCAAGATGGCTTTGCCACGACACGCCGGGATAAATCGGCATGAGACCGAAGAGCATGGTCAACCCATAGCTGCCCGCCACAAACAGCGCCACCAACATCGCGAGAATCTGTCGCGTGTAGTAAGCCCGTGCAACCAGGTAACCAGCGTAACCAAACACCAGACCACTGGCGCCGATGTGCACCGTGTAGGGCGCACCGAGCAGCCAGGCGCACAGGCCTGCGCCAAGCATCGCGCCGATTGTCGCCTGCCAGAAGTTCGCGATGCGCGGCCACATGCATAACCAGCCCAGGATGATCAGTCCACCCGTGTTCGACACGATATGCATCACGCTTGCATGCAACCACGGGGCGAACAGGATGCCCTGCAACCCGCTGAGCGTACGCGGCACCACTCCGTGTCGATTCAATTGCAGGAACGGCAAGGCGGCGGATAGAAAAAACACTATCCACATAGAGCCGACAAAGGCGGCCAGAAGGACAATGCGCGCCCTGAGTTGCACAAACAGCGAGTCAGTGGTGGAGGTCGGGCGTGCGAGCCGTATCGAGGGTTGCGGCATGACGAGTCACTTTACCAATGCGCCATCGGCGGCCCTGCAATGGGCGATGTGAAGTAAGGAATTGAGGTGCCCTTCAGGCTGTCCAGGCAGGCTGTTTTCAAGTCCGTTTCATTCCTGTCGACAGTGAACCTAGAGGAGAGACCATCGGGAATCCCAGGGTGGTCGCGTCGCGAGCCTGCCCCTTTTGACATGCATAGTAGCGGAATCCGATTTGCCCGGTAAAGTTAATGCCGGACAGGTGACCGTCACAGCAGGACGCAGCGGTGAGGTACAGATGGACGAGATTTCCGCACCGCGGCACAGCGTTTGCTACGCACTGACACCGACGCCGTGCAGCAACAGCGCGGAAATCAATCCAACCGCATCGAGTGCCCGGAGGCTCAAATGGATTTCCCCGTTACCGAAGAGCAAATCAGAACGCTCGCCTTTTACCTGTGGGAGAAAGACGGCAGTCCAGAAGGCAAGTCCGACGAGTACTGGTTAAAGGCGCAGAGGCAGCTGGCCGGCGAGGACAAGATACAGGACGAGCCACCTTCCGTAACGCCAAACGACGTCTGAAATGCGGACGCTTTGTCTTCCGGTTAGCGCAGGTCAACTTTGATGCAAGCGCAGAGGCGCCAATCAATAAGCGGCGAAGTCCAGAGTATCATCAACCCATCACGCATTCGGAGGGGCTGAATTGCCGATACCCGCAAGCAACATCAAACTCGCGGTTCTGATTCCCTGCATGCTGTTTAGCGCAAGCTCGTGGGCCACCGACATCCAGTGCGAGAGCACGCGGCAGCCTGCCCAGCGGATTATTTGCGACCACGCCATACTGAATCATGAGTACGATGACGTCTATGAGCAGCAGCAAAGACTTCTGCAGGAGGGAAAGCTAACGCCAAGCGATGTTGCCGCCTGGAAACAGAAGCGAGACGCCTGCACGGACGTGCACTGCATTGATGGCGTTTTCGCTGAAGCGAGCAACACCGTTGACAAGAGTCCCGCGAATATCGTCGCGGCGCCTGTCATGACCGCATCAGAAGCGCTTGGGCCTGCCTCAGCTGCGTTGCCCGCCTCTCAGGTCGCTTCTGCGGTAAGTCAGCAAGCGTCGAGTGTCCCCGTCTCGCGCCAGGGAAGCGCTTATGGGGTTGCGCTGCCGCAGTCGGTTCCAGCGGCTGCGTCCGCCCCGGCCGCGGTCAGCGCGGCATCGGCGAACATAGGTACGGCAAGCGGGACTTCGTCGAGTCCGTTCTTCATCGTTCTCGGCCTTCTGTTCGTTATTGTCGTATTAGGCGTTGGCGCGATGGTGATGTATCGAAGGAAGCGCGAGAGATAACTGAGGACGAAGCGGCTAGCTAAACTTGCTGTATCGCACTGGTTACGAGGTTTACGACATGGCGGATCATCCGGAAATCAAAGCGCTCCTGTTCGATGTGTTCGGGACGGTTGTCGATTGGCGCAACGGTGTCGCCCGCGACGTAGGCCCGTTCCTCAGCCGACATGCCTTGGCGATTGATCCTTTTGAATTTGCAGACGCGTGGCGCCGTGAGTACACGCCAGCAATGGAAGAGGTACGAAGCGGACGGCGGGCGTTTGTCAGGCTCGATGTATTGCACAAGGAAAACCTGGCCAAGGTGATGGCTGCCTATGGCATCGATTCAGGCTCAATTCCTAACGATGAACTCGACGACCTGAACCACGCCTGGCATCGGCTCGACCCATGGCCCGATTCCGTTGAAGGACTGCTAAGACTCAAGCGCCGCTTCATGATTGCCCCGCTCTCGAATGGCAACGTCCGGCTGATGGTGGATATGGCCAAACGGGCCGCCCTTCCCTGGGACGCGATCCTCGGCGCCGAGGTCGTTCGGGCATACAAGCCATCGCCACAGGTCTATACCGATACCGCCGAAATCCTTGGTCTGAAACCCGCCGAGGTTTGCATGGTTGCGGCCCACAACGGCGACCTGGCAGCGGCGAGGCAGTGCGGGCTGAAAACGGCATTCGTCATACGACCGACCGAACACGGTCCCGCTCAACAGAGCGACCTGCATCCCGAGCAGGCGTGGGACTTTGTAGCGTCGAATATGAACGATCTGGCTACGAAGCTGGGGTGCCCTACGTAGCGTCAAACGACCAGGAGGTCGCTGTGGATGAGCCAGACCTGAGTACCCTCTACCGGAACTACCTGGATTGCCTGAATAGACGGGATTGGTCGTCGCTCGGCCAGTTCGTCGACGACGACGTCATCCACAACGGCCGACCGTTTGGCTTGTCGGGTTACCGCAACATGTTGGAGCAAGACGTTCGCGACATACCGGACTTGCGCTTCGATATCGAACTGCTGGTGAACGAGCCCCCGGTTGTCGCGAGCCGCCTGCGCTTCAACTGCTCACCCAAGGGCACTTTCCTCGGATTGCACATCGACGGCAAGCGGATCGATTTCACGGAAAACGTGTTCTACGCGTTCCGCGACGGGAAGATCGTGCAGGTATGGTCGGTGATCGACAAAAGCGCGATCGAAGCGCAAATATAATCTGCTCCACATTGCGCCGGGCAATGTGGAGCGCCGTTAAAACCGATACCCGATAGAAACAAACGAAATGATCGGATCGAGCTTGAGCTTCGTGGTACTCGTCACAGTTCCGGCCTCGGCCGTGTGAGTCGTCAAGGTAGCTCGCGTCGACAGCCACATATACGACAACGACACATCGACCGACCAGTGTTTGTCGATGTTATAGGCAAACCCTGCGTTGATGACCGGCGCAAACGAGCTGCTCAGCTTCGCTGTCGTGGTTCCCTCCAGCGCAGTTCCATAGGTCCCCGAGTACAGAAAGCTGCCACTCGATACCGCCTGGCTCAATTTCACCCCGCTATACCAGACGTACGAGCCACCTGCGCCGACGTATGGCCGGAAGTGACTCTGCGCATCGTTGAAGTAGTACTTCAGGAGCAGCGTCGGACTCCATTCGTAGGCGGAGCCGAGCTGCCCAAGCTCCGCAAGCGACCCGGTGCCGCTCAAATGGAACTTTGGTGGTATGCCGAATACTGCGGTCGTGGCGATGTGATCGGTAAAGAAATAGGTGCCCGTAATACCGAATGTATCGGAGTCGTCAACCGACGCGCCCGTACCGCTCTCCGTGACGCTCGTACCGAGCGCATTGACCGTAAGCGGTTTGCTCGAGTCCTGCGGCGAGAGATGGAACCATCCAAGGTTAGCGACAAAATCGCCAGCGCTTTGCGCATGCGCACCCGTACTCGCCAACAATGCAGCCGCCAGCGCGATCACGCGAATCTTCCTCATCTTGTCTCCTCCGTTTAGATCAGTTTTTTGACAAATCAGAGGCGATTCTATGCGTACGATCGTTCGATTCGCTATCCTATCTTTCGAATGTTGTCTCTGAAATTTGGTAAGGATTTTGATGCTGGCGAATTAGTTTGGCATGCTTCGAATATGCATAGTCTCGTTCAACAAGAGGGATTGGCCAAAGCCAAAAGCCCGCTGGTTAGGGCGGGCTTCCGGTTGCCTTTTGTGGAAGAAAACACTTTTGCGCCGCCGCGTCACCTGGAACACGACAACGCAATGTCATTTAACCGCAGTAGAAACTCGGTATGCAAGGGCTACTACGAAGATGTTGGCGTCGACTCCCTTCTCTATCCTTACCTGCATCTCAAGGCTCGTCCTAAGCTTTCGACACCTCAAACAGCCTCGCCGCCGAAGCGAGATAAAGCGGCGATGGCTGACGACGGTCTTCGCAAAGACATGTGTACGTCATCTTGATCACATGATCATCGTCCGCGGCGACCGCCATCTGGCACAACTCGTTCCAGTCAATGGCGACATCCGGAATGCTCGCTTCCACGTTAGCCGGTCTGCCGATCATTGCGTAGGCCGCGCTTAGCGCCACCCACAAGCCGGGCAGCAATTCCTCGACGAGGCTATCGTGAAGCTCGGCAAAGACGATTCGCGCGGCGCGCGTGGCTGTGACCGTATGCAGCAATGTGAAGTCGGGTTTGCGCCAATAAGCAGCAATCGTCGCGCGCGCCAGATCGTCTAGCAACGCCACATTGGCTGGAGGTGCAAGTACCGCCGTCCCAAACCGCACGTCGCTTGCAACGGCGCGCAAGCGCGCCGTGATCGAGCTGCCTGGGAACACCACACCGCTCAACGCTTGGGCGGCGTGATCGAACCCAGCATCGACGCTCTCTGCCTTGGGATTTTTCTCCAGGCTAATTTCAATAGGCAGATGCGACGAAATCAACGATGCCAGCCCCGCTGCAATCTCGCCAGCATGCCCAACCTCTATGCCGTAGGCCAGCCTGATAAGCGAATGAAACGCCTGTGTAGCGGGCGCGAAAGGAACCGCCTGCAGCGCTGTCGTGATTACCGGTACAGGACCGGCGTCTACGATCCAGTCCAGGAAGCAAAGTCGTAAAGCACCGAATGCCTCACGTTCGCCCACATGTCGCTTCCAATCGTTACGGGAAATGGTCGCGTCAACAGGCGGTGCACTCAAGGCATACTCGCGCTCCCACATATCGAAGAACGCTTGCAGTCGAGCTGGCGAAGCCCCCATTTCCGCCAATGCCACAAGCGCCATTGGACAGTGATTGGTTGTGCCTCTTGCAGCAAGGTCGAAACGCGCGTTCGCATCCAGAAGCTCACTCAACTTGAGCCGAACAGAGTCGCTGCGCATGGGGCCGTCTCTCAGTCAAAGGAAGATGTCTCATTGTGAAAGTTCAAGTAAACTTGAAGTCAAGCGCAAATACCTGGGAGTGTCATGAACGAGACGATAATCACCATCGGTGAACTTGCGAAACGCTCAGGTGTGGCGACAAGTGCGATCCGCTTCTATGAGGAACAGGGGCTCATCAGCAGCACCCGAACCGGAGGCGGTCAACGGCAGTATCGAAGGGAAACGCTGCGCCGGATTGGGTTCATCCGCGCCGCGCAGGCCGTCGGATTGAACCTGGCAGAGATTCGATCAGCGCTCGGCACGTTGCCCGGGCAGCGCACTCCGACCAGGCAGGATTGGGAGCGCCTCTCCCGGGCGTGGCAGCCTTTGCTTCAGGAACGCATAGACGGGCTTATCGCTTTGCGCGATCAGCTTGCGTCGTGTGTGGGCTGCGGGTGCCTGTCGTTGAAATCTTGCTCGCTCTACAATCCAGACGACATCGCCCGGCGGCGCGGCAGCGGTGCCCGATATCTTCTGGGCGACACTTCGCGTGCGGTGTTGGCCGAGGCTAAGGGCCAATCTTGAGTGCGCACTTTTCGTCCGTGCAGGCAGGACGGATTTTCAGGCCGAGCCGCCTGGAAATGGTCATCCGGTTTCGGGCAAATGCAGCGTTGTAGGCTTGGAGGTCAGCGCCATTGGGCCACCTACTGCGACAACGTCCCCTTCAATCCCCAGCCGGCATCGCGGGACAGACCACTTGCGGATTAGCAAACTCCACGCGATTCCGCCCGCCTCGCTTCGCTTTATACAAGGCAGAATCTGCCAGCCCGTATGCCGTATCGAAGTCGGTCCGAGCCGGATTGGCACTGACGCCAAAACTCGCGGTAATGCGACGATTCACAGGCGCAGGGAAAACGTGACTACCAATCGCCCCGCGCATTTTCTCCGCCAACTGCAGCGCGTCGCTGAGGTTATACCCTGGCAACACCACGGTAAACTCCTCACCTCCGACGCGACCGATAGCACCCTGGTCACCAACAATGCGCCGCAAGCAATCGACAATGCCGAGTATCACCGCATCCCCCACAGGATGTCCGTAATCGTCATTTACTCTTTTAAAGTCGTCGATATCGAGCAGGATCATCACGGCCCGATCGATGCGCAGCGCTTTGATCGTCCGTTCGATCACGGCACTACGGTTCAATACATTGGTCAGCGCATCGTGCGTTGCACGATATTGCAACTGTTGAGTCAATGCATGCATTTCACGCTCGGCGCGGTCGCTGCGACCAATCAGGCGGCGCGTCTCGCGCATCAGGCGTTCGAAATTTCCAATCAGCTCAGCCAGCGCCACACGGCATTGCTCCGCGTCGGCATCGGCGTTCGCATGGATCGCGCGCGCCTTCTCCAGCGCCTCGCTCTCGGTCTTAAACAGGTCCGGAGCGTCGTTCGCAGCAGCGTCCGAAGAGGAAGTTGAACCCACCGTGGCCGTCCTTACGTCGCAACCGGGCAATCGGTGAAGTCGATTGCCGTGAAATCGGCTTGCAATTCCTCGCCAAACTCGAGAATGGTTTCGTCCTCGGCGTCCCGGTACCATCTCACCAGCACGCGGTTTCCAGATGAAGCGGCCTGATCCAACGCATCGAAGACGCTGAACAGCATCTTCGTACTCGAACTGTTGAAGTAAGTCAGCGTGACCTCCACCGTGATAGCAGCATCGCTGCAGCCTGCAAGGTACGCGCGAAGCCGCTCGATCACCGGAGCATAGAACGCGGCCGCGTTCTCGGGGTAAGACTCTCCCCTGAACGTCAGAACGTTCTGGTCAAATTGAAAATCGATTTCCGGCGACGTACTCGTGGCCGCGATATGAAGGTTGTCCATGGTGCCGACTCGTCCCTTGGTCAGATGATGGTCTTAAGGCAAAACAGCGTGGTCTCAGGGGTATCGACACGCGGATAAAAGGCAAATTCCAGCGGAGCGCTCGCATCGCGAGCCATTGTCAAGAACCCGAGCCCTGCGCCCTTGCTTTCTTCTGGCGTATCGGAGCGCAGCGATACTTTGTACGCCTGCTTGATTTCTTCAAGCGACATGTTGCACAACGGCTCAAGCCGCTCGCGCAGATGGCCCACAGCCGACGTCGCAACAGGATTCACGCATAACATGAGATGGCGCTCGCCGTCGGTCGTGATGCACACCGCGCCCTCACGGATGGCGCCCCCGCTCCCACCGCCCTCGGCGAGCGAGTCGGACGAATAGTGGATGATGTTCTGCGAGAGTTCGATAAACGACGAAAACAATTTGCGCCGGGTTGGCGCGTTGATACCTGCCACTTCCAGTTGCAGTTTCACGACCTCACTCATCGCCGCGACTATGCTATGGGAGAAGTAGCCCTTGTGATAAAAAAGCAGGTTGCGCCTCTGAGCAAGTTCGAAAAACGCCGCATCCTGGTCTAAGAGTTCAAACATATTCATGGACTACCCTAAGCGCGTGTAAAAAATAGCGTTACGTCGTCGCGACGCGATTGTGCGCCCTGCCAGTCGGCGAGCGCGCGCTGCAAACCTTCACATATGTTGGACAGTAGTCGCGCACGATTCTCGACAATGAACTCGAGAGCACGGCGCCTCCCAAAGGCAATTTTTCGGGGACCACCAATCTGATCGATCAACCCGTCTGTCGAAACGAACAGGAGACTGCCCTGCGGAAGCGCGACCGCGTTCAGCGCCCACGCATAGTCCGCCAGACTGTCGACGTACCCTACGCCCATGCGTTCGCCCGGAACGCTTTCGAAGTTATCGGCATCCGGCCGCAAAACATGAAGCGCGATGCGTGCACCAGAAAAATAGAGCCGTTGCTGGGCGGCGTCGAACCAGAAGAAAGCAGCATCGAGGCCGTCGTTCGACTGCGGCGACTCGCCTGCCCCATTTACCTGGCCGAGCAACCCCTTGACGTTGCGATTGACGGCCGCGAGAAGAGCGGCCGGGTCACGCGGTCCGATTCGTTCAAGCGCTTGCGAGAGTGAGGCCGAAGCAAGCAGCGTCATGAAAGCACCCGGCACGCCATGTCCGGTGCAGTCAGCTACAGCGCCAAACCATCCATCGGGGAACGAAGCAAAGTGATAGAAATCGCCGCCCACCACATCACGCGGCTCCCATACCAATTCGGCATCCGGCAACATGGACGACAACGCGTCGCGCGAAGCGCGCAACATCGCTTGCTGGATCACGCTCGCATATTCAATGCTCTGCATGATTTGCCGGTTCTTTTCCGCCTGCATCTCGGCGACGGCGCCTAACAACTGAAAGCCGCTGGCAAGTCCGGCGAACCGGCCTTGTCGCGTCACGATGAATCCGTCGGAGAGCGCCTTGTTACCCACCTCGACCGTCTTGAACGTCAGCGCTTCGATGCTCATGTCCGCGTCGACGATAAGCGGATCCTTGTCCATGAACGCGATGCAGCTTTTCTTGTTGTAAAGCTCGCGGTGGAACGGCTTGCTCATTTGCGACAGGAAAATATCGCGATTGATCAGACCGATGGGGCGATCTCCCTCCAGAACGGCCAAACTGACCATATCACCCCGTGAATAGAAAATCTCCATTGCCAGGGAGTTCGAATCGGCCGCATCGATTGCAGGGACTTCCTGACACAGGTCGCCGGCGCAATGCGGGTTTCCGGGCACGCCGGGACGACGAAACTGCGCAAGCGCGGGGTGCATTTCACGACTACCGGTTGAACGGGAAATCAAGCACGCTAAAGAGTCTTTATGACAGTTTCGTTACGCCAGACCATTAAACGAACCTGCAAAAAACCCCGGAAAAACGCGAGCAAGCCGGAAGGCCTGTGGCAAACGTTTTCCTTGGGCTTTGAGTGTCATTTGCTACACTTCATCGACGAAACGACCCCTGCGCCACAATTGCCACACGCGTAGGCTATACATCGCAGGATGTGAAGTTGCGCGGAGGTGTCACCATGGTTGAGTCTTCCGATTTCCGGAGCAAAAAGCTGGTGCTCAATCATGGAGGCGGCCGCATGCCCGCACTCGGATTTGGCACGCTGATTCCGGATCCCGCTGTCACTATCAGCGCTACCCGAGACGCGCTGGAATCGGGCTATCGACACCTCGATTGTGCCGAGCGATATCGCAACGAGCGCGAGGTGGGCGAAGCGCTGCGGACAGTGCTTGCCACCGGAGGAATCGCGCGCGAAGACATCTTCGTGACCACAAAATTGTGGAACTCCAATCATCGGCCCGAGCGTGTCGAACCGGCTTTCAACGCAAGCCTTGAAAGGCTCGACCTCGATTATCTTGATCTCTATCTGATCCACACTCCGTTTGCGTTTCAACCGGGAGATGAGCAGGATCCGCGCGATGCAAACGGTGATGTCATCTACGATAAAGGCGTGACCTTGCTGGACACGTGGGGAGCGATGGAAAAGCTCGTCGACCAGGGAAGATGCGGGGCTATCGGACTGTCCGACATCGGTTTGGACGAATTGCGGCCTCTCTATGAGTCCGCACGAATCAAGCCAGCGGCGGTGCAGGTGGAAGCACATCCGTATCTTCCAGAAACCGAACTTCTGGAATTCTGCAAAGAGAACGGGATCGTGTTTTTGGCCTTTGCGCCACTGGGCCACGGAATCAGGCCGGGGCCGCTCGAGGATCCGGTCATTTCGCAGATTGCCGCGAGAACTGGCAAGACACCAGCCCAGGTACTGCTTGCCTGGGCGATCCAGCGTGGCGGAGCCCTGCTCACCACCCCGAAAACTGCAGCCCGCGCGCAAGAGAATTTGGACGTTTCCGCACTTCCAGAGGATGCATTCGACGAGATTAACCGGATTGAGACCCGGCAGAGGTTCAACGAAGTCGTCAAGACCGGTAGCCCCGGTTTCATTCCGCGACGCACCCAATAAGCGAAGGCGACCTGCGGGTCGCGGAATGAGCAGGCGTCGGACATTATCAATGGAACACATCCAACCGCGGGTGCACGCGCACCCCTATCTGCACTCGCGCCCCCAATGGCGCGCATCGTACCTTCCGGCGCCGGTCGACCTCGACCGCTGCCCGCTAACAACGGTATTGAACGCAGGCGAGGCGACCTATGCTCAATAACGACTTGCTGACGAAGCTGTCCGCTGAACTTCAGACTACTTACGGTTGCCATACTGCGATTCTTTACGGGTCGCGCGCACGCGATGACTGGGACGCAGCGAGCGACATCGACGTGATAGCGTTTCGTGACGCGGGAGGTCATGAGCGTGTCGCATCGCAATGGAATGGGCTATTCCTGGATTTGTTCGTGCACGCCACGAACGACGAAGCCGATCCCAGTTGGATCCGCATTCATGCGTTTCCAGGCACAACATGTTGCCCGATC
>Ga0302227_10001117_pt1 | contig 20409 bp, 14 predicted proteins | sample II_Palsa_N1_1_FD_193525 | JGI IMG/M metagenome (GOLD analysis project Ga0302227, IMG submission 193525) | Peat permafrost microbial communities from Stordalen Mire near Abisko, Sweden - II_Palsa_N1_1 | ecosystem: Environmental > Terrestrial > Soil > Palsa > Peat permafrost | place: Sweden... | reverse complement strand
TCGTCATGGCCCATGTCGATTTCGGGAAAGGTCCTACGTCGTATCACCGGTAGCAGGTAAAACCTGACGATCGTCTACCCCCCACCAGGCAGCGAGGAAAAACACGATGAGCGACCGGTTCCAGCGCATTACTCTCTTTTTATGGTTCGCCGATCAAGCAGAAGAAGCAGTGAACTTCTACATCTCGGTTTTCAACAACTCGAAGATCGTGACCACTACCCGCTACAACGAAGAGAGCGCACAGGTCTCGGGCCGAAGGGCAGGCTCCGTGATGACCATTGCCTTTCAACTTGATGGGCAGGGTTTCACTGCGCTCAATGGCGGTCCGGCCTTCAAGTTCAACGAGGCGGTGTCACTCGTTGTGCGCTGCCGGTCGCAGGAAGAAGTGGACCACTACTGGAACCGCCTGTCGGCAGGCGGCGACGAAAAAGCACAGCAGTGCGGCTGGCTGAAGGATCGCTACGGCTTGTCCTGGCAGATCGTACCTGACCAGCTGATTGCGCTGTTGACCGATGCTGATTCCGCGCAGGCGCACAAAGCAACGGAGGCCATGTTGCAGATGAAGAAAATCGACCTTGACGTGTTGCAGCGGGCTATCGCGTAAACCCAGGCACGAACGAAGTCGACTACCCCGGCGACGTATCACTCGTCGTCGGGTAGATCGAACTCCTCCGGCCAATCGAATGCCTCGGGCTCGGAATGATTGTCCGGCAATGGCCAGCGCCCGACCACTTCGTGTCGGGATTGCCCGAAGAAGCTGCGGACCAGCAAAAATTCGTGCGCGCGCCAGCGGATGGGCGGCATCGACTCCTGCACGGCATCGATGGCATTGCCACGCAACAGCGTGACATGCGGCAGGTAGTTGGAGAACCCGGCCACTTGCAAACCGAAGCGGCGCTGTGCCTCGGCAATTGCCACACGCAACTTCATCGCCTCTGCGCCTGAGGCATCGTCCGCACACAACACGAAGGGAAAATTGCCGTCCTTGGCGGCGCTGAGCCGCACCGCCGAATCCAGCGATACCTCAAAACCATGGACGCTTACCGACTCAGCCGCGGCAAACAAGGCGTTTTCCAGCGAAAGCTGCAGTCGTTCTGGCCGTCCCATGTCGATAAGCGTGAGATGAAAATCATCGGTGTCGATGGGTGTCCCGATGAGCCGGTGCGATCTGCGAAAACGCTCGCAGGCCACAGCCATTTCAAGTCGGGCCTTGTCGTCTGGCTGCAGCGCAAAAAAGAAATGAGTGCCCTCAGTAGGCTTGTGGCCGTGCAACGTGCCGTGATTGGTGCGCGACTCCAAGGCCATCTCTACCTTTGACCGATTGCATGTGACAGCCATATTTCCCCGACCCCATCGTACAGGTCGAGGGAGCTCTGTCCCAGATGCAGCCACCTCTCAGACAACAAATTCTTGCGACGGATACCCTCTTCAAGACAAAGCTACGCCACCGATGGCTCGTGATCGGCGTCGGGCGGTCAAACCAGGTCATTCGCCAGCCCTGATCCGGAAGTCAGTCCGTCGGGTCCGTACAGGCGGCGTAACGCTTGCCCTCGACCCGCACCACCTCGCCATGACCCTGCAATGCGATGCTGGCGGTGTAGTGCTCGGCCGAATCGAAATCCACACGGCCGCTGCCAATCAGCGGCGGATGTCCGGAACAACTTTCCGTCCAGGCCAAAGCCGTACTGCTGCGATGCTCGTTGCTGCGCTGACAATGCGTCTTTGGAACCGCCAGGTCCGCGAACGCAAGCCAGGGGTCTGCACCTTCGTGCACGCAGTGCCATCGAATGGACGGCCGGCCGGGTTGACCATGACTGACGACGATCGTCACCGTCTTCCACAGACCAGGCATCGCCTGGAAATCGGCGGGATCGGCGTATGCCACCGAACCGATCAGGCAGGTGACGATGAACAACAAGGGGCCTATCCTGCGGCGGACAGCCGGTGTGCGGGCGAGCTGCAGAATACGCTTGATCGAATGATTCATGAGTGGAGAACTCTCTGGCGGGCACTTGCACAGCGCGTTACATACAGGCGCACCAAAGCCCTGCCTGCATCAGCAGGCAGGACTTGGTTCGCTAGATGATTAATCTTTCGTTGCAACCGTGTTTCTAAAGTTGAACATATCCATCAGATTGCCGATCGCAGGCGAATTGACCGGTACATAGGGATTGTCCTGTTGCGCCACCGGGTTGGGCAGGTTATCGCGGCTACGCGCCGAGATCGTCTCGTCCAGACCCCAGTTCGCCTCGACGAATTTGTCGAAGGAGACGTGATCGTAGTAGGTGTGCACGACGTGACCGCCTTGCGAGAACTGCGAGATCACCAGCAACGGAATACGCGTGCCATCACCAAAGAAGTCGATCGGCTGCACATAACCGGAGTCATAATAGCCGCCACCTTCGTCGAACGTCACCATGATGACGGTGTCGTTCCACACTTTCGGATTGGCCTTGGCCATTTCGACGATCTTCTGTACGTAGCCCTCGAACAGCTCGAGCTTCGACGAGGCCGGATGGCCATCCAGAAGGCCATCAGGTTTGGCGATGGAAACGGCAGGCAAGGTGTTGTTCTGGATATCGCTGTAGAGATTATTTATATCCTGGTTGTTGCCGCGCAGCTCCGGGTTCGTCATCACCTGGGTGGAATACAGGAACGGATCGCAGATGTTGCAGAACGTGCCGGCTTCGCCATTTTCCTGGCCGTTGCCCCAGCCTTCGCCATAGTACTTCCAGCTCACACGATGGCGATTCAGCAGCAGGGCAAGGTTGTCCTGCTTGGTCGGCGGTATGGTGAACTGATCAGCACCCAGCGGTGCCGGTGTGCCGTCACCCATATAACCCGGGTTGTAGTTGTTCACCAGGTAGTACGCACCCGATTTGCAATCCGTGCCACGGAAAGTGCGGTACGGCAGTGAACGCAAATAGCTCCTGACCGGCGCTACACCCGGCTGTGACTCGTCCGCACAATTGACGTAGGAGCCGCCACCGTAACCATCCTGCACGTACCAGTTGTTGGTACCGGACTGCGCGTTCGGATTCTCGATCTGATTGGACGGCGGTATGATCGGATTGCCCTTTCCATCGGCGTAATAGATCAGGTCGCCAAAGCCCAGCATGATGTGGTTAGCACCCGTGCCGCCCATCACCGACTGGTGAAAGTTGTCGCTGAGTGCGTAGGTGCGGGCAAGCTCCGCAAGATACGAAGCGTCGCCCTTGGCGATGTTGAGGAACTGCATCGCCGTGGAGCCTTCGCCTGTGCTCTGGTCGGTGAACCCGGCCGGTAACGCGGCACCATTGTTGCCGGCACCGATGGTTGTCTCTACCCACGGAAACAGGTCGTTGCGACAGCCGCTCGGGTTCTTTCGCGTGCCGGCCTGGGCACTACAGTCGAGCTGCTGCCACATCTGGAAAAAACGATGCACCGGACTATTGGCGTAATCGTTGTAGCTGATCGAAGCATGCATATCGACCGGCGCATTCGCGAGCTGGGTCGGAAAGCGCGTATCGACCACGTCGTTCGGAAGGCCGGTACCGCCTTCGGCAAGCTGGACGTAGTTGGCTGTCGGCAAAGCAGGCTCAACTGCCTGCGCTTCCGCCGCCGAGGAGAAAAACGCCTGGGTCGGCGCGCCGCCGGTGTTCATTGAGGGCAACGATGCATACGGCGTGGTGTGCTTGGGAGCATTCGCGTAGACGCCAGTGTTCGACGCCTGCCACTGACGTGCAGCAGCAACGTTCGGGCCCGGCGTGCCGTCGGCATTGACGATGCCTTCGGACAGAAGGTTGTGCACGCTCTGCCCTGCTGGCGGCGTGTAGGTCGCAAAGACGTGATCGAAGGTGCGGTTTTCGCCAATCAGCAGAATGACGTGCTTGATCGGCGTGCGTGTATTTCCGCTGCGGTCATCGCCGATGCCGGGGCTGTGCAGTACGACTACGCCACCGGGCGGTGTATTGCGGCTTTTGGTGCCAGCTGTCGGCAGATTCTGGCGAAAGGCAGCATCCTTGTCGGGCGGAGTAGTGCTCTGCGCGCTCACGACGCCGGCAAGTCCGGCGGCAAGCACGCCAATGGCGAGTGGCCTGAACCGTGTACGGTTTAAGACTATGGACATGACTGGATCTCCTGCAGGAATCCTGTGAAGGCTGCAATCGAGTGTTCCCCCTGATTCTTGACCTGCAAGCGACTGGTCCTGCAGGCCAGCGGCAGTCTGGTCCGCACAGATGACGCAACGTTGGCAATGGGGCGACAACGCGTCAGTCCAGCATGACAATGCGGCGACAGCGCGCGATCTTGTGCGCTGGCTCACGAAGATGAGATCAGCAGGTCAGCGCGAAGCTGCTATTTGCTCCTCCCCCTGCCTGCAGGGAAGGCTGGGAGCTTTTGATCTTCGTGAAGAAGAGCGACCCCACCCCCAACCCTCCCCTGCAGGCAGGGGAGGGAGCACACTTGCATCGCCTGACGCGGACTTCTAAGCCGGCAGCAATTGATACGGGCGCATCATTTCGTTGTCTTCATGCTCGAGGTAATGGCAATGCCATACGTAGCGGCCGGGCTCGCCCTCGAAGCGCATCGCGATGCGCGTAACCATGCCCGGATCGGCGCGCACGGTGTCTTTCCAGCCCGCCTCATGCGATGGAGGTGCTTGTGCGGGTCCGGTGTATTTGACGATGCGATGAGCGTTCCACGCGAACAGGTCGAACGGGCGCCGGTCGATCACCTGGAAGCGCACCAGATGCAGGTGGATCGGATGCGAATCGCCGGTGATGTTGACGAAGCTCCATGTTTCGATGCTGTTTTGCTGTGGATTTTCGGTAATCGGATCCGACCACATCTTGCCGCCGAGCAGCATCATCATCGGATTGCCGCCGGCGTCATCCTGTTCGCCAAGGGTCAGCACGCGGTCACGCACGGCGCTGGCCGGATCGATACGCGTCACCGGCCGCAAGGTCGCGGGAAGCACCGAGGTGTCGGCGCGTCCCCGGTCGCGCACCCGAAATTCCAGGATGGCTTCCGACTGATGATGCAGCTGGACCGCCTGCCCGGCCAAGCCGCTGAAATCCACGACCACGTCCGCGCGCTCCGCCGGGTACAGCTCGATGCGTGATCGTTCCAACGGCGCGGGCAGCAGTCCCTGGTCGCTGCCGATCTGCTGGAATGGATGTCCATTCGACATGGCGAGATCGAAGAAGCTCGTATTGGCGACATTGATCAGACGCAATCGATAGCGCCGCGGCTCAACCTCGTGGAAGGGAAACAGCTTGCCATTGCACAACACCGCATTGCCGTGACACTCCGACACCCACGGCGCCGACGGATCGTCCGAGACCGGGTAGTACAGCTGCCCGTCTTTCGCGATCAAGCGGTCGCACAGGATCAATGGAAGATCGAAATCACCTGTCGGCAAACCGAGCGCCTGTTCGCCGGGATCGCGAACGATGAAGGCACCGAACAGCCCGGCATACATATTGAGGCGTGTGATGCCCATCGCATGATCGTGGTACCACAGTGTCGCCGCATCCTGCGCACCGGGATAGTGAAACAGGGCCGAGTGACCGGGAACGTACCAGTCTTCAGGCCAACCATCGCTACCGGCTGGCACGCGCGCGCCATGGACATGCGTTACCGCTCGCACGGCAGGCTTGGAGCTCTCCGCGCCGTGGATATTGTGGTCGATCGGCAGGAAGTGCCGCGTCGGCAACGCGTTGACCCACTCGATCAGCAGGGGCTCCCCACGCTTGGTCTCGAACGTAGGCCCCGGCGACAGACCGTCGTACCCCCACAGCGGCGTCGGCGGCAGATCGCGATGAAGGCGCGCGGTAAAGGCGCGCATTTCCATGCGGTAGTACGGCAGCGTCTGGCCGGGATAGGCGGGATGCGCGCGCGTCCCAACGGGCCGCGCGGTGGGCGCAATCGGCAACGGGTCGACAAAGCGCGCGAGCGAAGTGGGCTTGAGCAGCGGCACCTTGGGCACTGCCAGGGTCGGCATCGCCACCCGCTTGGGCATTGACATCGCCATCGGTGCCGTACTTGCGGACGCCAACCGCAGCGCGTCGCCGAGTGCATACGCCCCTATCAGGCTGCCGGCTCCGCACAGAAAGCGGCGACGGGAAACCGTCATGTCCGATCGTCCGGACCGGCTTCAGCCGCTGACCTGCGAATACCGTTGTGGGCTGCGTGCCGCCCGCAGCAACAAAATGCGTCTGTCATCCGCCTACCCTAGGTAGCCGAGATGACAGGCATGTTGCGGTTTATCGGGCGATGTTCCGAAAAGCGCATTCAGTCTGCCACGGCGCGACGTTCGGCCTGGCAGTCATGCGGTAAAAGTGGGCGAAAATGGGAAGTGCGTTGGAACGGGCGCCGCGTCGACGCTTACCCAAGCGCGGCTCTCAGTCAGCCTTGCGTGTCATCGCTCGGGTAACTCTTCTCCATATCGTGCAGGAGTGTCTCCAGCACGTCGAGGCGGCGCGCCTGAGCATTTCGTTGCTGGGCGAAATCGCCTTGCGCAAAATCCATACGATCCCAACCGTCACCCAGCAAGCACAATGAACCGTCGATGCGATGCAGCAGGTCGCGCTGGGTCGCTACGTCACCCACCTGAAGCGCCCTATCCAGCCCGGCCAAATCCTGCCGACCGGTATCCAGCATTCCCCGAAGAACTTCCCGCATTTTCTTCGTCGAGCCAAACACCTCCATCAGGTGTGCTAGCTGGCCACCGCCAGAATGTATCGTTGACGGCGTCGGAAGCACCTTCTGTGCGGGCTCGGCCTGTGTGGGCTCGGCGCGAAGATGGACTGCGAGTATCGCGCCTATTTCATCGATCTGGACCGGCTTGGCGATGAAGTCGTCCATGCCGGCTTCCTGGCACCGCTGGATTTGCTCGGGCAATGCGCTAGCTGACAAGGCGATGATGGGGAGATGCTTTTTGCCACCGACTTCGTCGCTGCGAATGCGCTTGGTCAATGCATAGCCATCCATTACGGGCATATGGCAGTCCGTGATCAACAGGTCGTAGTGGGCATTGGCCAACGCAGCCAGCGCCTGCTCGCCGTTCTCAACCAGCGTATGTGCGTAACCGAGACGTACCAGTTGCCGAGAAATGACGGCGCGATTGATAGGGTGGTCCTCGGCAACCAGGATGCGCGCGTCATGACGCGCTGATCCGACAGAAAGATTCTCGATGGATTCGGGCAGCGGCAAACCCAGCGCTGCATGACACGCATCCATCGCGTAACGCCACAGCAAGGGGTTACAGCATAGAACGACACTGCCGTCTTCAACGGAGAACCCGAGGGGATCGGCGGAGTCCACCAGGCGTATGCATCGAGCGCCATGTGGCAGCAGCCCCTCCTTCACTATATCGGTGTCGACCACGAACAAGTCGAAATCACTTGCATCGAAATCAGGTAAATCGCCAGCGTCCGCTTCGACCAGATTCAGACCCAACGCTGAAAGCGTGTTGGAGAGTTCACGTTCAAGCATCGCATTATGCGTGCACAAGAGCGCGGTTTTTCCGGCGATGATGGTAGGCGGTTGTGATGCGCGAGCTACGGGCAGCGTAAATTCAAAGATCGCCTGCGTGCCCAGGCCAGGCGAGCTGAGCAGGCGAATTTCGCCTCCCATCAACGTCGCCAGGCGTTGACAGATGGTCAGGCCCAGTCCGGTACCACCGAAGCGTCGCGTAGTGGACGTCTCGGCCTGGGTGAATGGCTGAAACAAGCGACCGAGCTGTTCGGGAGATATCCCGATACCCGTATCGTTGACCGAAATGCGTAGCCGCTGGCCGCCGTCATCTTCGCCCAGCAACTCCATGCATAGCTCGACGTGTCCTCGCTCGGTGAACTTGAGTGCGTTGCTGAGCAGGTTGATGATCACCTGTCGGATACGCACAGCGTCGCCGATATATTCGCCCGCCAGTCGCCAGTCCAGAGGCGAATAGATGCGCACACCCTTTTCGTGCGACCGCGCAGCGAACAGCCCGACCACGCCGTCGGCCAGCGCGCGCAAGTCGAACGGGTGCGCCTCCAGTTCCAGACGCCCCGACTCAATGCGTGAAAAATCGAGGAGGTCGTCCAGAATCTGCAGTAGTGCCCCGGCCGAATCCTGCACCATGCCAAGCATGTGCCTCTGTTCGCGATCCAGATGGGTGTGCGCCAACAGCTCGATCAGGCCAAGCACGCTGGCCATGGGCGTGCGTATCTCATGGCTCATCGTCGCCAGGAAAATACTCTTTGTCGCCACCGCTGCTTCCGCGACGGCCTTCGCTTCGGCAAGGGCACTGGCCTGCTCTTTCTCGGTGGTGACGTCGTCGCAATAGACGCTCCACGATAAACCGCCATTCGCCTCGGTACGCGGCACCCCGCCAGCACCACGTATCCAGCGGATCTGGTCGTTGACGCGTACGCGAAATTCCGCGATGCCGGCGGATCGGGTGTCGATCATCTTGTTAATTACCTCCAGCACCTGAGCTCGGTCTTCAGGCAATGCCGCATCCAGCGGGCGAGCGTAACCACTGAGAATGTCCTGGTGGGACATCCCGAACAGTGCTTCGGTCTGTCCGCTGACGTGGTCGTAGCTACGCTCACCATCCTTGTCGATGAACGTTCGCAGGACGACGCCGGGCAGGCTGTCGTTGGTGACAATCAAATGTTCTTCCGAGGCGCGCGCGCGCGCCTCTGCCTCACGAATGTCGCTTACATCCACCAGTGTTCCCAGCAAGCAGGCGTGTTCGCCCGGCCTACGGAAAAAAGGATGCAGCCAGACAATCACATCCCGCGGCGGGCCGCCTGCGCCGGCGTTGGTCAGGCGCAGTTCCCTACGAAGGGTTTTGCCGCTACTGATGACCTCAAGATCGATCTGCCGCATGAGGGTCGCATCGAACCCTTTCACGTGTCGGGTATGAACCGGCGTGTGGCCGATCAGTTCGGTACGCGAACAGGCGAACATTTTCTCGTACGCCCCGTTTACGGCGAGATACTGACCATCGGCGTCCTTGAGAAATACCGGGTAGGGAATGGTCTCCAGCAAAGCCTGCTGAAATGCCAGCTGAGTTTCCAGCTCACGCTCGGCAACCGCACGCGCGCGCATGACCAGGCGCAGGCGCGAGTAGGCAAACAGGATGATGCCAAGGACCAGCGCCGAGATCAGCAGGCCTGCGATAACCCACGACAACGGCACGCCATATCGATATTCGGCGGTCAGCCAGCGGCTACGGATAGTCTGACTTGCCGTTTCCGAGACGTTGCCCAGGACATGATCGATCAATGGCGCCAGCCTTCCGTAGGCGCTGCTGACTCCCACCGTGAAGTCCTGATCCACACCTGCCGGTCCCACCACCCGCAGCGTCGCCGCATAACGATCACGACTGAACGGATCGATCGCCGGCAATGTGCCGATATAGGCGTCGGCCTTGCGCGAGGCGACAAGTTCCAGGCCTTCCTCGTTGCTGCCCACCGGCAATAGCGTGCTGCGCGGCAGCAACATTTTGAACCGCGGCAAGAGACCGGCCTCTTCTCGCAAGGCAACCGAGTGTCCCGCGAGATCTTCGACGCCGGCGATGGGCGGTCCCTGCAGCCTTGCCACGATCACTTCGGGAAAGTGTGCATAGGGACGACTGAAGATCATGTCCTGAGCACTGAAGTCTTCAGGCATGGTCGCCGCCACGATGTCGACCTCTCTGGCGCCAACCATGCGTTGCAGACTTTGCAGATCCTGCGCCGGAACAAACTGCAGACGCAGCCCAAGCTGACGCTGCAGGATGTCCACGTAGTCCGCTGCCAGGCCATTGAACTTGCCTTGGTTATCGACGAAGGAATAAGGATGCCGATCGACCTCGAAACCTACGCGTAGCGTTGGCAGCGAACTTAGCCAGGCACGATCCGCAGTGGTCAGACCCTGTGCCAAAGGCACGGGTGTGCTGCCATTTCCCAGCAAACCCCAACGCGATTGCAGGCGCCCAACCTCTTCCGGCGTCACCGCCGCCTCGGCCTTGCGCAGCAGTTGGAAAAGCATGGCCCGATCGTGAGGCACCGCCAGCCCCATATCCATGGGCGGCGTGTCCAGTGACACCAACATCCGCAGGTCGTCGGTCTTGCGCTCGTTCAACAGGGCCTGCGTCCGTGAGGCGGTGGTGCCGATATAGGCGTCTGCCTGACCAGCCGCCAGCATGTCCATGGCCTGGTGTCCGTCGTTGGCAAAGACCAGTGTGGCTTGCGGAAACTTCGCCGACAAAATGGAGAGGGTGGCCTGGAACGGACGTTCGATGACAATGCGTGCACGGTCAAGATCGCGCTCGCTACGAATCTGCAAATCTCCCTTGCGGGCAACCAGCATCAGATGACCCGACTCGTACGGGCGGAGAAAGTCGAACCGTGTTCTGCCGTCTTCCGTCGATAGCTGTCCAAGCAGCAAATCGTATGGCGCTGGCTGATCCCGGTCGGCATAGGCCACCGCTGCCCAATCGGCGTACGGGTGAAACTCAAGCCGCAACCCCACCTTACCCGCCAGCAGGCTCGCGTAGTCCACGCCGAATCCTTCCGGAAGTCCCGCCACCCATGTTTCGGCAGGCAGATGATCGCCCGCGAACACACCCACGTTGACAACTGGGTGCACGGCACGCCAAGCCAGTTCTTGCGGGGTCAGTTCAACGGTAGGAGCACCTTGCGCCCGCGCTCCACCACACACCAGAAAGAGCACCAGCAACACGGCAAACAATCGCCCTGCCCTTGCCATACGCTGAGGCCAGCCCTCCCGCTCCAATGTTCTGAAAACCATTGGGATAGCAGATTGAAGGGCGGTCATTGGCTTCATATGGGCCTGGGAACGAATTAGCGTAGAGAATTCCAGCCTATTTGGGACCCTTTTATCCTTCCATCAGAATCGTCTCAAGCGGAAAAAACTGACGACCTATTCACGTTCGTTGTCTGAGATGGGCTACGCTACACCTATCGTGAATTGGATGCGGACCCGTGACATTGCGCATCATCCTGGCCGATGACCACCCTATCGTTCGCAGCGGTGTGCGCCTGCTGATCGAGGGTGCCACCAACGCATCCGTCGTTGCCGAGGCAGGTTCGCCGGACGAGTTGTTCCGTGCCATCAATCGCGGCGCTTGCGACTTGGTCCTGACCGATTTCAATATGCCCGGCGGGCAAACCGCTGACGGGCTGAACATGCTCGCTCAGTTGAATCGGCACTGGCCCGAATTACCCGTCATCGTACTTACGATGATGAGTAACGTTGGCGTCTTGCGATCGATTCTTGCCACTGGGGTGCGCGGGCTCATGAACAAGTCCGATGCGTTGAACGAACTCACCCTGGCTATCCAGGCAGTGTCGCATGGACGGGATTACGTCAGTGCCGAGATAAAGGTCGCTCTGGAGGCGAGCCGGGTCGGCGATTCCTCCAGCGAGCAGAACGAGTTGTCTGCACGTGAGACCGAAGTGCTGCGGTTATTCGTGTCCGGTCTTGGTGTGTCGCAGATCGCTGCCCAGCTCAATCGAAGCGTCAAGACGATAAGTCGTCAAAAGATGGACGCGATGAGCAAGCTCGGCCTTAAGAGCGATCTGGAGATTTATGGGTATGCGCGCGAGCACGGGATGTTTTCCTGACTCGGCGGCGCGAAATTGACGGCAGAAGTTCGAGCCGTCAACAAACCTCTCTGCTGTGCAGCAGAGAGGTTGAGTGAAAGTATCAGACCTGGCGCCGCAGGCCACGGTGACGGGTTCCAAGACTCTGGGCAATCTTGCCGAAGGTGAGCAGCTGCAACAGCAACACCAGCAGGCCTAGCGGTAATCCGATTTGCGCCAGGGTCGTCAACGAACCCTTCCTTTCCTTTTCGACATCCTTCACGCCCTTCGTTCCTTCAGTGCTTTGCGCTACCTGGCGGTCGAATTCCGTACTGAATCCGGTCTGGACGCTGCTCACCACATCCATCGGCTTGCTGATCTCCGAACTCGTGCTGTCATCGGAACTGTCGCTTTGAGCATTGGCGGCAAGCTTGGCCAGTAAGGTATCGATTTTCGGATCGGTCAGGGTGTGCTCGAACGTGTCGGCCATACCGGAAACATACGCATGCGTCAGCGCCTCAGTGGATTCGTCGTCGGCTACCGACTTTACACCGGACACCACTTCGCCCATGTTTACGTCGTCATCCGCCACATGGTGCTTCTTGGCAAATTCCGCGACGGCGACGCGAATGCGCTCGTAAGACGCGTGGTCTGGATCGTTCGAGCTGATGTTCGATGAAATCTCTGGCGATAGGACATGTGTGACGAGATCGCTTGCCGATACTTTCGGTGTCTCAACAGTTTGATCAGCCGGCGCAGTGGCAGTGACACGCAACCAGTTCACGCCCAGCACCCCCGCTCCCACGAGCAGTGCCAGGGTGATGATCACAGTCATCAACCGAATAAGAAGATCGTAACCGCGTTCGATTTTTTGCAAAGCTGACATCGTTGTTTCTCGTTGATTTTGCGTAGTTCGGAGTTGATGGGTCTATGGCCCGTGACCTGCACGCCACAGCGATAGCATGCATGGCGACTTGGGCACCGCCTTGGTTGGAACAGGTAGCCGAACGCCCCTCCATCGCGAGGTAGAGGGGGCGTTCGCTTACCTACAGGACAAACACGCCACTACTTACCAGACCATACCGGCACCCACGCCCACGCCGGCATCGCCACGTGAGTCGGTCGAGGCGCTGGCCTTGAAGACATAGCGTCCGCTTTCGGAAATTGTCGATACGCCGAAAGCGATACCCGTCTGACCATGGAATGAACCCAGTGCCACACCCGCCGAGCTCTGGTTCGGCTGATAGGCCTGCGGCAGGTTGGTTGCGGCGATGGCCGAGGCCACACCGGCGAAGGCGCGGTTGCCCATCGACTCCACCTGCTGATCGGTGTAAGTCTTGGACCAGTTCTGCGCCTGGTTGATACCAGCGTTGAGCTGACCCACATTCACGGCATCCGACGGCGCCGCCCCTGCAGCCACGTTGTGGAGGGTGGCGGAACTGCCACCGGAGTTCAGCGTCACCGAGTTGTAGTTGGCGGAGCCGTCCACATTCGTGTCGTAATGCACGGTGCCAGCCTGTGCAGTCTGCAGCTGATTCACGTTCACCGCGTCGGTGCCTTGCGTACCGGCCGCCACGTTGGTGATCTGGCGCTCACCACCGGCCGTACCCACCGAGACGGTATTCGCACGAGTCGCTACAGAGCCCGCGCCGATAGCCACAGCATTGCTGGCCGTCGCCTGCGCACCATTGCCTACCGCCGTGGTGTTGCTCGCCGTTGCCTGCGAACCGTTGCCCACCGCCATGCTGCTGGCGCCCGAAGCCACGGAACCCGCGCCGCCTGCCAACGACTGGGTTCCCGTCGGCGATGGTGCTGGCGTGTTGTTATCCGCGCTCACCTGGAACATACCTGCCTGACCATTGGTAAGGTTGGTGATATTGCCCGTGACATTGTTGACAGCATTGCTGACGTTGGTCACCTGCGTGCTCAGTCCATTCACTGCCTGGTTGGTCGCGTACAGCTGCGAGCCGTTCACCGCGTCGGTACTATCCGCAGACAACTGGCCGGCCGCGACGTTGCTGACGGTGCGCTCCTGACCGGCGGCGCCCACACTCACCGTACCGGTGGGGTTGCTGCCTGCAAAGGTGTAATTGTTGCCGGCAATGGTCGCGCCGCCGGTGCCCTGCACCGCACCCGTCGTCGAACCGGCGCCCAAGGCCACGCTGTTGTCGGTGGAGGCAACCGCACCGTTGCCCAAGGCAACGCTATTCGCAGCGGAGCTCACCGCCTGCGGCCCTACGGCTACCGAATTGGTACCTGTTGCCGAAGCATCGGCCAGAATGGAATTGGCGTGGAAGTACTTAACGCCGCCGCCGTTATTGATGTTGTTGACCGTAGTGCTCATGTTGGCGATATCAGTGGTGTTCTGGTCAACCGCCTGGTTGGTGGCAAACAGCTCGCTTCCATTCACGGCGTCGGTGCTTTCTGCACTGATCCGGCCTGCGGCCACGTTGGTGATGGTGCGCTCGTTACCTGCGCTACCCACGCTGAGCGTGCTGGTCGGGGTGGCGCCGGCAAAGCTGTAGTTCGTGCCGCCAATGGTTGCACCCGTGGTTGCTACTGCAGCCGCGGTCGTCGAACTCGCACCGAGCGCTACGTCGTTCGCATTGCTGGATACCGCACCCGTACCAATCGCCACGCTGTCCGTACCCGTAGCCGCCGAATCGGGACCGGTGGAGTTGGCGTGGAAATACTGGGTGCCCGTGGTGTAGATGGAGTTGATCTGGTTACCCTGATCGGTGACCGTGTTGCCAAGGTTGGTGATATCGGTGGTGTTCTGAGTCACCGCCTGATTGGTCTGATACAGCTGGGCGCCATTCACCGCATCCGTGCTGTCCGACGACACATAACCTTGGGCCACGTTGCTGAGCTTCGTGGCGCCGGTCAAGCCGCCATCGTTCGACACCGCGCCATTACCCAACGTCACGCTGTTGTAGTTGATGCTGGTGTCGGCGTTGACGTCGTATTTCACGGCACCTGCGCCGCTGCTAGCCGCCGCCAGCTGGCTCACGTTGACGGCGTCGGTTGGGGCGACGCCGTCAGCAACATTGCTGATCACCGTGCCGCTCATGTTCAGGCCTTTCTGCGCTGTGACCAAGCCGGCGAACGTGGGGTTCTTGATCACGTCGACTTCAAGATTGCCGCTGACCGGATTGTAGGTCACCGCAGTATTGACACCATTGACGATATTGACGGTGCTCACGCCATTCGGGCCCACTACGCCCGGATTTTGTCCATTGGCCTGCAAAGTCCAGCCAGCCCCAGCGACTGCGGCCACCGATTGCAACTGACTTACATTGACCGCGTCGGTCATCGCCGAACCTGCCGCCACATTGGTAAGGCGACGCTGCTGCGTCGCTGAGCCTACCGACACTTCGCCAGCGGCGGTCTGGCCGCCAAGAGCGACATCGAACGGGTTGTATGCAGGCTGAGTGAGGTCGGTTGTCGTGGTGCTGTTGGCGCCTAGCGCCACGCTGTTCATGGCGGTGACGGTCGCATTGGCGCCCAGTGCCACGGAATTGGTGGCAGCCGCAGTGGACGTGGCCCTGTAGCCGACCACCGTCGATCCCTGGCCAGCCGCCGAGGCGTTTGTACCTACCGCAGTCGTGTCATCCGCCGTAGCGGCCGACAGATTGCCGATGGCCATCGAGTAGCTACCAGTAGCTGTAGAGGTCGGGCCCCACGCCTGGGCAAATTGGCCAACAGGTACCAACGAAGTGTTGACCAGGGTCGACTCGTCGAATGATGTGCGAATTGTGGAATAAGGTATCCCGATGAGCGAACCGTTGAGGTTACTCACAGTAACCACCTGGGCATCCGCGGCGGAAATTAGCGCATTACTGCCTGCCGCGACGGCAATGGCCAGGCCGAACACCTTGGCAACCTTGCTGACGGACGATTTCTTTCGGCCCTTGGCCATTTCAGAAGCCACCGCCCAGGAATGAGTAGCTGAATTCCAGACGACGCGATAAATACGGTTCATGACTTTTCCTGCCTCGCCAAGCGAAGCGTTTTGTGTGGGAAGCAAATGCCAGCGAATGGGCGTGAAACGCCGAGCGAACGGGCAGCTGAATTTTCCGGGTACCCACCGGCCATCACTATGAGAAAGTTCTCAAAGTGCACGGACTCGAGTATTCGTGGCAGCCATGCAATACGTAATGCGTCGGCGCTACTTACGCCGCCGTATGTTGGTCAAGGTACCCAGTGAGCTTCTTGCGCGGCATGCCATTACTCTTGCAGGCAGTTAGCATCAGCTGCTCACGTTGCCCGAATAGGCAAATGACGCCGTCCGCCACCTTCTCCCGATGCGAGGCCACACATGATCAACATCCTCGGTATTTCCGGCAGCTTGCGCGCGGGCTCCTACAACACCGCCCTGCTACGCGCAGCGCAGACGTTGATCGACCCGGGCGTGACACTGGAGGCGGCCACCCTGCATGGCATACCGCTTTACGATGGCGACGTGGAACGCGAAGGATTGCCCCAGCCGGTGGCCCAGTTGAAGGAGCGTATCGTGGCGAGCGATGGCGTGTTGCTGATGACGCCGGAATACAACAACGGCATACCCGGGGTTTTCAAGAATGCGATCGACTGGCTATCGCGCCCTGCCGCTGACATATCGCGCATCTTTGGCAATCGTCCCTTTGCCGTGATCGGTGCGTCTCAAGGTGGCTTCGGCACCATCCTGTCGCAGAACGCCTGGCTGCCAGTGCTGAAGACACTCGGCACGCGGCAGTGGTCCGGTGGCCGCTTGATGGTCTCGCGTGCACAACGGGTCTTCGATGAAGCCGGCGAACTGCAAGACGAAACCGTGCGCCGGCAGCTGGGCGATTTTCTGCGTGGCTTCGCCGCTTCGATCACCGACCAGTCGCCGTAGGCTGGAACAATTGCATTGGCCCCCGCGGACAGGCCGACGGAGCCATCCAGCGGTCAGAAGCGGTAGCCGAAGCTCAAGCCATAAACCAGTGGATTGATGGTTGCGTGTCCGACATTGCTGCCATTGACGTGCACGTCGCTGGTGATATCGACCCAGCGCACGTCAGCGGTGAACATCCATTTCGGAGAGAAGTTATAGTCGAAGCCGGCGTGAGCAGCTGCGCCCCAGCTGTTGTCGATCTTGACGCGCGCACCCTCAAGCGGACCGACGCCCTTGGTGTCGTAGAACCCGGTGTAATTGATTCCCAGGCCCACGAAAGGCGATATCGCCTTGTCGGTCATGAAGTGGTAGTTCACTCCGATCGTCGGCGGCAGCTCATGGGTCTTTGCTGCCTGCACACCGTCCAGGCGCACGCTGTGCTGGAAAGGTACCGCTGCGAGCAGCTCAACGCCCCAGTTGGGCGTCAACAGATATTCCAGGCTGCCCGAGGGCTTCATGTCGCCACTTACATTCGCCCGCATGCCGGCAAGGTTGCCGTTGTCGGACTTCGGCACGACACCGGAGGCGCCAAAACGCACCACCCAGTTGTCATCGGCCGCATGGGCAGCGGACACACCGGCGGCGGCCAACATGGCAGCGCCGAGCAAGAAGGTCGAGAACTTCATGGGCTTCATCCATACGTAGTGAGATGCCCACATGTTCGGCTCGGCCCCGTCGGACCATCTTGATCTGGATCAATGACCACCGAACTTTCGCACCAGCAGCGACGATCTGCCGCAACCCAAACGCGCACGCTTCGACAATGACAAGGATGGCGATGATTGATCAAGCTGATGCGGCAAAACCGCACAGCGACTCCACATGGATGCGATCAGCATGGATCATGGAAAAAGGGGTTTTTTTGCGAAATGGATTTCAGGAGTTCCGATATGCAGCCCAACCATGTTTTGTCATCAGCGTCCACACCGCGCACTTCGCCGCCCGGCTTCTGTCTCGGTTGCACCTATGCGTTGTCTTGCGAAGCCGGTGGTTACGGCAAAGAGGAGCTTTCCGGCCTGCGTCACGTCGTCGAGCGGACCGGACCCATGCACAACGGCGAATATCTGTATCTGCCCTCCACTCCCTTTCGCGCGCTTTACGCGGTGCGGACCGGCATGGCCAAGACTGTAAAGGTGGATGTCCTTGGCCGCGAAAAGGTGCTCGCGTTCCATCTTCCCGGTGAAGTCATCGGACTGGAGGCCGCCAGTCAGGATCACTACGACAATGCTGTCGTTGCGTTGGGCAATACACAGTTCTGCAAGTTTCCTTTTGTCGGCGTCCGCCAGCTCGCGAACCGCCAGACGGACGTGCAGTGGCATCTGCTGCAAGTGTTGGGTCGGCAAATTCGGCAAACCCAGCTGGCCAGTGGTGACTACCCGGCGCAAGAGCGCCTGGCCCGGTTCCTGATCGACCTGTGCGACCGCCGAACGGCGCTCGGCCTGCCAACGGGGCGCCTACCTCTACCGATGTCGCGTGCCGATATAGCAAACCATCTCGGACTGGCCTCCGAAACCGTTAGTCGCGTGCTGGCGCGTTTCCGTGATCAGGCACTTGTGCGGATCGACCGCAAGGGACTTGATCTACTCGACACCGAAAAGTTGCGCCGTCTGCAGTAACGCCCATGGCACATTGCACGGCGTCATCGGCCTGTCCTAGAGTCCGGCAGGCATGAGGAGGTAGGCCGCTGCGGCCAGACCCCTCGCGTTATGAATGACCTGCAGAGGCGACAACTCAGATGCCAGGCATAGGGGGCGGCACGGTCCTGCGTGCACTGCGAGAGGCCAGCGTGACGATGCTGGCTGCCATCATGACCTTGCTGTGTGCACAGGTTGTCGCGCCAGGGCCTGGTTCGGCGGTGTTGGCCGTGGTGCTATGCCTCTCGCTTTCACGCAGTGAGCTCGATCGCGATCGTCGTGGTCGTATCGAGGCGGCGATTGCGCTGCCAATGGTCGGACTCGCCGCAGTCGGTGTCGGTATTCTGCTGCATCGTTCCCCATGGATCGGTGCACTGGTCTTTGTCATCGGCATTTTTCTATCGATCTGGCTGCGCCAATTTGGTCCAATGACGCGACGGGCCGGCTCGCTGATCGCGCTGCCCTTTGTCGTACTGCTTACTACGCCACGTATCGCCGCGACTCACGCTGGCGTCATTCCGGCGCCGCTGGTACCCGTGGTCGTTGCTCTGGTCGGCTTGCTATGGGTGGGAGTGCTGCATGCCGTTGCTCGCCGCACACGTTTTCTGCCACCTGCTCGCAAGCCGCCACGTCCCGCAACCGCACCGCCACGCGAGAGCGCACTGCGTCCGGTGGCAAGTACCCGAATGGCCATCCAGATGGCTGTCGCACTGGCGGCATCTTTCGTCGTCGGCTATGTCTTTTTCGCCGAACGTTGGGCGTGGATCGTACTTACTGCGTTTATCGTCAACAGCGGCAACCGTGGTCGACTGGATGTCGCTTACAAGAGCGTTCTGCGTGTCGTGGGCGCCGCGGCGGGCACCATCCTTGCCGTGACGCTGACTCACCATATCGGGTCGCACGACACAACCACCGCGGCGCTGATTCTGACTGCGATCTTTCTCGGCGTATGGCTACGACCGCTCGGTTACGCGTGGTGGGCGCTTTTCGTCACACTCGCGCTGGCACTGTTGCAAGGCTACACAGGCGCATCGGCGCCGCTCATCCTGTGGCCAAGGCTGGGGGAAATCATGATTGGCGCGATCATCGGTGTCATCTGCGCCTGGTTTGTGCTTCCTGTGCGGTCGACCGATGTATTACGACGGCGTCTGGCCGACGCGTTGGCGTCCCTTGCCGATGCGCTGGATCCCGCCATCACCCCGCGAACCTCCGAAGGCTTTGTCGCAGCCATCACCAGCTTGGAGCTTATGGCCCCCGCGTTTCGCGCGGCCCGCCTGGTCACGCGGCGTTTTTACCGCACCCAACCGGCGGATTGGGTGGACGCGCTGGCCGCGTGCAGAGATCCCGCCATTGCGCTGATCGACAAGGGCGAGACACCGGGCAGTGTGCGACGAGCGATCGGCGCCACGCGTAAGTCAATGCGCGAACCCGCGGAGCTTTTATCCGCCCTGCAGGACTTGCGTCGTTCGCTGACCCCGTAGCAAATGGTCAATCATTTGCGCGATCACGACAAACCCCAGGGATGCTCAGGGTAGTAACGACGCATCATGCGATCGACGTAAGCAGCAAGATTGGGATGTCTTTCCGCTGCTTGGCGCAGTGGTGTATCGAAGAATGGCGTGAGCACTGCGGCGAGTACGCCGAAAGCCGTAGCGTCGACGCCGCTGGGCGATTCACCCATGAAATAGAACTTGTCGCCGAGCAAGTGTGCCAACGCGTCGATCGAACGCTTGCCCAGCTCGGCAATCTCCTGAGGCGTATGCCGACCCATTCCCTGCGCATGCAGCTCCACAGCCTTGCGTGCCTGCAAGTCTTGGCGCAGCTGTGCGCGACCCGCCTCGGGTGCGCTGTCGGCAAAATGTGCTGGGCCCTTGGCAAAATTTTCCGGATCGATCCAGCGGAACCAGACCATCGCGAAGTAGAGATGATCTTCGAGCAGTCGCTCGATCGCCCAGGATTCCGCGCGTTTGCGCGCATCCAGCCCTTCGTCCAGATCCACTTCATATTTGCGCTCGATATGCGCGCGAATAAAGGTGGAGTCGCTCACCACCTCATCGTGATCATCGATGAAAGGCAGCTTGCCATTCGGCGCCTGCGGTGGAATGGTGGATGCCCTGTCATAAGCCAGGCCGGCCATCTGCAACTGCACTTCGGCCTTGATGACGAACGGGCTGGTATCAGGCAGGCCGAATCCTGCGCGACTGACGTGCAACGTGATGCTTGACGATGACATGCTCATACCCGGCGGTGGAAAGTGTGCTTAGTCTGGCGATGGGCTACTGACACCATCGTGTCAGCA
>Ga0302227_10001114_pt1 | contig 20441 bp, 15 predicted proteins | sample II_Palsa_N1_1_FD_193525 | JGI IMG/M metagenome (GOLD analysis project Ga0302227, IMG submission 193525) | Peat permafrost microbial communities from Stordalen Mire near Abisko, Sweden - II_Palsa_N1_1 | ecosystem: Environmental > Terrestrial > Soil > Palsa > Peat permafrost | place: Sweden... | reverse complement strand
AAAATACGGTCATGCAGGACCAGATGATCGCACAGTTTAGAATTTTGCTGAAACTTGCTATTCGGATCAAGCAAGAATATTTGGAAATCATTCAGTCGGAACCTGGATGGGATCTTCCTCCGTGTATCGATGAATCATTCGACCAGGTGGTCTTAGACGCATTGAAATTCTACTTCAAGATGTTGAACTGGAAGCTTGGAGGTAACAAGAACACATTCAAGGAGGCTGAAGTCCTAGAACAAGAATGGGATTTCTCCAACGAGATTGGACGTCATCTACAAGGGGGTGATGTCGAAGTTGCCGAACAGTTCAGCTCCCTCACCCACAAAGCTTTCCACCGTCTAAACCAGACATTTGAGAAAGATCTCCAGCGCAAGCCGAAGGAAACGGTAGCTGAAATGACCAAACGTTATAAGCAAAGTCTCGACTCAGTTCGAGTTCGTCAACGAATGCTTCAACGATTCTCTCGAGTCCTGAGTGATCGATTTGAAAATGCCACAGATTTCAGCATTGCCATGCGCCGGGAGGGACTGCAGCATCTTTATGAGAGACTCGTTGAGACAGGTCACTTTTTGGTATATACAGCAACTATTGAGCATGACGGGATATTCTTGATTGCGTCTCCTTCGTTGTACAACCGTCCTCAAGCAATCCAGTCTATTCTTGGGACATGCTACCATGCAAATGAGGTTCCAGAAGACCCAACCAACCCGTACATACTGGTACTGCGCCCGGAGAATCAGATACCCTGGGATGGACGCCAAGTCGATGCGAATATTAGGGAACCCTCAACTGATGTCAAGATTGGCCACCTTCGCTTGATCGCGGACGGCTCTCAGGCTAGATTGCAGAATGCTCGTACGGCTTTCCTGGATTCCATTGACATGCACTTGGACATGGTCGTCGAACAAAGATCGAACCTTAAAAAGGTCAATCTGAAGTTGACGGACATCAAGAAGGTTGTCTACAAACTGTCTAATCTAATCATGGATAGCGTTGAGATAGTGCGCAAACAAACCAACGGACTTGAATGTCAAGAACTCATCCAGAACTGCTTCGTCTTTGCAACTGAATTCGGTCAAAGGTCGTTACTTTACATGGACCGCAATCGAAAACAAATGAATAATCTGAAACTCACCAAGCTGGCCCTAGATTGGGTCAGCTTCATCTGCGATGACTGCATTGCTACCGATCGAAAGACTTTCAGATGGGCGGTCCTAGCTTTGGAGTTCGCAATGGTCATGACACAAGGTCAACACATTCTTGCTCTTGGTGAAGATGAGTACTCGAGACTCCGCGCCAAAGTCGCAGGGTGCATGTCTTTGCTGATCTCGCACTTCGATATCATGGGTGCAAGATCAACTCTGGCAGACCAGGCTGAGAAGCAGAAGATGGTGGAAGCACTTGCCGGCCAATTCAGGAAGATGGACATGAGCCGCATGCTTGACGACGAGGAATCTTCAGCCTACGTCCGTGAACAAAGACTCGAGCAATTGGCATTCCTTGACGATGCTCGAAAACAAAAGGAAGCTGAGAGACAAGCATTGGGACGGGTACTAGAAGAGTCGAGCGAGGCCGACCGATCACTGACTTACCTCTCGTCCTCTGCGTCGAATGTGAACATGAGATGGCAGCAAGGAAACTTTGTCGGCGGCGGAACCTTTGGCTCCGTTTATGCAGCGATCAATCTGGATTCTGGCCATTTAATGGCCGTGAAGGAGATTCGTCTACAGGACCCGACCCTCATCCCAACAATTGCAAATCAGATTAGAGATGAGATGAATGTATTGGAAGTCTTGGATCACCCCAACGTGGTCTCATACCACGGTATTGAAGTACATAGGGATAAAGTTTACATCTTTATGGAATTCTGTTCTGGTGGTTCCTTAGCTGGCCTCCTGGAGCATGGACGGATCGAGGACGAGCAGGTTATTATGGTATACGCATTGCAATTACTCGAGGGTCTTGCTTACCTACATGAGAGTGGCATCGTGCATCGCGATATCAAGCCTGAGAGTAAGATTCCTGGACAGCATGGTCTGAGTCTTTGACTAACACTGGCAGACATACTCCTCAATCACAATGGCGTTATCAAATACGTTGACTTCGGCGCAGCAAAAGTTATTGCTCGTCAGGGCAAAACTCTTGTCGCTGCCGAAGCAGGCGTTGGAAAAGCCAACAAGTCCATGACGGGTACCCCAATGTACATGTCGCCGGAAGTGATCAAAGGCGAGAATCCTGGACGAGCTGGGGCCGTTGATGTATGGTCACTCGGATGCGTAATTTTGGAGATGGCTACTGGCCGTCGTCCTTGGGCATCCCTTGACAACGAATGGGCCATCATGTACAACATTGCACAGGGCAATCCTCCACAACTCCCATCTCCGGATCAACTCAGTCCGGAAGGGATCGACTTTCTCAAGAAATGCTTCATCCGAGATCCAAAGAAACGAGCTTCAGCTGCAGAACTGCTCCAACACGAATGGATCGTTGCAATCAAATCACAAGTTTCAATTGATCCAGGAACTCCAAGCGATAGTGGCTCATCAAGCCACTCGAACTCAAGAGGCAGCCTCGGATAAGGCAGTGTGTGCCATTCAATGGGGTTTTTTTGTTTTGTTTATTTCGGGTTTGCTCACCGTCGGCAAATCTACAGTTAATGGTTTCGGCGCAAGATGGTTGCCTTCCTTCTCTTCAATGTTATGCAGCATACGAAGCGCTTTTGGCATACGGAAGCATCAGCGATGAGTCAGGAGTTTGGGTTTGTGGGCATGCACGCAAGCATTTGGCATGGGCTCACAAAATGATTCTCTTAGTTGTTTCTTTTGAGGGAGACGACGGGTGGACTGCCACTGTTTGTACAACGAAAGCCAGGTAGTCTCTACATATTATATCGAAGGGCGGGTGGAGGCACTGCCTCTGAAGCTGTAATTCAAGAAACGTCAATGAAATAAAGATCATGAATTCGGCTGCTGCATCATACCCACACTCTTCGCTTCACACCGCCATCTTGCTAGTTCTCTGAGATGAATTAATGTACCGTGCACCGTTAAATGTGCCGTGGGAGCATGGAACAATGTGTTGATCCTGGTCCTAGGATCAAAGGTTAAAACCTCAAAGCTTCGAGTCCTGTTACTCAGCATGACAGCCCAAACATGCCATCGCAACGTTCCAAACCTCATATCATGAGTGCATTTACCTCCACTAGATAAACTTTGGCCCAAATATAGTTCAGCGACTCACGACTTGTCGACACGGCGCTTAATTGCACCGCGCAGGGGGACGATCGTCCGATGCTGCGAGTCATTGATACCCCAAATATATCGACTTTGCATGCAGCAGAGCACGTTTTCTCAAGCTGTGTGCACACCTCCGGACGTGCGCTGCATTCCCGATCTTATCTGTGGTGTAGTGAAATTGCAAGGGTGAGCGAGGTGTTAGACGCGCCCGAGCGGGCGATCTGACTCGTTGACAGTTCTGATTGAGAAAGTCTGTATTACTCGAGATGTACCAGGATGCACCCTCAGAGAGACCTTTCTTTTCTTTTAGCAAAGGACGAAAACTTGGATAACTTTCTGCTGTGCAGCAGCCAAGATTAATCTTACTCCTCAACGCCCGTCACTGCCATGTGGCAGCGTACTCTCCAGCAGGTTACGATGTACGATTGAAGTTGGGCAGCACTTTGTGATGGTCGTTCAGCTTGGGTGTGCGTTGTTCACTAATGTTTCGTTTTCTAACCCCAGCCCGAAATCCATTGGATGGCCATTCGTGCCACCTCCATCATACTCGTGACGGAAACCCTGGTTTTGTATGAACTATTGTACTCGGTCTCAGTAGGCAAATTGTGAGAGTGAGGCTTCCTTTACCAAGATTGTATGAATTTGTTTTTTGAGTTGAGAAGATCACTGGCTGCTGCAGGGCGGGGTGCTCAAAGGTGGGCGGGCGTTTTGGAGCCCCACGACGTTTAACATGCTTTGGCTAAAGGTGTGGATGTTTTGGACGGACGATTAGATGAATATAAATGGTCAGACAGATGCCCACTGTTTAAGACTAGGTTTGAAACATAAGATACAGACTGCATCTCGACGCATATTCTGATTCAAAGGCTGAATGGAGGCATCAGATACGGACTGCATCTCGATGCATGTTTCGATCTAAAGGCTGAATGGTAGAATATACGATGGATGAAGAGATATTCTGTGTGGTTAAACTGTGCTGGAGGCTTATGCGAGAGGCTCCTAAGTTAGCAAGCCATCTCGATTAGTGGTCCGTACAAACTATTGAGCCTTGATTTCTAGATAAGACATTGCAATATTGAAACAGCCTATTAAGGTTTAGAGGCGCTACATGATTCGTGACTCGTGACAGTGCTTTTGTCTGCGGAGAAGCTTGATTAAGTTCTTAAAGATACCCCTCTCATCTAGTTCAGCGCGGCATAAGCGGTCTAAGGTCAACGTCAAGTGCTTGAATTTCTTGAGATTTCCTCTGGGATTTGCGGACGTTGCTCGGACTGTTTGGAGTCTATGTTAACGAACGGGAGGGTGTAGATCATAATACCTGCAATATGTTCTTCCTGAGTTGTGCATATCAGCTCGGAGAATAATGAGGCTGGGATCTTCAGGGGCAGGGTGCAAACCTGCATACTGTACAATACTTCGCCGTTCGCCAGGCTTTATCGAACAGCCTCACAGTCAGGTACCAGCACAGCGTTCGTTATGTACGCATTTCGTAAGAGGAATCCAATGAGAAGGCGTCCGGACTTGACTGGCAGAGCAATCAGGAACAGCATCCACCAGATCCATTTGTGACGCCCCCTCGCTCGTTCCCGAGCTCCACGCCTAAGCTCACCCGCTTTCCCGTAAGCCGTTCGTTGTCGTCGTCGTCAACGAGCGATCTGTGTGTGGGAAAGTCCCCCTGTTCCTGGAGTGCGCCAATCAAGAAGCCTCCCCTCTCGCTTTAGGAGACGTCGCTAAGGTTTCAGTGCTATCAGCCTGTCCTATCAGTTGCGCAACGTCCCCCCGCTGACTGACTGCGCTGTCAAATCTGTCACTCCGGCCTGCACTACAGAGAGCCAGCCAAACCTTGCTGGGAAACAAACCCCCTGTGGCTGGACGTAGCAGTTGCTTCACCGCTTCATTGTGTGCCTGTGTGGCCACCCACTGGCCGCCCCACGTTACTGTAGTGGGAGGTTTGCAAAAATTGCTTTTCGACTCGAGCACAACCGCTGGGCGTAGCCACGCGGGGCGTCCTGTCACCTGTCGTGTTCGTTGCGCCTCTCATTTCAGAGGCGGTCCCCCTTGCATCGGATCTATGATCCTCCAGGGCGCATGCCATTTTGTGACTGCGACTCTGCGAATTGCCTCTGCCAAGGACAGCGTCACAGCGGGCCAACGCTCAAGCCTTTCGCCTCCCCCTGGCACTGACGTTTCGGCAATGGCGTCAAAAGAGGATTGGCTTCAGGGTGTCCCTCAGTTTCGCGGGGCATGGCAAAATGCGATTCGTGGGCTGGGCGAGGCCGTGAGGGAGCTGACTAGGAGAAATCCCCGCTCCCACGTCGAAACGTCGATGCTGGCTTCGATTTGCCCTTGCCCTGAGTCCCCTGAGACCACGCGCTCGCTGTAGCTCCAGGGGCAAGGATGTCGCCCTCCACTTCACACCACTTCCCCTCGCTCCACCCCTCCACCGCTGCACCTTCCACACCTTCTTCCTGCTTGTTTCTCATTGCACCACTGCTAACCTGCCAGCCTGCCCACAGACCTCAGTGGCACGGAGGTATTATTATCTTTCCTATCTAGTGTAGCTTGCTAGTTGGCTACTAGCCAGCAAGCAGTGAGACAGCTATCCATCCTTGTCACCGATACGGTATGGAATGGGAAACATGCCACTAAGACTAAGTGCCGTTGCTCTTATATTAGATGTGTGCCTGCATCCAGTTGCCTTTAATGGTTGTGTGCCCTCATCGTCGCATCTGGCGTACTGAGTCGATCTCGAGATCACTTGGTCACAAGATTCTTCTACCCTCCCTTCTTATTTTACTTCTTGCTATCGTTTATCAATTCTCCCCTTGAAGAAGTGCAGGTGGTCCCCAACCTTGGCAGCAATGTGGTGACCCCGGCAACGGTTCCATTCCTGACCTTTTGCAATCTTATATCCTCGACATGCGGGGTACTGGCACGGCTCGTGACAATTTCTAGTCTGCCGCTGCTTGTTCGAGCAGCTCTGCCAACGACAACCTGTCACACAAAGCGTTGCTTCTCCAGGACCACCATTGAAGGGTGTGAATGCTCTGGCCACTACATCTATAACTTCAACCACCATAACAGCTTCTATTCATATTTCACCTTCCTCTCAACAACCGATCTCGACGACGAACACAATCGATGTCTTATCATTTATGACCTCGAATACGCCATATTCCTCCAGCAGTTTTCCTTCCACTGCTAAGTTGACTTCGGCAACCTTGGCCGAGCATAGTCCAAGTACGAGCCTCAGCATATCTCCTATACCAATGACTTCCGGCATTACAAACGGGTGGTCGTCAGACCATCGGACTTTGGTCATTGTTCTTTCTACGGTCCTTGGCTTTGTGGGCCTTGTCCTGATCCTCGGCGCCCTGTTTCTGCTATTACGCTATCGCCGAGGGCAATCACCCTTCTGCCACCGCGGAAGAGATGCAATTAATGATGATGAGATTTTATCATGGCGTCGAAATAATTTCGATCACAAACGACCACAACCAGCGCTCCTTGCAACGGAAAAAACAGAGATGAGCACAACCAGACTCGGAAATCCTCCGACTTGGAGATGGGCAACCCCTCCCACTCCGGTCCAGACAGTGTTGTCTCCGTCCTCCGAGTATCCTGGTTCTCCATCCTATCTCGCCAAAGCCCCGAATGCCCGGAAGGGTCTTACAGATGAAACGATTCCAGGCGCAGATCCTTTTGTCGGAACAATAAAACGACAGAGCTCTCGATTATCAAAACCACCTCCCGGTCATACGAGGTCGAAAAGTAGAAGAAGCAGCATGAGTGCCAAAAGTGTTGGGAGCTTCAAATGGCAAAATCGAGAACGTATCAGTAGCGATTCGAAGGTAGAAGACAGCAACTTCTCATGGTTCGACCCAGAAGATGAGTCTGTTGTCAGTCAGTTGAGGACGGACCGCACTAGCAGTTCGAACAGGACTTCGGTATTTGACGGACTTGCAATGGGAGGCCTCTCGCCCAGACCACAACCACGGCATGATGGGGCCGAAATGTATATTGGTAGAGCTATTGGATAGCGTGGCAGGAAGAGTCTACAGGACGAGAACACCACACCAATCAATTCAGTACAGCGTTGGCATCAAGGACCATCGTTTTCTTCTTCTAGCATGGCGCTTTTACGCGCATAGGGACGGTTTGGGAAGGTCGGGGACAAGGAATTCTCCTGAAGTCACCCTAAGACCAATGAATGCCGGCGAGCATTATATAAGAGTGCGGGCGAGATGAGATCTGTCATGCACATCTTGTAGCAGACTTGCATCTCAGTGGGGCATGTACATAACGATGGAAAGCTACATCTGTAAAGTATAGCATACAATAAATGATCAAATTCTGAAGAACTAAGCACTTGCTTGATGTGATGTGTTACTGGCATGTGTGGCCCGCTAAAGGCTGCTCAGACCGTTTCTCACCTGAAGAATATTCCCCCCCTTAATTGATCCGGCACGTGCTCGCCTAACACGTCGCGTCCTTCCCTCACCGCCCGCATTTTCGGCAGACTTGCAAAACTGCCGACCCGCTCCCCCTCGACAAATCTCCACGCGCGCTCAGTTGACCACAACTACTATTGTCGTTCTCACATCCACATCACAATGCCACCTAGGAAAAGCGACGTTTCGAAGGCAGGAACTGGTGATGAGGCCATGGCCGCGAAGGAAGCCCTCGTCAGAGATGGCATAAATATCGAGGTATGCACTAGCATCTCAGTTCCCCCCACCTAGCCCTGTGCCTGGGTCCATTTGACTTCGAAAGTCTCGTTCAAGAACAATTGTGACATGCTGATTCCATCAATAGGATCTTAACTTACCAAAGAGCATTGTCACTAGACTAGCGAAAGGCGTATTACCTCCGAATACACAGATTCAAGGCAATGCCATGTTAGCAATGACTAAGAGCGCGACCGTTTTCGTGAATTACCTAGCTTCACAGTACGTGCACTCCTCATTTACCAACCTGGATGTTTGGCAGGAAGAAAGTGGGTTTGCCAGAGCCAGGCGTTTGCTAACAAGTCTGCAGCTCGAACGAACACGCCTTAGCCGCAAATAGAAAGACAATCACCCCCCAAGATGTGTTCAACGCCCTAGAAGATCTCGAATTTCCAGATTTCCGGCCGCGATTGGAAGCAGAGCTCGCAAGTTAGTTTATCCAGCTTGTACGGATCACAGCAGTCGCTGACCTATTTGTTCAGAATTCAACGAGGTACAGACGGACAAGCGAAACGCATATCGGAACAAGGTCGCAGAGAACAAGGCAGCGGCTCAGAGTGGCCATGGAGATGATGGCGATGCTGAACTGGACCGGGATGGACAGCCTGCCACGAAGAAGGCGCGGCTAGAGCCTGGAGACAGTTCTGAAATGGATGCGAGTGAGATGCCGGAAGGATACAACGAAACTTCGCGCGCAGATGATGATGGCGAAGACGATGATGGCCATGGAGATGAGGAAGAAGATGACGATGAAGAACCAGAAGAGCCGGATTCTGAGCGATTAGAAGTCGAAGAACCTCTGGAAGAGGCAGATCATGGGGAAGCCGAGGATGAGGCGCTGGATAATGGGGATGATAGTGATTGACCCGCTCGATGAATCTGGTATGGGTGCATTGGGCGACTGGCGTTGTGGTGCTCGGCAGGGCACCTGGTAACATATCTAACGAGCTGCAGCCTCAGAGACGAATTTACAACTCAGATCATTCTCTAAACCTAATTTTGGCTTACACTATTCATGGAGGCCCTCAAATCCCCCTTCATTGAGTCTCAAACCCCTCCTACCTTTTACTTCGCCTTCTACAAACTCCTTGCCTTATTTTTGTCGCTACTCTGGCTGTCTTGGCTCTTGGGTTCAACCAATACAGGCCCGCATGGATCTACAACATTTTTCTTCAAATGTGTAATGAAATGCTCATTTGCAAATTCATCTTTTTCCTCAGAATCATCATCGGGATGAAGTTACTCCGTTTCTTGACACTCAAGAACCAGGAATATAGTGCAACCAGCACATACCGAGTGAGTCATTCTCTAGAGATAAATTAAGTTGGTGAGAGGGTCGAGATTTTGATTGGATCAATGCACCACATATAATAGCCACCTAGCTTGGCTGATCGAACGAGATTTGTATCCTACCCACATGGCATCCAACGAGTAAGGAAGTAAGAAATGCCAAGACGAATCAATTCCCGTTGAGGACTGTTGCTTTAGTTGATAATTGTATAAATAAGACGAAGTTCAAACAATGGCTTTCAACTGCCTTCTGCTCTATTTCCACATTTCTTTTAGCTTTCCAATATCACGATTTGCACTATCTTTTACATTGCCAAAACATTAACATGATCAACATAATGTTAGTAAGTGATCACAAGATATCTCCCTTAACTCTGATTCCCTGATGAAAGACCCTCACTCGCCGATATCTGGCTAGAAGTCAAAGCTTAAGGACTTCTACGCAATAGAATAAATATACTGGTTTCTTCTGATTTCTCTCTATGATATCTTTCCAATATCTGCTCGCTGGAACTTGAGTACTTGAAGCTGATTTCCACAAAACTATGATAGGCGGGGTTCACTCTCTTAACCACACTTAATCTAATCTGGAGCTATTCCAGTTTAAATGCTTTAAACACTGAGATCTAACAATAGCCTTCCTGTCTGGAAGATGGCTCTGCTGTCTCTGTTTTCGTTGAATGGGACGGGTGCAAGACCGGTTTGGTGAAGCACTACCTTCCCTTGACCTCAATCAGGGGAAAGCTTGATTTCGATATGCTATCTAGATAGGAGATCAAGTAGGTAGCTGCAACCATCAGTCCACCAGTGGTTGTCAGAATTCGTGACGCAATACTGGTTTTCAATGTACCATGGCTCGAGGGACATTTAGAGCCTAACTGCCATTTTGCCTTTTTAAATGTTCCCTGATCTGAGGAACAATCTGAAAAGTGGTTGCTCGTCGCTTTACGAATGTTCTATAAATTATAGTATAATGAAACGCAGCTTTGCGCCACGAATTCTGACAAACACTAGTGAGTCTCTTTCTTGACGTCAACATAGAGGAAAGATGTGAAATACCAGCCGTCCTTAGGCGATTGTTTCTGTATACAAGATACGGAATTCCTCCAAAGAAAAATTTCACCTTGCTCAATTACACGTATCACGCCCTCCATCTTGCTATAATTCATCGAAATGGCAGACTTTGAGCAGGAGTATGGGATTTCCGTTTTGGGCGCGCCTCCCTCCTAGGCACAGAGTCGAAGAGCAATTAAGCCTCGTCATCAATTACAAACTCTCGCACATCGGAACCCTTGTACTTAACTTCTGCTGCATCCGCCATAATCAACCGCTTTCAAGCCAAGAGTCTTTCCACTAAGCCTCTCATTTAAAAAAAATTGTATTTCCATATTCCTAAATACATACTAACACATCCTTAGAAACCAGTAAGAGTGTTTCTGGAGACGGCCATCGAAGACATGTTCTTGCCCAAAAGGGTTGAACTGGAAACTTCTAAAGCCGAGGAAGTTGATGGATGCTGTTGGTCATAACTCATGGTCAGGAGGTCTTGAATCCTCCACCATTGAGAGAATCGACAATGGACCAGATGAAGACGACAAGGATTCGAGAATGCGGAGGATCAGGACATTACCTGACAAAGTGGGGGGCAAAGAAGCATAGAAAAAGGACGCAAAGTTGCATAGGAAGCTGATGAGAGATGTCTAAGGGAGCCGATAAAGTTAGACGAGAAGAAAGGGGGCAGGAAATCATGGTGATGAGCTGGTGAAAATAGAACAAGGTAGGAAGGAAATGGCAAAGGTGGAGAAAAGGACTGAGAAATGGGATATGGTATCATTGTGGGATTTGGCTAGGCAGGAGCTGCCATAGGCACGCAGGTCTTCAATCCTAATCAAGCAGCTGCTGGTAAAGCTTCCACATTCTATGTGGATGGTGGCATAAGGGTTCTTGAGACTAGTGTATATTGCTTCTTGCCCGAGGCAAAGGCAGTTGATCCGGAAGTGATGGATGAGCAATTTGAACGGTACTTGAGAGAAGAAGGATACACAGACAAGATTGATGGATGAAAACTAAAGAGGATCGTGCACAATGTAAGAGATCTCTGCTTTCGCTCTTTCCGTTCAGACTTTTTGACTTGGTGAATAGAAGAATTATCTTGGCATCCCCGCCATTAGTCTCCTATTCCCTTGATTTAAGGTCAAGGTAAATTAAGTATCTGCGTTATTAATTGATTCGTCGATTATATGTGAGAGTACATGGCTGGCAATAATACACCCCAAGCCGATATTGAAAGACCGAACGCCGTCGCAGTGCATGTTGTCCCTTTCCCTTCCCAACGCCCAGAAATGCTTTCCAAACCAGGATACTCAACGTATTGCCCACCTGCATCATCAAATTCCCCCGCCCTCAATTCCACTGATCTGATTACTCGTTGGCTACCTGAGGCCATGTGATTCATCCTCTGGCTCAACCGGTTTCCGCTTAACGTCAATCTTTTTCTGTCCCAGATCCCTGATCTTCTCTATCAGGGTATCACTGCTGTCCATGTCGGCAACATCGTCACCTCCTCCTATACTGACACCATTGATGAGAATATTGGGGACTGTCCTCCTCGATGTCATCACTGCAAGTGCTGCTTGTAATTCCTGGCCCAGAGGATGCTGATCGAGTTCCACGATGAACGGGGCGGGGTCAATTATATATTTATTGAAGATTGCCTTCCCTTTCTTCGAGTATGGGCAGTAGGATTTCGAGAAGATGATTACTGTGACGATTTCAGATTAGTTCAAAGTCCCAGAAGATACAATTCAATCCAGACAGAAGTGACTGGCGATCCAAAATATTGGGATAATATACTTACTCGGCGATTTCTTCAAGATGCTGTTCAACTCTGCGTCTACCTTGCGATCCTCCTCCGTTACTTCCACCATGGGCTCCTGAGCATCTCCAGTAGTGAACTTCTTCCGCCCAGCAACACCTCTCTCACCCGCACCTTCAGAAGCACTCCCAACTCCAACCAAGCTCGACGGAGGATCTGGCTTCGGCGCTTTCGCATTGGCATTGTCTTTCGCAACTTGAGCCGCCTCTTTCAACCTCTGCGCCATGGCCTTCGAAACTTCGTCGTCATCCTCCAACTTTCTCGTAGATCCACCCGGGCTTGGCTTCTTATTCAACCCATTGACAGTCTTCTGATAAAAGTCGCCGACGGTCCTAGAATCCAATTCCCGTTGTTGGCGCTGAGAAGCAGTCCAGAAAAGGAGTGTGATAGCAACTAGGAACACAAAGAGTCCGAAAACTTTGACGCGCCGCATAGACGGCATCTTCGTCGATCGGGTGAAGAAAGGTGTGGTCTGAATAGCTATATGGAATTGATCAGCAAGGAGTTCCGCTCAGTTTGATAATTGAATAACCCATATCCGGTTCAATATTCCCCGGCGGGTTGAGGACAGGACTTACACCGTTGATGGTGGTATTTGGGCATTTTGCTCGTTGCTCTCGTTGGCACGGAGCTTTTGACAGCCTTGGAGATCGGCGAGGAAAGTATGGGAAAAAGGAAGGTTGTCTCAGATGGGTCAGCGCGTCACGGCCGAGCAAGCTGCTGAAAGGAAGGACGGCTCGTTGGACAAGGACAATATTGTTCTTGACCTTCGCTGAAGACAAGGCGACAAGATATCATGCGAGTCAGTGCTAATCAACAATAGAGTTGAAGAAGGTTCTTGGGGCCTGGCGGAAGAGAGTTTGAAATGCGGAGTGTGGAGAAACGCGCACATCTTTCCGCGGTCTGGCTGACGGTGGTGGCACCCTTTTGGATCGAGGTGGTTAAATGCAGTTAGATTGGATCAAGAATCGATATCCAAACCGGGGCTCTGGCTGCACCGCCCGATGAACAAGGATTTTGATGGCCTGGCCTTTCCCCTGAGAAGTACTGTAAATTCAGGGGCTGGTAGTCAAAGTAACTGCCGGAGGGGTCACATGTTTAGCTATTGTTTCCTCCGAAAAGTCACCCAGGTCCGGTATATTAGCACCTTGTTCATGTGATGCATTAGAAGAATCGGGATGAACTCAGGCATCCCAGCATGAACCTTGCTGTTCGTATAGTAAATTGGAATTCGATACTTCATGCGAACAGCTCATCCAAAATTCCGCACTAAAGCTGATCATAAATTTCAGTTGCCGTCTTAGCATGGCATTGTATTATAATATTATCTCTGAGCTTGTACAGCAAGCAATACAGAATCGTACAGTCGTCCTTACTCCGGGTCCTGAAATCATCCACGCAAGGCGCTCCAGAACGTGTTTGAAGATGAAAACGCCAAAGTTTTGCAACAGCACCAATGAACACCCGCCCTATCCATACTCCTGCTAGAATGTGCTTTCACCTGAAAGCGCTCACACTGGCCCGTTCTCTCAACGTTCGCCGTCCACCTTCCGTCCTTGTACCTGCGGATGAGCCTGTGACTTTCATCCAGTCTTCCCACTCCCGTGCTATTTCCATTAAGACGCCACCCATGACAGCAGCTGATGCCATGAGACCATGTCCCTCGCCCTCCAGTACTCGCACTTCACACCTTCTCATCGTCTTGCCTAGCCATCTGACATTTTCAACAGGAACTCTGGTATCCTTGCTGCCATGATGGATGACTACAGCTCGAGTGATATCGACATATCTGAACCCTATCGTATGCCTCCTTTCCAGACAGACAAGCAGGTCCACTGCCGGGTTTGCACCAGAGGTAGCAAGATCCCAAATAGCATGAGTAAGTCTTGTGTCGTAAGTCATCTGTCTTTCCTTGTCGGCCAGAGTGCTCGCAGCAGCAGCCAGGATTGCGGCTTCATGATTTGGATCGTTTATGTCTTTGGCTGCTCGTTCCATAACTCCACTCTCTGAAGGATCTGGGTAGATTGTTGAGTTTCTCCCATGATTCTCCTTGTCCAGACCAGGAGTAACTGTGCTTCTTCCGCTAGTGGCGGGGGTATCGCGCCCGGTTGTGGACTTTCTTTTGCCTCTTCGTTGAGATTTTGGCAGGCTACTGGTAATTGAGCTACTCGTGGCACTCATAAAGCTTGAGTTTGCGGCTTTGAGAATGGGAGTTGGCAGCGCTCTGAGAATTCGTTGTGACGTCGGGATTGAGTTGGTGGGAGGTGAAGCGACTTGCGCACCAAAGACGCTCATCTGAGAAGGGGGGATCCAGGGTGCAAGTAGATGGATACGGCCACGGATATGCTGAGGCATCCGGAGGGCAGTTGCAAGTGCATAGATGGCACCAGCCGAGTGGGCTAAAATGGAAAATTTTGTGATTTTCAAGGTTTGGCATATTGCGTAAACATCATCTGTGTAAATTAGCAAGAGTAGGAGGAACTCATCCTATCATAACATACCTGGCCAACTGAGCGGTGTTGCTGTACCATCATTATATGACTCACTATCGCCTACACCTGGTCTATCAGGGGTAATCAACCGCAGCTTCAGAGTAAGGGCAAGCTCATCGTAGAATGCTGTGATGTATCTTGTCAGGCCCATCCCTACGCAACAGAAAACTGCGAATCCCTCCGAATCGCCGACTTCGGAGAATGAAATGGTTCTCCCCGTCTGAGGGTGTCTGATTTTCTGCGATAATCGGGGAGAGCAAAGATATGCTTCCACAGCATCATCAATAGAATCTGCGCTTGTAGGCCTGTCATCCACATGGATTTGCGGTGTCCTCGCTGGCTCTGGTGAGCCAACTCTCGATAATGGGTTTGAGCTACTTCGATGATGCGAGTCTTTGTCCGTTGCCCTAGGGCTTAATGGAGCATATAAGCGCTTCAGTCGTGACCCGGCTCGTTTGGGTTGGAGGGTCTCAAGCGGTTCAGGGGTAGCTTTGCCGGATCTTCTCTTCTGGCTCGAGGACCGATTGCCACGATCTGGACTTGGTCTTGCTTTGCGTTGAGTGACAGTTGGCGAAGGAGCACCTTCTTCAGTATCCTGCACAACACGCAACTGGTCAATCTTGGCATTTTCAGAGACACGTTTGGATGCCAACGCCGTCGTCTTTGCTGTGGGCATCTCCAAGTTATCCAATGGTTCCATCATCCTAGAAGTGGCCTCACTGGGTTTGCGATCTCTCTTGCTCCGTTCGCGTTTACGATCTTGATGTTGCTCATCAATCTCCTGAATGGTGTCATCGGCTTCGTCATTTCCTTTCTCTTTTTCACTCTGCCGGTTTGGTTTTTGAGAAGTCCGGTTCTTGAGCGTTGTTGCAGGCTTTCGTAGGGAAGAATCCCGGGTCGGAATAAACCTCCCAGAACCAATACCGCCCTGACTACCAGTGCTGAGCGCTGGACTCACACTTTCCTGATCCTGTGTTGCAGCGTTGGCATTCCGCTTGGTTGGCGAGGACTCCTCGGGCTCCTCTCCAATTGCGTTCTCTGCCATGAACGAGTCCGGTTCGAATTGCGGCAAAGGAATACGGTCTAGGCCAAGTCCTTTGGTATTTCCTCCCACAGCTCCGACACTAGCTCTCTTCCGCTCCTGCTCCTTTTCCCGCAACCTTTCCTTGGAACTCATGTACATCAACCCCCGTTGATTTCTTGCTTGTTTCTTGCCCCAGCTATCACTCGATGTCTTTCTTCGTAATTCAGGACCTGGTACTATTCCCGGCTCGATGGAGACGTTGCCAATACTGCTCGCATCGTCCTTGTCTTTCGATCCCGTAGACCCCTTCGAAGACGGTCTCGAGCTTCCTCGCAGGAAGGTTTTTAAGGGACTCGATTGGGGCGATCGTGGCGCGGTAAGCGGTGAAAACCCGGATGGTGGTTTGGCTGTACGTATAACAGGAGGACTGGCTGCCAGCTCATCCAACGACTCCTCTTCAATCAACTCTCGCAGTGACGGTTGCTCATATGCGCCGTAATCTATACCAAAACTTCCACCCGATGACCGAGACCCATTGCTTCCGTTCAAGTGGCCGAAAGTTTGAAGGGTTGCGTTTGTAGAAGTAGGGGACGCTGATAAAGGTTGGGCAGGATTATCGAAGAGCTGGTTCGCTGGGGAGGAGATGATTGAGAGGGAAGTAATTAGTGACGAGATGACCTCTGGTGAGGCTGGCTGCACGTGTACACGGTTGGAGGAATGCGCCGAGGGACCTTGCAGCGACTTTCGACGACCATGTTGGCGCGCACGACTTGGTATTGGAGGAGGGGTAGTGTTGACGTCCATAGTGTCCACGGTATTGTCTCTTAGGCTGATAGCGCAAGTGAGGGCCACTCCAGGTCGGGTCGGACCAACCCACGGGCTCTAGTGAGGTTCTGCAGGATCAGGAAAGTGTTTGGTGATGCATTGACTTTTCAAAACGGGAGGCAAGAGGAGTAATGTTTCAGGAAGTCGGATCGGTGAACGCGTCCTGTGTACGAGCCGAACAGCGTTTGACAATAGCTATGCTGCGCAGGCCATTGGACGAGATAGATGCAGGCGGTGTCTAGGTGTGAAGACTGAAGCAATATCGGGTCAGTGTCCTGATCTTGCGCTGAGAGATTGTCGATGTAGACTGCAGAGGGCCTTGCGGAGGTTCTCCTGAAGCGGCACACCTTTTCAGCAAAGCTAATGCAGGTGAGCTGCAGCACAGCCAACGTTAATTGAATTGTCTCAGTCAATTGGGACTTTGTCGACGATCAAAGAGCTGGATCGTACTGTAATGAAGAGAATGGCAACGCCTGGCTCGACCGAGGAAGAAGTGCCAAACAAAAAGATGCAGGAAATGGCTCCGGTTTGGGTTCTCTACTAGTCTGCGGCAGCGGGAGGGCCAAAAGGGTGCCACGGGACCCAGCAGCGGTTTCTCGAAATGAGGGTTGGTAATTGAGTGGATCATGCAACACACGAGGCTGTTCAAGTCGGTCGCTGCGGAGGCAAATATGCAGGAAATATTTTTGGCCCGCGAAGAAGCAACTCATGCAGAGACGGAGAGTTGAGAAGAGAAAGGTCTTGCAGTTGGGCTGCGTGGGTGCAGGAGCATCTTCCCCTGCTCGCAAATTAATTAAAAAGCGAGGAATAGGACCAGGCGGACGCGCCCCTGGGAGTGGAAACGAATAGGAAAGCACGGACTGCATCGAATTCCCCGCCGAAAGATGCGTACTGTGTATACGTGGGGTGCGGCACGTGGAGAGTGGTGTGTTTCAAGGAAAAGGGGCCAGTGAAACTTCAAAGACTGGAGATGGAGAGATCGTAGGTCCTCTACCTAAGTCTAAGGTAGGAAAGCTACGGGCCGGCCCTGCTGGAGCTAAGCATCCATAAACGGCATGCTGGGTACCTTAGATACCTAATACAGGTATTGAAGCTGCAGTTAGAGCTGGTTCTTTGCCAGCCAATTATGGAGTCACTTTTTGATCAAATTAAACTTTCCTTTCCTGCCTGTGCTCCTTGCCGAAGTTTACGGGATCGTTCGGCATAATTGATCTTTTATCTCCGATCTCGACTCCATCAGCGCACAGATCTCTCGCATTCTTTCCCCCCTGTAGCTGTCACTCTCTCAGCCGAAACCTGGTCAGCGGAAGTCTTCTGCCTCGCCCTCGCTTAGCAATAATCTGCACCGAAAACCTGCTGCCAACCATGCAAGGCTGAACTATGTCATCACGCTTGGAGCAGAAGAGCCTTGCGACAACAGCAAGGGGAAGTCCCAACGGGCTTCAAGGATTTCTCAATTTCAACGTCTACTCCCTCATTCAATTTGCATATCTCGAACAGTATATTTTAAGACTTCTTATATCATTGTAAACATGGACGCCTTGCTCTCTCTACCCCTCCTGGGCTACTTAGTCATGCCCGGCTTGACCACATATTCAACGAGTCTCAACCTACTGTTCTTCTACATGGTATGAGCTTAAGATACAAAAAGTATGAAAGAGCTAATCAACTGCAGACCTGGAGCACTCTTGTATGTCTCCTGAACGTTTCACATCAAAAATGTCCCTGACTGAGGAAGGTCCTCTCCCAACCGCCGCTCAAAGTCGAAGTCGTTGGCAGCTTGGGTATACGTCTGCTATTTTTCCTGGTGCCTTCACTATTCTTTCTCCTCTTCGATTCGATAATACCCAGTCTCAGTGTTGGACTCAAAACACAAGGGGCGGATGGCTTGCCAACGCGAGGTCGAAGCCGAAGTCGAAGCAGGCCGGAATGGTATCAGGTCATTGGTGTCAGCCTCCTTAATATTCTCCTGACCGTTGCTCTTCAAGCTGGAGTTGAAATGTTGTTCACGGAAGTTTTTCACATCCGAAGTGCCTTGAAGGTCACAACGACTCTGCCTTTGCCGTGGTCAATCGCTAAGGACGTCATTCGAGGATTGCTCCTACGTGAAGTATATTGTTCCATTCAAGTTTTTTGACAAATACTCATCATGAAAGGTTATCCAATACTACATTCATCGATTTGTTTTACACGAAAACTCGAATGTCCTGAGCAGACTCCATAACTCCTGGTTTCATTCGGTGACTGCGCCATACTCCTTCGTGGCCCATTATGATCATCCAGCATCATACATCTTTTTCCGATTCCTCCCAACCTACCTACCCTCCATAATCTTCCGAGTGCACCTCTTGACTTACCTCCTCCTTCTCGCCATTATCACTCTGGAGGAAACTTTCACCCTCTCTGGATACGCGACAATGCCAGGAATTATGTTAGGGGGCATCACCCGAAGACAAGATCTACACAGTAGAGGAGGAGGCAAGGGAAATTTTGCGCCTTGGGGACTTTTAGACTGGATCCATGGAACGAGTATTGGCGCAGATGTGGTAAGTCACAAGTCCTCAGTGTCCAACCGCTTCTGAAACATTCTCCCCTCAATGTTCAAAAGCTCTTGGAATATTCCAGTCCAGAGGAGTAAACTAAATCCAATAATTGGTAGGTCGACGACATGAAGGATGAGGCTGAGAAGCACCATGTGAAAGAACGGGGTGGAAATGCGTTGGCGAATGCGAAACAGAGTGGTAAAGAAGGCCTAAGGGGTTGGAACGCAAGAAGAAAGAGTACGAGGAAGGGTTAAGGATATGAATGGTTCTTCCTGATTCAGTGTCGTATTTCACTAATTTTAAGGCAACGAGATACCCTTTTTAAGTTTCTGCAAGCAATAAAAAGTTCATACTAAGTCGCTAGTAGCCAAGGCAGCGATGATCATGCGATTTCATTCTCTCTTCGAAGACGTCAAGATGGGACCTAAGGAGTCTAAGAGCTTATAATTGGACCGGCCTTCCTTCTGGTAATTTTCATCGAGCTAGGATCCTGGTGAATATGAAAGGCGGCACTAAAACTCCCAATTTCCCTAGCCGGTGTTCAACAGTCATCGTCTTTCTAGGGCGGGGGTTTGCTTGCTGTACGATTTCTGTGATCCTGAGAGGATAATTTTTAAAGTTGTATGAAGAATTAAGGGAACATTTGGAAAGACACAAGTTCAAATATTCACTTAGACTGGGTACATATAAAGGCGCTTTTAGTATCGAGCGCGAGCTATGCTATTTTGCCTTCCTGCTCAAGTATTCGTTTCTGGAGAAGCGGTGTCTAAGCTTAAATCCACTTCCGTGTGGAGACTCCCAAATTCAATCTCGTATACAACGGCCAATGTGCAACGAAGGCTCTCGAACTCCGACTAAAAAGTCTTGGACGTCATCCACCCTTGTCGTGTCAAGCGAGTCGACGTCAAGGAGGCTAGTCGAGATCGGGACATCAACCAGCCTCAAACATCGACATTTCTCTTCATATCGCATGCTGATCGGAGTGATCTCATATGCTCGAATTCCTTAGGTACTTCCGTGCACAATTCTAGGGCACCATGGAATTCCAATAAGTCCGAAGGCCGAAAGAGATAAGCCAAAGGTCTGCCAAGACTACTACTTAAATGTAATGACGATATCAAGTGATTCTTTATACCGCGTTCAAACTGATGTAAATCTTTCGGAGGTAAGTGTACTTACTACAAAGCCCTTTGGTATTCTGCGCTCCTTTACCAATTCCGAATACTTCCCTAGTATTCATACTCTATTTCCAAAGTCCGTCAAGATGAAGGAACTCGTTAGGGATACTGTACTTGGTCATTTCCTCCGTCTACTAACTGGAGGGAGAGTGCTTCCGTACGAAGAGGACAGAGACCCCTCATTATGGAAACGATATATCGACGTAGAGAAGAGTGGACGAATGGCACATCATGGACACACCGAAGAA
>Ga0302227_10001113_pt1 | contig 20487 bp, 17 predicted proteins | sample II_Palsa_N1_1_FD_193525 | JGI IMG/M metagenome (GOLD analysis project Ga0302227, IMG submission 193525) | Peat permafrost microbial communities from Stordalen Mire near Abisko, Sweden - II_Palsa_N1_1 | ecosystem: Environmental > Terrestrial > Soil > Palsa > Peat permafrost | place: Sweden... | reverse complement strand
CGCTCGATCAAGTCATGTGCACCACGCGGGCCGGAGCATGACATCAGTGCCGCAAAGCAATCCCGAGGAAACAGCACCGGCGGACCCGATATGCCGTTCTGCTCGCTAACGAGCAGGCGCTCCGGTGTCAGCGCATGTCGCTGGAGCATATGCCCTAGCAACGCCGGATCCAGGAGCGGTTGATCGGCCAGACACAGGAGTAGCGCAGAAGCTTGCGGATATTCGACATCCAGGTAACGAACGCCAGCGGCGAGCGAGCTGCCCATGCCCTCGACCCAGCCGTCGAATCGGATCAACCGCAACAGCAAGTCGTCGAGTACGGCCTCGACTTGTTCAGCATAGGCACCCGTCACCACGACGACAGGGATGTCTTGCTCCAGCGCGCTCCGCGCGGCACGGCGCACCATCGGTTCACCCTGGATCTCGACCAGTTGCTTGATGTCGCCAAAACGCAGGCTTTCGCCTGCTGCAAGCAGCAGGATGACAGGCGATGCCGGGTTTTCTACGCGGTGGCTCATCCGTGAATCGCGCCTTCGTTGTCGCGCAGCCGACCACCATCACGTTTGTTGATGACGGCCATGATTTCGGCGGCGATCGCCAATGCGATTTCCTCTGGTGTTTCCGAGCCGATGTCCAGCCCCGCGGGCGCATGCACGTGCAGCCCGGCAAGCGCGGGGTGGTCGCGCATTCGTCCCACGCGTTCACGCGATCCGAGTGCGCCGAGATAGGACACCGGCGCGCCCTGTAACGCAGCCAGGTAGGCGATGTCCTGTTCTAGGTTGTGCGTCATCACCACTACCGAGCTTCGCGCGTCGAGCGGCAACGCACTGCACAAGCTGGCTGGCGTTGCACAAACGGCATGCAATCCGGCCGGCAGTTGCGTCGCCTGCAAGCGCGCCGGATCGTGATCGACCAGGGTTGTCTGCCAACCCAAGGCCCTGGCCAGGGGCAACAGCGCGCGTGCGGCGGCACTGCTGCCGATGACGACCAGCGCGTGCGGTGGTTCTACCGGTTCCACCAGTACATCGACCGTGCCTCGTGCTGATGGCAGGCGCAGCGTGGTGGTGCGTTTACCTGTCGTCGGCGTGACGGCGTCGATGATCGAACGGGTCAGTGCCGGATCGGCGATATCGTCATGCAAGACATCGCGTTCGCACCACAACATCCGCTGGGGCATCGCCACCATCCCGTCGACAGCGAACAAGGTGGCGAGCCAAGCGCAGCGTCGCTCACCGAGGCATTGCGCCAGGGCATCGATAAAACCGAGCGCATTTGCTGTCGCCAGCGGCTCGATCAATACCTCAAGCTCACCGCCGCAACCCATCTCCAGCAGTACATCGAGGCCGGAGTCCGCGTTGTAGTGGATCAGGCGGGGAAGGGTGCTGGCGATGACTTCCTGCGCACGCGCCACGATATCGCGTTGCGGGCAGCCGCCGGACAGTTCACAGACCACGTTTCCGTCACCCAACACAAGCATGCGTGTGCCGGGACGGCGAAAGGTGGAGCCGCGCGTGCGGGTCAGTGTTGCCAGTGCCGCCCTGGGCAGCGTATCGCAGCGCAGCTTGCGTAGTGCATCGATCAGGGTGTTCAGCTCGTGCGCCGAATTCATCGATCATGTCGCCAGCTTGGGAAGGGTAAGCAGCAAAACCTGCGGAAGGCTGCGGGCCCTTAATCTGGCTGGACCAGAATAATATGTCCGCAACCCGCTATCGGGCTGCCCGCTTGCGGATTTCAGTCTAGCGCGACATTCGTCAGTAAGTGCGCCCACCGCGCTATCGCGAGCAGGGGTCTTCTGGTATACGAGATTCTCACGAATGTGTTGCTGAAATGGCGTTTTCAACACCCGTCTGGGAGCGAATCCCACCCGCTGTTTGATACTTGGCGCCCAAGCCTCGTTTCCCGGATTCTCAACGCAGTGCGGAGGTACCTATGCTGTCCTTGTCCGTTAACGGCGAGTCGCATTCGGTCGATGTTCCTGCGGATATGCCGTTGCTCTGGGTTCTGCGCGACGTCATCGGCCTGATGGGAACCAAATTCGGCTGCGGCATCGCGCAATGCGGGGCATGCACGGTGCATCTGGACGGTCAGCCGGTTCGTGCATGTGTGCTCCCCGTGGGGTCGATTGGCAGTAAGGCCATCACCACTATCGAGGCCATCGGCGATACGCCCAGCGGGCAGAAGGTCCAGCAGGCGTGGCTGGATGTGGATGTCGTGCAGTGCGGCTACTGCCAGTCTGGGCAGATCATGTCGGCGGCAGCCCTGCTCAAACGATCACCCAACCCCAGCGATGCGGAGATCGATGCAGCCATGTCGGGCAACATCTGCCGCTGCGGTACTTACGTGCGAATCCGGGCGGCCATCAAGCAGGCGGCAACGGGCAAGCTCGAAATTCTGCAGACGATCGTCACGTCGCCCGAGGGAGCCGCGTCATGAAGCTGAAAACAGGCAGACCTCAGACAACTGACCAGATCGATCTGAATCGCCGGCATGCCATCCAGTCGGGTGGTCTGGCGATCGCCTTTCTATGGCTGGGCGGCAGCGGCATAGCATCCGCTGCGATCAATGCGCGCCGGCAACCGGGCGATGCCGCCGCCGCCCTGGCGGACGGCAATCCGGCCTTCGCTCCGAATGCCTTCATCCGCATTGGCACCGATGGCACCGTGCGGCTGGTCATGCCGACGGTGGAAATGGGGCAGGCGATCTATACCGGTTCAAGCATGTTGCTCGCTGAGGAACTGGGCGTGGGCCTGGATCAGATCAGCGTCGAGCATTCACCGCCCAGCGATGACCTGTATGGCATGCCGCTCCTGGGTGGCCAGATTACCGGCGGCTCCACCAGCACGCGCGGCACCTGGCAGGTGCTGCGCGAAGCTGGTGCCGTGGCGCGGACACTGCTGGTGACTGCCGCGGCGACGCAGTGGCATGTCGACCCGTCGACATGCACGGTGGACCGGGGCATGGTTCACCACATCCCATCCGGCCGCAGCGTTGGCTTCGGCGCGGTGGCCTCGGCGGCAGGCCAGTTGCCGATGCCGGACAAGGTGCAGCTCACTGACCCCAAGGATTTCAAGCTGATCGGCAAACCGCTGCGGCGTGTGGATTCCGCCGACAAGATCAAGGGTGCCACCCAGTTCGGCCTGGACGTGCGTGTGCCCGGCATGAAGATCGCCGTCGTCAAGGCGTGCCCTACCTTCGACGGCAAGCTCGCTTCGGTCGACGACAAGGCCGCCCGTGCGATGCCAGGCGTCGTCGACGTGATCCGCATCGCCGATGCGGTCGCCGTGGTCGGCGACCATTTCTGGGCCGCAAAGCAGGGACTCGAGGCACTGGTGATCAAATGGGACCGCGGCGAGAACGCCAACCTCACCACCCAGCAGCTTCGCGACGCACTCGCGGAGAGTGCGCTCAACGGCAAGTCGATCGTTGCTCGCGAGGTCGGTAGCCGGCCAGCCGATGGGAAAACGGTCGAGTCGGTCTATCAACTACCCATGCTCGCCCACGCCACCATGGAGCCGCTCAACGCCACCATCTTCGTGACTTCCGACAAGTGCGAAATCTGGGTGGGCACCCAGGTGCCTGCACGCGTTCTCGACGCGGCGGCAAAGATCACGGGCCTGTCCAAAGACAAGATCATCGTGCACAACCAGTATCTCGGCGGTGGCTTCGGACGACGCCTGGAAACGGATTCGGTCGAGCAGGCGCTGGCCCTGGCCAAGCAGGTGTCGTATCCGCTCAAGGTCGTCTGGACGCGTGAGGAGGACATTCGTCACGATCGCGTGCGTCCGATGTACCACGATCGCATCTCAGCCGTACTCGACGCGAATGGCCGACCAGCCTGGTATGGCTATCGCACCAGCGGCGGCACCGTGCTGGGGCGTTGGGCGCCGATGGCCATGGGCAAGGATGGCCTCGACAGCGATGCGGTCGAATGCGTCGTGGAAGTGCCTTACGAAATCCCGAACCTCAAGGTCGAGTGGATTCGCCACGACATGCCTCCTGGCCTGATCGTCGGATGGTGGCGGGGCGTGGGATCAACGCATAACCTGTTCGTCGTCGAAAGCTTCATGGACGAGCTCGCACATCACGCCGGCAAGGATCCGCTGGAATATCGACGTGCCTTGTTGCAGAAAAATCCGCGGACCTTGGCCGTACTCAACCTGGCCGCCGAGAAAATCGGGTGGGGCGCTCAGCCACTACCTGCACGGGTTGCCCGCGGCATCGCGTTAGGTGAACCGTTTGGGAGCCGGGTGTGTGCCATCGTCGAGGCTGAGGTCACTCCGCAGGGTGAAGTACGTCTGCGTCGTGCCGTGGTCGCATTGGACTGTGGTATCGGGGTCAATCCCAGCTCCATCGAGGCACAGATCCAGGGGGGACTTCTGTTTGGTCTCAGTGCCGCGCTTTACAGCGAGATCACGATCAAGGATGGCGCCATCGAGCAGAGCAATTTCAACGACTATCGAAACCTGCGGATCAACGAAACGCCATTGATCGAAGTCCATCGCATCGAAAATAACGAAGCGCCCGGTGGCCTGGGCGAAGTCGGTACCGCGATCGCGGCGCCCGCCCTGGCCAACGCGATCTTCGCTGCAACGGGCGTGCGCCTCTACAAACTTCCGGTGGACCGTAATCTTCTCGTGCAGGATGCCAACGCACTCAAGCATGTGGTATCTGCAACCGCCGCCGACCAGGGGAGGAGCGACGCGTGAAACGCTTCCTCATCATCGTGGTCCTCGTGCTGGTTCTCGGCAGCGTGGCGTATTTCGCGCTGAATCGCACTGACAGCTCCGACGGCACGGCGCCGGCAATCGCCGGCGCTCCTGCCACCGCCGACGTGCTAGTGCGCGGCGAATATCTCGCCAAGGCTGCCGACTGCACCGCCTGTCACACCGTTCCTGATTCGGGCAAGCCGTTTGCCGGTGGTGTCGCGTTCCGCCTGCCGTTCGGCACAATTTATTCGTCAAACATCACAGCCGACACGCAAACCGGCATCGGCAGCTGGAGCGATGATGATTTCGTTCGCGCAGTACGCGAAGGCGTGCGCAAGGATGGCAAACGGCTGTACCCGGCGTTCCCCTATACCTCGTACACGCAGCTGAGCCGCAGCGATGTCCTCGCCATAAAGGCCTACCTCTTCAGCCTGCCGAAGATTTCGCAGTCGGACAAACCCAACGATCTCGGTTTTCCCTTCAACCAGCGCTGGGCCATGGGCTTCTGGAATGCAGCGTTCTTCAAAAGCCAGCGCTTCGTCGCCGATGCGGCGAAATCACCGCAATGGAATAGCGGTGCTTATCTTGCAGGCGCGCTGGGGCATTGTGCGGAATGCCACACGCCACGCAACGTGGGCTTCGGTCTGGAGCACGGCAAAGAACTGTCTGGTGAGCTATTGCAGGGCTGGCATGCCTACAACATCACATCGGATGCGACACACGGTATAGGCGCGTGGACTGATGCCGAGATCGCTAGCTATCTATCCACTGGACACGCGGATGGGCGTGGATCCGCCTCCGGACCGATGGGCGAGGCTGTTGATAACAGCCTTCAGTACCTGAAGCCCGAAGACACGGCTGCCCTGGTGACCTATCTGCGCAACGTTCCCGCACGGGAAGGGAAGGACCCGATCACGATCGATGCGAAAGCGGCACCCGCGCTGGCCTCCAGCGACACAGCCCCAGGCGGAGACAGCACAGATGCAAACAGCGCGGGACTAAAACTCTTCGAAAGCGCCTGCGCAAGCTGCCACCAATGGAACGGCCAAGGCCAGGAGACACCGTACGCCTCGTTGCTGGGTACGCGTGGCGTGAATGACATCAGCGGTGGCAATGTCACCCAGGTCATATTGCATGGTTCCAAGATGCGTCTCGATGGGCACGATGTCTTCATGCCGGCATTCGGCCATGCTTACTCCGATACGGAGGTAGCGGCTTTGGCGAACTATGTCATCGCACACTTCGGGAACAAGCAGGGAACGGTCACCCCGGACGCTGTTGCGCAAAGCCGTAAACTCTAGATCGTGACTCCGGTTTTGCGTGCCCATTTCGCAATTTGACATAATATACATTATGCGAAATTTGTGATGCACCCAAGGCGCCGTCTCGTGGACGTTCCCGCCAGCTTCGACGTTCCCGCCAGCAAACTCCTGGTCACGCCAACTGTTCTCGGCAGTAAAACCTCGGCGCCCACGGCAGAATTCCTACGCAAATGGCTCACATAAAGATCTACAGCCGGGAATGCGGACAGCGAAACTTACGCAGTGAGGAATGTTGAGCACATAAAGTTCTGCAGCTAAGCACGTAGCGTCGCTGGCCTTCTCAGGCCTGCAGCTGGAATTGGCACGCTTCATTGTCCATCTCAGAAAGCTCACGGCTGGATGGGAGTTTGTATGATGATTACTCCCATCGCTGTCCCCGGCGGATGTCTTGATTATGAGTGAGCCTCATTCCCGCACCGAACTGGAATCGGCACGCTTCATTGCGCAACAGCGGCAGAAACAGTGTGCAACTGAGGCGCTCAGCACTATGCAACTTCCTCGGAAGGCAGTTAAGGCTGGCACTATCTTCGGAAACGCCCTCAATGCTGTACAAAAGTCTCCGGCGAAATCGTCAGTAGCCTGCTGACCAGTTTCCGCTAGGCTAAGTCTGCGCAACGTACACAACGGTGTTCTGCAGGCTCCTTCGACGCCCAAAAGGTCTTCGCGGCCGGCAAACGGTTCTGTTGATGAAACCTAGCTCGCTCCTGAGGCAACTCGCGCTTTTCGTTTTCCGGTCGCTCGCTTGATCTTAGCGGCCGAGGTTAAATCATCCAATTTGCTTCGTAGCGCGGCTTCTCGCTGAGTAGCGGTCTGCAGCGACTTTTGAGCGGCAAGCAAAGCGGCGGGAAGGCCATCCATTCGTCCTAATTGCTGCTCCAACGCTTTTGCGCGAGCCCCATACTCGGAGGCCAGGTTCTCTGCTGCACGAGCCGAAGCTACCGCCGATTCGAGTCGCGCGGCAACAGTCGATGCCTCCCGCTCCTTCTGGCGCAATACTGTCTGAAGGGACTTTGTCTCCTCGCGTGCACGATCGATTTCAGCATGCGCGCGATCCTCGACGGCGCGAACGTGCGCCGCTTGGGCCTCGCGTTCGGCGGCCACGGCGTTTTTGTGCGTTTCTAATGAATCGGCAAGTTGATTCGTCCGTTGTTGAAGTCCATCGCGCTGCTGCGTCAGCTCTGCTAGCTGGCTAGCCTGTTGCTCAACAAGACGTTGGAGATCCGTCAGCCGCGTTTCGGCGACCTCGCGGGCTTGGTCCGCGCCCTGGGCCAATTCCTGGGCGGCGGCAACCGCGTTCTCATAGACCTTTCGTTCTTGAGTCAGTGAGGTCTGGGTCGCGAGAAGGGCATTTTGCTCTTGAGCTAGCGAGGCTTGGGCGAGAGACTCCGCATGTGTCATTGTGAGGCGCCATACCTCGGCAAACGCCTGCCCTACTTCCGCCGGCACATCGGGTAACGCAAGCACTTGGCCTAGCCGCATTGCGAGAGCGCCACGCCAGATTTCCAGCATGCGGATCACCGTGTTTGGCGAGCCCGTGCCCAACTGCGCGCGAATCTTCTCGACCGTCGGCCGCTCGCCGGCAGTGACCAGCGCGTCGGCGGCGGCGCTGACCTGTTCTTGGGTGATGCCTTTGGGCATATCAGGTGTCTCCTCGATCGGTGCCCTGCCCGCTGGTTGACGTACTGGTGATAAGTGATGATTATCACTAGTACACATCTTATATCATAATATATATTACATAGTATGAAGTACAAAAACACTTTCCCCGCCCTCGCCGCTCCCGCGAATGGCTTGGTGTTGCCGGAAAAGTTGGCCCAGCAAGCGGCCGACGCCGTGCGCGAACTGTTGGCCGAAGCCGCCGCAGCCAACACCACGCGTAGCTACGCCGCCGCCCTACGCTACTGGGCCGGCTGGCATCAGGCCAGGTTTGGCGTCGAGCTGACATTGCCGGTGAGTGAGGCCGTGGTGATCCAGTTTCTGGTCGATCACATCCTGCGCAAGAACAAAGACGGTCTGGTCAGCGAACTGCCGCCAGCGATCGACGAAGTCTTGGTGACGGCCGGTCTCAAAGCGAAGCTCGGACCGCTCAAGCTTTCAACGGTGACTCAGCGCGTGGCCGTGCTGTCGACGGCGCACAAGCTGAAACGGCTAGCCAATCCGTGCGAATCCGCCAGCGTCCGCACCTTGCTGAGCCGCGCGCGGCGCGCGTCGGTCAAACGCGGCGAACGACCGACCAAGAAGACAGCGATCACGCGCCCCGAGCTCGAAGCGATGCTGGCCACCTGCGATGAATCCCTGGAAGGATTGCGCGATCGTGCCCTGCTCTGCTTCGGCTTCGCCAGTGGCGGACGCCGGCGCAGCGAGATTGCGGCGGCCGATATGCGCGACCTGCGCAAGACCGGCGACGAGAGTTACATCTATCGATTGGAATATTCGAAGACGCAGCAGGCCGGGGTGAAGGTGGACTCGACGCCGGACAAGCCGATTCTGGGGCGCAGCGCGCAAGCGTTATCGGCATGGATCGAGGCGGCGGGGATTCATGAGGGGGCGATTTTTCGCCGGATCTGGAAAGATCGCATCGGCCCTGCCCTGTTATCCGGTTCGGTCGCAACGATTGTCAAACGGCGGGCAGCTTTGGCGGGACTGGAGGGGGACTTTGGGGCGCACAGCTTGCGGTCAGGGTTTGTGACCGAAGCGGGCAAGCAAGGCATCCCGTTACCCGCGGTGATGGCGATGACGGAGCATCGCTCGGTGGCGAGCGTGATTGGGTATTTTCAGTCCGGGCAAGCCGAAGACAATCCCGCAGCTCGACTACTCAAGTAGATTATTCTCACGATGTAGGGCCTGGGCCAACGGAGCTGTGTAGGCTTCATGTGAGCCCACCTGCTTTTCGATGAAACGATAAAGGCCATGGTCACAAATCTTAGTTTCGAAGATCTGAGCAAGAATTGCGAACGCAGCATTACGAAAATGAGCGATGCCGAGGCACTCGCTCACATCGGCAAGTTGATTGACGATGCCTTCGATGCGTCTTTCGAACGTGGTGCTAAGCGCGCATTATATCTGCTCGACGAATTGTCGAAGCGAAAACTTGTCGACTCGGATGGCGCACTGGTCGAGTATTTCCGAGCCAATGCTTGGGCGGCACGTTCGCACATAGCGAAGGTCCGACTATCTTGGTCTTGGGGGGCACCCGAGCTGGAGGCGGAACTTCTCGCGCTGTCGCGCGCTTCAAACCATGCTGGCTTTGCGAGCCTTGATAAGGTCCGTCAGTGTCAAATCCTCACTAACCACGCGAACCTCCTCAATCTAGTCGGTCGTCCAATCGATGCGGTTGCCGCGTGGGATTCGGCTCTCAAAATCATTCCAGGCTTCGCGATGGCGCGCGGTAACCGCGGCTGTGGTCTCAAAGGCTATGCTGGCATGGTGGTCGACAATCGTGAGCGCGCGATCCTCGCTCTGCACGCCTTTGACGCTCTTCGTTCGACGATGGCCGAGGATGCATTCCATGATTCCGTCGATCCGCGAGGCGCACTCACCTATTTCGCCAACGAGGCGACGGAACTCGCTAGTGCCGTCAATATCGATGCGGTCCGAGCATTGCAGGACCTCGATCGTGGCAGTGAGGGCCGATCGAGAGCCGAACGTGCCTACCGTAACTGGGGCCTTGAGCATCGTCTCTTTCTATGCCCTCTGAACGATCTTGGACCGCATCTGGCTGCGGCAATCGACAATTTGATGCTACCGCCACTAATTGAAGGATTGAACGAGCGTACCGACGGCCATCTGCCTCCGCCGATCGTTGGCTTCTTCAGCCAGATGAAGCAGGAATACACCTCGGCGCGCTTTACGCTTTTCGAGGGAGTGAGCAGCACGCGGATCCATTTCTCTGATCGCGGGGTCGCTCTCACCGACACGCTTGACTATCCGCTCTATTCACTGGCTAGCGAGCGAGTTCGCATGGCCTTTCGCATTGCCTATTCGCTTCTCGACAAGGTCGCCTTTCTCGTAGATCACTACTGGGCCTTGGGCAAGGTACCTGACAGGATTAACTTCAAAAACGTATGGATGGTCGAGAACAAAACGCGCGTGCTGTCACAGTTTGATGAGCGCGACAATCTGCCACTGCGTGGCCTGTTCTGGTTATCGAAGGAGCTGTTCGACGAGCAGCTTAGGACGACCACGGCAGCCGATGGTCGCGAACTGCACAGTATTCGCAACGCGCTGGAGCACACCTATCTGCGTGTGAGCGAAGGTTGGGCCAAGCCATTCACGATCAAAAGGACGAACAATGGCGACCTCGGCATCGCCATTGGCAGTGACGAACTCGAAGCCAAAGCGATCCGAGTCATGCAGATGGCGCGGTCTGCACTATTCTACGTATCCTTCGCGATCGGCATCGAAGAGCGGAAGAAGCAACTCGCGGATCCCGGCCAACTTATTGGATCGATGCCGCTCTATACCCTCGACGATAAGCGGAAGCGGCGCGACCCATGCTAAGCCATTGCGAACCGACCACCCCACCCGCGAATCCGAAGTAACGATGACCTCGTTCCTAGGCATCGTTTTGATTTCCACACTACGGCTACGTTCGACCAGCATCGACGGTAGGCGACAATCATCGAAGCTTCGCGATAGGAAAGAGTTCAGGGCATGACAGGTTCAGCCACGAACGCGATTGCGTGCGTTGGCTGGGGCTCCCTCGTCTGGGACGCGCGCGACTTGCCCTGCGTTGGAAGCTGGAACAACGATGGCCCCTCGCTGCCGGTAGAGTTTGCGCGCGAGTCAGGTGCGAAGAAGAATCAGCGGGGCAACAAAATTACGCTGGTCGTCTGTCCCGTGGGCATGCGTGTTCGAACCTACTGGATATTGCTTGATGTACCAGATCTCACAGCCGCGCGACAATGCCTGGCCGCGCGCGAAGGCATTCCAAAGAACTGGGAAACCGATATCGGCTTTGTCGATTGTGCCAGTGGCCGGATGCACGGCCTTGAAGCCGACACGATCACAACGTGGGGGTCCGCAATTGGCCTAGCCGGCGTCGTCTGGACAAACCTTCCTTGCAAGTTCAATGGTCGGCAGGTGATGCCCAGCGACGCCGAGGTCATAGCGTTCCTGCAGGCTCTGGATGACACCGATCGCGCATCTGCAGAGCGGTACATCCGTCAAGCTCCGAGACAAATCGACACGCTCTATAGGCGAGTGATCGAACGGGAATTCGGATGGCTCTGTCAAGAGTGAGCTGACCAATCGACGCACCTCAACCGTATTTGTGCTTCCTCCTTGCTACTGCTAAGTGCGGTGCCCAAGCGAGTTCGCTCAGTTGAAGCAGACTCACGGATCCAGGCGTTGCTTCGCTACTTCTTCCTTAGAGGCCAGCGCAGGGCCCTCGAAAGCGAGAGTACGCGCTACTTCCGCTCTTGGATCAGCCGAAACAGTTCGGCTTGATACTGTGCATCGTGGAGGGCGTCGTGATCCCCCTTGAGTGTTGGATTCAACGATGCAGCGATTTGACTGGATCGCGTTTGCGCCCAGCTGCTACGCGCAGCCCCCATATACATCGACTTGATGTCAAGCGCGGCAAATCCGAAGGGGTTTTCACCCAAGTAACGATGGAAGTAGTAGTTCACGAAAGACCAGTCAAACGGTGCGTTGAATCCAACGAAGACCGGCGTGGCACTAGGTCCTGCGGTGTTGATCACCCAGTCTCTGAACTTCTTCATGCCCGCTGCTGGATCAAGTCCGTCGCGCTCCAGTCTGTCTAAAGACAAGCCCGTGACTTCCAGTGCTTTTGGATCAGCATTGCGGGTGGTCGGCTTCACTTCGCATGAAAACGTCTGCTGCGGGTCGAAGACATTGCAGGCGCCAATCGTGAGGAGACTGAATTCGCCCGGGATGGGACCTGACGTTTCGACGTCGACCGAAAAAAAGACTTCGCGGTTGCTTGTCATGGGATAAGGGGCTCCGTGGGCACAAGGGGAGGACGGCTCTTGATCGCATTCCAATGCGTACGAAATTCGCGGCGTCGGTCCTCCGCACTACCAGTTGTCTTCCAGTGGTGACCCGATAGCGAATAGATGTCGAAAGGATGTTCCGTTCCAGCCCTCGCCAGCACCATGGTCGGCAGACCTCGGCCCAGCGCATAGCCCAGCTCCAAGAAGCAATTGGGGCGTAGGCCGGTGATGTCAGCAAGCACGACGCGACTGCGATGCAGCTTCGTGAAGATTTCTTGATCAATACGGGCATGGTCGTACGCTTGGTTGCCGTCAACGACCGTCAGCTTGTATCCCAACTCGCCCTCCATAACCGGCTGCACGACGGTGTCGAAGAATTCCTGAACATCGTTGTAGTCGGCGTGCGTCGGATTAAGCAACCGCACGACGAATGCTTTGGGCGGAGCAAGGACCTCGAGCAGGTCCGACAGGTCACGCACACTATCTGTCACAGTTTTTTGCGCGGGCATCTCGATACGATTGAGCCAACTATGCGCAGAAGTCCCACCTTCCGTCTGAAACAGGCGCTGCGCATTGCTGCCGGTGAGGCCGTACTCAAATACCCGAAGCGCACCGGTGTTCGCAGGCCCCAGCTTCAGGTTCAACGGGATTACTGGCTTGCCGGCGTCGTGGTAGAGATTGGCCAGAAACAGCACCCCTTCTCCACCGCCAAGTGCGATGAGGATATCGCCGTGCCGCGCCTGGGCTTCCATCCGCTTGCTGTTCATGTTCCAGTGCGCAGCACTTTCGATCTGGACCAGTGCCGAACTGCGCAGCGCGCCCCAAACTCCAGCGAACTGGTCGGGAATCTGATCTTCGTTCTTGTGGTGCTTGACCGCGACCACCAACGGATTTGGAGCACCTTCAGGACGCGTGTGTAGATTCTTTTGGATCGTGTCCCAGATCAGCCAGTCGAAGCAGATGGGCAAGCCATCCGATCGCGTCTTCTCGGCATCGACCGGGATAACGAAGCTGGCCCCTTTGCGAAGCAGATCTTTGACCAGCACTTCCACAACATCACGTGCACGGGCCACTTCCTCCGTGGTCGCCGCTGAAGCGTTGGCCGCAATGCTGCCGGTGATGTGGATACGACGTCCAAACAGCGATGACCGCACCATTACTTGTCCTCCATAACAGGTGATGGACGCAATCCCGCTGCCGCGTCGTGAAGATGTTCAAAGGTTAGCGGATGGTCGGGAAACGCCTGCGCCATGGCGGTTGGATAAAGCCTGGTTCGAATGTCCGAGAAGGTCCACCCCGGGCGCTTGCTGTGCGCGCCGGTGGTCGCAACGAGTTCGTCGATCTGGTGCTCGGTAAGCGCGAGGCCTTCGAGGTCCATCTTGAACAATGCGCGCCTCTCTTCGTCATTTGGGCGCTGAAACTCTTCCACGACTGCGGCCCGGCGTTGGAGGGCAGCATCCAGCACCGACAGACGATTGGTGCACAGGAAAACGACCACTCTGCCCTCAAAATGCCGTAGGTCATCTACGCATTGGATCAAAGTGTTGACCGCAACCTTATCCTCATGGTGGCTGTGCTCTTGCGAGCGAGACGCTGCAAGTGAGTCACCTTCATCAATCACTAGGACAGCGCGACGCGTCTTGCCTGCGGACTGCGTGACTTCATGGAACGCTTGGGTCAACAAGGTTCCCATTTCTCCGACTTTGCCACTGCCGCGCACACGGTTGCTGAGCTTGAACAGCAATGAATCTTCGGTGCGTGATTCTCTCGCCAAGCGATTGGCGATGCACTCGGCCGTCGCCGTCTTGCCGGTACCGACATCCCCGTGAAAGATCACGAGTGGATACTGCTCGGCCACCAAATCACAAATTGCAAGCTTCTGACGATGGTGTTTCTTGCTCCATGTCGCGAGCTCGCCGAGATTGAGCAAGAGCCGCAACTGATCATGAATCTTCTGATAGCGCGCGTCGAAACCCAGCAATGTCTTCTCACGCGCCGCCAAGCGAGAGTCCGGCAGTGGAAGCTTCCCATCAAAAATATTCTGCTGGCTCATTAACTGAAATCCTTCCGCTGCATGCCGTAGCCATTGCTGACGTAATCACGACTGGCGCTGGATGTCAGCGTGGCGTGGCTGGTATCAGCACTGGTCGGCACCCAACCAATGTGCAGCTTGCTGCTCATCTTCACTTTTGCCGCCGCGTCGTACGCAGAGGTGTAGTACAGAACAATTCGCAGGTCTGGATTTGGTACCTTCGGCCACAGCACTCCACCAGGACGACTCATGGTGAAGTCACCCGCTTCCGTGTTCACCTCGAAGCGGGTGGCCTTTTGCTCGATGCCATTGCTCATCAGCGTGAGGTCAACCATGCGCAAGTAGCCATGCTTGGCCAGCGCTTCGATGTCATGGCCCCAATCGCGCGCCTTGTCCTCTGTTACGGCACCAGAGCTGCTGGCAATCATTACCAGATCCGCCGTCACGCGACGCATGACGACTTCGACATCGGCGACGGAGTAGGTTTCAGTGGCGCTATATGTTTGACTCATGCTTCCTCCTTGACTTTGAATCGTGGTCCAAACAGTTCCTTCCATATCTCGATGTCGTCCTCGGTCGAAGCAAAGTTGGCTGTCTCCCAAGCTTCCGTGGCAGCCGCGACGATTTCCAGGCGCTCGTCTTCTGAAATGCGGCTGGTCACGTTGTTGGTATTGCAAACCGGATCGAGAATCACGACTGGATCGATGAACGCTGGAGAAACCTTGCCGTTCTCTGGGAAGGCGATTACCTCCTTGAGCCCTGACTGCGCGATGTACAGCAGGAAATCGCGGAAGCGCTTCTCGATCGATCCGTCTTTGCCATTCTTAGCCAGGAGATGCGCCATGATCAGCTCGATGGCGAACGATTTCAGTGGCTTCAACTCAACTCGATTGCGCCACTTCTTAGCGAACCTAACAAGAGTGCGAAAGTCGCCGTCTACATCCTTGCGATCGCGAACGAACTTGATTTGGCAAGGCGCGCAGGTCTGTACCTTAGTGTTGTCGTGAATATCGAACTGCCAGCCGTAGCCTGATCGCGTGAGGTCTTCGATGACCGGCACGATATCCACACTCAGCCCCGAACCAACGAAGGTCACGGTTGCGGCCTTGCGCTGGATCTCAAAGTCTTCGACCGCCTTGTTCGGATACAGCTTAATCAATGCGTCATAAATCAGCTGACTCAGGCTCGCGAGAGTTTCCTTGTCAACGTTGCGTCCGGAGATATAGAACACCACGTCGACGTCCACCGGATCTTCTGACGTCTTGCGCAAGATCGTGTACTTCGCGAACGAACCAGCCTTGACCACCTTCGTGATCTTGATTTCGCTCTGATCCCTCAGGCGCTTGCTGAGTTCGGTCACGAGCCTGTCTACCTGCTCGTGGTACTCCCTGCGTTTGTCAGCAGGCAACCGCAGAACGTTGCTGTCGTAGTATCGAATTTCCGTGTTGTTTAGGGACATTTTTTTCTCCGGCTTCCAAGCTCACAAGTTACTGAGTGATTGCGCTTCGACGTTGCCTGGCTTGGGGCTAGACGCGGATCGGCAGCGACACCTGCGGCTGGATCGGCACCAGCGTTTTCGCATAGGCACGCAAGATTTCGTTGTAGAGGTCGACATGCTTCGGGGCTTCGAGTGTGATGATTAGCGCATAGCGGATTTTCTCTGCACCCGATGCGCGAGCGCCTGCCTCGCGTGCGTTGTAGTGAATGTCGAAGACCGGATTGTCCAGACTGCTGCCACGCATGCCCACCGTGTTGTGTAAGACCGTTTCCCATTTTCCCAGATCGGAGCGGCGCTCCTCCTCAGTCGCATACTTCTTCATGTCGAAGAAGCCCCTGGTGTTGGCATTGGCCTTGCCAGCTTTGATCTTCTTGTCACTGGGCCGGAACACGATCTCTAACCCCGCGCGTGTATAGGCCGCTGCGTCCTGGGGATCGGTTGGTGAGGCGTAGCAGAAGGTTGCCGTGAGACGGATATTTCCCATCAGTCCGCCGACGGGCAACGGTAACGCGGCACGAAGGTATTTACTGGGCTTCAGCTCGCCTTGGTAGACGACCCGTGCCACACCGGGCTCACACGTAATGATGCTCATCACGTCTTCAGGCACTTTGCCCCAACCCACGTCGAGCTTGTCGTGTGTGGACGCATCAGCCGCATGAACCAACAATGCCTTGATCGCCAGTGGGGTGAGTTCGGCGCCAAGAATGGCGCGAATCCCAACGGCACTGCGCAACAAATAGGGAGATGCGAAACTGGTTCCCAGCTGGGGTACCAGAACCGGCTTCTTGCTCGCTGACAAAACGTGAAAGTACTTGGCTGCATCGCCGCCAAAGGCCATCAGGTCCGGTTTAATCACACCAGGACTGCGGCCGGGGCCAACCGCACTATATGGCGCCCTCGCCCACCCAGCTGCAACATCGTTGGCGGCCCCGACGGCAAGCGCGTTTACACAGTCCGAAGGTACCTGCACTCGTGCATTGCCGGACGCTCGGTCTAGCTCACCATTGTTGCCGACCGCCACTGTCATCAAGGTATCTCCGTCGCTCAGTAGATCGTCGATGACCGAAGTCCAAGCGTGGACGTCACCGTCCTCTATCGGCAACTCTGGGCCGAGGCTAAGATTGACGAATTGGTATTGACGCGACAGCAAAACTTGCTCGACAAAACCCAGAGTACGGTATAGCTCCAGCGGATCTTCAGCATCCGCGTCATGGTCGAGTACGCGTAAGTGATCGACATAGGCAAACGGGCGAGCAGCTGCACCATTCGGCGGGATCGGCCCAAACAGGAATGCCGAAGTGACGGCCAGCCCATGTTCCACCCCATCCGGCGAGTCCTCGGCATCTTCGTCGAGAATGCGGTACGAGCGCAGCCACGGACCAATCGCATGACGCTCCGGCAAGCCTCCGTCGAGAACGGCAACCTTCGGCTCGGACGACAACGGTTGTTCAGTTGGCAAGGTGCAACCGATCGACACTCCAGCCGTGCGTTGCACAGGCCTCAAGCCTCGAAGCTTAGGAACCGGACGGATGACGCGTACGAACACGAATTTGGCGAGCCGTTCGATGACCCTAAAGTCGCCCTGGATCGGAACGAACCACAAATTACCTGCTGTAAAACTCAGATCGATGTATACGTCGACCTTCAATTCCCGCGCGTACTTCGCGAATGCACGTTGAACGAACAAGCGGTTCTCATCGGGCAGCAGGTGGATACCCACTTCAAAGAAGCGGTCCTTTTTGCTGCCGTAGTTAGCAATGCGCTGTTCAGGGGTGAATACGGCAAACTTCTCGATGTGTGTAAGGTCCAGCGCCTCACTGGATTCGGGTTCGACATGCTTGCTCCAGGCTTTGAGTTGACGAAACGCCTGACGCTTGCCAGCGACGAAGAGTTCGGTCGTTGAGCATTCCTTCGGCTTCGCTTTCTTGGTCCAACCGTCCGGCAACACCTTTACTGTGCGGCTACCAACTGACTCAAGACCCACACTGCGCAGCATTGCTGCTGGAAAGAACGACCGGGCGATGAAGCTGGGATTCATCGTCAGCCTGGCGACACCGAAGTCACCCGGACAGGCATCCAGGGGCAATGCATCGAGCGCTGCAGCCGTCACGGAGAACTGGGGTGAAAGGCGCTGCGCAGCCTGTTGCAAGGTATAAACCTCCGCTTTGCCCGGGTTGCGCTTCGGACCCTTGATGTCGTGTGTCAGCAGTTCGCCACGACCGATCAGAAAATTGGTTTGACTCATGCGACAGGCTTCCTCTTTGGCGTCCGCTTCGTTGCGGGCGGCTGTTCGTTCATGTACTTCCTTATGGTGTCGCGACTCACCCCAGTGATGTCGGAGACGGTGTGCTGTGACAAACGCGTCTGCTTAGCCAGCAACACTGCAAGATCAATGCGCGCCTGGCGATCCAGAACAAGCGCTCGCGATTTAACGAACTCTTCGATGAGATCAGCATCGGATGCTGTACCCAGCGCCACTGCGCGACGGAAGCGCTGAATATCACGTTCGATATCGCTGAACGACTCGCCGTTGAAAGCGAAGGTCAAGATGTCGATCCAACGACCGAAAAGTGCACAGTCAGGACCGAGGAAACGTTTAACAGCCGCCTTGACAGCACCCACATTTGGCGCCTTGAAATCGATAACCAGATCGAAGCGACGCCACAGTGCTGGGTCGATGAGCTCAGGGTGGTTAGTAGCAGCAAGTAGCAAGCCAGTGGCGGGCCATTCATCGACCTCCTGCAGGATGACTGTCACCAAGCGCTTCAACTCACCAATATCCGTATCGTCACTACGACGTTTCGCGATGGCATCGATCTCATCTAGCAAAAGAACGCACGGTGTGCGCTTTGCAAAATCGAGGGCAGCACGGAGATTGGTTCCGCTTCGCCCGAGCAAGCTGCTCATGACAGCAGTCAAGTCCAACACATAAAACGGAGCGTTCAGTTGTGCAGCGAGCCACCGTGCCGTCAGTGTTTTTCCGACGCCAGGCGGCCCGACAAAAATGGCGGAACGCGTTGGATTCAATCCCGATGAAGCTAAGCGCGCAATCTGCCGGCGCTCCTGAATCAATTGGCTCAACGTCTCTTCGAGGTCGACTGCCAGCAGCGGCTGCTCACGGTCCGGCGCATCCTTGAACACTTTCAGCAATGAAAGTCGCGACTCATCATCAACAGGTAGTGCCTGTGCGGGTTGCGCCGGTTGAGAAGATTTTCGCATGGGCGCACTCGCCCTCGGCACCTTCGACCGTAGGTAAAGGTCCATCTGTTCTGCCAGCTCGGGAGCGCTGCCGCGGTACTTCCGGATGAGCCGAGCCACATACAGTCGAACATCCTCGGACTGTTCTGCGAGTGCTAGCCGAATGATCTGGGCTAAATCTGACTGCAATTCGTTCATTTTGTCCATATGACATATAACTTATTGATGATACACATTATTTTTCTTGCCATTTTCGGACTATAGATATAGTGCCATATTTTTGATGGGTTGTGAAGGTGCGGCTTGCCTTCACCGGACGGGTTAAGCCGCAGCCGTGTTGAGTGCGCTGGATGCACGCGCGGGCGGTTTGTATGGGTGACTACTACCTAAAGATGAATGCGCCGATTCCCACCTATCACGACGAGGTTCCCCAAACACCGGCCGCCAAGTGCATATCGGAGCTTCGTGAGAGCGTGGGAGCTACTGCGTACTCTGAGTCCAGCGCGCATCCTTGTGCCTGCGGAACAGGCGCGCTCCAGTAGGGAAGTGCGTGAGCCGGCTTCGTTATGGCAAGCTGATAGTCATTACGCCCACCACTCGCGCCAGGGGACGCGATTCAATGACAAAGCTCCAGCCAGTCGCCCCGATCGTCATCGAAAACCTACTGCTCGGCGCTTGTCCAGAGCGTAAGCTCGAGATCCAGCAGGACTGGAAAACTTTCCAGCCAGAGTTCTACGTCAAACCTGACGACGTCGGTGCTGCCTTAAGCGCCCGAAAAAACCGCATCACCTGGATGCATAAGACCTTCGTGCTGGATTGGGTTATCGCGACGCTTGGTATGCAGGCGATTGCCGCGTATAGCCCCTACATCTTCCTTGCGCTAACGTTCAATCTACCTGTTACGGCGAAGGAGCTTGCCCAAGATAACGAACTCGCGTCCATCCAGTCACAGATGGACGAGGTATGTTACTTCGCAAAGTTGCTTTGGAAAGCCGAGCAGCTAGAGGATTTGGATTGGCCATCCAATATCCCAATCCCGGGTACCTTTCCTGAGGCTTCCCTAGACCCGAAAGGCAAGGCGACCTTCGACCTCGCCTGCTTAGCCGCCGCAGCAACCTTTTTTCATGAGCTGCGTCATGTACAGTTCCAGGCGGAGAAGGACGCACCCGAAATTTCCATCGAAGAAGAGTGCGCTTGCGACGAGCATGCCCGCGTGATGCTGCTCGATCGCATCGCAGACTATTGTACAAAGACGGAAGAGCCTTATTCACAAGTGTTGGACAAGCGCATCATGGGTCTAGCGACCGCGGCATTATGCATTGCCCAACAGGAGCCCGTCGGAATGCAGGCCGCCATAGTGGATTCCCACCCGCCCGTGAAGGAACGATTCCGGATTTTGGTTCTCGAGGCGAGCGCAGATGAGAATGCGCTCGCATGGGTATACACAGGATGTGTACTCATCCACCTCCTCCGCAATGTCCATAAGCTGCCTGACGCTCTGACATTTTCGTCTGCGAAAGATCTGTGCAAACAACTAGTCGCCGCGCTCTAACGCCATGGCTCATCCGCGCATAGCGCCGGATAGGAAATGATCGCCCCCTACCTCCGATAACAGCGGCTAATCGTCTTGCCTTAGCGAACTTGCGCCCCTGGAATCGGACGTCGCGCACATGTCCAGCGTTAGGGGGCAAAGTGTCCGTGTTATCGGGGTAGAACGCCTCTCCAATAAGTAGCTGGCTGTGATCAAGCACTGGCCGTCTTGCGCATTAAACTTGCG
>Ga0302227_10001112_pt1 | contig 20494 bp, 19 predicted proteins | sample II_Palsa_N1_1_FD_193525 | JGI IMG/M metagenome (GOLD analysis project Ga0302227, IMG submission 193525) | Peat permafrost microbial communities from Stordalen Mire near Abisko, Sweden - II_Palsa_N1_1 | ecosystem: Environmental > Terrestrial > Soil > Palsa > Peat permafrost | place: Sweden... | reverse complement strand
AGGATCGAGGCCAGGCCCAGCCAGAGAAGAGAAGGAGTGAATACGACGATGCCGACGCCGTCGTTAAAGAGGGCTTCGCCGGTTATTTTTACTTCGAGAGAGGCAGGTATCCGGGCGTGTCTCAGGATGCCAAGGACGGCAATAGGGTCGGTAGGGGATATGAGGGCACCGAATAACAGGCAATAGACAAAGCCGACGGGTTGTTGGAAGAGACGGCATAGAAGGTACAGCAGGCTGCCGACGAGGGCAGTGGAAATAAGGACGCTAATGGTGGAGAAGGTTAAGATCGAGTTTATCTCCTGCCTGAGCTCCCGGGCATTAATATGGATAGCGCCGGCAAAGAGAAGGAAACTCAGCATGATTTTTATGAGAATGGTATAGAAGTCGATGCTTCGGATGAACATAGTGGCGTCCCGGAAAATCCCGGGTTGAATGAGACCGATGCCGAGGATGGCCAGGGACGCCACCAATGATATAACCATGACGCCGATAATGTCAGGTAGTTTGATAAATCGGTAGTTAATAAAGCTGAATAGAGCGGCCAGGACGGTTATGATGGCCAGGGCATTATACAGTTGCATATGCATAAAAATATAACAAAAAAAACGGTCCATCCTTCAAATAATAAGAGAGGCCGCCCTTTTTTGGGCGGCCCCGTACACTACGAAAACACAGTTTACATATTAGTTTTCCTGGAATTTTTTATAGTCCAGCCCTAAATTCTCCAGCAGGCTGACGAACATCCCCCTGGTATTTTTGACATTTCTGATCTCTTCTATTTTGTCGTCTTTCAGCGTTATTTCGAGCTCAGCCAGTAAGCCGTCAACTTTTTTGTTGGTGGCAGGAATTTCATGCCATCCTCGCATTAAGGCGGGAATAGAGTGAGAATTAGTGCCCGTAATTTTCAATTTTGCCGTCACTTTGTCACCATTCGTTTTGACATTTTGAATGGTGAACTTCAAGTCGGGTATGCCCTCACGAAGGGAACGAAATGCGGAGATATAGATTGGCCTGTTTACCTCTTTTCCTAACAGGAGAGCTCTGAAATCATCCGCCAATATGGAGTTGGCCCTTTCAAATTTGCCGGTTTCGATATCGGTAAATACTTCGGTAATTAAACTATTCGTGTTCATTTTAAAAATCCTCCTTTTTTGTTAATAATTAAAATACATAAAAAAACTTTCCAACGTGACATGCTATTTCGGGGATGTGCACATTACTAGCTGTTCAGGATTGAACTGTTATCGGTCTTCTTATTGAAAGTTATCTTACTGCAGGAGACAAAATAAAATTACGTCATTAAATAAACTTAATCAGTATAGAACAAGTATCATAGCAAACATTTAACACAGTTGACCAGTTTTTAAAATATGGAATTAATAAAAGCATGTATCCTATACAGTTATATCTGTAGTTAATTTGTTGGTATTCTCATTTATCAATTTACCTGAAAGTCAATGATCCGCCAATAGTTGACCATTCGGGTTAAAGAATAGGATTTTTCTGCCCTGATCACTCTTCGTTACTACAATATGATATTGGGTCACCCCGCCCGACAATTGCAAGATATAAGCGGACGTCCCCTTCCAATCGGCGTATTTACAAGATTTCAGGCTGTCCGCGACTATTGGTGGCAGGCTATCCCATTGAATTGCCTCCTCGGTACTGATCCAGCTGCCGGTAGTCGCAAACTTCGCTTCACACCGCACGCCCTTGATATTGAAAAAGGCGGCAAAATTGTTTATTTTATCTTTCCATTGTACGTCCAAAGCGTCAGGAAACATTTTATTAAAGTTACTGGTAACCTCTGAAGGGGTGGGTCTGGCTTGCCCAAGGCAAAGCATGCTCATTAGATTCAGACCTACCAGCAATACCCATAAGTTAAGTTGCTTCATATTGGCGTTTTTATGGCAATCGCTCAAAAAATTATAACTGCTGAAGTCAAATCAAACGTAAAAAATAGTTCTTAAAAAGACATTAGAAATGGATTAGAATTCTGTTAGAAATTCGTAGGCAAATGCAGAAGATTTTCAATCTCTAATCCCATTCTAATACCGATCTAATTGTCTTTTAATCCGTGCGGTTTACTTTAGAAAGAACATTAAAATGGTGGATCTTATGACCCAGGCATCTGATAAAACCAAATAAGACCAACTAAAACTAAGGAATGATTATGAAAAAGCTACTTTTTGCGGGTGTGATCATATTAATGATGGGTGGCCTCAAGGCTCAGTCGATAGTGGAAGCGCGGAAACTGCTGTATTACGAACGCTACGACGGGGCCGCCCATCAATTGCAGGCGCTGCTGAAAGCAGACCCTAACAATACAGAGGCCTGGTGGCTGCTGACCGAAGTCTATTTGCACCGGCATCAGCTGCAGCAAATAAGCGATAGCCTGAATAAGATGCCGGTATCTTTGGGCGAACAGCCCTTCGCCCTCTGCGCGAAGGGGCAGATCCTGCTGGAACAACACCAAAAAGATAGCGCAGCGTTATATTTCAATAAGGCCCTGGCCATTACCAGGGGAAAAGATCCTGTCATCCTTTCTGCCATCGCTCAGGCGCATCAGGAGACTGATTCCGGGGATGCGCAATATGCCGTAGAACTGTTGAATAAGGCGATAAAAAAAGAAAAACATAACCCGGAACTATACGTAGAGCTCGGCGATGCTTATCGAAGGCTCGGGGATGGGGGCGGTTCCTACCAGGCCTACCAGGATGCGCTGGCTGAGAACGGCAAATATGCGAAGGCTCTGTACAAGACCGGGAAGATATTCGTTACACAGAATAATCCCGAACAGTATCTGAAGTACTTCAATGCTGCCATCGCCGCCGACAGCCTCTATGCGCCCGCCTGGTACGAGCTATATTATCACTATTATTTCCGGGATGTCAACAAGGCCATGGACAATCTCAAACATTATATCGCGACAACGGACCCGGGCATCCTGAACGATTATCTGGTCACCGATTTGCTGTACTCGTCACGAAAGTATCAGGAGGCTATCCAAAAGGCCCAACAACTGATGGATCAACTGGGTGGAACCTCAGAACCCCGGTTGTACAAGCTGATCGCATATTCTTATAAAGAACTGCGCGATTCCGCAAAAGCCCTGGATTTCATGCAAAAATATTTTAGCAGACAATCAGATACCGGATTTGTCGTCAAGGATTACGAGACCATGGGTCAAATTTATGACATGCTGAACAGTCCGGATTCGGCGGTCGCCTACTATGTCAAAGCGAGTACCCTGGAAAAGGACAGTATAGAACGTATAGCCTATGCCAAAAAAATAGCCGGATTGTACAAAAAAGTAGAAGATTATTCTAGCCAGGCATTATGGCTGGGGAAGTATTACCAGGGAAATTCAAAAGCTACTAATCTTGATCTTTTTAATTGGGGGCTGGCTTCATATATGGCAAAGGAGTACCCGATGGCTGATAGTATTTTCGGGATGTATGAAACAAAGTACCCTGAGCAGGATTTCGGCTATTACTGGCGGGCGAGGAGTGACGTGGCCATCGACACAGCGATGCAGACAGGAATGGCTATTCCGCACTATCAGAGGCTGATTGAAATCATCGGCAAAGACACGTCAAACAGAACGAACCGTAAGCATCTGATCGAATCCTATGGCTATATTGCGGCGTATAAGGCGAATATGGAAAAAGACTATTCCGGTTCCATTGACTATTTCGAAAAGCTGCTGGAACTTGACCCGACCAATTCGGATGCGCGGAGATATGTCGAGATCCTTAAAAAGAACCTGAGCAAGGTTGAATTAAAGGCTTCGGCAAACGCCACTCAAAATGGGCATGGACGCTAAGAGCCGGCAATAAATACATGTTGCTGCGATTCGGCTTTGTCGCCTTCGGGAATGATGTAGTCCCATTTGTCGACTGGAGTGCTGTTTTTAATGGATTCGACAGTTGTGTCGACGAGGATTTTTGCGTTTTCCCAATGTACTGCTGTGATGTGGTGGACGGCTACCAGGACATTTTTGCCGCCGATCCAATGGTGCGTGTGGACGACGAGGTAGGAAATCTGCCAGGTCTGATCGTCGACGATGAAGTCGTTGACGTGGCCGATGTGGCCGTCGATGGCGTGGAGGTGGTATCCGGTGATTTTGTGACAGCTTCTCAGGTGGGGGTCTTCGGTGGGTTTCTTTGTTGTTTCCGGCGCCCTTATCAGGTCGGGGTCGATGACAGGCGAAGATGGAATAACGCCCCAGACGTGGCCTGGAATGAACGCTGTGTTCCAATAGGGCTGCCAGGCATAATAGTCGACAAGTTGTTCTTCGTGTTGACGCGAGACGGGCTTGTGGGTATCGATGGCCGGGCTGTTGCGTACTTGTTCGCGGGTGAGGTTTACGGGGAATATCCCGGATTCCCAGGAATGTTTCAGGAGGGCGTGGGGGGAGATCAACACTTCGCGCCCAGACAGCCAGGTGCCGGTTTTTACGATCAGGTATCGGATGGTCCAGGTTTGGTCATCAAAGTAGAAATCTTCCACTTTCCCAATTTCTCCGTCGGTGGCGTCCAGGTTGTTGCCAATTAAATTTTTTATAGTTCGTTGCATATAATATTCTTTCGGGTGATTTAATGCCTGGTATCTACGTCGGGGCCGATAAAGTTAATGGATCGGGGAGGCTGAATTGTTACACATTAACGGGAGACGATTACAAGATTCACACATTTAATATCGGTGCTGATAAAATGTGAATCATGTAACAAAACGATGGAAATGAATAAAGATAACAGGGATAGCGGTCGTACCTTCCACATCATATCTTAGATACTCGCTACCTAATCATTTTTAAAAATAAATATTATGCTGTATAACGGCGGTTTTTGGGGAATGCACCTCATTTGGTGGTTCATTTGGATGGGTTTGATCTTTTGGATATTCGCAACACCGTATAGTATTCCAGGTCAGCGATATAAAAGGGATACGGCATTCGATATCCTGCGCAAAAGGTTTGCTGCAGGAGAATTGACCACGGAAGAGTACAAGGAGAAGAAAAAGCTGTTGGAAGTCGATTTAGGGAAGGTCTGAACGCCTGTCCCGGAAACTAATGGGCGGAATAATGACTAACACAGAAATGGATATTGCAGAAAAGGTCAAGCCGACCATCGTCGTCATTTTTGGCGGCTGCGGTGACCTGACGAATAGAAAATTGATGCCCGCCCTCTACAATCTTTACCTGTCGGGCCTGTTACCGGAAAGACTGGCGATATGGGGACTGGATATTAAAAATATTGGAGAGGCTGCCTATATAACGGCCTTGCGTGAAGGCGTGGACAAATATTCCCGTACTGGAAAAACGGTAAAGAGTCAGTGGAGCCGGTTTGCAAAATTTCTTCACTACCAAAAGGCGGATTTTACCAATAAGACAACTTATTCCGTGCTGAAAAAGGAAATCGGCGTGCTGGAGAAGGATTGGAAAGGGCCGGCTCAAAGGATATATTATATGGCGATCCCGCCCCGGTTTATTGAGCCGATCGCTCGCAAATTAGGCGAGACGCGGCTGGCTGATAATAAATTGCTGCATCGGATCGTCGTGGAAAAGCCATTTGGTCACGATCTTCAAAGCGCCAAAGAGCTGAACAACATGTTATCCGGCATCTTTGACGAAACGCAAATATACCGGATCGATCATTACCTTGGGAAGGAAACGGTTCAGAATATTCTCGCGTTTCGTTTTGCCAATGCCCTGTTCGAGCCGATCTGGAACCGGAATTATATCGAAAATATTCAGATCACCGTAGCGGAACAACTGGGTGTAGGAAGCCGGGGAGGCTATTACGAGCAGGCCGGGGCCTTACGGGATATGATCCAGAGTCATTTGTTGCAGCTGCTTTGCCTGATCGCTATGGAGCCGCCGGTGTCCTTTGAAGCCGATGAGATAAGAGATCACAAAGTGGAGGTGCTCCGTGCTATCCGGGAGATCAGGAAGGAAGAAGTGCATTTGAATGCCGTCCGGGGCCAATACGACCATGGATGGATAGAAGGCAAAAAGGTAAAGGCATACCGGCAGGAACCCGGTGTGGACCCTGCATCTAATACAGAGACTTTTGCCGCCATCAAATTTTATGTGGACAACTGGCGCTGGCAGGGAGTACCCTTTTATGTGCGGACGGGCAAGCGGATGAATGAATCCATTTCACTCATTGCCATCCAGTTCAAAGCCGCTCCCCACCGTTCTTTTCCACCCGACGCGCGGAAAAGCTGGGAGCCCAACCGCCTCATCCTGAACATACAGCCGAATATGGGTATCCGGCTTCGCTTCCAGGGGAAACAACCCGGGCTGAAGATGCTGCTGAATGCGGTGGATATGGTATTCGATTACAGCGCCTCCTATACCAGCGGCACCCCCGAAGCCTATGAAACGCTCCTGCTGGATGTCATGCAGGGGGACGCAACCCTGTTTATGCGGGCGGACCAGGTGGATGCCGCTTGGGGCATTTTAATGCCCATCATCCATGCCTGGAAAGAAAATACCGCCAGCGACTTTCCGAATTATGCCTCAGGGATCGAAGGGCCGCAGGACGCGGAGGCCCTGATAGCGAGGGACGGGAATAACTGGATCCTTGTACCGTTGAGGCCGGATAATGGTAAAAAATGAAAACACCAACGAACAGTATACTTACGCTCAATGGAGGTTCTTCCAGCATTAAGTTCTCTTTTTACAAAAAGGAGGAATCGCTGCAGCAATTGTTCTATGGTGAAATGGAAAATATCGGCCTGGACGACACCAGGATAAGTTGTATCAATCGGGTCACGGGCGAAAAATATACCGCCGGCGTCAAGGCTGTAGATCATGCGGTGGCGGCAACGGTCATCACCGACTGGCTGGAGCGACAGAAGGGCTTTGGCCCTGTGAAGGCCATCGGACACCGAAAAGCTGAACCCTGCCGAGTTCAGTCATCTCGTCAATCACGAATCCGGCCTGCTGGGTATTTCGGAGACAAGCCCTGACATGCGGGAGCTGCTAAAAATAAAGGACACGGACAGCCGGGCGGCAGAAACCATCGACCTGTTCTGTTACCAGGCCCGGAAATGGATCGGCTCTTTTGCCACGGTGTTAGGCGGGGTAGATACGCTGGTATTTTCAGGAGGCATTGGGGAAAATTCCCCGGAGATCAGGCATAGGATATGCGAAAATCTTGGGTTTCTAGGCGTGGAACTGGATATAGGAAAGAATGCAACAAATGAAGCCATCATTTCCAGCGGGACCGGGAAGGTTTCCGTAAGGGTGATGAACACTAATGAGGAAGTAATGATCGCCAGGCTGGTTTGTCAGGTGTTGGATTATTAATGCGAAACGAGCAAAGATGAGAGCAAAAATCATTGCCGCTAATTGGAAAATGAATATGGAATATCCGGCAGGGCTTGCCTTGTTTTCCGACATGATCGATATGATCCACACGGAAGTGACGGGTTTCCAGCAAACGGTCATTTGCTGCCCGTTTATACATTTGCATGCCCTCGCACAACTGGCCGTTGGGCATGTATCGATCTCGGTCGGGGCGGAAAATTGCCATGAAGCTGAATCGGGCGCCTTCACGGGTGAGATCTCCGCTGGAATGGTCCGGTCTACCGGAGCAGACTATGTCATCATAGGACATTCGGAGCGCCGGAAATATGCCGGCGAGACCAGCACGCTGGTTTGTAAAAAGACGGAAATTGCTCTGAGCCACGCCTTAAAACCTATCGTATGCATCGGCGAAACAAAGGAAGAGCGTGCCGCGAACCAGCAATTCGGCATTCTAAAGCGGCAGCTGGATGAGAGCGCCTTTCCCATCGACACGGACCGGTTCAGCAAGTTGGTCATAGCATATGAGCCCATCTGGGCCATTGGCACGGGCCAAACCGCGTCGGCCGCTCAGGCGCAGGAGGTACATCGGTTTATCCGCGATGAGATCGCTGGCAGGTACGGGCAGGAAACGGCGAATAATACCACCCTCTTGTATGGCGGAAGCTGTAAGCCGGACAATGCAGCGGAGTTGTTTTCCCAGGCGGACATCGATGGGGGCCTTATCGGGGGAGCGTCCCTGAACGCGCGGGAGTTTGTCGACATTGTGAAAGTGTACAATTAAAATTATGAACGACATCGCCATTAAAACCCTGTTCCTGGATGCGTTTACCAACTAAATTCCGGCAATTCCTGGATGAAACGGGAGGAATGACACTCTTTACCGGGAGGTTCTTTTCGCAGGAGTTCAGACCTCGTTTCGAGTTCAGGGAGCTGATCACGCAGTGTTATATCATTGGCTATAATTCCCTGCCCCTGGTGGGGCTGACGGGTTTTATCATGGGGCTCGTATTGACAATGCAGTTACGGCCTTCGCTGGTGGTGTACGGGGTTCAGTCCCAACTGCCGGTCATGGTGGGTGTTGCCATAGTCAGGGAAATCGGACCGGTCATTACGGCGCTGATCTTCGCCGGTAAGATTGGCAGCAGTATCGGGGCGGAACTGGGCTCGATGAAGGTGACCGAGCAGATCGATGCGATGGAAGTCAGCGGTACCAATCCTTTTAAATACCTGGTGGTCACGAGGGTGGTGGCGGCAACGCTGATGTTGCCGATACTGGTGGTATTGGGCGATACGATTTCATTAGTGGGCGCCTATATCGGGGTGAACATCCGGTCAGTGACGAGTTTCAGCTTGTTTTTCAGGCAGGTGTTCGCTGGCCTGGGTTTTGGTGACGTGCTGCCGGCGGTGATCAAGACGTTCCTTTTCGGTTTTGCCATTGGGATAGTGGGATGTTACCAGGGCTACAATTCCCGGAATGGAACGCAAGGGGTGGGAAGATCGGCCAACTCAGCAGTGGTGATCTCTTCGATCCTGGTCTTCATCATCGATTTAATGGTGGTCCAGGTGACCGCTTTAATGGGGCTAAACTAAAAAAATGGAACCGGTCATTTTGATTGAACATGTCTGCAAGCGCTTTGGGGCCAACGTGGTCCTGAATGATTTTAACCTGGTCGTGGGGAAGGAGGAAAATGTGGTGGTGTTGGGTAAATCCGGGAGCGGAAAATCGGTGTTGATCAAATGTATCATCGGCTTGCTGCATGCGGATAAGGGTAGGATAATTATGCTGGGCAAAAACATCCCGGACCTGAACTACGATGACCTGGACAAGGTGCGGGCTAAAGTGGGTTTTCTGTTCCAGAGCAATGCGTTGTATGATTCCATGACGGTAAGGAAAAACCTGGAGTTCCCGTTACGCCGCCATTGGTTCGATCTGTCGCAGGATAAAATTGATGGCATGGTGCAGGAAGCGTTGGAGAATGTAGGTCTGGCCGATACGGTTGACATGATGCCGGAGGAGTTGTCCGGCGGAATGAGTAAGCGGGTCGCGTTGGCAAGGACATTGATCCTGAAGCCGGAGATTATTTTGTATGACGAACCGACGACGGGATTGGACCCGGTGACGGGCAGGGAGATCAGTACGCTGATTGTAGACATCCAACGAAAGTTTCATACGGCGTCGATAGTTATATCACATGATATGCACTGCGTAAAGCTGGTATCGGATAGGGTGGCACTGCTCGATGGCGGGAAGTGTTACTGGCAGGGAAAATTTGAAGAAATGGAAAATTCCGGGGACGGAGTATTAAAGCAATTTTTCGAATAAATCTAAATATATGGCAGAAGGGATTACTAAAAATGCAGAAGGCATTACCACCAGTGTTAAACTGGGGCTTTTTGTACTTGCCGGGTTGTCCGTGCTGATCCTGACGCTCTACCTGATCGGCAAGAGCCAAAACCTTTTTGGGTCGAATGTGGAGCTGAAGGCAAGGTTCAGGAACGTGAGCGGGCTGATGAGCGGCAGCAATATCCTTTTTTCCGGCATTCAGGTCGGGACGGTGAATAAGATTCATATCATCGACGACACAACCATTGAAGTGGGTTTCCTGGTGGATAAGCAAATGTTACCTTACATCCATCGGAATGCACGCGTATCAATTGGGACGGAAGGGTTGATGGGCAACAAGATCATCAATATCCTGCCGATGAATGGATCGTCACCGCCTATCCGTGAAGGTGAATTGTTATCTGCAAGCCAGGACGTCAGTACGGATGAAATGTTGGCGACGCTGGATAAAACCAATATGAATATTGCGGCTATTTCGGAGGGATTAAAAAGTTCGGTACAACGTCTCAATGATAGCAAGGCGTTATGGGGCATTTTAAATGATTCAAGTCTCGCCTTAAATATGAAAGCTTCCATGGAGAACATCAGTCGGGGAAGCGTTAATGTGAATGCAGTGACGCAGGATCTTCGTTCGATGATCGCGGATGTAAAGAACGGGAAAGGGTCTGTTGGGGTCCTGCTCAGAGATACGGCCTTTTCAGCTAACCTGGAGCAGACGCTGGCGAAAATCAAAACGGTGGGAGATAAGGCGGCGGCCCTGGGCGATGAGCTTGACCAAATGGTGGGCGCTATCCGGAGCGATATCGATCACGGGACCGGGACCGTTCATGCCTTGCTGGACGATTCGTCTCTAACCATGAAGCTGAGCGCGACGATGGATAATGTACAGAGGGGAACGGAATCGTTCAGCCAGGATATGGAAGCTCTGAAGCATAACTTTCTATTGCGGGGCTACTTCCGGAAACTGGGCAAGCAGCAGAAAAAAGACAGTATAGCCGCGCTGCAGCGATTGGCTATCAATTAAAAAAATGATCTGGATATGGAACGCAATATTAGTAGTCTCGTAGGTTACCGGGTGGTGACGACAGACGGGGAGATTGGTAAAGTGGATGAATTTTACTTTGATGACCAAACCTGGACGATACGCTATGCGATCGTAAAAATGGAGGAAGGGCTGCGCGGCCGGAAGGTATTGGTTGCTGCCGGCGTGCTGGCAAAGAATGACGGGGAGCCGGGCGTATTTTTTGTTCCCTATACGAAGGGTCAGGTATTAGGCAGTCCCTTTATCGATATCGCCGAACCTGTGACCCGGCAGAAGGAGGATGATTTGTATTGGCATTATGGAGGCAATAGGTATTGGGAAAACGGCGAGTCTACGGGAGGACTGCGCAGCTCACTGTATGTGAACGGCTTCCACGTTCATGCCACGGACGGTGAATTCGGTTCTATCTGCGATTTGATCCTGGATGACAGGACCTGGAAGGTACACAGCCTGGTGGTGGATTTGCGTGCGTTGACGGGCGGAAAGCAGGTGCTGATTCCGCTGGAGCATTTGTTGGAAATACGATGGGCAGATGGCGAATTGTACCTGGATGAAAAGATTGCTGAGGTGGAGGATATAAACATTATAAAACAAATGATATGACAGAACAAAATTACGACTACGGAATGATCGGTCTGGGAACGATGGGTCGAAACCTCGTTTTCAATATGAACGACCACGGCTATAGTGTAGCCGGTTTTGACAAGGATGGAGTGCAGGTCGAAAAACTAAAAAAAGAAGCTGGCAGCCGGAAGGTCCTCGGCGTACCCGACCTGGCCGCATTCGTACAGGCGTTAAAAGTCCCCAGGGTCATCCTGATGCTCGTACCTGCCGGCAAGGTCGTGGACGCCGTCATCGACGAGCTGAGGCCCCTTTTATCTGCCGACGACCTTTTGATGGACTGCGGTAATTCGCATTTCAGCGATACCGATAACCGGGACCAGGAGCTGAAAAAATCCACGATCCACTTCATGGGCGTCGGGATCTCAGGTGGTGAGGCCGGAGCGCGCTACGGCCCGAGCATCATGCCGGGCGGACCTAAAGCGATCTATGCACGTGTCGCGCCGATGCTGGAAGCTGTTTCCGCAAAGGTAAATAACGAGCCCTGTGTCACCTGGCTCGGACCCGGTTCGGCCGGCCACTATGTTAAGATGGTGCATAATGGTATCGAATACGGATTAATGCAACTGATCTCCGAAGCTTATGATCTGTTGAAGTTGGCGGGGAAAATGGATAATGATGCTTTGCACAGGGTTTTTTCCGGTTGGAATAAAGGACGGCTGCAATCCTACCTGATGGAGATCACCGCCGCTATTTTTGTTCAAAAAGACACCTTGGGTAGCGGGCGTCTCGTCGACATGATCCTGGACAGCACCGACCAGAACGGCACGGGTGCGTGGACATCCCAGGACGCTTTGAATTTGAAAGTGCCCGTACCCAATATCGATATTGCCGTCTCGATGAGGAATGTATCAGCGTATAAGACAGACCGCGAACACTTTCAGCATATCTTCAAGGGACCGGCAAAGACCTTTTCCGGCGACATAAGTGAGCTGGCGGGCAACCTGGAACAGGCGCTCTATTTTTCGATGACCGCTACCTATATCCAGGGAATGGCCTTGCTCGGTGCGGCTTCAGCGAAATATGCCTATCAATTTCCCATGGAGGGCATAGCAAAAATATGGAGGGGAGGATGTATCATCCGAGCAGCCTTACTGGATGATATTTGTTCCGCATTCGCCAGGCAACCGGAGCTGGATACCCTGTTGTCCGATGAGGTATTCGCCGGAAAGCTGATGCAGGCACAAAAGGCTATCCGGCGGGTGATTCAGACAGGCGTCCGGGAGGGTATACCCCTCCCCGGAATGATGGGCGCGCTCGCCTGGTTCGATAGCTATCGCAGCGGCTGGCTGCCCGCGAACCTGGTGCAGGCACAACGGGATTTCTTTGGCGCTCACACCTATAAGCGGAATGACCGGGCGGGTATTTTTCATACCCTTTGGGCTGAAAAGAGCGAATGATGCGCTTGCCAGCGATCAGTAAACCATAGGAATGATGTTCTTCAAAATCTCGTCTTTCAATCGCGTGGCGAATGGTGGCATAGTTTACTGTTTATAGTGACCGGGATGTCTTTCCCGAACGCCAATGTTCTTCAATCTGTTCAAGACTTTTCCCTTTTGTTTCAGGAACGTACTTATAAAAAAAGATCCACGCCCCGATCGCTATTACGCCATAAAGCCAAAAGGTCAATGCATGCCCTAGAAATGCCACTAAACTCAGGAAAGTAACCGCTACTATAAGATTGAAAGCCCAATTTGTAACTGTTACTGCGCTCATAGCGGCGCCCCGAACCCTCAGGGGATAGATCTCAGAAATTAACAGCCAGAAGATGGGCCCAAGCCCAAAGGCGAAACATGAAACATAAATACCAAGGCCCGCCATAGCAACATAGCTTTTTAAACTTGCCAACTGTGGAAATTGAAAAGCGGCCCCAAGGATTGCGAGGCCGATAACCTGACCGGCGACTCCGGTTAATAACAAAGGTCTTCTTCCAACCTGGTCGAGCAGGAAGATGGCCAGGACATGAAAGCACCACATTACGCCTGCAAGGGCGGCTCCTGCCAATATCGCGGGGCCTGCGGCATTAATACCGGCAAACTTGAAAATGGTGGGAGAATAATAGATGACCGTATTAATGCCTGTTAACTGCTGAAATATCGCCAACCCTAAACCGGCAATCAACGGCATTTTTAGCGAATGCTGGAATAATCCTTTAAAACCACCCTTGCCCTGCTTTTCCATGCTTTTTTGGATCTCAGTAATTTCCGGCGTTACATCTGTTTCCGTTCGCACACGTTGTAAAACCAGCTTCGCTTCTTTCACTTTTGATCTACTAATCAGCCAGCGGGGACTAGCAGGTAGAAACCACATACCGATAACAAGGCCGATAGATGGTATAGCAGCAAGGCCAAACATATATCTCCACCCCTCGCTGCCGGAGAAGGCATAATCAACCAGGTAGGCAATTACAATTCCTGTGGTAATGGCAAGCATGTTAACCGCTACCAATGACCCGCGAACCTTAGCCGGCACCAATTCGCCTATATACATCGGGGAAATAAATGAAGCGATACCAATAGCGATTCCACTAATCAACCTTCCGGCAATTAACCAGGTAATTGTAGGGGCCAGGGCGGTGCCAACGGCGCTGATAGTGAAAATAATGCCGGCAAGTATTATCATTTTACGTCGTCCATAGCGATTGGTAAGTACGCCGCCAATCACTGCGCCAACGATTGCGCCCACTAAAACGGAACTAACCACTATTTCCTCCATGGTGGCTGACAGGGAAAACTGTTTTTGAATGAACAGTATAGCCCCCGAAATAACACCCGTATCATAGCCGAAGAGCAGCCCGCCGACTGCCGCAACACCTACGGCGACATAGACAAAACCTTTCAAACCTTTTTTATCGTTTTCTTTATTTTCCATAATCTTTTAAATAAATTAGAAATGGAAACGATTTAATACAAAGGTGATTATCTCTAAAGGATAATCGTTATAGAAATTTTAGAAAAAGTTACATTATTCATAAACTGCAAAAGAGTTTAAGGCGATAATGGTTTATAGTAGTGACTCGGAACATAAATATTTCATATTTCTTCTTCCGCTTCCTATGGGTTGATGGAGTTGGTCATTGTTTGAATAACAAGGAAGAACCACAGCTATGTATGATTCTTCCCTGTAGAGATCATGGCCAGTCTAAATCGCACTTACTTGCCTTTCAAGGCATGATGTTTTGCGTCTTCTTTTTGATGCTCGTTGGCCAAGGCAGAATGACCAAGAGCGACAACCGTACTTTCTGCGGCTTTGTCATGGGCCCCCGTCTCATGATGACGGGAAGCCTCCAGGTGGTTTTTGGCGGCCAGTTGATGGTGTTCCGCTGCCTTTTTGTGATTTTCAATTCCTTTCAGATTTTCAGCAGGGGAAATATCTGTCTTCTCTGTTTTCGCCGGAGTAGCGGTAGTTGCTGTACTTGACATATAGTTTCATTTTTTTGTTGTGAATGCTTTTTCACAATGATGCAAAGGTGAGTAGAGTAAGGCTGGATTTGTTATATGAAAGTCTCTATTTATTACATCATTCACATTATATGCCGGATCCAACATATTACCCGTGAGGATTTTAAGATTCACACCTTTACTGTCAGCACTGATAAGATGTGAATAATGAAACAAAACGATGTAAATGAATAACGATTACCGGAACGGCGCAGTGTACCTTTCCGATCGAATTGTAAGATGCAATATTGATCATTTTTAATGGGGCCGGCCCAAGAAGTGGGTCGGCTCATGTTCGGGTAACAGGGACCTTTATTGAAATTATTCATTAAAAAATGAATGGAATTAACATTTTTGTCTTCTTAGAATAATCGTCATATTCCTTTCCGTATTTTTCCTTCAAATATTTGTCTAGTTTGGGTGCATTGTAAAAAGAAAAAAAACTGAATAAAAAAACAGGAATGGTAACTGACCAAATATTTTTTGTAATGAGCGCATAAGCAGTTACCCATAAGAGGTCTCCGAAATAATTGATATGCCTAGAATATTTGAAAAGGCCTTCTGTATAAATGTTCCCTTTGTTTTCGGGTTTATTTTTCCAGTTATTTCTCAAAATTTCTCCCGCGCTGTTAAGAACACATCCTATTATAAATATTGTAAGGGCAAAATAATCAAGCCCGTCGATAGGCCGGGAAATGGGCAATACAAGCAACGGAAATCCTATGAAATAAAGAGCAAATGCTAAGGGAATGCTCACACTTTCTTCCCAGGGTATTTTTCTTTTTAACAGGAAAATCATCATATACGTAAGTCGCAGGAAAATAATAATGTTAAATGTAAAAATTATGATCCTTCTGTTAATATTGAAAGCTGCATTGCCAATGTCTAAATGGTCTTTAACCCAGGCCCCGCCACTTTTAAATAAGATCCAATAAGACAGCCACAGCAATAAGACCTCAATAAAGTGTATTACTGCTTTCTGCGGGATGCTTTTGCCTTTTTGCCCATATAAGTCCATATTATAGTTATTCAATGAACGTTTCTGCCGGTAACGAGGTGATTTATAATTTATTGACGTTCGAGTTCTTCATAGGTACCCTGCGCGAAACATCGCCCCTTCCCTTTAGTACAATTTTTCCTTGATATTTTCGTGGGTAGCCGGGTAAACTAATCCGTCAATATGGGTCAGTTGATGTTCGGCTTTGTCGTGGTATTTCAGGTGCTTTAAAAGATGGGTAATGATGGCGATATGGGCAGTCTTCTTATCCTCCGCATTGACGACAAACCAGGGGGCATAGTCGAAGTTGGTTTTCTCCAGCATTTTGTCCCGGGTATCCGAATATTCCTTCCATTCCTTCCGGGCATCCATATCAATAGGACTCAGTTTCCATTTCTTCAGGGGGTCGGTTTCCCGGGAGTCGATCCTTTTTTCCTGTTCTTTTTTGCTGATGTCCAGGTAGTATTTCAGGATGATGAAGCCCGCATCGTGTAGGATCTTCTCGAATAATTCCACCTCCGAAAAGAAGGATTTGTATTCCTTGTCGCTGCAAAAATGCATCACCTTTTCCACGCCCAGGCGATTGTACCAGCTCCGGTTAAAAAGGGTCAATTCTCCTGCGATAGGCAGGTGAAGGACATACCGCTGAAAATACCATTCTTTTTCCTCCCGGTCCGAGGGTTTGCCCAAGGCCACTACTTTCGTTTCCCTCGGGCTAAGATGTTTGATGATATTTTTAATAGTGCCATCCTTGCCAGCGGTGTCCCTTCCTTCAAGGATCACCAGCAGCTTGAGCTTGGAGGAGATGATTTCCTTCTGGAGCTTGACCAGCTCTACATAAAGCCCATGGGCCGTTTTTTTTATTTCTTTCTTTATCATAATGATGGTGTTAATGTATATTTATTTATTTGTTGCGCTGCTGATTTTCTCGATAGGGTAATGTCAACCTGGTGATCGGTGCCGTCGTCGGTTAGGGTGATCACGTTTCCTTGCTGTTGTATATCATCCAGGACGGCGTTGGTCTTCTCACTGCTTCTATTTTGTGTGATGACGATATGATAGAGCGTATTTTTATACCGATAATGAATTTTAAAGGAGCCCCATTCTTCGGGTATACAGGGGACAAATGTCAATTGGTTTCCCACCTGCTGCAGGCCGAGCAATGATTCTATGATAAGCCGGTACAGCCAGCCGGCGGAACCCGTATACCAGGTCCAGCCCCCTCGTCCGGCGTGTGGCGCGAGCGAATATACATCTGCGGCGAGCACATAGGGTTCCACTTTATAAGTGTTTATGTCACCGGCGGTAAGACCGTGGTTGACAGGGTTGATCAGTTGTAATAATTCCCATACGCGTTTGTTATTGCCCAGCCGGGCAAAGGCAATGATCATCCATACTGCCGCATGCGTGTATTGGCCGCCATTTTCCCGGATGCCGGGCACATAGCCTTTGATGTAACCGGGATTGAGCGTTGACTTGTCGAAAGGCGGCGTCAGAAGCCGGATGATTCCCGTTTCCTTTTTTACCAGCAGTTGGTAGGCCGTCTCCATAGCGATCACGGTCCTGCCGGGGTCACCAGCCCCTGATAGAACGGCCCAGCTTTGCGCGATGGAATCAATTTTACATTCTTCATCTGTATCTGATCCAAGCGGGGTGCCGTCATCGAACCAGGCTCGGATATATCGGTCTTTATCCCATGCGTGCAGGTCGATATTTTCTTTTAGCTGTCGCGCCCGGTTTTTACATTCTGCGGCAAATGCGGGGTCATGATGGTTTTGTGCGATGGCTGCAAATCTGCAGAGGATGTCATACAGGAAAAATGCCAGCCAAACGCTTTCCCCTTTACCCAATGAGCCTACTTTGTCATACCCGTCATTCCAGTCTCCGGTGCCGATCAGGGGTAAGCCGTGAGCGCCATACCGGAACCCATGCCGAATGGCCCTGATACAATGTTCGTACAGGGAAGCCGTTTCAGCGGATTGAACGGGGCGGTCGTAATAGGATTCTTCTTCCGGATTCAGTGCCCGGCCTTCGATGAAATGGACCGGCTCGTCCAATATGCCGGTGTCGCCGGTATGCTGCATATACTGGGCGGTAACAAAAGGCAGCCAAAGAAAGTCATCAGAGATCCGGGTACGGACTCCACTGCCGAGTGGTGGATGCCACCAATGCTGTACGTCTCCCTCTTGAAATTGCCGGGAGGCACTAAGCAGGATCTGTGCCCGGGCAAATGCCGGCGCCGCATATAGCAATGACAATACGTCCTGCAATTGGTCCCTGAATCCAAAGGCCCCGCCTGACTGATAGAAGCCGCTGCGTCCCCAGAGTCGTGAGGAAAGCGTCTGGTACGTGAGCCAGCCATTGGTGATCCTATCGAGGGCGGCGTCTGGCGTCTCTATGCGCACCGCGCCCACGGTGTTTTTCCAAAAGCTTTTTACCTTTTCAAAGGATTCATGGGCGGTCATGCTTCCGCGGAATTGCCGGGCAAGCGCGCCGGCTGCCGCGTGATTCGAGGCCGCTCCCAGCCGGAATACAATTTCCAGCTCTTCTCCTGCTGCAAGCTCGAAAGGAACCTGGAGGGCCGAGCAGGGATCCAATGCCAGGCCGATCCTTCCCGATAGATGCTTACGGGACAACGCGTCGGGCTTTTGCAAGCTGCCGTTGCGACCGATAAATTCAGTGCGGTCGGCGGTAAATGTCTTTTTAAGATGGTCTGTGTCGAAAAAGGCAACCCGGCCGGAGAATTCAGCATTATAAGGGTCTGACGCAAAGAAGGCGCCGCTGTCCGGGTCAATTTCAGTGTGGATGTATGGGGCGGTTTTGGACCTGGCGCTGCCGAGCACCCATTCGATATAGCCGGTGACAGAAAGTTTACGTGCCCGTGTGTCGCCGTTGCGAATTTTTACCTGAATGAATTTAATGGCCTCGGTCCTATCGACCCAAACCTGCATTTCGGAATAGATGCGGTCCTCTATGTGTTCAAATACACTGTAGCCGAATCCGTGGCGGGTGATATAGCGTGACCGGCCTCGGGCGGGCAGCGGGGAGGGTGACCAGAAATGGGCTGTCTCTTCATCCCTTAGATAGAACGTTTCGCCGCCCGTATCGCTTACGGGATCATTGTTCCAAGGGGTAAGCCGCAATTCGTGGGCATTCTCCGTCCACGTATAGGCCGTTCCGCTTTCCGAGACGACGGTGCCGAAGCCAGGGTTGGCTATCACGTTGACCCAGGGGGCGGGTGTCTTGTTGTTGTCATCCGTGACAATAATATATTCGCTGCCATCCGAGGAGAAGCCGCCCAGACCATTAAAGAAGGTCAGGTCATCGGGTGCAGTGATTCCAGAGGCAGACGGGTCATAGGTACGGGAAGGCACGATCGGTGGAATCACCACCCTGGACAATTGTTTACGGTTGACATGATCGGCCAGTGTGCCTCCACTGTCGGAAATAATGATCCGGGCTACCGTTTGAAATAATATGCGATCCTCGCTGGAGATCTGCTCCAGGGCCCTGACGAAAATACCTCCGGGCCGGTCTCTTGCGTCAACGGGGATCAGCGCCTGAATTTCATTTTGGAAAACCTGCCGGTAGCCGTTGTGTTCTTCGTTCCAGATCACCAGGTCAACGGCGATCCCCTTCAGTCGCCAGTAGGTGTGTGCCTGGATCAATTGTTGGACCAATTGCATATTCGCCTGCTTTTCAACTTTCAGAAGGACGATGGGCAGGTCCCCCGAAATAGAATAGCCCCATAGCCCCGACTGCCCCCGGTGATTACTGATCAGGATGGCAGGCTCTGCCCGGAAGGCGGCGTTCGCAAATAGGATGGACCCGGCGAGGCGCCCATATAGCTGGGCGTCGGCTTCGGAGGCATTGATCTGCCGCAGCAAGACCTGGCTGTGCGTCCAGGCCATTTCAAATACACGGTCTTTGTGCGGCTTGTTATCCTGGTATTTATCGACCAGGGCCTGGCAGCCGGCTTTCGTCCCGGCGATCCCCGTCACCATATCGATTGTAATCAACTCTTCCGGGGCGAGGGTGATCTTATACCGGATGGCGACGATGGGGTCTAAAACCGATCCCTGGCTCCCGGAAAGAGGTCCGGCCCGGTGCATCGCCTGCGGATTCACCAGGGTATTGCCGCGCCCGATGAAGGCCATCCGGTCGGTTTCGTAGGATATTTCTTCAGTGGATTTTCCTTCGATCGTCATCAAATGGAACATCCACGGTAATTTTTCGTCGGAAGAACGTGGCCTCCGCGTACAAAGGATGGCATTCTGGGGATGGATGATCTCCGTTTGCACGAAGAGGTTGCTGAAGGCCGGCTGCATCAGGTCCGAAGCCGCGGGCGCCAGCACTACTTCCGCGTAGCTGGTGACTTCAATGGTCCGGCTGGTGATGGAACAGTTTGCGATGCGGACTCTCCGCATTTCTATATCGTCTTCGGGGGAGACGACGATCTCGGTATGTGTCTCGATATCATTGTTGGTCGTTCGGAAGTCGACGCGCCCCTGCGAGAATGCCGCTTCATATTTTGTTGCTTTCTTAAGCGCGGGCTGATGAGTATTTGACCAGAATGTATTATTATCAAGGTCACGGATATAGCAGAACGAACCCCGGTTGTCACAAGTGCCATCTTCTTGCCAGCGTGTAACAGCCAGGTCTTTCCAGACACTGTAGCCGCCGCCTGCGTTGGTCACCATGACATGGTACCTGCCATTGGACAATAATTGGA
>Ga0302227_10001110_pt1 | contig 20510 bp, 20 predicted proteins | sample II_Palsa_N1_1_FD_193525 | JGI IMG/M metagenome (GOLD analysis project Ga0302227, IMG submission 193525) | Peat permafrost microbial communities from Stordalen Mire near Abisko, Sweden - II_Palsa_N1_1 | ecosystem: Environmental > Terrestrial > Soil > Palsa > Peat permafrost | place: Sweden... | reverse complement strand
AAGCAGATAAAAGTAAACATCCGGGTAATCGCTGCAACCAACCGTGATATTAAAAATGAAATTGGTAATGGAAAATTCAGGGAAGATTTGTTTTACCGTTTAAACCTGATCACCATAAATCTTCCACCCTTAAGGGAAAGACAGGATGATATACCGCTGCTGGCGCAATACTTCCTGCAAAAACTCACCCGGGATGCCTATCAGCAGGTTAAGGGAATGACCCCTGCGTTTGTGGAGAAATTGCAACAAAACGAATGGCGGGGTAATATCCGGGAGTTGAGAAATGTGATAGAGCGGTCATTGATCGTATGCCAGGGAACGGAACTGAATATTGATAACCTGCCGGTTGAGATGCAATATCCAACCTTAAAATCAAATGCTTTTTCCGCATTTGACCTTGCTAGCGTGGAACGCCTCCATATCCAGCAGGTGTTACAATATACCAAAGGGAATAAAAGCCAGGCCATTAAATTGTTAAATATCAGTTCAGCTACCTTATATAGAAAAATAGAGGAATACAAACTCGAGGATTAGCGTAGCTGCCCAAACAAATTAAAGCCGCGCATTGGCTCGATAGCCCCGAAGCGTTTAATTCTGTATTCGGTAAGGATCTTTAGCCGGATACCATTTTAGCCAGGTTAACCAGCTTCTCAAATTCGAGCTTATCAATATAACCGCTTGCTATTGCCGCCTCTTCCAGGGTTAGGTCATGATCTGTCGCGTAATGGGCAATTGAAGCGGACTTATCGTACCCGATAACCGGGCTTAGCGCGGTAACGAGCATTAATGACCTGCTCACATAAAAATCTATTTGTTCGTGGTTCAACCTGATCCCGGAGATGCAAAATTCATCTAATCTTTCACAGCCGTCAGCAAGTATCTGCGCTGAATGCAGGAAGTTATTAATGATGAGCGGGCGCATGGCATTCAATTCAAAATTGCCCTGGCTGCCCGCGTAGGCCACGGCATTATCTTCGCTGATCACTTGTATACAGATCATGATCATTGCTTCACATAATGTCGGATTAACTTTTCCCGGCATTATGCTTGATCCGGGCTCATTCGCCGGAAGCTCCAACTCGCCGAGCCCGCATCTTGGGCCGGATGCCAGCCAGCGAATATCGTTTGCAAATTTCAGCAATGCAACCGCCGCCCCCCTCAATGCCGACATCGCAGCAACCATGCTGTCTAAAGAACCCTGGGCGGCGAACTTATTGGAGGCTGTTATAAACGGCTTGCCGGTCAGCAACGCAATTTCCTTCGCGATATCTTCCGCGAACCCCGGAGGCGCATTTAGCCCCGTTCCAACGGCCGTACCCCCCGCAGCCAGCGCGTACAGGCTTTTCCTGCTGTCTATGATTCTGGTTATAGCGTCATTAAGCTGGTCGGCATAGCCCGACCACTCCTGGCCCACAGTCAGCGGGACGGCATCCTGCAAATGCGTCCGGCCTATTTTTACTACGTTCATCCATGCAGCTGAATTATTGGCTATAGTTTTCAGGATCCTTTTCATTCCCGGCAGCAGCACCCCATCGATCATGTAGATGGCTGCGATATGCATAGCAGTTGGAAAGGTATCATTAGAGGATTGGCCCATATTGACATGGTCATTCGGATGCACAGGTATCTTGCTTCCTATGACACCTCCCAAAAGCTGGATGGCCCGGTTGGAGATCACTTCATTGACATTCATGTTTGACTGTGTCCCGGAACCGGTTTGCCATACGAACAGCGGGAACTCGGCATCAAGTTTCTTAGCGATAACCTCGTCTGCGGCCGTAATAATGGCATTAGTTATAGCTTCAGATAAGCTGCCGTTTCTATAATTAACCATCGCCGCCGCTTTTTTGACGTATCCATAGGCATGGTACACTTCCTTCGGCATTTTATCATGCCCTATCGAAAAATGAATGAGGCTTCTTTGGGTCTGGGCTCCCCAATAATGATCGGCAGGTACATCTATTTCCCCCATGGAATCAGACTCCTTTCGCGTGCCGCTGGCCATTATACCAATCGGGGGAAACTTAATGCCGGACTCTTCTGATTGCTGTTCCTCTGGTTTTTTCATAAATTTTTTCTCCGCTATGGCATAATCTTCAGCTGTTCTTAGAAGAAATAGCTACCCTAAGATATAATGGGTTTATCGCGTTAGCAATCACAAATACCTTTAAACGGACTAAACCACCCATGAGGCCGCCGGTTTTTAAAGCTAAAATCATAAGGTCGCCGCTCAGCGGGATTGCTGTGGCGGGCAATTCATAGCAAACTATTGTGAGGCAACCCAAGTTATAATTTATAATGCTGGTATCCCCGGCCCGTCATAAGGTGTTTCCAAAGCATTCATGATCCGGGTCAGCCGATGCTTTGCCCTGCCTCCATCTGTGTCCAATATCATCATTTCAATGTTCCTCGCTACGGAGTCTTTCACTTCGTGCTGTGTACAGGCCCTGTCCAGCCGTAAGGTATCCGGTAATGCAGCAGTATCAAAATAGACGATTAGTTCCTGTTGGGGCATCCGGCAAAGATATCAAAGCCACCGGCTATTTGCCTCAATTCAAACGCAATCCAGGGTGGATATTTTATTCTATTCCATGGCCAGCGTCCTGGGCAAACGCGCCATCAGTGTGATTCTTTCCGGCCTCGACTGTGACGGCTCCTTAGGTGCCACCCAGATCAAACTCCACGGCGGGATCACCATTGCGCAATTACCTGCCACGATGCAGCATCCCTCAATGCCGGAATCCGCTATTGAAACCGGCCAGACCCGTTTTATCTTAACACCGCAGGACATCGCCGGGGAAATAACGAAGTTGACAAGTGTAAAAGTCGGGCTGAATTAAACAATTAACGGGAAAAATGGTTTATTTGTTTGTTTATCAGAAAACGCGCTAAATGGGTCAACCTGGTCATGCTTCTAATATAAATTACCCGTTTTTAACCGGTGGCGGTGAAATGGGTGCGCTTATCCGCTCGATCGACTGGTCGGCGAACCCTTTAGGCGAACCCTCCGGCTGGTCGCCTGCCTTGCAGCAAACCGTCAGTATGATGCTGACCACCTCATTCCCGGTACTGATCTGCTGGGGTGAAAACTATATACAGCTCTATAACGACGCTTTCCGGCCTATTAATGGGGAAACCAAACATCCCCAGGCGATGGGCGGCAGCGCAAAGGCTACCTATGCGGAGATCTGGGAACAGATCGGCCCCATGTTCCAGTCGGTCATGCAGGGACAGACCGTTGGCTTTCCCAATTTTATGGTGCCGCTGGACCGAAACGGCTATTTAGAGGATTGCTATTTTGATTTTTCATACAGCCCGATACGGGACAGCAAGGGCGTTACCGGCGGCATCCTGGTGATCTGCGTGGAAACGACAGAAAAAGTGAAGGCGATCAGCCAGGCGGAACAGGCACAAGCGGCAGTCGCCAGCCAGCGTGACCGGCTGACCAGCTTTTTTATGCAGGCACCTGCGGGTGTCTGTATCCTGGATGGCCCTCAATTGGTCTATGAACTGGTCAACCCGGCGTACCAGGAATTATTGCCCGGAAGGAAATTATTGGGCCGGCCGATCTTTGAGGCGCTGCCGGAACTGGTCGCCACACCCTTGCAGGAAGTACTGTTAAATGTTTATAACACCGGCGCACCCTTTGAGATCAATGAACTGTTGATCCCGGTAGCGGAATATGAAGGCGGCCCCACTCAGAACCGTTATTTTAGTTTCACCTACCAGGCCCGGCGTGATGTAAATAATAAGATAGACGGCATACTAGTTTTTGTTTTCGAAGTGACGGCGATGAAAAACGTGCAGGAGGACCTCCGTGAAGCCCGGGAGCAGTCCGATCAGCAAAAAAGGGTCTATGAAGCGATTTCTTCCGGCACACCTGACCTGATGTACGTATTTGACCTGGATTACCGTTTCACTTATGCCAATAATGCCTTATTATCTATGTGGGGCAAAACCGAGGAAAACGCCATTGGCAAGGGTTTGCTGGAAAACGGTTACGAACCCTGGCATGCGGAAATGCATGAGCGGGAAATTGATCAGATCAAAAACACTAAACAACCGATTCGTGGGGAAGTTTCTTTTCCCCATGCCATTTTAGGCAAGCGGGTCTATGATTATATTTTGACGCCCGTGTTCAATGAGCTGAGCGAGGTAGCAGCGGTAGCCGGCATTACCCGGGATGTTTCTGAGCGCAAGCAATTGGAAGAGACGCTGGCCAACAGTTCAGAAGAGTTACAAGCGATCAATGAGGAAATGGCGACTACCAATGAGGAAATGGCCGCGTCCAACGAAGAATTGACCGCCACTAACGAAGAACTGGCATTCGTCAATCAACAACTGCTGGAGGCGCAGCAAAAGATCGAAGAAAGTGAAACAGCACTGCGTTTGGCCATTGAAGCCGCCAATTTTGGTACCTGGTTCATTCATTCTGAGACCCGGGAGTTTATTACCGATGCCCGTTTAAAGGAATTATTCGGCTATTACCCGGATGAAGCGCTGTCCATTGAACAGGCATTAGCACAAATCACCGAAGAGTACCGCGGCTATGTTGCCAATAAACTGGAGAATGCTATTTATCGTAACGGCGATTATGATGTAACTTATCCCGTGATCGGTTTACACGATAACCAGTTGCGTTGGCTGCGGGCCGTCGGCAACCTCAAAGCAGACCCTTCCGGCGCGTTCTCCGCATTTACCGGGATGGTGATGGATATCACGGAGCAAAAGCAGGACGAAATGCGCAAAAATGATTTTATCGGGATGGTGAGCCATGAACTAAAAACGCCGCTTACCTCGCTGACCGCTATCGTGCAGGTCGCTAACCAAAAATTGAAAAGTAATGAAGACAGCTTTTTAGCAGGCGCGATGGAAAAAGCTGGTGTGCAGGTCAAACGGATGAGCAATATGATTAATGGGTTCCTGAACGTTTCCAGGCTGGAATCCGCTAAACTGGTCATTGAGAAGCGCGAATTCAATTTGGAAGACCTGATCGAAGAAACGATCAAAGAGACCGAACTGACCGTATCCAGCCATGTGATTAAATTCGAACCTTGCAACCCGGTGATGATCAAAGCCGACCATGATAAGATCGGCTCGGTCATCACCAACCTGATCAGCAACGCCATTAAGTACTCCCCAAAAGGCAAAGAGATCGACATTAAATGCGAAATCATTGGAGACCGGGCACAGGTGAGTGTAAAAGACGAAGGCATGGGTTTAAAACCTCAGGACAAGGACAGGGTTTTTGAACGGTATTACCGGGTGGAAACCAATGGTACGCAGCATATTTCAGGTTTTGGCATCGGGTTATATTTAAGTGCGGAAATTATTCACCGGCATGACGGCGAAATTTGGGTGGACAGCGAAAGCGGCGTAGGGTCAACTTTTCATTTCAGCTTACCGTTACATTAGTCTTCTGAATTAACTATACTATGATTAGGAGTTAGATGCCCTTGTTTTTTTAACCTTACCAAAAAGATAGAACCTTTTCCATAGACCGACGTAACAGTAATGGAACTGTTCAGTAAATAAAGCAAATCTTTGACGGTGGACAGCCCAATGCCTGAACCCTGATTATTGAACCGGTCTGTAATTTTCAGGGTGAAATTATTTTGAAAAATCTTTTCAAGATACTCACCTGGTATCCCAATGCCGTTATCTTCGATTTCCAGATCATAATAGGACTCATCTTCGGAAAAGCGTATCTGAATTATGCCTTCACTTTTATCATTATACCGGATCGCATTACTTAAAAGATTAATAAGGATCTGTTCAAATGCAATAATAGAAAAAAGTAAACGATGCTTTCCAACCGGTAATTCAATGCGAATGTTGGCCGGAACAGACAATAGGCCAAGCATTTTATTTAACAGCATGTTGAGGTCAAAATCCTGCTTTCTTTCCAGTAATAATGCAGGATTTTTAGAGTACGCCATCATTTCATCTACAAGAGTAAGCAAACTATCTGTGGCTGAAATATTCATATTCACCAGGCGCAGGCAACCTTCATCCTGAAGTTTTTCATGGCGGACTTTAAGCGCCTGTGAGGTTAATTTAATGCTGCTCAGCGGATTTTTAATATCATGGGCGGCCATCGAAGCAAATTTTTGAATTAATACATTCGCATTGATTAATTCCTGGTTGGTTTTTTCGAGCGCAGAAACCTTCCTCCTCAGTTCGATTTTATCCACAACCTGTTTGGCAAGTGCTTTTAATGCATCGATTTGTCCGCCGGTAAAATCATGGGTTTTCTGGTCAAGCACACAAAGGGTGCCTAATGCATACCCCTCCTCATTTATTAAGGGGACACCGGCATAAAAAGTAACTTTCGCTTCTGTTACAACAGGATTTCCGATAAACCGTTCATCAAGTAAAGCATCAGGGACAATCATAATATCATCGGGCCCCGCAATAGTATGGGTGCAAAATGATAGATCCCGGTAATTTTCAGTAAGCTCTGTACCGATATGCGATTTAAACCACTGGCGTTTTTCGTCAATAAAGGTGATTAAAGAAATGGGAGTTTGGCAAATTGCCGAAGCTATTGCTGCAATGGCATCAAAATCCTTTTCTTCACCGCTATCTATAATATTATACGATTGTAAAGCAATTAACCTCTCAATTTCGTTTTCCGGAAATGGTAATTCTTTTTCTTTCATTTACAGTCGATCATACAAACTTACACTTAATAAGTGTTTATCAAACCCTGTTTAGTAACAAGTTGATATATACTGGCACTGTATTAGCTTGTTGTTAAAAGTAAATAATTTTACTTATGGGAAAGCGAATACTTATTTTAGATGATGACCAGGATATCCTGGATGTAGTGTCCTATTTGCTTACCGACAGTGGATTTGATGTTCAGACGCTCTCGACCGGGGAACAGGTATTTTCCACAATTAATCAATTTAATCCCGACCTTGTTTTAATGGATGTTATGCTCGCGAACCTTGATGGCCGGGTAATTTGCAGGAACTTAAAAGAGGGAAAAAATACTCACCATATACCTGTGATCCTAATATCAGGAACTCATGACCTCGCTCATTCTTTACATCAAAAGGGTGCCCCGAACGATTTTATACCAAAACCCTTTGATATCGATCTCCTATTGAATAAAATAAAAGAACAATTGCAATAGACCCGTTTTCAGAACAGCCTGTAGTCAAATTAGATTACTCAATTAGGTTACAATTGAAGTTAACCACCAACAGCATGTGGCTTTTTTGTACCAACTAACCATTTCTCCCTTGTTTAATTATCCAATCAATCTTCATCCTTTTATAAACCTCGTTCGCTTCAGCATCCTTCCAGCTTTTAAAGAACACCACTGCGGCGTCTGCTTTTTCCTGTTCGCCGGTACCTTTTACTGCCTGTCAATCCAATTTGAAGTTCGATGAACGGTTGATCCATAATCCTTAAAAACCTAAAAGTTAAGGTTAATTATATAAATCCTTTCCCCCTCTCGCTCTCCATCAGACCCGATAAAAAGAAAACCAAGCCCTGCGGGTGCCTCGTCCGGCAACGGTAGCCGGAAGGACAGTTTTCTTTTTTCCGGTTAAAGTCCACAGCCTGAGATCTGCCAGGTTACTTTCCATTTCATTCCCCGGACATTTTCATGATCGATGTCATTATTCATTTAGCCTTTGCCTGAGGCGAATTTACACCTCTTCAGCGGCCAAGGCTAAAGCAAGTGCCGCTTAAAAAATCTCCACACCTCCGCTGCGCTGCGGGTAGTATTTTTTGCGGCAGCCTTGTTCCGCTCGCCCCCCGCGCAAGTATTCTGCCTCTATCAAAGGCCAAATGAGGGTTTTAGCCGAATTGGACTGGAGAACAGAATTTTTAAACACAAATAATTAAAACGCAATGGAAACATTAACAGGAAGATTAACCGCAGACGCTAAAGTTAGCGTGGTTAACGGGGACAAAAAAGTAGTGAATTTCTCAATCGCTATGAATGACAACTACCGCTCAAACGGTGAAACCGTACGCACCACTACCTACGTGGATTGCGCCTACTGGATTAACGCAGGCGTGGGCGAATACCTGAAAAAAGGATTACTGGTTACCGTACATGGCAGGCTCGGCTCTCGGGCATGGGTGGACAAGGATGGTAACGCACATTCAGTAATCACCATGCACACCTCGCAAATCAAATTCTTAGGGGGCGCAAATTCTGAAGCTGCTGAAAAACCTGCTGATAAAGCAGGCCAAAAACAGGGCGCAACCGCAGGCGGTGGCGAGGACGACGACCTGCCATTCTAATTAACGGACGATAACATAATATTCAAGTACGGGGGTAATAAAGCCTCCTTTAAAAACATAAAGTCATGGGACATAATATCAATAGGAACAACGGTAAAGACAGCTTTTTCAGCGTAAAGGAAAAGGCATGGCACGGATTAGGTACAATCGTAGACCAGTACCCCACAAGCGCAGAAGCTATACAGTATGCAGGTTTGGATTACGACGTTATCAAATCTCCTTTATTCACCTGTCAGCGGGACGAAGCCATAGGGGATAACGGCGAAATCGTAGAGGGTGGCCAGATAGCCGTGCCTAATCACTTCGCTACCTTACGCACCGACAACCAAGCCGTTTTGGGCGTAGTGGGTAAGGAATACGAAATCGTACAGAACCGTAACGCCTTTGAATTTTTTGATGCTATCGTAGGTGGTGGGGACGGTATTTTATACGAAACCGCAGGGGCGTTAGGCAAGGGTGAACGCATCTTTATTACCGCCAAGTTACCGGGCTACATCAAGGTGGGCAATCAGGATATGATTGAGCAGTACCTGATGCTCACTACTTCGCACGATGGTTTGGGCAGTATCATGGCAGCGTTTACCCCTGTGCGGGTGGTTTGCCAAAACACCTTAAACGCAGCTTTGCGAAACCATACCAACTCCATTAAAATCCGTCATACCGCATCTGCCAACGAACGCCTGAAACAGGCACATACTTTAATGGGCATATCGGGCAACCTTGCAGGCGAACTGGAGGGCTTGTTCAATCATTGGTCAACCGTGCGCATTACCGACAAGCAGGTGAAAAAGCTGATACAAATTGCCATGTCACCCAACAAGGAAACATTGGGCAACCTTGAAGCGGGCAGACTGGATAAGCTATCCACCAACTACACCAACATGGTAGACAATGTTTATGAGTACGCTTTGGGTAGCCCAACCCAGCAAATGGAAACCACCGCAGGGACGATATTCGGCGCATACAATGCCATTACGGGCTACTTTCAAAACGTCCGAAAATACAATGACGATGACGCCAAATTCAAATCCATCATGGACGGCACAGCCAAACAACGGGGACAAATCGCCTTTGACCTTTGCTGTGACTTTTCCCGCAATGGTGCAGATGTGCTAAACCTTAGTTAACCAATTACGGGGGAGCAATCCCCCTTTTATCCACTTAAATCATAAAATTATGAGCCCTTTAAAAGCATTAAACAACGTACAGAAAGCAAGGCTTTTACATGCGCTGTTTTACAACGAGATACCTGCCTTTCTAACTTATACTAAAAACCATTGCACTTACATGCGGGAAAACCCTGACGAGGTACGCAAGGTATGGGTTGACCAGCTATTCAGCGTGGAATTTTGGTTTGAATTAGCCGAAGAAACGAATCGTAAAATCAAACAATACGGGAAGCAACTGGAAAAAAGCAGTGCGGTTTTCAGCGACCAGTTATTTGACGGTTATGGCGCATTATTTCTTAATCATTGCCTGACCACCTATGCAGGTAAAGGCAATCCCGCAGACCCGAAATTCAAAACCGCAGTGGACTTATTTATCATTCCCTAATCTTATGAAAACGCACTTAATTCACCATAGTACCCTGCTGTTTGGAGCAGGGGTATTTATCGCAGGTCTGCTGATTAATATGATAATCGGCAGGCGCAGGTTCAACCGCAGAGGAATTGCAGGTTTACAAATGTTTTCCTCTTATACCAAATGGCTGATTATTACCCGACTGGAGAGCCTTTTTAATTTCATTGCTTACCTCTTAATCATAGCAGGCATTATTATCATGGTCTGCGGATGGTATGCCCATGTTTAACCCTTTAATATCGAAATCATGAAAACGAACTTCTTTGAAAATATCGCCAATTTGAATACCCCCGGTTTTTGGAAAATCGGCATCCACAATGATGTAGACGGCAGATTTGTCGTATCTGCCCTGTACTCCCCGCAGGAAACACCCGACCAAAACCATTGCTCCCCTGATTTTTAAGGGGACAGCAGAGGAAATGGGGGACGGCTTTTTTAAAGCCATCGTCCAGCCCGTTCAGCAAACCGCAGGATTGTACAGCACCATTGCCGAGTACAGCAAATCTATTGAAGCCGCTAAGAAAAAGGTTACCCAAACTGCCAAAAGCCAACCGGCCAAAGTGAAAAAGGAAGGCGGGGATGATGAGGAAGAAATCGAAGTAGGCGAGCCAAAAATATCCGCAGAAGACAGGAAGAAAGCCTATTTCGATACCATCAAAAAAGTGGTGGAACTGAACGATGCCTGCAAATACGAGGATGCGCTGAATATTCTGCCGTCCGTTGCGGACTATCCCGACAAGAAAGAGGAACTGGAAAAAAAACGGGCGGATTTGGAACGCAAGAAAACGCAAATGGCACAGGCAATGGAACTATTTAATCAGGACTAAAACCAACCATCATGTTACAGACAACGCAATTAGAACGGATTTTTATCCATAAGGAAAACGGGCAGGAAGTCCAATGTGGCTTAAACGATAATACCGAAATGAAGAACGCAATGGAAATAACAGATTTGGACGGAAAGGTCTTAACGGTTACGGATTGTACACTGGCATTAATGCAGGCAGACGATTACCGACATTACAGGGTTAGCGAACCCTCTCCCGATCAATTGCATTTGTATGATTATTGGGAGGATTTATATCAAAAATTGCTGCTATTGGACGGCAAAATAAAAGGCGATAAGGACATTTTATGATACGGTATGTTAAAGGGAATATCATGGATTCAAGTGCGGAGGCATTCGTGAATACGGTCAATACGGTTGGGGTAATGGGGAAAGGGATCGCCCTGCAATTCAAACAAGCCTTTCCCCATAATTTTGAAGTTTACAAAAATGCCTGCATAACCGGGCACTTGACCATAGGAACAATACTTGCAGTTAAGGACAGCGAATTGCTTTTAGGGGAACGGCTGATTATCAATTTTCCGACGAAGCAGCACTGGAAAATGCCGTCTAAATATGAATATATAGAAAGTGGGTTAATCGCCCTTGTTACCTATTTCAAAGACCATCCGCTAAAAAGTTTGGCGATGCCCGCATTGGGATGCGGGAATGGCGGGTTGGAATGGCAAAAGGTTACGCCTCTAATTGAGCAGCACCTTGCAGAGTTAGATATAGTGATTTGGGTTTATGAGCCAAAAAATCACCATAAGACAAGTATCATTCCTTATTGAGCAAAATTCATCGGCGGGCTCCGGCGTGCCGGAGCCCCGTTTTTTTACGCCCTGTATTTTCGCATCAGAATGGCTGGATATGGTGAAAATACGGGGCGCTCCATTGAAGACGATACCCGCATTAAACAATTTTCAGAACGGTTGATCTTTATTGATGATTGACTTCAATAGTCAATGAACCAACCTCGCTTTCCGAGATGCGTAGACCTTTGGCCTGCTGACGGCTTTCGCCGCTATTTTGAAGCAGGACGACGTAATCATGCGTGTTCATTATTAGCAGCCTGAATTCATTTTTTTGATTGTATTCCCGGATCGAAGGGGCAACAGCTGACTGGGCATCAAATTCAAATTGAACCGGCGCTGAAGTAGCTATCTTTTGAACAGCAACCTTGCCGGAAGTGATAAAAACGCCTCCCGTAAAAAGGACAAAAATGATCAGGATTACCGCATAAAACCGTTGCCCCATAAAACGGTAAGCCAGGATTTCGAGCAGGGAAACTGCTACCAGCCATAGCGATTGGAGAAATCCCCCGGTAAAGAAATCTAGTCCTTGATTGATGGTCTTAAAAAATGAAAAATCGCCCCACTGCGGCTCGACACTGGCAAGTGCTAAAACCTTATAAACGACCAGGGCGCCTGAAAAATACAACACAGCCGGAATACCCGCGATGGCAAATAGCTGTTTCAGGGGGTTTTATGGAGGGCTTGCTGCGCATACTGAACGATTGACTTATACAAATATAAAGCTAATTCTGCAGGGTTTAAGCGGCGGTTTATTTTTGCCTATAGCATGTTAAATCGGATACAATTTAAACATATCAAAAATTAACGCAAAATTGTTGGGCACAACCTTAACATTTAGCTTTGTAAAAAAATCTACCATGAAAATACAGGAAATGTTTAATGCGCTTGGCCTGACCGTTGAAACGGTTAACCAGCTCATAGTTGATATTAATTTATATAATTTTCAGTATTCCGATGCGCAATTGAGCGTAATTGGCCCGGAGGCAAGCATGATACCATTACCATGCTACAGATGCCGGCCATAGGAAGAGCCATCGCCAGGGAAAAGAAGACGGGAGTTTTTGGATGAGGAAAGAAACAGCCCTTGCACTTTGATACCAACGCCATGCGCTACGGCGCGCTTGAAGTTACAAGATAGCCTGTGGGATCTAAAAGATTGGAAACCTTCCATCTTTTGTGATAAGGTTTAAGTTGAAAAGCTCCGGCAGCGCGTGTTCGGGACTTTTCTGTTTTAGGAAAAGCGCTTAACCTTTCATCCCGATGTCGAAGGTGGCTTATGCTGCTCGGGCGTCTTTTCCGATTTTTATCCTTTTGGTTTTTACTTCCCCGCTCAGCATTTTATTAATGTCCTCATTATTGTAATACAAAATCCCTCCGATTTTGGTAAACGGTAAGGTGCCGTTATCTCTCAATGTCTGCAAAGTGTTATCCGATATTTTTAAAAGGTTCTTCACCTGGTAGGTCTTCAACCATTTTTTGGGTTCTTCTGCGGATTGTCCCAACAAACCCCTGATTTGGTTAAGCAGGTTTTTACCAAATTCCTGCAAATCCTCCTTAGTTATAATTTCTGCTGCCATTTCGTTTTATTTTTAGTTTAACTTATGTTTTCTGCGCCGGAAGGTCCGGCAGCTTCTTACAAAAATGCCGCAAGAGCTGTTGAAATTTATCCGAGTTTATCCGAGTCGGATGTCAATTATTTGAAATTAAGATAGTGTTCACTTAATCGATTTGATCTATACAGAAACTGGTGGCTTGCAATAGTGTAGTTTAATTACGAGGATAAATTTTTACCCCAAAAACAAACCATAATTAAATGTCATTGTTAAATTCTATACATATAAAATATAAAAATATGCCAGTAAGAGGAGCTAAAGTGGAAAGGACTTCCGTATCGGAACAGCCACACGAATTAAATTACGAAGCAAAGAAAGAAGGCACCACCCCGAAAAAAGTGGAGGCCGCTAAGCACTCAGCCGGAAGTAATAAACGTACAACCGTCGAAAAGAAACTCGTAGGTAAAAACTAACTAAAGCCCCGCAAGGGGCTTCGTCGTCTATGGAAAAGCTGAAGGAATACAATCAAAAAAGAGATTTCAAAAAGACCGCAGAACCCAAAGCTGGGGCCAGTAAGGATAAAAATCACCTTATCTTCGTGGTCCAAAAGCATGATGCGTCACGACTGCATTATGATTTCCGGCTGGAAATGGATGGCGTATTAAAAAGCTGGGCGGTGCCGAAAGGCCCGATGCTCGACCCGAAAGTAAAGCACCTGGCGATGATGGTGGAAGATCATCCATTTGACTATTTGAATTTTGAAGGAATTATCCCGGAAGGCGAATATGGCGGCGGGACAGTGATCGTTTGGGACGAAGGTACTTATGAGCCGATTGAACCCATCAAAGGGAAAAAAGCGCAGGAAAAAGCATTGTTAAAACAACTGGCATCCGGCCAGCTAAAAATAAAACTCCATGGTGAAAAGCTAAACGGTGAATTCGCGCTGGTCAAAACACATGGCATGGGTGAAAATGCCTGGCTGATGATCAAGCATAAGGACGAGTTCGCTACTGGTGAAGATGTGACCCAGCAAGATCAATCGGTTCTTTCCGGCAAAACCATTGAAACAATGGCCAAAACCAGCGAAAAAGTCTGGCAGCATGGGCATGAAGAAGAGGTCAACCCTGATGAAGAAATAGCGGGCGCAGTGGAAACCGAAAAAGCCGAATCCCTGGATATTGCATCCATCTTGAAAGCCGCTCCCAAATCTGCTGTTCCCGCTAATATTAAACCCATGAAGGCCACCTTAGTTGACGAACCTTTTGACGAACCCGGTTGGCTTTTCGAGGTGAAATGGGATGGCTACCGCGCCATAGCTAATTTGAGTAAAAAAGATAACGTTAGCCTGATTTCAAGAAACAACCTCCCCTTTGAAAAATATTATCCGATCAACAATGCCCTTAAAAACTGGAAGATGGATGCCGTGCTGGACGGCGAATTATTAGTGCTTGATGAAAAAGGCATCTCTGATTTCGGCGCTATGCAGAACTGGCGCAGCGAGGCAGATGGCAACCTGGTCTATTACATATTTGATATTTTATGGTACGAGGGTAAAAACCTCATGGGCTTGCCGCTTTGTGACAGGCAGGCGATATTACAATCTATCCTGCCGACTGACAATGACCATATCCGCCAAAGCAAAGTGTTCAATGCCAATGGTATCGACTTTTTTGCCGCTGCCGAGCGCATGGGACTGGAAGGCATTATTGCTAAAAAAGCGGATAGTTCTTATACTTCAGACCTGCGCAGCAGGGAATGGCTGAAGATCAAAGTGCAAAGACGCCAGGAAGTAGTGATTGCAGGTTTCACTAAAAACGAAGGCACCGGAAAATCTTTCAGCGCTTTAGTGTTGGGCGTTTATAATAAAAAAGGCGATCTGCAATTTGCCGGCAAGGTCGGTACCGGCTTTTCCGACAAGCTGCAAAAAGAAATGATGGCGCAATTCAAGCCGCTGATAACCGATAAGAGTCCGTTTGATTATGAAGTTGATGTCGACAAACCTACCCGCTTCCGGCCAAAAAGAATGGGTGCAAAGCCCACCTGGCTGAAACCTGAGTTGGTTTGTGAGGTGCAGTTTGCAGAAGTCACCAGCGATGGCGTTTTTCGTCAAGCCTCTTTTAAAGGAATGCGTACGGATAAAATCGCCAAGGATGTAGTTTTGGAAACACCGGCGGCTACTGAAGAAACGGTAGAAGAAACCCAAGAAACGCCGGTTAGGGAAACAGCTGATAAAAGGACAAAAGACAAAAGTCCCGACCTGGCAATAGCGCCGGTAGAAAATACCGAACGCAAAACATTGCTTAATCCAACGGAAGATACCCAAACAAAAAAAATTTGCGGGCATGATCTGAAATTTAACCACGTTACCAAATTTTATTGGCCGGAGGATAAAATCACCAAGGGACAAATGCTCAACTATTATTATAAAGTCGGCGAATACATAATGCCCTACCTGAAAGACAGGCCGATGTCCCTAAACCGTTTTCCCGGTGGCATACACGGGCAAAGTTTTTATCAAAAGAATGTGACGGATAAGGCCCCAGACTGGGCGAAGACATTCGACCATGTGACCGATGAAGGAAAAGTGACCAAATATTTAGTGGGCACCGATGAAGCCAGCTTGCTATGGATGGCTTCTCTCGGTTGTATCGAGATCAATCCCTGGTTCAGCCGTGCGGAAACTCCGGATAACCCGGATTACTGCGTAATTGATTTAGACCCCGACAAACATACCTATGACCAGGTTGTCGAAGCTGCCCGAATTACGAAAGATATTTTAGATGCCATCTATGTGCTTTCCTACCCCAAAACATCAGGTTCGACCGGAATGCACATCTATATACCACTTGAAGGGAAATACACCTATCAGCAATCGCAGCTTTTCGCCAATATCATTGTTAAACTGGTACATAAACAAATACCTGATTATACCAGCCTGGAACGCAGCATAGCCGCACGTAACGGGAAAATGTACCTGGACTTCTTACAAAACCGTCCCGGCGCAACTATAGCCGGGCCTTATTCCCTCCGGCCAAAGCCGGGAGCTACGGTTTCAACTCCGTTAAGCTGGGATGAAGTTAAACCGGGCCTGACGATACAGCATTTTAATATTAATAATGCACTTGATAGGTTTAAGGAAACAGGTGATCTTTTTAAGGGGGTGTTAGGCGAAGGGATAGACCTGGAGAAAACACTAACGAAAGCCAGGGGCGTATTTAAATAGTATTATTTTGGCGGTCAATAACGGTTCAAAACATTTTGTTTCTAATTTAGTTTCTCCATCACCAATAAATAATGATGACATCGAACGCTTCCTTATCAAATGCTGAATATCCATTCTTAGGAGGCGGAGGCCAAATGGGTGAGCAGATCCGTTCGATGGATTGGACCGCCAGCTCATTAGGCTCCCCCGTGACCTGGCCAGATGTGTTGAAACAAGCCGTCAGCATGATGCTGAAAAATAACTTCCCGGTGCTGATTTGCTGGGGTCCGGATTATACTCAGTTGTATAACGATGCCTTCCGGCCGATCAATGGCGAAACCAAGCACCCGCAGGCTTTGGGCGGGAGCGCGCGGGATACTTATTCCGAGATATGGGAAATTATCGGGCCGATGTTTAGCGAAGTTATGCAGGGCCAAACCCATGGTTTCTCAGATTTTATGGTGCCGCTAAACCGTAATGGGCACCTGGAAGATTGTTATTTTGATTTCTCCTACAGCCCCATAGCGGACCTCGATGGTAATATCCAGGGTGTACTGGTCATTTGCATGGAAACCACTGAAAAAGTCAGCGCGATCCGGCAAGCCGAAAAAGCACAGGCAGAAACGATTATTGAACGGGACCGGCTCAGGAACTTTTTTCTACAGGCCCCCGCCGGTATATGTATCCTTGGCGGGCCGGAATTGACCTTTGAACTAATTAACCCGCTTTACCAGCAATTGTTCCCTGGAAGAGACTTATTAGGCAAACCGCTACTCGAGGCAGTTCCTGAAGTAAAAGATTCAGCTATTTGGGAAGTCTTGCAGGGTGTCTATACGACCGGGAAAACATTTGAAGGAAATGAATTACTCATTCCCCTGGCCAGGACTACGGATGGCCCGGTTGAAGATCGTTATTTCAATTTTATATACCAGGCCAGGAAGAGCCTAGACGGATCGGTGGATGGCATTCTTGTGTTTGTGATTGAGTTAACCGATACGGTCAAGGTTAAGCAAAATGTCGAAGCCAGTGATAAACGGCATAATTTCTTGTTAAATACCATGCCCCAGCAAGTATGGACTGCAAGGCCGAATGGAGAATTGGATTATGTCAACCAGGTTGTTTGTGACGATTTCGGGTATAATGCCGACGAAATCGTAGGAAAAGGCTGGCAGGCTTTTATACACCCCGATGACTTGCCGGTGTGCCTGGCTAAATGGGAACAATCGCTGATCAATGGAAAGGACTATATGGTAGAATTCCGCTTAAAATTTTCTGACGGAAATTATTACTGGCACCTTGCCCGGGCTGTACCCTTCATCAAAGACGGTGTAATTACCTCCTGGTTTGGAACCAATACTAATATTGACTCCCGTAAAGCGAATGAATATAAAAAAGACGAATTCCTTTCCATCGCCAGTCATGAGCTTAAAACGCCGTTAACCAGCATCAAAGCTTACAACCAGATCATGAAAAAGCTGGAGGTTCCGGAGAAAATAAAACCATTCATTGACAAATCATCCGACCATATCGCGCGGCTGGAGCGACTGATCGCCGACCTGCTGGACGTGACCAAGATCAATGCCGGAAAGGTCAGCTATTCGGTGGAGCCTTTTAACTTTGCAGAACTATTGAACGATAGCGTCGAAAGCATGCAGCATACTGCGCCCAAACACCAGCTCATTGTTGCCAGTAATCCTGTAATTACTTACCAGGGTGATCGCGGACGGTTAGAGCAGGTCATCAACAACTTTATATCAAACGCGGTCAAGTATTCTCCCGAAGGTGCGAAAGTCCTCATCAACAGCACGGTGGACCAGGATAATATTGTTGTTTCCATACAAGATTTCGGCATAGGGATCGCGAAAGAAAATCTTAATAAATTATTTGACCGGTATTACCGGGTGGATAACACAGCCATGCGCTTCGAAGGCCTGGGGCTGGGACTTTATATATCTGCAGAAATCTTAAGGCGACATGGGGGCAGTTTTTGGATCGAAAGTGAAATAGGCCAAGGTTCTACGTTCTTTTTCAGGTTACCATTCGCCCAGACCGGAAAACCGGAAGTGACTCGCACCACGACCTATTACCGCGACAGGCATATTTCGGTAAATTATAACAAGATGCACAACCGGTTGGACGTGGACTGGACAGGTTTTCACGATATAGAATCCGTAAAACAAGGCTGCCTGATCATGTTGGACATTCTTGATAAAAATAAAAGTGACCGGGTCGTAAACGACAACACGCATGTGTTGGGTAACTGGTCTGAAGCCGCCGAATGGGTCGGCAATATATGGTTCCCGATGATGGAAAAAGCAGGCTTGAAATATTTTGCGCTGGTATTTTCACCCAGCACATTCAGCCAGCTGTCCGCAAAGAAAAGTATTGACATCATGGCGGGCATCATCACCACGCAATATTTCACGGACATCACATTAGCTGAAGCGTGGATAAATGAACAGATTTAAAACTTTTTAAAAAAATAAGCTAATGGCACTCCATAGCCGCAAATTCAATAATGACGACCTGGTAGCAATCCTTGCGCTTTCTAAAGATGCCACTGCGATTTACACGACTGAAGAACTGGTCATTGAAATGGCCAACGACGCTATGATCAACTTTTGGGGAAAAGACAGAAGCGTGATCGGGCAAACATTTCCAGATGCTGTGCCTGAACTGATCGGCCAACCTTTTTTTGACCTGTTGAAAAATGTTTGGCGCACGGGAATTACTTATGAAGCTAAGAACACCGCCGCACAATTAAGGGTTGACGGCGAACTGCAGTGGTTTTTTTACGACTTTATTTATCGTGCCATAAAAAATGAAACCGGGGAGGTTTACTGTATATTACATACTGCAACGGACGTATCGGAACTGCATGACAATCGCCTGTTAATGTTGGAAGGTAAGGAGAGAGAACAAAACCTGATGGAAGAATTGACTGCAACTAATGAAGAACTGGCTGCGGCTAACGAAGAATTACTGCAATCACAGGAAAGCCTGGTAAATATTAATACCGATCTGGAAGACAGGGTAGCGGCACGCCTCGCTGAACTCTCGGAAAGCGAACTACAAAAGCAGCAACTCATCAATATGCTTCCGGCTTCTGTTGTCGTGATCCGTGGCCAGGATTTAATCGTGGAGTTAATCAATCAATCTAACCTGGATTACTGGAATAAAACAGCGGGAGAAGTGATCGGCAAACCCTTCCTCGAAATATTACCTGATCTTGCCGATCAGCCTTTCGCTGGCCAATTACGACGAGTGATGGAGACTGGCGAGATAATCGATGTAAAGGAAAGCCCGGTGCTATTTACCAATGCAGATGGCACTACACGCGAAACCTTCGTAGATTATACCTACCAGCCGCTGACAGATATCAATGGCAACCGCACCGGCGTATTAGTCATGTCGTTTGAGATCACTGAACGCGTAACTTCACGGAAATTACTGGAAAAATATGCGGCAGAATTGCAGGAGACGAATGCGCAACTATCCATCGCTAACAGCGGCCTGGCGAGCAGCGAAGCCCGGTTTAAATATCTCATCCAGGAAGCACCCGTTGCCATTGGCGTGCTAAGCGGCCGCGAGCTGATCATTGATTCTGCTAACGAACTAATCCTCCGGATTTGGGGAAAGTCAAAAAATGTCCTGGGTATCCCTTTAGCCATCGCGTTGCCGGAACTGGAAGGGCAGCCATTTTTGCAGATACTGGATGATGTGTATACTTCTGGAAAGGCGTATTACGGGAACGAGTTACGCGCGATGCTCGGGGAAATGGAAGACCTGCAGGAATATTTCCTGAACTTTGTTTACCAGCCTATTAAAAACGAGTCCGGTTTGACATCCGATATTTTAGTTGTCGCCTCCGACGTGACAGAACAGGTAAATGCCAGAAAGAAAGTTGAACGCGCTGAAGAGTCACTTCGAATGGCTATTGATGCCGCAGAACTCGGATCCTATTATATCAATATTAAAGACCGTCTATTTGAACCCTCTTCCAAATTGAAGGAGTTCTTTGGCTACCTGCCGGATGAGGAAGTTCCGTACGAGGCGGCCATTGACCAAATACACCCGGATTACCGGCAAACTGTAGCTGACCTCGTGGAAAAAGCAATTACTACCGGGACAAAATTTGACGTAGAATATCCGGTAGTGGGCTATCATGACGGCAAACTCCGATGGGTAAGAGGTGTAGGTACGGTTCAGCACGGTATTAATGGCAAGGATAGTTATTTTACCGGCGTACTTCATGAAATAACTATCCT
>Ga0302227_10001109_pt1 | contig 20523 bp, 13 predicted proteins | sample II_Palsa_N1_1_FD_193525 | JGI IMG/M metagenome (GOLD analysis project Ga0302227, IMG submission 193525) | Peat permafrost microbial communities from Stordalen Mire near Abisko, Sweden - II_Palsa_N1_1 | ecosystem: Environmental > Terrestrial > Soil > Palsa > Peat permafrost | place: Sweden... | reverse complement strand
GGCCAAAGTCGTCGCGATGCCGCCAATCATCCTGAGGTTCAATGCCACGCACATAGGAGAGACAGAAGATCGCTCCCGGAATGGGAGGCTTGGTGGTAAGCGTCCACCTCTCGCCGCCATTACTCGAGGTCGCGGCCTGGGCAGAGCTGTTCGAGGTCAAATCGCCGCCACCAACTATGCCGTGCCAGGGATCGCGAAACGCGACCGAGAATCCGCCCGCATTCGCATTGCTCGCCAGCGGAGTGTCATACGCATTCCAGGTGTAGCCGCCATCACGGGTCGCCAGTATCCGAGCGATGTTTGAGCCGCCGGTAGCAATCCACGCGTTCTGCCATCCCTGCGTAGTAATGCACGTTCCGCTGGACGAGAACGAAGCTTCGCCCGGCAACGCAGATGGCATCCTATTGGCGATCGACTTCCAGGTCGTGCCATTGTCCGTGCGAATGTCAGGAAATACTCCGTTGACTGAATCGCTGTGCGCGATGCCGCGATCTGGCCCCCAGAACGCGAAGCAATCATAGAAGGCGTTCGCCGTCGTATTCGTAAACTGAACGGTCCAGTGCGCGCCGCCATCTTCCGTCTTATAAATTTTAAAATCTCCGGTGTTATTTCCGATGGACATCAGATAAGCAATCCGATCGCTCACGCCCTGCACATCGCGAAACTGCAGAGCTTCGGCCCCAGGCACGACTCCGGATCTCCACGTCGCACCGCCATCCGTCGTCACCACGTACGTACCGCCCGCTCCGGCTGCCCACACGACTCGCGAGTTCACCGGACTGACGGCAATCAACAACTGCGTCGTACCGCTCTGTTGTGGAACGAGATTCGGTTGATGACCCTTCCATGCATCTTCTGCATACCCGCCGGTAGCAGCGGCAATCAAGAGCATGAACAACAGCAAACGCTTTGACATAGAATTCCTCCTTGAATTGCCGTTCCGAGTGGGAGAAGTATAGGAACGCCGCAGAAGCCACGTCAAATCCAGGTATTCCCATCGGTGGCAACAATATCTTCCGCCGACCATCGGGAGGCCCCAAGGCGAAGCCGGTATACAAGTCACGAAGTGACCGCCGCCCGCGCAGGGCAAAGCAGGCGCATTCAAATCATCTTGAGAAAAATAATCTAAAAAATCTCCTCCAAACTTGGCGTATGAGTTACACCCAATTCGCTACAATTAAAGAAGAGATCGAAACAAAGGGCTGCCACCGGCGAAAGCTGCGGCAGCCCTTCGCATTTAACTTGTCCACAACGCACCACCAACCCACCACGAAGGACCACAAACCACCACTCTGATGCACACACAAATCGACAGCTCATAACAGAACAGCCACCCAACTCCCTCAAAACAAGTATTTTAGGCGTAAACCTCATAGATTCAATACTTTAGAGACACACCCTATCGCTAACCACTTGTATCCAAACAACTTCCCTGCAAAATACCCCCCCCGGGGGGAGGGGGGACCCACCCACTCGCCGCAAAGAAATTACTATTCGTAGGTAGGCGAAGATGACAAACACAAATCAGCGTCCAGTCGAACCAAATATCGTAAGCGACTTCTCCGACAGACTAAGTTACTCAGGCTATCTGTCTCTCGAAGGCCTGCTCGCACAGCAGCGGCCGCTATCCCAACCCCAGCACCACGATGAAATGCTCTTCATCATCCAGCACCAGGTCTCCGAACTCTGGATCAAGCAGGTCATCCACGAGCTAACGGCCGCCATCGACCACATACGCCACGACAGACTTCCCCCCACCCTAAAAATTTTGTCCCGCGTAAAACTCATCCAAATGCAGCTCTTCGAACAATGGTCTGTACTCGAGACGCTCACCCCCTCCGAGTACATGGAGTTCCGATCCGTCCTCGGAAATGCCTCCGGGTTCCAGTCATTCCAGTACCGCAAGCTCGAATTCCTCCTCGGCAACAAGAACGCCGACAACATCAAAGTCTTCGCACACGACACCGCGATCCACGACGACCTCACCCGCACCCTCCAAGCTCCCAGCCTCTACGACGAGTTCCTGCGACACCTCGCCCGGCACGGCTACAACATTCCCGACGAAATCCGCGAACGGGATTGGTCTAAGCCGTACCTCAGGAACGAAGCCATCGTGGAAGTCTTCCGAGAGATCTATCGCAACCCGAAGCAACACTGGGAGGCGTACGAGATGTGCGAGAAGCTGGTAGACGTTGAAGAGTACTTTCAACTCTGGCGCTTTCGCCATCTCAAAACAGTCGAACGCATCATCGGCTTTCGCCGCGGCACCGGCGGATCCTCAGGAGTGGGCTTTCTACGACAGGCACTCGAGCTCACCTTCTTTCCGGAACTTCTGGCTTCCCGAACGGAGGCGCCAAAGGAATGAGTCTGGAGCATGCGATAGCAGCGATGGGCACCGGACCGCTAACCGAGGAGGCCCTACGCCTCCACGTCTTTCCGCTCTTCTCCAAAACACTGTCGGCACCGGGCATCTATCTCGCGAACCACTCCCTGGGCCGCCCACTCGATCAAACAGAAGAGGACCTGCGCGAAGGACTTAGTCTCTGGCAGACAAAGCTCGGAGATGCCTGGGACTCCTGGCTTGAAGAGGAACAAGCGCACCGGTCACGGATCGCGCAGATCATCTGCGCTCCCAGGTACGACTGCATAGTGCCAAAAACCTCTGCGGGACAGGGATTGCGCACAGTACTCAATGCACTTCCCTCAATGTCTCGGGTCGTCTCCACCATAGAAGAGTTCGACTCTATCGACGTAATTCTGAAGCAGTATGCAGCAATGGGAAAGATCAGCCTTCAACTGGTCTCGTGCACAGCCATGGATAGAAGTATCGATCTCTCTCCGTTGATGCAGAAAGTCCACGACGGCGCGGATCTCGTAGTCGTCTCACAAGTGCTGTTTATGACTAGCCAGATAGTAACCAACCTCGATCTCCTGGCTGAGGAATGCCATAGGAAAGGCGCACGTCTCCTCGTCGACGCTTACCACGCTATCGGAGTCTTCCCGGTCGACGTCGTCAAGATGAAGGCCGACTTTATGATCGGAGGAAGTTACAAATACCTCCGGGGCGGCCCCGGGGCAGCCTTCCTCTATGTCTCCCCAGACGCTCTCGTAAGTGATTTGAAGCCAATCGACATCGGCTGGTTCGCCAAAGATCAACCTTTTCTTTACGACCGCCCTGATCCCCCACGATTCGCAAAGGGTGGAGACGCGTTCCTCGAATCCACCCCTCCGATCCTGACCTACTATCAGGCTCGCGCAGGACAGCAGCTCGCTCTCCAATTGGGGGTTGCCCGAATCCGAACGTATTGCACTGACCGTCTCAGTCGCCTAAAAAAATATCTTGCTGAAGCTGGGATCGGATCAGAGGGAGCAGACGACAGACACGGCGGATTCCTGACCATAGAGAGCTCTTCGGCGGTATCTCTTGCAAGGGCACTCGAAAGTAGTGGCATCACAACAGATGCGCGGGGTAATCGGCTCAGGCTCTCACCAGACTACCTTACGAAAGATTACGTATTACGCGACGTAGCAAGCACCATGGCAACCATAGGCATCGCAGTCTAGAAGACTGCAAAAGATGTGCTCACGTCAGGGTCCGCGACGTCCTATTACTGCGAAATAGGATCTGAATTGGGCAATGGCAGATCGGTTACAGACTGCGTCTGTTGGAGAAGGCGGTATCCGTCTCGAGTTCGGAGATGATATTTCTGCATGTTTTTGCCATTGAGCTTTACTGTTATCGTGCGCCACCCACGATTTGGATTGGGCTGTGGGTAGTAGCTGAGAGTATAGAGATGAGCGAGATCATCTCGTATAGAAGCAAACGCCTGTTTCTCATCTCTCCAACTCTTCGAGAAGTAGGCTTTGCCACCGGTAGCCTTGCTCATTCTCTCGAAGACGGCTGTAGAAACCGGCTCATCTTCAGCTTGCTGCGTGCTAATCATATAAATGATTGTGCCAGTGGATTGGGCTAGTTCCGCGACATCCTCGGGGGGAACCAAACTTGCATTGTCTGGTCCATTAGAAAAAACAACGATAGCTTTCTTCCCTGTTAGCCGAGCGGCATCCTTGACCGTCAATAGGAGGGAGTTATAGAGTGCGGCATCATCTCCAGCAACTGTGTTGCGCACACCACGTAGGGTTTGCGATCGATCAGATGTAAGCGCAGACACTCGAGAAAGATCCCTGCTGTAAGAATAGAGTGCCACTTTGCTGACACCTTCAAGGGATCGGATGAAGTCGGCAATAGAGTCCTGTGCGAATACAAAGCCGCGGTACATGTAGTTGCTGGTGTCGAAAAGAATAAAAACGTTTGCACCGCCAGCCCACAATTCTGGGGTCTTAACCGATTCCTCTGCGGCAGCCTTCTGCACAGAAGTCACCGAATCTTTGCCTACGTCCTGCAAAGAGTGACCGATGGATGGAGAAACGTCAATCAATCGCCGGAGAGGCTCGTTTCCTTCTTCGAAGGTGGCAGTCTTTTGAGGAATTTTATCTTCAGTGATAGAAAAATCTTCTGGGTTGAGCCCGCTAACATAGTTCCCTTTTCCATCAGTTACTGCGACATTCAACTGTACAAGGACGACGCTTACTCGAATGCGTGAGGAGTCATTCTGGGCTGCACTATAGCCACCGCCATAAATTGGAAACGACAGTAGCCAAAGAAATAGAAGATGTCGCTTCGCCATAGTCTTCTTAAGGTGTATTCGCATTGTTTCCCATCCGCTCTGACATAGTAGAAGTGATGTCTTCTCCCTTCGGGAGCGTGGCAGTGTTGCTGTGCAGAAACTCATATCCGGTTTCCTGGATGGCACGAAGAATTGCTGGCCAGTCGTCAGGCTCCGTCGCAAAAATCTTTGCGACTGCACGGCGACTCAACTCGGGAATTAGACTATTTAGCGCGACTGGTGAATAACCAGTCTCATCAGCAAGTCGAGCCCAATACAAGTTGCTGGACTCCCACGACTCTCCGAAAAGGCGACTGGAGTAAGAGCCAAAGAAGGGGAACGGTTTTACATTCAACAACTGACAACCATTCGTTCTGGCTAGCGTTGGGTGTGGCACACCAAAGTCTCTCGATATTCGGTCCCAGCTTACTTCAGATGGGTAGAGTCGCCGAAATTCCTGAAGCTGTTTACCTGATGCTCCCCACGATGCGCTGTCTTCGGGAAATCTACTTTCATACTCAGCTGTTAGGTACGAGGTTTCGGCTGGGGTCATTCGAGGGAGTATCGCAGCCACGTCTTCCGAACGAAGCAACGATTGTTGAACTCGTTCCAATCGTTGAGAGGTTAGACGATCAGAAAGGATCGAGATAGCTCTTTCTCGAAGAAGGGGGTTTGATGCGGACGCAGTCAACAGTTCTTCTCCAGACTTCTGATAAAGGGTAACTGCGTGAAGTTCAACCTGGGTTACGCTCCACCATCGCGGTAGCGTAGCGCCAACCAGAAGTTCCGGCACTAGGTCTTTCCAGATCAGCGCTTGCACGTTCTCTGGAGAGATAAAATCCTGTTCAGTTGCTGCTAACGCGAAAGACAAATCAACTAAAGATCCCACCAGATATGCCCCGCCACCCGCCGGCGATCCTGCGCCCAACAAAATGGGAGCACTCCAGAGTCGATCCGGGCTTTGTATTGAAATTCCAAGAAAATCGTGAGAGCGAACGAAGAGTGGATTATGGTGAAGCATTTGAGCGCCGGGCGGTTCATAGTAGGCATAGTTCAAACCGACGAGTGTATCTCTCAGAAAAGGCGCAAGCTGACCCCGAGCTGCTTCAATTTGCGCGTGTGAACTCTGGCCAGTGATGACCTTTGTCAGATCCGTCCGCACCTGGAGTTCCGCGTGATGGGCGGTATAGTTCGGAGGCGCCCAACTGATCTTCTCGCTATTGGTGAAGATCGGACGTGGCAAGTCAAACTCGTGGAGTTCTGCCGCAAGTGGAAGCAGGAGGTCGGGGTGCCCTCTCCCTTGAGCCATCTCCTTGAGGCCATCATTAAGAGCGAACAATGTATCGAGAGAGACTAGACGCTGGTCGTCCAACACTGAATTGATTCTCCCGACTAACGCTGTGTGCTCGCGTTGACCGTCCAGAGCCGCTTGGTGCGGGCCAGCGATCATCGAAACTAGCTCTTGTTGAGATGAGTCAGACTTAAGATCAACCGCGAGTAGAAGTTCCTGGAGGGATTTGTGGGTGCTATCGAAGAGCTGAGTAGAAGAAGGAATTATGGTGAAAGGTTCAATTACCTTTTGCCAAGAAATATTCACTTCACTAGCTGGAATTTGCCCTTGTCGGGCGAGGACCTGCCAGAGTCCTACGATCGCCTGAAAAGATCCCAGAGCGTTTCCACGAAGGGTCTGGTTAGGGATTTTTTCAATTACGTCGGTAGCGTTCACGAAACGGTCGATTCCGACATCATTCAAGGCCGGAAACTCAGCGAACACTAGATACCAACTATTCAGCTTCGAAAACCGATCAGCTAGCTGGCGTACCGTTTCGACCGATAGACGACTCCCAGACGGGCGTCCGCGATCTATTTCACTCAAGGTTAGGTAAATCTGAAGCGGTCCAATATCACTGTCAATTGAGGACAATGCGGTCATCGTTTGGAGCAATTGTTCTGGCCGATCCCAGCTTTTGGCACGCTTTACCCATCCTCGAACAGTCTTTGAGTCGCACTTCTGGAGGACGATTTCCCTCCAAACCTCGAGATTCCCTGGTACGTGAGGCTCTCCATTAGACTCCCATTGAACTCTGCTAAATAGCACCAAAAGATCCGGAGCTCTTGGGAACACTCCTCTCACTGCGTTCGTGCCAGCAGCGCCTTTCTGAAAGACGTCGTATAGCTGCTTCAGTCGCAGCGATTCTGTAAGGTGCACTTGCTGCGACCGACTGACGCGTGATAAAGCATCGAAGTAGGCAGCCAACCAGCCGCTATCCTTTGCCAGTAGCTTTGCGACGAAATCTCCCGGAGAATCGGGGCTAGCACCGACAAGCTCTTTCCAATCAGCAGATGCGCCTTCTCCCCCAGGTACGATAACGTGTCCTGAGCGAATACAGATCTGGCTCCCATAGAAATCCAAGATGCTGCCAAATGGAAGCAGTTTCTTGAGGCCTGGAAAGTTCCGCAACGCAATGCTCGTTTCGTCGTCGGTTTTAGATAACGCCCAATAAAGGCGAGCAACTGAAGGGTCTCCCAGCAACACGTCTATCAAACTACCGGAGCTTCTCCTCAAATTTTGGCTTAGCCCAGCCCAGTCGCCCTCACGGAATAGTGCTGGAACTTGAGAAGCTTGGTACTGGTATGAGAAAGGAATTCCTTTCTGGAGAGCTTCTTCGAGTTCAACTAGAGGAAAACCTGAATCGATTGTAAGAAAAGCTCTTTCCGGATTTGCGGTCTCTAAAGTAGAGTCTTTTTGTCCACATCCTTCTCGTAGCCGGTAACCTAGAATTTGAACGAGGGTTCCAGCGTCGTCGCAACCGGCAACCCTAATAATGCTGTTACTACCCGCCAAAACTTGAAGCTCTCTCGCTTGGTTCAGGTAGCGATCTATCAATAATAGGAATTCAGTAGGGCTGTTCTGCTGATAACCACGAAGGTAAACGTTTCGGGCGAGCAAGGCCAACACATCATCTTTAGAGGCTTTTTGACTAATTCCTGCCATTCGCAGAAAAGATCGAAGGGGGCCAGGGATGATAACGGTGCCCTTTTGAGAAGCGGAGTCTTTGGCCTCAAGTGGATGGATGTCCGTAGAAGTAGCCAAGAAAGCCGCTTGGAGCGGATTGCCAGGGCAGATCAGCCAAAAAACAATAAGACATAGCCAGATTGATATAGGAGCAGTCGATAGACGGAAAGGGAACTTCATTGCTGGACACCTTCCAATGACCCGAAGAGACTGATGGCGCCGATGACTATAGATGCAAAAGCATAATTGAGCTACGGAATTGACATGGTTGAAAACCTTAGAAATGGCAACTTCCCAGGAGATCTCGTTGATTCTCAAGGACACGATCTCTGTCGCTTCTTTCGTTCTCCGAAATGGACGTCTCCTATCGGGTTATGCCTCGATAGGTTTGGTCACAAGGTGTGCGACACGGCGTGTTTGGAGGGTAATGTACTACCGCTCTGTCGCAATTTGCTAGAACAGAACACATTAAATTGAAAAATAAAGAATTTCTGGCACTGAGCTATCGCTCGCTTCGCCAGGACTGCCCTTTTCGCGGCTCGGACAATGAACAGCAGAAATCTACGCCTAGGGTCGCGTTATTTATACCCTCGACGAAGTAAGTCTTTTATTTTGTGTCAAATACCTAAGACCTCACGACGCTCGTTTCCAGAATGGTCAAGCAACGAACGCTTTGCGTCAGATCCTATCTGACATCCTTTTTCATTATGTCCGCTTCCACTTCCATCAGCGCGACGAAGAGTTCTAGATAATATTTTTTGCAATCCCACGTAATGGGTTGACTACTCACTTACAGAAGTTGTCAGAGTCTTTGCAAGTTGAATCGTGATCTTTTGCCGAATGTCTTGCGACGAATCGCCCAACGTTAAATCGTATGTTCCAGCTTCCGCTCGCCAGGTTGCAGAGGTTACGTCGAAATAGCTAAAGCTGCGAGGATCGAGACTAAACGAGATGTGCGTTGTCTCGCCAGGTTGCAGAGCAACTCGTTCAAATCCTTTTAGTTCTTTCACGGGACGCTCCACCGTAGGGGACACCTGACGCACGTAGAGCTGCGCCACGGTTGCACCTGAACGGCTTCCCGTGTTTGTAACATCGCACGTCACCGTAAAGTGACCATCGCCTGAAGGAGAGCTCTTTAGCTTACTGAAAGAAAAGGTCGTATAGGAGAGCCCGAATCCGAATGGATATTGCGGCTCCACGTGATTGTGTTCGTAACCACGATAGCCCACGAAAATGCCTTCTCGATAAACGACCTTGTTAGTGCCGGAATCTGGATAATAGTTTCGATAGCTCGGATTATCGGTTATCGTCTTTTCCCAGCTAATAGGCAGGTGGCCCGACGGGTTGTCTTCGCCGAAAAGGAGTCGAGCCGCTGCCACACCACCCTCCTCTCCTGCGTACCAGGTCTCAAAAATTCCCTGCACCCTATCTTTCCAATTCGAAACATCGACACTGCCACCTGAAGTGATGAAAACGATCGTCTTCTTACCGAGGGCAGCAATCTGCTGGATGAGTTGCTCTTGACCAACGGGGAGTTCGAAAGTACGGTCTCCGCCTTCGGACTCTGAAGATGCATTGAAGCCCACTGCAAGGATCACCGCGTCTGAGCGCGAAGCCATCTCAAGAGCATCTTTGTCCACGATTGTGTTGAGAGGAGCAATCCCGACACGCATGCCGGAAACCGACCCTAGCTGCTGAGAAAGCTGTTCCAGAACGACTTTATGTGGGGCTTGGGTAAGTTCTAGATTCGTCTGATTGAGTATGTATTTAGAAACTACCGAGCTATCGAAGACAATAGCATCGTCGACTGAGAGCCTATATTTTCCATCCGTTTGGATGAAGATCGCGAACTTGCCAGCTTCAATCGGGGTGTAATAACCAGTCCAACGACTACTGGTAGTGGTACGCACATAAGGAGATGCACTTCTGTGCGAAGTAAGCGCATTAAGTTCCTGCTCCTCGGGCTCGCGACGGGTCGAACCAGCGGCTATCATAGCTGTCTCTGTGACAGTGCCAGTCACATCTCCCTCGAGGTTCGCTTTTGCAAAGGTGGTGTGCGTAACACCTGGCATTGTGCCTTGAGAATCAGTGGTGAACCGCGTTAATCGAGACATCTGGTTAATGCTGTACAAACCACGCGAGTAAAGGACCTTCGTTTGTGGTCCAACGTCGTTGCTAATGCCAACTAGGAGATTCGTATTGGCAAAGCTAACTACTTCTCCACTACCGCCGCCGGTTGTAATCGTCTGAATTGCCGTCGGTCCTATAACTGCGATCGTTTTCAGGGCATTTTTATCGAGAGGAAGGGCGCTCCTATCGTTCTTGAGCAGAACAGCACCTTCAAGGGCACCCTGTAACGAGGCCGCTCGCCCGTCGAGATTGTATCGCGGAATGGATATGTCCATTTGTGGCCGGTCGAGCCAACCGAAGTCAACTGCCACGCGCAGTATTCGACGCACCTTGTCATCGATTTCAGCCTGAGTAATAGCGCCTTCCTTTAGCAAGGGAAGTAACTTTTCTCTGGAGTAGTACACGCCGAAGGGCATCTCAAGATCGAGTCCACCTTTGACTGCTGCAGCACTATCATAGGTCGCGACCCAGTCCGACATAATGATGCCAGGGAAGTGCCATTCTTCCTTTGCAACGGTGACGTTGAGCCGGTGGTTCTGCGTCATGTGCTCGCCGTTGGTAAGGTTGTAGGAATCCATTATCGCGCCGACCTTGGCGGTCTTAACGGCAGCTTCGAAAGCTGGCATATAGATTTCACGTAAAGCTCGTTCGTCGATGACTGAGTCAGAATCGTGACGTAAATACTCCGAATTGTTCCCGAGATAATGCTTAACAGTCGCCGAAACCCCTTCCTGCTGTACGCCTTCGATATACCCTACGGCGACTGCACTTGCCAAAAAAGGATCCTCCCCAAAATACTCAAAGTTACGGCCGTTCATAGGAGCTCTATAGATATTTACTCCTGGACCGAGGAGAAAGGACGCACCACGAGAGCGCGAGTCGCGTCCCAACTGCTGACCAATGTGCAGAGCGAGTGACCTATCCCAAGAAGCCGCTAAACCTATGCCAGCGGCGTAAGCGATTGTTGGTGCGGGAATGTGTGCACCGACAGGTCCATCTGCCATCTGGAAGTAAGGAATACCCAAGCGGGGGATAGGATGGGTGCGGAATGGCGTATCGCCACCAATGAGGTCTATTTTTTCATCGGGCGTCATCTTGGCGAGGAGATCGTCCAACCGCTTGTCGACATCTTGCGTGTTGTTGCCAATAAATTGTGCAGAACTAGAGAGACTCGCGAGAAGAACGGCACCAACTGCGATGGCGCGATACATAAAAGCAGAACGGTTACGCATGAACATTTCTAGAGCTCCGAGCCCAAATTGGTTCCTGTGGAACATTCGTATTCCAGCGGAATTGAGAGGTTGATCTATCTCCCCGAAGAAGTATACCTATAGAGCCTTCCGCGACGACATATTAGCGATCGTACGATTCCGCTCGTCTGGTGGCGAGAGCGTCCGAGATCGAAACAGCTTGACGAAAACTAGCACCTCCCCGACACGCCAGCCATCTATGACTGGGCGGCGGCGGATGTTAATATCTGGCTATACCTATGGATGCGACCGCGTTGATAGAAGCCCGGGGCTTAGTGAAGGAGTATAGAAAAGCACGCGTAGTAGATAACGTCTCGCTTTTTATCCGACGAGGGGAGACATTAGGATTGGTTGGCGAATCGGGATCTGGCAAAAGTACCGTTGCGCGCCTCTTGTTGAGATTAGAGAAAGCAACTGCAGGTGTCGTGAAGTACAAAGGATTGGACCTGCAATCTATGCAATCACATCAGAGCCGTGAAATGCGACGAAACATGCAGATCGTGTTTCAGGATCCTTATGCTGCTTTGAATCCACGGATGCGGATTCGGCAAATACTGACCGAGCCATTTGAGATTCATAGGGAAAGCCTGTCGGAAGATCTGTCCTCGCGACTGAAGGAGATGTTGCGGTCCGTTGGATTGGATGAATCAGTGTTAGAACGGTTTCCTCATGAGTTCAGCGGTGGCCAGCGTCAAAGAATCAACATTGCACGTGCGCTGGCTCTAAAACCCGAGTTTGTAGTGTTGGATGAGCCTGTCAGTGCCTTAGACGTAAGCGTGGCTGCACAAATCCTAAATTTGTTGCAGAACTTGCAACGGGAACATGGGCTGACATATCTGTTTATTTCTCATTCAATGCCATTAGTGCGTTATCTGTGCGATAGGGTTGCAGTGTTGCAGCACGGTCAACTAGTGGAGTCGGGAGCTTGCAGCCAGGTTTGTGATGCGCCTCTAAACGAATACACCCGCCGGTTGATTGCGGCAACTCCGCAGATCCAGTTATGACCTAGAGCTAAGCGTTGTCTGCGAGGACTCGATACAATGGAAGATGGATGATTCCAAGCCCTAGTTCGCATTGGCATTACATTTGGCTGGTTGTGGCGTCTTCCATCGCAGGAGTAATGAATGCGATGGCAGGTGGTGGGTCGTTCATATCCTTTCCGGCCATGCTATCAATTGGGGTGGCTCCCATTCAGGCAAATGCCACCAATACGGTTGCTCTTTGGCCTGGGCAACTGACGTCGGTTGCTGCTTTGCGTGGAGACCTAACCCGAGATTTTTTGCCAGTTGTTTGTGCAGCTTCAATTTTGGGCGGAGTCAGCGGGGCTGTTGTATTGCTAAATACTCGGCAGATCACGTTCCTGCATTTGGTGCCTTGGCTATTATTAATCGCCTCTCTCTTATTTGGAATTAGTGGTCCGATTTCGCGATGGTTAAGAAAGCGATCAACTGAACCTCATATAAAGAAAACTCCCGCACTGATCCCGCTATTTTTCGTACTGTTGCCAGTATGTTTTTACATCGGCTACTTTGGGGCCGGCGCGGGCTTTTTGATCATGAGCGCTCTAGCGTTATTCGGAGTGGAGGAGATGAACGCTCTTAATTCACTGAAAGTACTCGCCGCTTGTTTGTCAAACTTATGCGCCGTGATTACGTTTATATTCAACGGCGCCATAATCTGGCGTTACTGCCTTATCTCAATGGTATTTGCAGCTGCAGGTGGTTACGTTGGAGCCAGGTACGCCCGGCGAATGAATGCGAATGCTCTACGGACTATTGTTGTAATTACGGGATGCGTTATGGCTGCTTATTTTTTCTGGAAGAGCGGTTCGTAGGAGCACGAACGCAAAGAAAACCGAGTCGTGGCTTGGCGACGAAGCGAGCATTAGGAGAGCACGATATGAGTCATGAAGGTATACGTATTGTCAGCGCAGAACAGGCGCAGCGGGAAGACCTCGAGCATGCGCAGATGTCAGAGGAGTCGGTAACTCCCCAAAAGGTAAGGGTGAAAAAAACCGAGGGCACAGGAGTGGAGATCGATTGGAAGGACGGACACGAAAGCGCATGGAGTTTCATATGGCTGCGGAATGCATGTCCGTGCGCCACGTGCCACGAGGACAGGGAGAAAACAGGCAGACACCCAGGAGAAGAAAAAGCTAGCGAGCCGACATTGCTGAAGATGTACAAAGCTCCAGTAACTCCGCTGGATGTTACACCAATAGGCAAATACGCATTAAAATTCAAATGGAGCGACGGGCACGAAAGTGGAATTTACTCCTGGGAGTACCTCCGACGCGTGTGCCGTTGTCACGCCTGCGTGCCCAAAGGGCTATAGGAGAGTTCGATGAATCTTTTGGTACAGACAGGGCGGTTGCAGATCTTAGCGGAGCGGCTACGCCCCTTGTGCGAACGCTTGGCAAGCCACTCTTTGTATAGATCATTCAAAACCGTAGAAGACCTGCATGTCTTTATGGAAGTGCACGTATTTGCCGTCTGGGATTTTATGTCGCTACTAAAAACTCTACAGCGCGGACTAACCTGCATGGAGATACCCTGGGTTCCGAGCAAATTTGCCGCAAGTCGCCGATTGATTAACGAGATTGTACTAGGCGAAGCAAGTGACATCTATCAGGCGGAAACATTGAGTCACTTTGAACTTTACTTGCGGGCAATGCGTAAGTGTGGCGCATCCACAATAGCAATTGAGACTCTGATAGAAGGCTTGGGCAACGGGTCATCCTGGGAAGAGGCACTTATAAAAAGTGGGGCTCCCGATGCAGCGCAAAGTTTTGTGCGTAATACATTCGCGATCGTTGAAGGGAACCGTCTCCATGCCACCGCGGCAGCATTTACTTTCGGACGCGAAGACTTGATTCCGGATATGTTCCGCGGCTTCATTCGAGATCAAAATGAACGTCTATATGGAAAACTTGAACTTATGCGCTGGTATATGGAACGTCATATTGAAGTGGATGGAGAAGAGCATGGGCCCATGGCGCTGCAAATGGTTTCCGAACTCTGCGGAGATGATGCCGTAAAGTGGGATGAAGCAAGCGAAGCAGCGGAGATCGCGCTGCAAGCGAGGCTCGTCCTCTGGGATGGGATTGAGCGTATCTTGAAAGAAAAGCGAATGATGCAGGCATTACCGTAGCTAGATTCGTTGAACTCACCCATTGACAGATCTTTGGCCGCCTACCTCCAATATCTCAAGTGCATCCTCCACAGTTTTTGCAACGAGAAGAAGTTGACGGTTTTTCATCTTAAGCATCCCCTCAGCTACGCAGTGATCGAGGAAGACAAGAAGTTTGTCGTAGAAACCATTTGTGTTGAGGAGCACTATAGGTTTGGTATGAATTCCGAGAGTTCGCCAAGCGAGCACCTCGAAAAGTTCTTCGAGGGTACCGAAACCTCCTGGTAGCGCTATGAACGCGTCAGCTTTTTCTCCGATGAGAGCCTTGCGCGTATGCATAGAGCTGGTGATATGAAGTTCGGTGATGCCATGATATGCCACTTCAAGATCCACGAGTACCTCTGGAATGACACCGACGACAGTACCATCAGCGGATAGAGCCGCCTCAGCAATTGCCTGCATTAGACCTACGTTGGCGCCGCCGTAAATTACACCGATATTGTGGGAAGCCAGAACGCGGCCGAGATGTTCGGCCGCCGTTCGGTAAGCAGAGTGAACACCGTTTGAGGAGGCACAAAAGACTGCGACATTTTGGATCATACTGACGAGAATATCAAGCACATCGCCGACATCCCGTCCCTCAAATCAACTAAATGCAGAAGAGAGGTAAAAGACCGCCGGCCGACCGAGTCGAACAATGGCGGTCGGCCTTCGGACGTAGTGCGCTTATATCTTCGATGCCGCAGGCATCAGCGGATTGCAATGGTGGCACCACTATGATCTTTGATCACCTCTTCGATGAGCGACCCTACTGCGTGGTTAGGCGTAGCACTGTTGGCGATGATGCGAGTTCCCACGGGAACGTCAAGATTGACTAGTTTGCCGGGCTCAAGGGTCATCGGTTTATCCCCTACTAAAACCTGCAAAGAAGCGCCGGTGTCATTGCGAAGGTTGAGTTTCACTGTGCCGGTCTTCGTCTTGCCGAACATCGCGTGAACAGGAGATGAGATGCTTGCAGGAGCCGCATATATTGCCGGAGCTCCGAGAAGAGAGGTAGCGACAACTGCGACGGTCAAGAGATTGTGACGTTTCATACTACGCTCCATTACTTCAAGATTTCGACTGAAGTTCTCTGCCATGGATCAGGGAGCCCGTCGTGGATTGAGTTACGCAAGTTGGACGAAGCTAGTTCCCCAAAAAATCAATTTGATCTTTTGAATTTACGTTGCAGTCTTAATCGATTCGATTCCTGTCCACGAGTGGACAAGCTGTTCGCAAATGAACAATAAATACAAGGGTTTTGTGCAGCTTTCGAAAAGTTGCAGAGGGCCTCCATCTAAAGAGCTTAAAATAGATATTGGAGTGTATGCAGTTGAGTCGACTTTTAGAAAATATGAATCCGCAGCAACAGGAAGGCATACGCTCTGTGGACGGACCAGTACTCTTGCTGGCGGGCGCAGGATCTGGCAAGACGCGCGTCATTACACATCGCATTGCCTATTTGATTGAGGAGCGGGGTGTACCAGCCGACGCGATTCTCGCTGTGACCTTTACGAATAAGGCCGCCAAAGAGATGGCCGAGCGGGTAGATAAGATTCTGGGGCATAGCAGTCTGGCTAAACCAATGCTGGCCACGTTTCATAGTTTTTGCGTCCGCGTGCTGCGGCGAGATATTGAAGCGCTTCGCGTAGGAGACGTTGGGTTGACCAAGACCTTCGCAATCTACGATGAGACCGATCAACAGGCGGTAGTGAAGCAGGCACTGAAGCGGCTTGCCATTGACGACAAGTCTCTGAAGCCGCGTGTTGCGCTTGGGCGAATCTCATGGGCGAAGAACCACATGATTGACCCGCAGGAATATTTTCTTGCGAGAACTAACCCTATGGAGGAGAAGATTGCTCACATCTTCGAGATTTATAAGAAGGAGCTGTTTAAAGCGAATGCGCTGGACTTCGACGATCTACTTCTGGAAACTGTTCGTCTGCTGAAGTCGTCGGGGGAGACGAGAGAAAGATACAACCGGCGCTACAAATACCTTCTAATAGACGAGTATCAAGATACTAATCGGCCTCAATATGAGCTGATGAAGCTGCTGGCCGGACCTGATGCCAACGTCTGCGTGGTGGGCGACGAGGATCAGTCGATCTATAGCTGGCGCGGCGCAGACATTAAAAACATATTGGAGTTTGAGAAGGACTTCCCCGCGACCAAGACGATCCGGCTCGAGCAGAACTACCGTTCAACGCAGGTCATCCTGGAAGGTGCGGGAGCGGTTGTGGCACAGAATACGCAGCGTAAGGGCAAGAACCTGTTCACCACTCGAGAGGGTGGAAGTCTGATCGGCTACTACGAAGCTCCCGATGGCGAGAACGAAGCATTATTTATTGCCGATCGAATTCAGCGGTATCTGCGCGAGGCCGGGGGACAGGTTGATCTGCCGAGATGCGCCGTACTCTACCGAACCAACTCTCAGTCGCGGCTCGTTGAAGAGGCTCTGCGCCGATATCAGATTCAGTACCACATGGTGGGTGGATTCAGCTTTTATGACCGCGCCGAGGTGAAAGACATTCTGAGCTATCTGAAGCTGGTGCAGAATGTGCATGACTCGGTCGCGCTGGGACGGGTGGTGAACTCCCCGCCTCGTGGAATCGGCAAAACAACGATGGAGACGTTGGAACGGATGGCTCTGTCAAGCGGCATGAGCACGTGGGACGCGATAGGACACGCCATTGAAGATAAGCTTCTACCAGCGCGAGCATTGCAGGCTCTGAGTAGCTTCCGACGGTTGATTGAAGACGCGCGGGCAATGCTGGGACCTGGGTTTGCAGAGAAGCTGGCGGAAGATCTCGCACACGACAGCGATGCTTCCCAGCTCTCCGAGACTGTTGAAGAAGATGCTGAAGCGGATGTTTCGTTCGGGTTTGGTGATCCGGAATCTGAGGACACGGGTGCGAATACTTCGTTCGACACGAGTTTTAACTTTGGCTTCGACTTTGGTCCTAGCGAAGAGGTCTCCACCATTGCAGCGGAGAACTCTTCTGACTCGGATGCTGCGCACGGAATCGATTCAACGAGTTTCAATCCATTTGCACCGGTGGGACTCAAGAAGTCCGCAGGGACGACAGCGGATAGAGCTGCTGAAATCAAGATGGCTGACGAAAAGCCGGCGTTTCGCAAACCAGGAGATGCCGCCACGCTGCCGGAGTTGATCAAGTTTCTGAACGACCGAAGTGGATACATTCGCGCGCTGGAGGAAGAGGCTACCCCGGAGTCTTTCTCGCGGATCGAAAACCTGAAGGAACTTGCCAACGCAGCACAGGACGCACAAGAGCGCGGCGAAACACTGCATGAGTTTCTGGATCATGCCGCGTTGGTCAGCGATGCAGATAGTTACAGCGAAGAGGCCAGGGTAACGCTTATGACGTTGCATGCTGCCAAAGGCCTGGAGTTTCCGCTGGTGTTTTTGAGTGGCATGGAAGAGGGCCTGTTCCCTCACTCTCGAACTCTGACCGATCCAACCGGGCTGGAGGAAGAGCGCCGTCTTTGCTACGTCGGAATGACAAGGGCGATGGATACCCTGATAATGACTCGCGCCAGATATCGGCGGCGATACGGAAGCGATATGCCGGAGTCGAGCATTGCTTCGCGGTTTCTGGAAGAGGTGCCAAGCCGACTGGTGGAAGATTTGGGAAGTTCGCCTGCGCGTCCACAGTTTTCGGGATCGAGTTACGGTTCGGGTTACGGCGAGGGATATGCGACGCCCTATCCCAAGGCAAACAGGTTTGGCCGTCCGAGTACCGAGCAGGGCGATCGCCACTATAGCTATGAAGACGAAGATCAAAGCGGTGAGCGAGCTCCGGCACGGCCATCTGGGCTTCCCGGAGTGAACCGTCGCGCCGGCTACACCGCTAAAAGCGCTCCCCCCGGGCAATCGATGGATAACATTGCCAGCTTCTTCGCCGCACGGGGACAGAAGATTTCGCGTCCGAAGCTGGAAGTTCAGGAGCAGGCTGGAAAGACCGGGTTGAAGCAGGGTTCGCGGGTCAGGCATCCCAAGTATGGGGAAGGCACGGTGTTTCGTCGCGAAGGCGATGGGGATGATGCGAAGATTACAGTACAATTTCAACAGCACGGCGTAAAGAAGCTGGTGGAGAAGTTTGCCCAGCTGGAGCGCCTCTAAAGTTTCGAAAAATCGCATCTATAAGAAAGATTGGCAAAGATACATGGCAAACACCAAGAGCATCACCGACACACAGGAGCGCAAGAAGGTAAAGCGCGCAGCACGCAAAGCCGCACCAGCTAAGGGTCCGCGCACCGGTGCTCGTGGCGAGAACAAGCAAAAGGTTAAGAAGGCAGCTCGCGGTCAAAGCAAGCGGTAGTCCCATGCCGGGGTCGCTCGAATGGTATTGCGCAGCGTGACCCCGGCCTGAAATTGAAGTCTTCTGAAATCGCATTGTGTAGTCGGAATCGCCCCGCACCAATTCATCTGTAAGCAGGAGCGAGCGCGCTGGCCAGGCAAATCTTTGCAACCAAGTCGATCGACAAGCTGATCTCTGAATCGGAGCGGCCGGAGCACGCGTTGAAGAAGACGCTGGGTCCGGTCTCGTTGACTGCGCTTGGTATTGGCGCGGTGATCGGGTCGGGCATCTTCACGGTGATCGGCACGGCGATTGGCGGCAATCCTGCGAAGATTGCAGACTGGAAGGGCTCGCCGATCGTTGACCTGATCGTCGGATGGCTGCACCACACAAGCGGCGCAGTGGCGGGTCGTCCCGGTGCCGGGCCAGCGTTGGCTCTGTCGCTGGTGCTGGTGGCCATCGTTTGCGCGTTGACGGGGCTCTGTTATGCAGAGTTAGCGTCGATGATTCCGATTGCGGGATCGGCGTACACGTATACGTATGCGACGCTGGGAGAGTTGATCGCCTGGGTGATTGGGTGGGACCTGATCCTCGAATACGCCTTCAGCAACATGAGCGTGAGCGTAGGCTTCGCGGCCCATTTGGTGGCTCTGCTTGATTGGATTGGAGTACCGCTGTCTCCGATGTGGTTGTCGCCGGCTTACCTGCCGCTTGGCCTGCAGGACCTGCAGGGTAAGGACATCTACGCCAGCGGATGGCACGCTGGATTCAACATTCCGGCGTTTCTGATTGTGTTGCTCCTGACGGTTGTGCTGGTGCGCGGCATTCGGGAGTCGGCGCGAACCAACAACATCATGGTTCTGGTCAAGATCGCGGCGATTCTGCTGTTCATCTTCTTCGGTTTGAGCTTTATTCATCCGGCAAACTACACACCCTTCTCGCCCAATGGGTGGTCGGGTGTGCTGGCGGGCGGATCGATCATCTTCTTTACGTATATCGGGTTTGATTCAGTCTCGACGGCCAGCGAGGAGTGCAAGCAGCCCCGGCGTGATGTGCCGATTGGAATCCTGGCGACGCTGTTGGTCTGCACGATTCTCTACATTGGTGTTGCGGTGGTGCTGACGGGCATGGTGCCATGGCTGTCAGTGGCGGGAGACGCTGCGCCTGTGGTGAACGCCCTGAAGCGAGTGGCTTTGACGCCTGGGGGGCACAAGCTGCATTGGGTACAGCTGGCGGTGCTGATCGGTGCTCTGGTGGGCATGATCTCGTCGATCCTGGTGTTTCAGTTGGGTCAGGCGCGAGTATGGTTTGCCATGTCGCGGGACCGGTTGCTGCCGGATATCTTCAGCAGGGTGCATCCGAAGTTCCGGACGCCTGCGTTTGCGACTTGGGTCGCTGGTGTGCTCGTGGCGATTCCGGCGGGGTTGTTTGACGTAGGAACGTTCGCGGAGATGTCGAACATTGGCACGTTGTTCGCGTTTGTGCTGGTTTCGATCGGAGTCATTGTCCTCAGGCATAGAGAGCCGGAGCGTCATCGCGGGTTTCGCGTGCCGTTTGGGCCGGTGATTCCTGTTCTGTCGGTCCTCTTCTGCATCCTGTTGATGGCTGGGCTGCCTGCGATCACGTGGATGCGGTTCTTTGTGTGGCTGATCATCGGGTTGTTGGTTTACTTCTTCTATAGCCGAAAGCGGAGTGAGTTCTACGTGCCGAAGGTTTAGGCAGTCTGGGCAACGAACCGGAGCTAACGAGTCGGTCCAAGAAGTCTAAGATAGATAGATGGCGCGCAAACAGACGAGACAAGACGCTGAGATCGATGTAGTTGATTGGCTGCGAAAGCTGCCGAAGGTTGAGCTGCATCTGCATCTCGAGGGAACGATTCAGCTTGATACGTTGCTGGAGTTGAGTAAGAGGCACGATGCGGAACCGTTGATTGCTGAGGAAGCAAGAAAGCTCTATATTTACGAGAATTTTCT
>Ga0302227_10001100_pt1 | contig 20601 bp, 27 predicted proteins | sample II_Palsa_N1_1_FD_193525 | JGI IMG/M metagenome (GOLD analysis project Ga0302227, IMG submission 193525) | Peat permafrost microbial communities from Stordalen Mire near Abisko, Sweden - II_Palsa_N1_1 | ecosystem: Environmental > Terrestrial > Soil > Palsa > Peat permafrost | place: Sweden... | reverse complement strand
CACGGAGAAGGCATCGGGTGCCAAGCGTGACCCTTCCCTCGTCTCGTACGTCAAGTACCGCTACAGCAACAAGGCCGCCGCACAACGCAGCGTCTTTGAGGAGATTATCCGTCTCATGCTCTACTACCTCGAGAACCTGGTAAGCAGTCGATGCAAAAAAAAAAGGGGGGGGGTTCTTTCACTGAACACCTGGAGAATATTTTACAGACAACCGACCCAATCGTTAAGGAGCTCGAGCGCTACTCGTGGTTCTTCTTTGAAATTTGCATCAAGAGCTCGCTGCAGCACCTCAACTCCAACTGCCAGTGGAAGCCCGGCATGATCCCCGAGCCCAAGACGTGGTTCAAGCCCGAGCACGTCAAGTTTATCAAGAAGCTCTACCCGCTGCTCACCCAGGAGGTCCTGAAGCACAGCAAGACGAGCCTGATTATCGGCAAGGAGCTGAACGAATCCATGGCCTACTTTCTGAACGATATGTCGGTCTGCTTTGAGCGCAAGATGATTTTCAAGCTGGTACGCTCCTTTTTTTGCGTTCAAAAAAAAAATAAATTTTTTTTTTGTCTAACGCAACGCGCACGCGCATAGGTCCAACACCACGTCGGAGAGATCACGTTCAACGACACCGAGGTCCTGCTCAGCTTCAAGTTTGACTTTTTGCGCATCATCTGCGGTTACGAGCACTTTGTCGCGCTCAACCTCCCCACGTCCGACTACCTCGAAAAGCCCTTTGAGAAGCTCTCGACAATCGAAAAGGACTTTTGGTATGTATGCATTGAGAAAGAAAGATATCAACGCCTTCCATGTTAGGAAACGACACTTCCTCGTGGGCCTGCTCTTGCACGAGGTCGACGTGATGATTGATCACCCCAACCGCCTGACGCGTCTCAAGGCCATTTCCACGCTCAAGGAGGTCATCGGCAAGCACGACGCCGACCCCCGTATCGACACCCAGGAGAAGCGGACCCGTGTTGCGGGCATGTACTTTCCTCTCCTCTCGATCGTATGTTTTTTTTTTTTTTTGGTAAGATTTTCATCTGTGCTCACCTTTGTTGTTGTTGTTGTGCAGCTGATTCGCCACTACCCGGCCATTTCGGACGAGAAGACGGAAGAGTACTCGTTCAACAACACTGAGCGCAGAGCCATCCTCGTGTGCTTCCTCTACGTCATCCGCAGCCTCGACACCAAGTGGCTGTTTGAGTGGCTGCGTAAGGAGACGGTGCAAAACTTTTCCACCTTTATCGATATCCTGGGGCTCTGCGTCAACACCTTCCAGGTAAGCAGCCAATAATAACTTAGTGGTACTCAAAGAATGGGTCGCTGTTGCAGTACCTCGGCAAGGACGCGATCTCGGAACGCCACTCCAAGGGCGAGAAAAAGGGCAACCTGGCCAGCGACATGAAGCGCCAGTTTGAAAACTTTTACGCCAACTCGATGCAGAGCCGTCTCGCCGCTCGCACGACTGGCGGCTCGGTCAAATCCGGCACACGTATGTTTTTTTTTTATTTTTCTTCTTCTATGCGTGCAGCTCACATATCTTTTTGTTTAGTGGGAAAGGCAGCCAAGGGCTCGCTCTCAAGCCGCTCGTCGGTCTCCCGCCGGTCGCAGAACTCATCGTCGGTGCGCAACACGCTCAGCAAGAGCAAGAACCCCGCCCTCGAGCTCGCTGACGAGATCCGTCTGGAGGGCTCCCTCGCCTCTGAGGTGAGCTTGGTCGTCCTGGACCTGCTCGAGACCATCCTGCACGCGCACAACCCCAAGGAGAAGGACACGGTGCAGGCGGCCAAGATGTTTGAGCTGCTCTCGAGGCTGTTGGACAAGAACCAGTCGGAGAAGGTCCTCCTGCGCCTCTTCAACACGACCAAGACGTTCATCTTCAAGTTTGCCCTCCCAATCTTCAAGGAGAGCAACGTCTTTGCGTCCGAGTTGTGCCGTCTCGTCCTCCGCTACTGCGCGTCGGTGATCACTCCCGTACGCCAGTATGCCTCGGCCCTTTTCTTCCTCCTGCTCAAGAAGAACTTTGAGGCGACCAACAAGGACAACTTTATGAAGGTATGGTTTGTCGTTTGTTTTCTCTGTTTTCTAAAAAGAACAAACAGGTCCGGATCCAAACGACCGTGGCCCTGAACAAACTCTCGCTCAAGGACGACGAGCACCTGCGCCGTTCGTTTGCGACCGTGCTCGAGTACGCTATGGCCGAGAAGGACCTGGCCAAGACCAAGTTCCCCGCGCTCGTCAAGGACGCCATCGACAAGCTCTTTGTCATCCTGCGCGACTCTGTCAAGATGAACGACTTTGTCGGCGACATTGACATGCTCTGCGACATGCACTACCGCATTGCCAAGGGCTACATGAACGCCCCCGACCTCCGCCTGGCCTCTCTCGAAATGCTCAAGGGTCTCCACTTTAAGGTGATAAATAAAACCTGTCTTGGAAGGCAAAGGTTTAATGTGGCGTTAACAGGAGGAAAACTTTGCGGAAATGGCCATCTGCATCCTGCACTCTGCGGCCCTCGTGGCCCAGTGCCTCCAGACGATGAAGAACAAGCACAAGCACGACATTGACCTGCGCGGCGCGCCCAACGGCGCCAAGGCGTTTGCGTTTATCTCGCCCAACTTTTTGGAGGAGGAGGGCGCGAGCACCGAGGGTGACGGCATCGGCGAGTCGCCCGCCTTTTCCGAGCGCGGCCTCATGAACCTGCTCGATTCGTCCATCCACCAGCTTGCCAAGGCAAACCTGTACGAGATCATCAACGACGTCTACAAGCTGCTCATCCCCATGCACGAAAAGTCCAAGGACTGGACGCTCCTGAGCGCCGACCACTTTACGCTGCACAAGCACCTGACCGAGCTCGTCAAACTCGTAACTGGGTGCATTTATTTTTTTACGTTTTATTTATTTGTTTTATTCTTTATTAGAACCAGTCGGGCAAACGCTTCCTGGGCACGTACTTTCGCGTTGCCTTCTTTGGCAAGCTCTTTGGCACGCTCGCCGGCCAAGAGTACATTTACAAGGAGAAGAAGATCACGCGCCTGGCCGACATCTCGCTGCGCCTGGAGCAGTACTACTCTGAAAAGTTCAAGCCCGAGAACTTTGAGCTGATCACCGACTCGGCCACGGTCGACGTGTCCAAGCTCGACCCCAGCAAGGCGTACCTCCAGATCACCTTTGTCGAGCCGTACTTTACCGAGGAGGAGCTGAAGACGAGGACGACCATGTTTGAGCGCAACAGCCAGATCGGTACGCAACATTTGTTTCTTTCTTCGAACGCACGATATTTAACAGCTGCTGTAGACACGTTTTTCTACGAGACGCCCTACACCAAGGACGGGAAAGCGCACGGCGGCGTCGACGTGCAGTGGAAGCGCAAGACGATCCTCAAGACCGAGCACTATTTCCCGTACGTCAAGAGGCGACAGCCCGTCGTGAGCCAAAAGATCATTGAGATGAGCCCGCTCGAGGTCTCGGTCGAGAGCATTGGCAAGCGCTGCGAGGCCCTCCAGGCCGCCATCACCGCCAAGGAGCCCAAGTCGCTCCAGGTCGTCCTGCAGGGATCGGTGCGTCTCCAGGTCAACGCCGGTCCCCTCGAGATTGCAACCACGTTCCTTGCGCCCAGCAATGTCGCCAAGGTAAATACTGAGAGCTGCTCTTTTTTTTTAAGTAAAAAGTTTACTTTTTTCATTTTTACAGTACGACAAGGCCCAAATAAAACAGCTCATGCAAAACTTTGCCAACTTTTTGCGGTTATGCTTTGAGGCGCTCAATCTCAACAGAAAGTGCGTGTTGCTGGGTTTTTTTCTTTTTTAATTTTAATTTATTGATTTATTTGTCTTTTTTTTTCTAGTTTGGTCAAGTCGGACCAGCGTGCGTACCAAGAGGACCTCGAAGAGGGCTACGACGACGTGAGACGGCAACTTGTACAGTACATCGACACCTCTCTCGTGAGCGATCTCGGCGGCAAGGGCAGTGCCGGCATGCCGGGCGCCAAGAGTGTGTTGGATGTGATCAGTGGCTTTGACACAGACACAATGTCGTTCACCATCTAAAAAAAGACTACTCCTACTCCTACCTTTTTTACATTTTTTGCTTTCCTCCGTGTGTTTCCCTGCATTCTTAACGATGTTTTGTTCAGTCATTCAGGCTTTGAAATAAAAAATAGGATTAAAAAGTTTAAAAAAGGACGGCAAAAAAAAAACAAAAAAACATTCCATTTTGTTCCCGGACTGACTGGGCTTGGTTTGTTTTGGCTTTCGCTGTCAGTTCCGATTAGCCTGGCGGCGCTGGGTCGCAGCCTGCTGTGGTGATTAATGGGATTTAAGGGTGTTGGGTGCACGCACGCACCCAGGCGCCGCGGATATTTTGGTGGTGTTTTTTTCTCCTTCAAACAACAGGAGGCACTTCCCTTTACCCCCCCTTCATTCCTCGTGTTCAGTTTGGGGCTCTCTCGGAGGGTACGCCTTCCTCCTCCTTTGTGTGTGGGACAGGGTCTGCGGCGACCCCTCCACACACAAACAGCATTCAAAATAAGCGCGCGAGTTGGTTGGGGTTTTTTGCGGGTGAGTTGGAGGAGGTTTTTTCCCTCTACACGTCGCGGTGTGACGGCGACCATGGCTCTGTTTCTGCTCAACCTCCCCCGCCCCCTCTGGCAGTGGCTGTGGCTGCTCAATTGATTTGTCCGTCTGATTTATTTGTTGTGTGTTTTTTTTCCTTTGTTTTTTGGGGGGATTTCCGCGGGTTCGATGGAAGAAGAATGGTCAACGTGGCCTATTTGTGTGCTTGTGTCTTCTCAGCGCATGGACAAGGGCGTGGTGTTGCCATGTGTGTGGAGACGCCCTATTGCCTTCTCCTTTTTATTTCCCTTACCCTCTCGCGCTGTCTTTCAGAGAGCCAAGCACGTTGTTTTTTTTTTTCTTACCCAGTTCACACACGTCGATATTTTAGGCTTCTGCTTAAATACCTTTTTTCACCCGTGCTGTCTTGTAGGAGGAAGACTCACCGCACATGATGGCGCAGCAAGGCACGTCCACCATGCGCGGCATCCCCGCCACGCAGCAGACGTCTGTATGTTTTTTTTTTTCGTCCTTACCTTCTGTTTTTTTTTGTTTGCTGTACGCCACTCACTGATGGGCACTGCGTACGGTAGGGCCGTGTAAAAGCCAACGAGGCCACCGCGTCCACGTCCAACCCCGGACGCAGCACGTCGCTGTCATTGGTGGGCGAGCGCTTCCGTGTGGGCAAGAAGATTGGCGAGGGCTCGTTTGGCATCATCTACGAAGGTACACAGGGCAAGGCAGAGTGGCGGCGGCGGCGGCACTAACCCTTGCTTGCGGTAGGTGTCAACACAGAGACCAACGAGCAAGTAGCTATCAAGTTTGTACGTGGTTGGTTTGTTGTTTTTGTTTTTTAATCCCTCCCAAATAGGAGCCACGCAAGTCGGACGCACCACAACTGCGCGACGAGTACAAGACCTACCAGATTCTTGCTGGGACACGTATGATCGCTCGCTGCCCTTGCCATTGAGCGATTGTTTAACCCTGTCCGCTCGGTTTTAGCCGGTGTGCCCCAAGTATACTTTTACGGCATCGAAAGCTCGTATAATGTGCTCGTGCTGGACCTGCTGGGTCCCAGTCTAGAGGACCTCTTTGAGCTGTGCTCTCGGACCTTTTCCATCAAAACGGTGTGCATGCTCGCAAAGCAGATGGTACACCCAGGCCTATTTTGTGTGTCGTCACAAGACATTGACCCTTTCGTCGTCAAAACAGCTGCAACGAGTGCGACAATGCCACGAAAAGCACCTGATCTACCGCGACATCAAGCCCGATAACTTTTTGATGGGCCGCGGCCCCAACTCTGGCGTGGTCTACTTGATTGGTAAGTGGGTAAAAACAGAAGCAGATAAATGACTCGTTGTAAAACATAGACTACGGCATGGCCAAGTACTACCGGGACCCGCACTCGAAAATCCACATTCCGTACCGCGAGAAGAAGAGCTTGTCGGGCACGGCACGCTACATGAGTATCAACACGCACTTGGGCCGTGAGCAGAGCCGACGCGACGATCTCGAGGCCCTCGGGCACGTATTCATGTACTTTTTGCGCGGCGGCCTGCCCTGGCAGGGACTCAAGGCAGCCACCAACAAGCAAAAGTACGAGAAGATTGGCGAGAAGAAGCAGCAGGTCTCGATCAGCGAGCTGTGCCACGGCTTCCCTGGTACGCTTGTTTTTTTTCTTTGCTGTTTTGTTTCTGATTTTGACACTGCAGATGAGTTTGCCAAGTACCTCACGTACGCACGCCATCTCAAGTTTGAGGAGCAGCCAGACTACGACTACCTGATCAAGCTCTTCAACTCGGTCATGAAGAAGCAACACCTGGTGGACGATGGCGTGTACGACTGGATGACCCTCGACGGCAACAAGGGCTCCAGCTCACAGGATATGGACGGCGGCGCCTCTGCCCGAAGGCCTCAAGGGAGGGATGAAGTGCGTCCCAAGGAGAAGCAAAAGTAACTCGGGGAGCGGGGTGGAAAATCAACCGTGACTGATCAATTCGTTTTTTAGGGCAACGGCTCAGCAGCAACAGCAGCAACAGCCCGCGCCTCAGCAGGTCCACCACGACGACGATGACACTGCGCAGGGTGGTTGTTTCTGCTTTCGCCGGCGGAAGTAAAATTTTGCATTGAATTTCTCTTCTCCATCCATCCATCGTCAGTTTCCTCTTTTTTTTTAACGTTTGCTGCACCACCACCACCACTTCACTCACTCTTCATAATTCTACTACTCCTTTTCTCTCTCTCTCTCTCTCTCTCTCTCTCTCTCCACACTCTTTTTATCCAACCCAATAAAAAATTGAATAGATCTTTCCTCCTCACCAAGGCTACTCGTGAGGACTCTTATTTCAAAAAAAAAAAAAAAATTCCCCAAAAGCTCTTTCATCACTTTCTCTCTGTATAAATCTTATTCTTTTGTTCTAGGATCAAACAACAATAATAACAATGAAAAAAGCAATTCTTCTTTATCATTTGCACATTACGGAACCTAGGCTCTCGATATCGGCAGAGAGGAGTGACGAGGGCACGTTGAGATCCAGGACGACCTTTGGCAGGGCAGAGGGCGGTGAGGACGACAGGACGGCGTCGGCCTTGGCCTGAAGCTCCGAGAGGGACTTGACTAGTGCGGCGGCCTTGGAGAGGTTGGCGAGCTTGTCTCCGCCTCCCTTCTCGAGCTGGCGGAGGATCTCGTCGAACCCGGTGGTGGTGGCCGAGGCGATCTGGTCATGCAGGGCCTTGGCTTTGTCGCGGGCGGTAGTGTGCGACGCGATCTCGACCGCAACAACGTCTTGGGCCTCCTGGACGAGGGTCTGGCGGCGATTATTAAGGCTGCTGGCGGTCTGGTTCATGTCGTCGACCAGGCGGGTAAACTCGCTGGCGATCGACAGAGCCGTGTTCATCGAGCGAGCGTTGAGGCGCTGCATCTCGCCGTCAAAGGCGCTCCGCTGTGTCGCCAGGGAGAGGTCGCGCAGGTACAGCTCCTCGCGGTACGCCTGGAGGTTGTTTGCGACCTCGATCGCACCCTCGTCGAGCCCCAGGATGCGGTGGCCGGCATGGTCGGCCGATGCGGCGCAGAGGTCGCAAACGGCCATCAGGCACACATCGCAGACGCCCCCCAGCGTGGCAAACGTGTGTGTGGCGCAGTAACGGTAGCTCGTTTGCTGGAATGAAGCAGCAGGAGCAGCAGGAGCAGGGGCAGGCCGTGGTGCAGCTGCTGCAACAGGCCCGGGAACAACATACGTTGCCTCTAGGGGCACAACGGGGTGATCAAACGTGAAGCGGCTCTGTCGGTGGGCCCTCTCGCAGGCGTCACAGTAGGACTCTTCGCACTCGTTGCAGCGGTGCCTGGCAGCGGCATCTCCACACTCGGTGCATTTGACCAATCGTCTGCGTCAGGATAACAATTAAAACTTCAAAGAATAATTGTGGCGTACTGTTGCTGCATTTCTGGCTCTGGATGGTAAGCGGCCGGGGGCTGGGGCTGGTACAGGGGAATGAGCGGTGTTTGCAGCTTGGGTCGGACAGGTCGCCCCGCGAATGATGGCCGCTGCTGTTGCGGTTGCGGTGCGAGGATAGGTTTATGTTGCTGCTGAGCAAACAAGGGCGAGAACCCGTGGCCGATGGCGGGTGGCGGTGCAAGCATGAGGACACAGGTCGTATGGCCGTGTTTGTACGCGATTTCTCCGGCTGTCTCGCCCTTGTTGTTGCGCAGCACAAGGTTTGCACCTGCGTCCAGAAGCATCTTGAGCACGCCCACGTAGCCCCTTTCGGCCGCACAGTGGATGGTCGTGTTGCCCTCTAAAATTAACTCAGTATTACCACATGTTTATGTACGTACCGCTGTCAGAGGCATTCACCTCGGCCCCGTTCTCGAGCAGGATGCGAATGCTCGCGAGTCTTCGCTTCTCGACATCCGGCTTGCCCCCCTCAGCCTTTAGTGCTGTACAGAAAAAGAAAGGAGCATCTGTTAGTAAGTCCCCATCCGATCCAACTTACTCTTGTCCACGGTCGATGCCAGGGGCGACACGCCCTCCATGTCGCACAGGTTGACGAGCGCGCCGTGCTGGAGCAGGACCTTGATTGCGGCCACCTGCAGGGCTGAGCTGGCACGCAAGAGGGCCGTGTCGCCGTCCCGCGCGTCCCGTGCGTTCACGTTCACGCCCACCGCAAGCATGCTAGCGATCTTGCTCGTGTCGCCCTCCATCGACGCAGCACGCAGCTCCTCCTCCACCTCGTGCACTTTTCACCAGGCAGATCAATTGGCAGATTTGGCATCGTAATATACGGGAAAAGGCGCGATTCGCTCGGCTGGTGGTGGGTGTCCCCGTGCTCGGCCCTGCTCAACGCAAGAGACAATCGGGCCTGGTTAGTTGCTGAAAGCTCGGCAGTGTGCGTACAGGGCGCGCTGTGCTGGAGGTACTGGGACATTGCTCTGGGTGACACATACAATATACAATGTGCCTGGCATTTTAGTACACTTCACCACCCAGTGCGCGCCAAAAATCCTCCAAAAAAACACAAAGCACGAATGTCTGTGCTCGTGCGAACGCCTGCGAGCTCTCGCAAGAAGCCCGTGACGCTCAACGCCAAGTACCCGCAGCGCCTGCAGCTGTACGCGGCGGCACCGCAGCTGGAGCTGTCGATCGAGGAGTTTGAGACGTTTGCGCTGGACCGTTTGCAAGGTACCGATTGTCCAATCCCTGGCTTTGGCTGCTTGCCTCACACACACACACACACACACAAACACGCACAGTGCTTAAGACGATCGAGACGTGCAAGGTGCGCAACAAGAAGGACGACGATCTGCGCCGCGCCGTGGACGAGGCGCAGGACAAGTACCTTCCGCTGCACTTCAACTCGGCCGTGCAGCACAACCTGGACCAGGAGCGCCAAAAGGACCACATCTCGCACTTTATCCTCCGTCTGGCCTACTGTCGAACGTACCGGATTTTCTTTAAAATATAAAATTTATTTTTATTTTTATTTTTATTTTTTTGATAGGGAAGAGCTACGTCGATGGTTCCTGGCCCAGGAGTGCGCCCTGTTTAGGCTGCGATTGCTGGAGGACGACAGCGGCGTGATCGACTTTGTTGCACAGAACAAGCTCAACTACTCGCCCATCCCCGACGGCGAGAAGAACCAGCTGCGCGACGTCCTCGCGGCGTCGTCAAACATCCCGCTCAAGTTGTTTGAGAAGGAGAGCTTTTTCAAGGTGCCGTTTGAGGAGGTGATAGAGCTCGTGGCCATGCGCCGCGTCTTTGTCATGGCTGGAAATGCCTACGTCCCATCGAGCGAGCTCATCACACTCATCACCAGCGTCTTCCGCACGCGTCTCTCGCAGGCGCTTGTGGTACGGCCCTAGCTTACTTGCATAGTTGACATACGGGTTCGAAATAGCAAGCGGCAAAGAGCCTGCCAACGATGGAGGAGGACGAGCGACTGGTGCCCATCCTAACAAACATTGGCAAACAAAACATCGGTAACCCGACTGAAAGAATTAATCTACTTAAAGTGTCCAAATAGTTTCTGATTACAAGGTGCGCACCTCCGCCGCCGGCGAAGTCACCGCCGACTCGCTTGATTCTGTAACGCACACATCCGTTTGACAATTAGTAACGGGTCTGTTACCTCTAGCTGGTGGAGCATTTCCCGCTGTGCATGCGCCATCTGCACGAGGAGCTGCACAACAACCACCACCTCAAATACAATGGCCGTGAGCAGTTCAACCTGTTCCTCAAGGGCCTGGGCATGACGATGCAGGAGGCGCTGATCTACTGGCGGCGTGCGTTTGCGCCCAAGGTCCCCGAGGACAAGTTCCTCAAGGAGTACGCCTACAACATTCGGTATAATTTTGGTCAGGAGGGCAAGCGCGTGGACCAGAACCCGTGGGGCTGCCACACGATCATCGTCTCCAAGCACCCGAGCCCGGGCGAGAACCACGGCTGCCCCTTCCGTGCCTTCTCGGCCGACAACCTGCGCGCCAAGATGCGCGCGTTCAACGTGCCCGACGCCAACATTTCCGAGATCCTCACGCTCGTCCAGAACCAGCACTACCAGATCGCCTGCACGCGCTACTACGAGATCACGCACAAGGCCGAGGTCCAGATCGACATCATCAACCATCCCAACAGCTACTTTGACCAGTCGATGGGCCGGGCCAAGGCCTCCCAGGCGACGACGACGACACAGTCGGGTTCTTCGTCCAGTAGCAGTGCGTCGTCCTGACCATTGTTCCCGTTGTAAAATATACTTACTTTTAAATTACTGCACGCATGGCAAAGGCGCCCCTGTTGCGCACGTTGCGGGTGCTGCTGCTGGGCCAGTTCCTCGCGGTGCTGATCGCAGGCACGGGCCTGACGTCGGAGCTGCTCGCGTCGACGTACGGCGTCAACCTGCCGACGACGCAGAGCTTCTTCAACTATGTGCTCGTGCTGCTCGTGTACGTGCCCGTGATGCTGCTGCGGGAACGCGACCGGGGCTTCATGGCAGGCCCTGTGTTCCGCCGGCGCTGGTGGCTGTACCTGATCAACGCCGTGGTCGACGTCGAGGCCAACTACGTGGTCGTGCTGGCGTACCAGTACACGTCGATCACGTCCATCATGCTCATCGACTGCTTCTCGATCGTGGTCGTCATGGTCCTGTCCCGCCTTGTGTTCAAGGCGCGCTACCGCTGGCAGCAGATGGCCGGCGTGGGGCTGTCGCTGCTGGGCATCGTCGTGCTCGTCGTGGCCGACCTCGTCACAGGACGCGCAAACAGTCACGCGCCCAACCCGGCTCTGGGCGACATGCTGTGCCTGCTCGCGGCGACGCTGTACGGCGTCAGCAACGTCATCCAAGAGTTCCTGGTCAAGGAGAGCGGCGGCATCAGCTTCCTGGCGGTGCTCGGTATCATGGCCGTGCCCGTCAGTGCGCTCCAGAGCGGGCTGCTGGAGGGACATCTGTGGGTGTCGATGGAGTGGACTTCCGACATTGGTACGTAGGCGGCAGTCTGCCTATCACCTTAGTGCTAAGCCTTTGTGTTCCTCGCGGTGTAGTGCTGCTCATGCTCGGCTTTGCTCTGTGCCTGTTCCTGCTGTACTCGCTCGTGCCCACGTTCCTGGAGCTGGCCGGCGCCACGCCGCTCAACCTGTCCCTGCTCACGTCCGACTTTTACGGACTGCTCATCGGCATCTTCATCTTTGGCTTTGAGGTCAATTTCCTCTACGCCCTGGCCTTTGTCGTGGTCATCGGCGGAGTCGTCATCTTTGAGACCTTCCCGTACGCGCCCAACCCGAACGAGCATCAGCTCCTGCTGAACAGCGACGAGGAGGAGGGCGGCAACGCCAACGATGCGTTCAACGGCATGTTGTCGGCCGAGGACAACGAGGTACACAATAGCGACATCAAAAGTAGCGGTAGTAGCACTAGCTCTGGCGTCCAAATCGCCGATATCTGAGTATTTGTAAAAGAGAAAAAAGTAATGTTACATTGTGTCTTTTTATTATTATTGGGGTGGTGTCGACGGCATCGATTTGCTCCTTGACTGGATGGAAAGAAAATAATAATAATGTATCTTTTTCTTTTCCAATGTTGCGTACGGAAAAGTGGATCTTTCGAGGCGCAGGCGCAGCGACTTCGGGCGTGCGCATGCCGGGGGACGCCATCGTCTCCTTTTCCAAGAGCTCATCGATGACCAGCTTTAACCTTTGCCGCACTTGAAAAAAAAACTCAAAAAGCAAGAAAAAAGCAAATGGGACCCCGTACAGTCTTCCTTGCGCGCCATCTCAAACTTTTTGTTGAGCATCCTGAGCTCGTCGAGATTGATGCCACTGCCGGTGGGCGTTGAGCTGCCGAGCGTTACAAACACGGTGGCGAGGACAGCGTCCATCAGGCCCTTTCCAGGGTACTCGAGCGAGAGCGTCGTTGTCATGATTGCGTTCTTCATCGCGAGGAACGCAATGCGCCAAAAGCGCTTCGCAAACTCCTCGTCTTGCGACGACAGCGTCCGGTTGAGCGCTTGAAAGCTTTCGAGTTGCGAATGGTACTCGTTGAACCCCGTGTCAATGTCCAGATCAAAGCACAGCACCGCAATCAGCTCCGACTCGTACTTGACCATTGTTTTTTTAGTCTGCTCGTACTCCTGCAAAGACGGGAAGAAAAGAGACGGGTTGATTGAACAAATGAATTGAAATAAAAATAAAAATAAAAAAAGGGCGCGTACGTGCGAGTGCACAAACTGTGACATTAAACCCCGTGTGACCTGCCCTTGCTCGCCCCAGTACGAGCTCCCCCGCTCGTCCGGCCGTCGGAAGCCCACCCGCGGCTCGTTCTTGCAATAGTGCACAAAGATCACCACGTCCTCCACCGAGAAATTGAGCCCGGGCGAGTGGTGTCCCCGTGTGTCCCTCACATCGGCCACCTTGAGCGACAAGAAGAAGGCCGCGCTCGCAATATCCTAGCGCGCGATGTCAGGCAGCAAACAAAAAAGCCCATACCCGATAGTCATAGTCCACAAACGACTTGCGCTGGAAGAATCGCTGGTAGTAGAGAAACGCAGTCCACTGGGCCTTGCTTCCTTCGCTGTGCCAGGAAGGCGATTACTTTACATGCCATCGTTGCCTTTAACAGTACGTTGTCAGGCGATCCCTTAGCCGCTTGAACAGCTCATCGATAAACTCGCATCCGCTCTGCCGCAGCGCACCAATGTCCTTTTGCGTCAGGCTCACACTCGACGGACAGTTGACCACCTCCTGGGTTGTTTGGTTGTTCTTCAAGCACACACTCCATCGCAGCAGCACAATACCACATCCGTAAACATCCACTGCGACCGCGCCCCGCTCATCGTCGCCCCGCTCGACAGGAACGGCGTCTGCGGCGTCTGCGGCATCTGCGGCGTTGTCGGCGTCGAGCTCATCCGTCCGAGTTTACAAAGTGATTCGCCCAGACAGTCATGGCCGAACCCACCAAGTATGACAATGTCGCTGGTTCCCTTTACTGAACCCCTCCTTCCTCATTGCCCTGCCCTGCTCTGCTGCTGCAAAAAAAGATTTGACCGCGAAAAGCTGCTGGGACTGTTGTACGTCGTCGTCGTTGTTGTTTTTTTTTGCCTTGTCCATCCCCCTGCTCTAATGGACTGATGGTGGGGCCTCGATAGGTTGGGCAGCATACAGGTCGCGGACATGCCCAAGGACGTGGTCGAGAGCAGGCTGCGGGAGATCGAGGAGCTGGCGTTCCGTGAGTGGCAAAAGGACACGAGCCAGGTTTTTTATCCAACGACGGAGAGCCCTATTGTTCTAACCTGTCTCGTGTTCCCTATAAAGCCGTACAACAAGCTGCTGGCATTGCGCGTGCTCGAGTGGAAGCAGAACAGTACGTTTGGATGAAGCAAGCACGTTCGTTGTCCATTCTTTAGCTTCCCTCCTTAGTGGAAAAGCAAAAGGCCGCGGCCCAGCAGCTCCAGCAGGTGCAGCAGCAGCAGCAGCAGCAATTGCAACAGCAGCAGGCCAGGCAGCTGCAGCTGCAACGTCAGATGCAGCAGAGTGCGGCTGCGGCACTGCAGGCGCAGGGGACCCTTATACCAAACTCAATCAGTGGACCGACCATTCAGCGGCCGACACAGACGCCCGTCGTTGCAAAGGTGGTTTCGGCGTCGGCGGCGGCTGCTGCGGCGGCGGCTGCGGCGGCTGCGGCGGCAGTCGTTGGATCAACAGCGGCAGCCCCTTCTGCCGGGGCTGCTGCAGCTAGTGCTGGCGGCGCCTCGCAGCCTGCTGCTCAGCCTCCGCCAAAAAACGCGCTCGGTTTCTCGCCCGTGTTTCCTCAGCTGCGTACGTCTTGTTTGTTGCTTCCTTTAGAAATAAAATAAATAAAACAAAATCACCCCCCGGATTCCGCCCGCAGAAGGCCTGCCAGCGAAAAACCTCACACCCGCTCAGATTGACGAATCAAAGAAAGCGCTGCAGCAGTACCAGGCGTTCGTGCAAGAGCACAGGGACAACATCAAAGGCATTAGGCAGCAACAGCTTGCAAATCAGCTGTCCAAGGAGGACAACGTGTTGTTTGCGAGGCTGTCCGACATGGTACGTTTTCCACCTTTTTTTTTTTTTTTTCCTTTTTTGAATCTTTTTGTTTCCCTCGCAGATCCAGTGTTTCAATTACCTCATCAACAATGCGACCAATAATACCTTCTTCATCATGCCCGACATCATCCTAAACATGCAGGGGAAAATCCTCGAGTTTTACAAGTAGAGTACCAAAAAAGAAAAAAAAAAAGGGATTTTATTGACCCCGTTCCAGTAAACTCTCGTCGGTCGCTGCCAAGCAAGCCCAAGCGGTCCAGCCACCACCGCAGCGTCAACTGCAGCAGCAAACCTCGATGCCATCGCTCAACCAGTCCCCTGTGGAACGAACGCCGCCTCAATCCGCGCCTGCATCAGCGCAACCCGTCGGCCAGCAGCCCTCACGAGGACGACCTCACGCGCCCCGCCCTTCACCGATCTCGACCGAAACCTCTGGCTTGGGCACGGTCACCGCCCCCATGGTCATCGGGACGCCGCCTCCTGCGTCCGTCCCCGAGTCTGTAAGATGGGGGAGGGATTGTGTGCGCTCTGTTGAAACTAAAATCGTTGAAACAAGGCGGCCACACCCAAATCGTCGTCCATCCCTTCGTTCTCGACTACTCCCGTACCGCTCACACCAAACCAGCAGATACTGCAAGCGCAGAAACTGGGCGTGCAGGTCCAAGTGGACTATTACAAGGGCCCGATGGAGCAGCTCGCCTTCCTCGCCAGCGAGATCCAGGACACGGCCACCCTGGCCGACATCGTGGAAAAGACCTTTAGACCGATGATCGTCGCCCTGCCCCATCTGTCGCAGCCACAGTTCAGGACAGGCTCGGTCCCCGACGAGAATCTCTCGCTTAAACGACCACGAGCGTCGCGGCCCGCGTGTGCCTGGTACGACCAGCTCGAAATCCTCCCGCCGTCGGACGAGCCAACGACGATCGTCGAGCCCACCTTCGAGCATGCCGGTGGCTCTTTCACGGATCTGATCCCGACCCTCCCGCCTGTCCCCGCCGCGCGGTCCGTGAAAACACGGCGCGTTTCGGGCATGCTCCATGCGGCCGACCTCATCGCCATCATCCCCAGGGACTTTGAGATCAACTACGAGGTCCTGGGCCCCAGCATCGCCACGGGCGCAACCCTCAGTTCGCAGGCGAGTGCGTCTGTGCTCTTCACGTTTGGTACGCCGTGTGGTGGCGTCGTTTTGTTGTTGCTGACCTTTCTTGCGTAGGGACGAAAATAGCACCGGTCAACGTGATCATTATGTTTCCCGAAAGGTTCCCCAGCGAAGAGCCAAAGTACTCGTTCCTCACGCCCAACCTCGAGTCGCCCTCGCCACTCGCACCTGCCCTCGTCGAGATCAAGCGACAGCTCGAGCTCTTGCCCAGACCGGTGTCGCTGGCAGACCACCTAAATACCTTTGTACGTTCGTTTCTACATTTAACAAAGCTCATTTTAATTTTTTTTTTTTTTCATGCTGTTGCAGAAGTCGGTCCTGGACGGCTTTAGTGTGTGAGTGCAACGCAGCACAGCTATATAAAAATAAATAAATAAAAGGCAAATGCCATATCTGTACTGATGAATTCTTTCAATGTTTATTTCCTTGTCCTTCACACTGTTGTCTATTTGAATGGTGGAACGCTGAGGATGATCTCGCGGATGCGGGTGATCTTGATTGCGGTCAGGTTGTTCTTGCCCGTCTCGATAAACAGCTTTGCCTGGGCACACAGGCTCGAGTCCTCAAACTCAAACTTGGCGCTCCACTGCCGCCCCGACGACTTGAGCACACCGCCGCCCGTGTTGGACGTGACCGTGACGTCGAGGCACGTGTTTTTCCTCTTGTCGACCTCGACCAGGACCGCGGGCAGGGCCGAGACCTCGCGCACAATGCCAAAACCCGAGCGGCCGCCGTCGTTCTCCGCGAGGATCAGCCGGTAGTCGTCCACAATCAACAACCGCGGTAACCGGAAGCCGTCCTTGTCGACCACGGTGCACTTTGACGAGTTAAAGTGCACGACCTCGAGGAGATCGTTGGGCTGGATGGGCACGTTGGGCTGTGCCAGCGGCAGGAACGGTGCCTCAGCAAAGGTGAAGAGCTGGTTGCGGAACAGACGCAGGGCCAAAAAGTCTTGGATGCTTTTCCGTATCCTCTCCACGTCGTTTGTTGGCAGGCGCTTGTTGAGCTCGACGCCGGGGGCAGCGTACGTGATCGGCGGTAGTGCAACAGACGGGTCCATCACGAGTCTCGCGACCTCGGTATCTTGTGCAGATTAAACGTAAGATAAGGAGGAGGAGGAGGAGGAGGAGGAGGAAGAGAAGCGCTAAAATACCTTTGATGTTTTTGGCCACGTCCTCGAAAGCAAGGACAAACTGGTCAGAAAACACGTTGAGAGACGTCAGCAGGTTTGCCTTCATCAATTCCTCGGTTTCCTGTGCATCCCGATTGCAGCGTTAAGAAGGAGAAACAGACAACCACCAAAAATAATTACCCTGAAGAGCTGGACGTGAGGCGCGGTGAGACACATGCTCGTGCCCTTGGCAAAGACGAGCTCTAGAACAACGCCGATGGCTGCAGAGATCGACACTGACCTGCACGACCCAAACGACGGCAGCAGAGTCCGCAGCACGTTCCCCACGAGCTCAGTGTTGTAGTACGTGTCCACTTTGGGGTCCAGCTTGACAGACGGGTTTCTCCTGTGCTTGTTGGCCGACGACGATGGCTTGGACGGCGGCGACGACGACGGCGCCGAGCTGGTGAGGTCCGCGGGCGACGACGTGCTCGAGTCGGCGTTGTTGCCGGCGCCGTTGGTCTCGGGCGCGTGGCTCTGGTGGCTGTCCACCGCCTCTGGGACCGGCAGTGGTGCTTCTTTTGGCAGGGCAGCAGCGGGAGTCGGCACGGGCGTTTGTGGGTTGTCGTCGTCGTCGTTTGCCGTCGATGCATCCTGGGACACCAGCGCATCCTAGAGAGGGCGATAGATAGGTAAACAACAATGTTCCTTTGAAGTATTATCACCAAGAGGGCTCTTGACTTGATGTATCGCCGCGGGAAGATGTTGGCGTCCTTGAGGATATCCGGGTCAACCGAGGGGTTCTTGAGTATGAGCTGGAGCAGGCAGATGGCAGGGAGGGCGTGCTGGTCGTTGGTGGACGCGTCCAAGTGGTCAAACACGGCCTGGCGAAACATGTTTTTGACCGTCTTGTGCAGGGCAGAGATCTCGTGCGGGCTGCTGCCGTCGGGTATTTGCGGCGACGCGATGATCGGCTTGGGCACAAACACAAACAGCTCCGAGGTGACGCGCCCTGCGCGGCCGTCCGCGTCCACGGGTGGGCCAAGTGAGCGGGCGCTGGAGGAGACCGAGCTGGAGGGACTGGACGCGCGAGGCGATGGGGGCGAAAAGGACGAGTGCGAGGGCGCGTTGCGTGTATGCCCCCGGTGGACGTGCTGCTGCGAGGGCGAGAGTGAGACCTGACTCCCAGAGTTGGACGAGGGGATGGGCGGCAGCGATTTGTTGCCCGAGTACGAAAAGCCCCTCTCCGACAGGGGTACTAGCTTGGTGACGGTCGGTGGGGGTTGTGGCTCGGCAAACCTACTTATCCGCACTTCCGACAGCTCGTTCTGGAACTCGTCCATCAGCTCAAAATACGCGCTCGCGCTTTCGTTTATCAAGATCTGCCGTGAAAATACGATATTCAAAAAAAAAAAAGCCAAAAAAAAAAAAAATACCTCGCTGAGAACGTTGATGATCGGCTTGTGCGTAAAGATGAGCATGAGCTGTGCGAGCAGATAGAGCGCCACGCTCGGCAGTAACCTGGGCTCGCTGGCGGTTGCCTCAGACCCAGGCAGCAAGGAGAGGGAGTGTGCGGGGATGAGCGAGTGCACGTACAGCGGGATGACTAGCTTTTTCAGCACCTGAGCGGTCAGGACTTCGTTGATCGCAAAGACCTGTTTTTTGAAAGAAGCGTTACAATTGGTTTTCTGCCCACTGTTTTTGTTCACCTTGAGCGAAAAGATGTCGTTGAGATAGTACAGGTTGTCGACGTGCTCGGCGACCAAGTCTGGGAGCTTGCCCATTTTCCCGCTCGATCCGACCTTGATGATCTGCTCGTTGAGGCTGGTGCTCTGGTCGCTGATGAACCAGACGAGGTTTGAAAAGTAGGGCACGGCTGTCCTGTCGAGAATGAACCGCAGCATTCTTTCATCGGGAACTGCGTTTTCCATACAATTTATAACTGCTTCCTTTCCAGGGGGGGAAGGGGAGGGGCGCAACACATACCTTTAAAGACATTGAGCGTGAGCGTGCGCACGGCCACCCGGATCATGCTCTCCGAGTGGTTGAAAAACTTGATGGCCTCGGTGTAGAGAGGGAAATCGTTCAGGTGCTCATTGAAGAAGAAGTGGATCGTGTTGCGGTTGAGCTTGAGCGAGAGCGTCTTGAGGAACGAGACGTAGTAGGCCATGATCTCCTCGTCGCTAAAGTCAAACTTGTGCGTAATGATCGTGTTGACATAGTTGTTTGACAAGAGAAAGTCTGCAAATGGTGGGCGTGTTAGCGGGCGGAAAGGCTCAGCTCTGCTTTGGGGGCTTACAGATGGACGTGTCTGTCTGGATGTTTTCAAAGAGGATGCTGAGCGTCTGCAGCAGCTGCACCATCACCGTCGAGCTCGTCTTCTGGTCCAGCACCTTGATAAAGTGCGTGTGGATGTTTTTCTCAAAGAAGAAGCTGCAGTAGCTCATTAGCCAACGCGACACACGACAAAGAAAAAAGGACGCCGTACTCGAAGAAGCGCTGCTCGTTCTGGTCGCCCCATATCAAGAGCTCCGCGATCGACCGCAGCGTCTCGATGACAACGACCTATTCCAACCAGACCAATTAATTGCGCTTGCGCGTTTAGGTCCCGTCCGTACCTGGTTGGTGTCGTCAATGACCGGGTACTTGAGCAGCGTCTGGTACAACTGCCTGTTTGCAACGTAAACGAACGAAACGCACACACACCAACAAAGAACACACGTACTTGAACGTCTCGAGCGAGTACTTTTTGCGCGGCTTGGACAGCGCGTCCGTGATCGACTTGAACATGACCGGACGGGGACTGGAACGGGGACGCAGCGTACGACACGGCGAATGCTGGGTGCTTTTTTTCACGGCTCTACTCCCCCCCCTTTCTGCCGAGTCGTGTTACGTGTGCGAAAGTGAGTGAGCACTTAAGGGGGATCGGCGCAGAAAGAGAGGAAAAAACACCAACAGAGCCAATGAACGGCGATAGACAACACAGGCACGCTCACGAGAGGCCAGCAAAAACAGCACAGCCAAGCGCCAAAGCGACCTAAAACGCGCCTCAGCCGACCTTTTACTATGTGGGCCACTCGTCACTAAAATGGCCCATTCTCAAAAATGCTACCACGTGGCCTGGCTTGGTTCGTCTCGTCGCTCTGCTCAAAGCCCTCTGCAGCAGCAGCAGCAGCAGCAGTGGCCCCTGTGAGGACGCTGAGCAGCGGTGTGCGCAGCAGCGTCATGGGCTCCATTCCGGCCCGCGCTGACGAGTCCAAGAGGAACAGCCAATTTGCAAACGACAGCGGTGAGGACCCCAAAGAGGCCGAGGAAAAGTAAGGCTTGCTGCTTGCCACCTGGCTGGGCCTAACGTGCTCTAACAATAACAACGAAAGGTACCGTCTTCTAATGAAGATCATCTTCCCGCCCGAACACCTCAAGCCGCCAAGGAAGATCTCGCCCGAGCTTGCCGAGAAGCGCATGGTGATCAAGATTGCCGCAAAGCGCTTCCGCCTGGCGCTGTATAAGGACAAGCTGCGCGCCGAGTCAAAGTTCTACACAAGCGGTATCGCCGCGCGCCAGCGGTTCAAGCTGTCGTTCCCGGAAGAGTCCAAGTGGGCCGACGACCGCATGCTCGAGAACAAAATCGGGTTCCCCAGAGGACGGCCGATCGTCTACGACACCCCGCCGTGGGACTACTCGGACGAGGCGCCCTACAAATAAATAAACCTTTTGTTCCTAGGAGGCTGC